>Ga0307378_10000196_pt1 | contig 112610 bp, 72 predicted proteins | sample UN1MG_FD_202238 | JGI IMG/M metagenome (GOLD analysis project Ga0307378, IMG submission 202238) | Soil microbial communities from Risofladan, Vaasa, Finland - UN-1 | ecosystem: Environmental > Terrestrial > Soil > Coastal area > Acid sulfate soil | place: Finland: Risofladan, Vaasa | collected...
AGCCGGCCGACGCCGGCTTATCCACTTATCCACCGCTATCCACAAAAGAAAAAGAACCAAAAAGAAAACCGGCTACTACGACGACTCTCTTGTGTCTCTCAGGTCCGGGAAGTATCATACAAGGCCGGCTTCGCTGAAGTCGGCCCTCTTCGCGCAGAGCTACCCGACCTTTCCAGCCTTCGATCGCCAAACCGCCTGGAAAAAGGGGGGAAAAAGGGGGACGCTGCACTTATTTCCAAAGCCGATAGACTTGAACCGATACCAGCACTGTTGAAATAAGTGCAGCGTCCCCCTTTTTCCCAAAGTCGGCCTTAGACGTTGAACTGGCGGAGGTGGTGTTCGAAATGCAGGACGTGGAGCCGGTCCCAGCCGTCGACGCCGATATGGCCGAACACAGGATGGGGTTTTGGTTCGAGTTCGCCCGCCTGAACCAGGGCCAGGTAATCTTCGAGCACGGCGTGGAGCGTCTCGAGATCGGCCTGGCTGGGAGGCGTGACGGGCCCGGTGGAAGTTGCGCCTTTGACGTTCTTGGGGATCTTGACGATGCCGCGAAGGATGAGCGGGGCGAGGATTCGGCGTGAGAGCCAGTTGGACTTGTCCGGCAGGTCACCGGCCTTGCCCATGGAGTAGCGGACGGAGTCGATGAGATGGGCGAACATTTTGCTGGGCGTCAGGGTCCCCCAGCGGGGTATCGCGTCGGGTTTTATTTGTTGAAGGCGATTGATAACGTCGACCAGGTAATCGTGGTCGAAGTGGACGATGCTGCCTAGGTCACGAAACGGGTTCGTCATATGGGGCCGCCGGATCCTTGCCCAAACCAGTTGTTGAAAAGTACTTAAGTGGGCTGATTCTAGCCGTGCCGAGGCGGAAAATACAAGCAAAACAGACCGGAGACCGGAGACCGGAGACCGAAAGGAAAAGTAACGGTGCTTGTGAGTAGGCCGCTTCCACGGGCGCGGCGGGGAAGGGATGGGAAGGCGAAGAGTATTTGGAATTGTCCAGTTGCGCAATTCGCGAAGATGCCATACAATTGGGTCCGAGGGGACGGAGGGTCCCCCTGAAATCAAAGAGAGGGTAGGATTATGTTTAATCGAAAAAAGGGATTCACACTGATCGAACTGCTGGTTGTAATTGCCATCATCGGTATCCTTGCAGCGATATTGCTGCCGGCGCTGGCGCGGGCCCGAGAGGCAGCTCGTAGGTCCAGTTGCGCCAACAACTTAAAACAGATGGGCCTGGTGTTCAACATGTATGCCAACGAATCCAAGGGGAACTTGTTCCCGCCGACACGCATCTATGACTGCGCCGATCCGCCGCAGAATGCGAAGGACTTTACGTTTAATGGGCCGTCAATTTATCCGGAATACCTGACCGACGTCAGCGTGTGCGTGTGTCCATCAGATTCGGACGCGACAGATATGCCGGTAAGATGGCACCAGGACCGCGACCTGAACAAACCCGTGCTGGCATGCTCGCTGGCTCGGGGCAGTTACTATTACTCGGCCTGGGCCTTTTATGAGCCATGGATGCTTAAGCCGGGCGTGACGCTTCCGCGTGTGGCGGATGTCGATATGGAGACCGTGACCGACATCGTGGAATTCGCACTGACATACGTGAATGAAGATCTTGTCTATGCGTTCGTGGAGATCGTTACGAATCCCCTGACGCCCGAACAAAAAGAAGAACCCATCGGTCCTGCGGAGCGGTTGCGGATCGGGATCGAGCGGTTTTTCATCACCGATATCAACAACCCGGCGGCGAGCGTGGCCGCATCGAGCGAGATACCCGTCATGTGGGACGAAATCCGGTACGATGCCAGAACGTTCAACCACGTTCCCGGCGGCGGCAACTGCCTGTACATGGACGGTCACGTGGAGTGGCTGCCGTGGCCCAGCGAGTTCCCGGCCGACCTGGTTGGCTTGCTGCTCAGTGCGGTGTTCTAACATTACGTTAGGCTGAAGAGATAGAGGCGCCGCCGCGGGTGTTGAATCCGCGGCGGCGGTTTTTATTGCGCAATTTGCGAAGATGGCCTAGAATTGGGTTGAAGGGGACGGAGGGTCCCCCTGGAATAAAGAGAGGGAAAGGTTATGAGAAACAAGGGATTTACACTTATCGAATTGCTGGTTGTAATTGCCATTATCGGTATCCTTGCGGCGATATTGCTGCCGGCGCTGGCGCGGGCTCGAGAGGCGGCCCGCAGGTCCAGTTGCGCCAACAACTTAAAACAGATGGGCCTGGTGTTCAACATGTACGCGAATGAATCCAAAGGCCAGAAATTTCCATCGGTAAAGATTTACGCTTGTAATGGGGATTTGGCGGGCGACTTCACGTTTAACGGCCCCTCAATTTACCCGGAGTACCTTTCGGACGTTAACGTGCTTGTGTGCCCCTCGGACTCGGATGCGGAGACCGTGCGGGCGAAGTTCCACCGCGACGATAATCTGGACTTGGAAGTGGAGGCGTGCCGGTTGGCGCGAGGGAGCTATTATTACACGGGCTGGGCCTTGATTGAGCGGATCTTGATGGGCCCGAATCCGGTGAAACCGCCGACCGACCCCACGCTCGTTATTGACGACTGCAATTTCTACCTGGCCACTGCATTTGCGACGGCGATAAGCACTGTTGAGGGTCGCGACAGCGACGTCTCCGTGGACGGCAGCCCATTCCCGCCCGAATATTGCATGATCTACCGGTTACGTCAGGGGATCGAGCGGTTCTTTATCACCGACATCAACAATCCCGCGGCGAGCGCGCAGGCTTCCAGCGATATACCCATCATGTGGGATGAGATCGCGGTGTACGGCGGGGCCGGCACGTTCAACCATGTCCCCGGCGGGGGCAACTGTCTGTACATGGACGGCCACGTGGAGTGGCTGCCGTGGCAGACGGAATTTCCGTCCGATATGTTGATGCCGATTATTTCTATGGCGCTTTAAGCCACTTGAGAGCGATCGCCGCCGCGGGTGTTGAAACCGCGGCGGCGGTTTTTTTGTGGAAAAGGCGCGTCGCGCTGGAGGACCGGCGCAAGAACTACACGCGCCAAGAGACAAAAGGGACGGAAGAACTGCAGTTTGGTCCGAGTTTTGGGGTTGGACGGCGCGGGTAGGAAAATGCGGCTCACAGCCAGCGCCTCCTGCCGTCAAGACGATTGAAGGTGAGTTCTCGGCCACCGGCTTTGGTCTTGGGCGTGTGGTCTGGCTGGCGCGGGCGGGACGACGCGGCTGAGAAGCCGGCACCTACTCGGAGACGTTGACTTTGTCGCCGATGTCGAGAACGACGTTCTTGGGCCAGCCGTTCCATTTGAAGAGGTCGCTGAGTTTTACTTTGTAGCGGCTGGCGATGGTGCTTGGGTTGTCACCTTTTGCGACCAGATGGGTCTTGGGATCGGGTTTTGCCGGCTGGGTGGGTTCGGAATCCGCCTTGGCGGTTTGTATGGGCGGGACCTTCAGCTTTTGGCCGACGCGGATGATCGATTTTTGGGTGAGGTTGTTGTAGCGGAGCAGGACGCTGAGCCCGACGTGGTATTTTTCGGCGATGTGACCGGGCGTCTCGCCTTGCACGACCACATGTACGCCTTCCTCGGCAGGTGCGTCTGGCTCTTTGGCATGCGTTTTTGCGGTTTCTTTTGGCGCCGTGACCGGTGTGTCGGGTTCGGCCTTGGCCACGACGATCTTTTCGGCGGCGGGTTCGCCGGGTGCGGCACACCCTTTAACGACCAGCCGCTGGCCTATCTGGATGGTGGACGCCTTGGACAATTTGTTCCAGGCCAGGAAATCGTCGACGTTTACGCCGTACTGGGCGGCGATTTTAGCGGGGAATTCGCCGGGTTTGACGATATGCGTAAGCTCTTCGGCCCGTTTTTGGGCCTCTTCCTGTCGGGCTTTTCCCACCATTTTGTCGAGCGGCGATACGACCAGTTTTTCGCCGGTGGTAATTCGGACGCTCTTTTTATTATTCCATGCCAGCAGGTTTTTTATGGAGACTTTGTTGTGCTGTGCGATCTCGTAGAGGGTGTCGCCTTTCTTTACGGTATAGACGGCGTTTGCCGGCTTGTCCCGATCGCGGGCGAGTTCCTCGACCCCGGCGGTTGCCGTCGTGCTGCCGGGTATCGTGAGGCGCTTTCCCTGGGCGAGGTGGTTGCTTGACCGGAGCCGGTTGGCTTTCATGAGGCTGCTGATCGACACGCCGTACTTGGCGGCAATCCCGCTGAGTGTCTCGCCGCGCTTGACGGTGTGTGTGGTTTTGCGCCCGGAAGAGGAGGCGAACGACTCGGCGCGCGCTTTAGGGATCGAGTGCAGCGCGGTGACGAGCCGTGCGCTGGCTTCGGGTGGCACCGCCAGCGCGAATTGGCCTTCCGGCGGGGTAACTCCACGGATGAGATCGGGGTTAAGCGCGCGGAGCGTGCCTTCGGGCAGTCCGCAGGCTTTGTCGAGCGCGGCCAATGAATAGGAGCCCTGCACCGTAACGGGCACGGTCTCTTCCGGCGGCTGGGGATTGGGCATGAAACCGAATTTGTCCGGACTGTTGGCGACGAGGATCGACGCGACAAACTTCGGGTAGAACTTTCGGCTCTCTTCCTGCATTCGTGTGCTGCCGGCGGATGATTCGAGCAGGCGCCATAGGTCCATTTCGCCGCCGGCCGCGGCGATCGCGCGTTCGAGCCCGCCTTCGCCCATGTTGTATGCGGTGATGGCGAGAGCCCACTCGTTGCCGAACCGGTCATTGAGGTCTCGCAGGTATCGTGCGGCGGCTCCGGTTGATTTTTTCCAGTTGAACCGCTCGTCGACGTAGCGGTCGATCCGCAGGCCATAGCGCGAGCCGGTGCCCCGCATAAACTGCCACATCCCACCCGCGCCCGCACGCGATACCACCTTGGGCGAAAACTGGCTCTCGACCATCGCCAGCCAGACCAGGTCCAGCGGCAGGCCGGCCTTAGCGAGTTCGGCGCGGATAAACGGCAGATATTTGTAGCTGCGGTCGAGGCCCGCCTGGAAATTGCGCGGGTACAGTGACTGGATCTCTTCGATCTCGGCCAGGATTCGGTCGGACAAGGGGAATTGGATGTTGATGTCGCCCGACACGCGGTCGGCGATATCGGCGGGTTTCAGTTCGCTGGGGAATCGCTCGAACAGTTTTGCGTGCTGCTCGCTGTTCTCGAGGATGCGTTTGAACTCGGAGCGGAGATTGTAGAAGACGGCGGGGTCGAAATTGGCCTCGGAAAGCAGTTCGAGCATTTGGGTGTAATGCTTGAGCGCGGCTTCTTTGTCGCCGTTTTCCTGGGCTTTATTAGCGGCTTCGAAGTTTTCCTGGGCTTCCCTCAGGATGTCGGCCATGGCTCGAGGCGAGACAGGGGACAGATCCTGAGTGTGTACCTTAGCGATCGGCATTGGTGTGAACTGGCGATCGGCTCTGTCTGTGGTGGCACAGCCGACCAAAGTGGATATGAGGCCTGACATGGCCAAACACGGTAAGTACGCGCGTCGTATTTTCACGGCAAGCAGTCTCCGCTTGACCATCTTCCGCAGCCGCGTCGCGCTTACGCGTCGCGCTTAAGCGCACCGTTGCAGAAGATGAGGGCTTATTCGGCGCGCGCGCGCGCGCGGCCGAGACCCAGGCGCTCAGCCGGGGCCAATCTCAAATGTAAACAGCCGGTGACAAACCTAACACGTTTGGTACAAAGGCCATTGTAGACTCATGCACACAAGCTATGTACCAATTCAGGTGCCTCCCAAGGCGTTGGCAGTATAGACTACAATGTTTTGTATGTCAAGCGGCGCGGCTGGGAATAACCACAACGGGTAGTGTAGGTTTTTGTTATGGAGAGCGGGTTTTCCGAGTGTGCATAGTCTGAGATATTACATAAATGTTGTCAGATTGACAAATTTGTACACCCGTTGACAAAGGAGGGAGATGTGGGATGAGGTATATCAAAAAGCTTGTGGGGCAGAAGTGCTATTTGTCGCCGATGAACCAGGACGATGCGGAGCAGTACGTGGAGTGGTTGAACGATCTCGAGGTGATAAGGCACCTGGGCCATTCTGCCGAACCAGTCACGGTTGCCGCGGAACGCAAGAAGCTCGATGAGTTGGGCGATAAGCATGTTTACGCGATCGTGGACATCGAGACGGACAGGCTGATTGGGTCCGTCGGGCTTAACAACATGAATCCAACGCACGGGTGCTGCTGGCTGGGCATCGTGATCGGCGACAAGTCGTACCACGGCAAGGGTTACGGGCATGAGGCCATCGAGCTGCTGCTTAGTTTTGCGTTCACCTTCCTGAACCTGCACAGCGTGGCGTTGTGGGTGTACGACGACAACGCGCGCGGGATCGCCTGCTACAAGAGCGTGGGATTCAAAGAGTGCGGGCGCAGGCGCCAGGCCAACCGGCTCAACGGCCAGTGGCGCGACATTATATTTATGGACATCCTCGAAGATGAGTTTGCGGCGGGCAACGTCGGCGCGTAACGTGTCTTGGAAACGTGCAGGCGAGACGCCCGCACCACAATTTGGCGTCGCAATGTCGGTCGCGCAGGAGCGCGACCCCACCGCGCGGCGTTATGCCTGGGAAACCAGTTTTTCGACGAACTCGCGGGCGCGTTTGGCTTCTGTGATGAGTTGGGGGAGTTCGCCGGGGGTGAGGGTTTCGATGATGAGGGGGCCGGAGGTGAAACCGCCCTGCTTGAGGCGGGCCATGACTTTGGGGAAATCGACTTTGCCGTCGCCGGGCGTGACGTCGACCTTCTTGGGATGGACGTAATCCTTGACGCTCATGCCGACCACGAGGCCGTCGACGGTTGCGGCGTCGTCGACAGGGTCGAGCTTCATGTCGGAGTAGTAGAAGATGTTGCCGGGGTCGTACCAGATACCGAAGTTCTTGTTGTTGACGAGTTCGATGGCTTTGCGGACTTCGGGTCCGGTGGCGTTTAGGCCGCCATGGGGTTTGACGCTGACGCCGATGCCTTTTTCGGCGGCGTAATCGCAGGCGGCGCTGATGGCTTTGTAGTAAGTTTCGTAGAGGGCCTTATCGCCGATCCCGCCCATCATGAGGTTTTTGACGCCGGCGGCTGCGCAGTTGTCGATGAGCCGGCGCATCCCGGCGGTCGCGGCCTCCAGCCCTTCACCGGCGGGGATCTCGCCGCCGTAACACGACGGGACGATCAGGCCGCGGTCTTTGCATTCTTTTCCGACTTCGGCGGCCTGTTCGGGTGTGGTTTGCACGGACAGTACGAGGCTGGTTGGCGGGTTTTTGGCGGTCATCAGGCCGACATATTTGAACCCGGCTTCGGCGATGGCATCGAGCGCGACTTTGTAGTCGTGGGCAGCGAACGGGCGCGTGTAGCAGCCGATCTGCCAGCCGCCAGCGGAGCCACCTTGCGCACGGGCCGCCAACGGCATTGTGGCCACGCCCAAACCCGCCAACGCCGCCGATTTCAGCATCTCGCGGCGGGACAAACCACGCTTGTCAGACATGATCAACGCTCCTTTCGTTTAAATGGGACATACGGGACCCATGGGACGTATGGGACCTATAGGTTTTTTTCTTGCCGTTGCGCGAGTTTTTCGACGACGTCGGCCAGCCGCTCCTGGGCTTTTACCATTCTGCCCAAGAACAGCAACGTGAAAAGCGAAATCGCGTAGCCGATGGCGGAGGGGACAAACACCGTCATCGAGATCCCTATGCTTGAGACGAAAGCCAGGATTGCCGCCAGAATTATTATGCCGACCACTAATTCGCGTGTCTTGAAGCTTTTGGCCGGTTTCATGCGTCTGTTCAGTCATTTCGTTTTCCTCGTGGTGCGTTGTGTGAACTGCTTGCTGGGATCGCGGTCGAGCGGGAGCTTGACCCCACCGCAACCCACCCCACCGCGACCTACCCCAGCGCAATTAGTCCCTCCAAATATCCCGGTTGCGCTATCCCATCCTGTTGTCGTTGTGCTGCGCGAGTTTTTCGAGGGCGTCGGCCAGCCGCTCGTGGGCGCGCATCGCCCGCCATGCCACCACCAACACAAAAACAACGGCGGCCAGGTATGCCAGTGGAATGAACCAAAGCATCATGTTCAGATCCTCTCTCGGCGCATCAGGCGTTGCGCCAGTTTTTCACTGCCGACTCGTATGGGAAAAGCTCGAGTGCGTTGCCGTTCATGATTTTCTGGATCAGTTCCGGCGCGTCGCTCTCGGGCAACCAGCCTTCTTCAATCAGCTCCGACACCGCTTGGGCGACGCCGCGGCGGGCGATGGCGGCGTGGCCGACCACGGGCTCGACGGGCCGGTAGTCACCGCCGAACGTGAGCACTTTGGATGCGGGCGCGGCCATCAGGAATTCTTTGAGGAAGCGAACGCTTGTGGCGGGATTGATGATCCAGGCCCAGCACATGTCGATGTAGGCGTTGGAGTAGTGTTTGGCGAGCGCGATCGCCTCGTCCTGGTAGGGGTAATCGATGTGCATGAGGACGAAGTTGGCGTTGCGGTGCTTTTTGAGGAGTGGGCACAGATCCGAGGCGTGGCGGCGGAGCCATTCGAGCGGCATGCCGTTGTGGCCGGCGAAATAGCCGGTATGCAGCTTGACCGGCAGGTTTTCCGCTGCGGCTTTGTCGATGCAGTAGTGCATAAGGTGGTCCTGCAGCGCCTTGTTTTCAAAGTCGGAAAGCGACTTGCGGTCGGCGGCGTAGCGGGCAAAGAGGGGTGCGGCATCCGCGTCACTGACCTCGGCGAAATCGAGGGGCCGGTTGTACGCGCACTGGTTTTTCGTGGCAATGGCGCGTGGGCCGTAGGTGTCGAAACACCAGTCGATAGCGCCATGGAGATCCTCGAGCGTGCCGATGGTCTTGCCGGTGAGGCGAGACAACGTATCGGTGGACAGGCTGGTGCTCATCGAAGGGGTCCAGAGGTCTTGGGCGAGGAGTTGGGGGTCGGGTTCGTCGTTATTGAACACGGGTGATTCGAGCGAGTTGACCTGGCAGTACTCGAGGTTGGCGACGTCGCGCAAGATGTGGCGGTAGAAGCCGGGTTTGACGCCGCCGGCGAGTTTTTCGGAGATTCGGGTATACGTGTCCTTGTTCAGGTCATCCTCGCCAAACAGGATGCGGGCGGTCTCGCGTGCGCAGAGGAGATAGCCGGTGTTGCGGCATTTGTTGTAGTAGGGTTCGACGAGCTTCCATTTGCCGCCGACGGAAAGGTCGTTTGAGGTGAGCTTGCGGTAGTCGGCGCCGGACATGCCGGAGACTTGGAGGTCGGAATCGACGTAGTGGCAAAACAGCATCGAGAAATCGGGGGCCGGGATTTTGGGATCGGGCTTGGATAGGGCGCCGATGCGCATGGCCTCGGGCCACAGGTGCTCATGGGTGTCGATAAACCGGGTCTTTTCGACGAGCGCCTGGACGTCGCTGCGCAACGCCGGGCCCGGCGTGCCACGGCTTTTTCGGCCTCCGCCCTTGTGGGCCTGCCTGGCTTCCGCTGTCCCCGCCACCCCGGCCGCCGCACCCACCGCACCCAGAAACTTCCGCCGGGATACTTTGCCCATTCCGCACACTCCCATGGGTTATGTGTTGCGCGGATATTGTAGCGGAAAAAGCCGCCGGGTGCGCATTTTGTAATGCACGGGTCCCGGCGGCCGCAAAAGGCGGGGACAGACACGCTTTTTCCAGACGGCCGGGCCGCGAAAAGCGGGTACAGCCACCTCTTTCAAACTGCCGAAAGAGGTGGCAGTCCCCGTTTTTTAGGATCGGGCAAAACAGCCGTGCGGGCACTCGTCCTCGCCTTCGCCTTCTTCGCCTTCGCCTTCCTCACCCTCCGCTTCGCCTTCAATAGGCACTTTTGCAGTCTTGAAGACGGCGGCGGCAGCGGTGTCGCTGCCGACTGTGATTTCTATGGGGTGATAGGTCCATTCGACGCCGTTGACGAGCCAGGAGTCGAACATCCACCCCGAGGCTGGTTCGGCGGTTAACGTGAAGAGGTCGCCGGCTTCGCATGGGTATTCGCCTGGGACGGGGTCGGTGGAGCCGATTCCGAGTGTGGCGATAGACAATTCAAAGGGCCCTTCGAGGGCGCCTACGACGAAGACGGCGCCGGGCGATTTGATGATAGTGGAATTCCAGGCAAGGCTTTCACCAAACTCGCCTTTGAGTTCGACGTCAGTCAGATTCACCGGGAGGATCGTCCCCGGCAATACGCCCGGCCCAACTACAAGCCGCAGCACTATTAATTCGCCGCTGCCCGAATCGAGGCCGGTGGCCCGGCTCATGGCAACACGGCCGGAACCCGGACTGGCGCTGTATTGGAGCACGAAATCGGACAGGGCGGGCGATGGCGCCGCCGAAGCAAACGCCAAGCCGGGCGGGAGGCTGATGGTCAGCTCGATGCCGCTGATGCCGGCCATCTCGTTGATCGTGACGGGCACATCGATGAAGTGGCCCGGCGGACCCTCGGCAACGGCTGCAGCGACCGCGATCGCTGATTTAGCGGCTGGCGGCAAGTAAGCCTTGATTTGCGGCGGGTTGAGCGGCAGGCCGACGCCCAGCCGCATGATGAGTACAGCGTCGCCGGTGTCGATGACGCCGTCGGCATTGAGGTCGGCCGCGGCAAACTGACAGGGGTCCTCGATGATGTCCAAGCCGGCTGCCACCTGAAGCGCCTGGAGCACGTCGGCGCTGTTGATCCTGCCGTCGCCATTGATGTCGCCTTGCCGGAAGTTACACTCGTCGCCTTTACCCACGCAGAGTTCTCCGGGCCCGGCGACGACAGCCAGCGGGTTGCCTTCAGCATCGAACAGGGATACGCCCGGGTAAAGGATGCCGTTGTCCCAAAAATCGGAGAACTCCAGCGGGCCGCATTGCCTGCCGGTTATATCGCCGCGGATGGGTAGAATGACATCGAACAACCGGCCCTGGCCATAGAGGTCCGCGTCGCTGGAGATCCTGAGGATTCTGACCCGGCCGGGGATGTCGGTATTGACAGCAATTGAGATGCCGGCGGTTGTGGTGGTCTTTTCAACTTCAATCTCGCGCTGGTCGTCGACTAGACCGGTGGGGTACGTCAAGTTGAAGTCCATGCCGCTGGGGCTGATGCCGGAGGCGTTGCTCATCGAGATGGACACGCGGGCTTCCTCGCCAGGTTCTGCCGTGATCGACGGCAAAGAGAGGGCCACGATGCCGAACGCCACTTCCCCGGAAGACACCCAGGGGCTTCGATGTGTTTCCAAATCAATTGCGGAAACGAGATACTGATAGGTGCCGGGCGTTACAGTGTCATCGCGGCAGTAAAGGAACGAGACAGGGGTGCTGCCCGTAATCATTACGGGTGGCACATAGATTTCGTAAATGCTGGTGATGCACCTCAGCACCTGGTAGCCGTAGACGTTTAATGAGGGGCTGGGATCCCACTCGACCAGGACGTCGGTTGCGCCCGCCGAGGCTTCCACATTGGAGGGAGGCAGCGGCCAAAGCGGTTCGAGGCCCACATCGAGAAATGCCGGGGCCATGGTCAACAAGTCCTGCGGGGCGTAACCGTCTTTCACACCCGAAACCTGAAGCTGAAGTTCGCTGGGAACGGTGAGCGAGAATTCGCCGTCCGATTTGGTTATGCAGGAAGTGACGACGCGGCCAAAGTCCGTCTCCCGCACGGTTACCTCAACGCCAGAGAGATGCTCTCCGCTCCGCCAGTCCGTGACGACCCCCTCCAGCTCGACCTCCGGCAATTGGGTGAAGGTGACGGAAACGGCCTGGTCCTGGTCCATGTAGATTTCCGCAACGGTCAGGGCGGGGCCGGGCGTGACGTCGCCTACCCAGCTATCGACTTTCCATCCGATGTAGGGCGTAGCGAGAATCCGGGCCAACGTTCCGTCCTGGAACAGATGCTGGCCGGCCGGCGGAAACGTTTCCCCGATCCCCTCGAAGGACACGTCTAGGCTCCAAGCCGGCTCACCGATATATTCGTAAGCGCCGATGTCGACGCCGCTGCCCTGTGGACGGACAATGCCGAGGGCGTCAATATCGGGCGCGCCGGATGGCGTCCCGGCGTTGATGCAGGGCGATCCCGGCTGCAGCCTGTAATCGCCGTTATTGGGATCGACGAATTGGGGATTAGCTCTGAGGATGTTACCTTCGCCGGGCATGTCGCCGCTGAACAGGCAATAATCCATGCTTACAACGCCATTGTATTCAGTCAAGGCACTGCAGTCGGAAGAGCAGTAGACAATGCAGTTGACAAGACCTGCCACTGCGCCGGAATCAACACGCAGCGGCCTCAATGCATTGCCGAGCAGCGTGCAGTTCGTGAAGTCCACTGAAGACGCGTTTTTTGCATAGACTCTGCCTTGAAACAAGCTGTTTTGGATAGAACCGGTGCTGCCTACTATGTAAACGCACCGTCCCTCCGTGGAACGAATGTCCGTTGCGACAATGTCAAAGCTGCCGCCCGTCAGGCTCAACGAGTGGGCAGTGCTGCCCGAAGTCGTGATTTCAACATTGTCCAGGATGACCATGTCGCAGCGCTCCGCGCTAATACCGCCACCGGGCGATAGGACTTTCTCAAAGCTGCAGTTCCTGACTTCAAGAGAAGTGCACCCATAACTGTAGACTTGGTGGTACGCCTCGGAGTAATCGACGAACGTGCAATCGTCGATACTCACTGCCGCCCACCAGCTGTAGACTGCGCCGCTTTTGGCGTCGGCGTTATTAGTGAAAGTGCTCCTTTTGACCGTAACGGACCCGCCCCTAGTATAAACGGCAGCTTTTCCACCGGCGTTGTCAAGGAAGGTGCAGTCGTCAACAGTTAGTGTGCTGGCGACGTTGTCCATGGCATCGCCCGCCTGGTGGGCCTGGTTTTCCGAGAACGTGCATCCGACGAAAGAAAGACCGGTGCAGGTGTTGTTGTGGACACCGGCGCCCTGCCCTGACGAAGAATTGCCGTAGAACGTGCAGTTGACGATCGAGAGCGAGGAGATCTGATAGTTGCACATGCCGGCGCCGTAGGTTTTGGAAGCCGCGCCGCCCTGGACCGTAAAACCGTCGAGGGCAGAGTTGCTTGCTCCGATCACGACATGCTCGGCAGGTTCTCCCCCGCGTGACTGCGAGCCATCGAGCACTGTGGGGTGGGATTCGCAATCGCGTTCATCGAGGGATGTTTCCGTGCCGGTAAAACCGCCGTAGACGGCCACCCCTTCTTTCATGATGACGGAGCCGGTGTTGACGGGAGGGTCGCCCAGGAAGCTGATTCGGGTTTCGTCATAGGCGCCTTCCGCCACCCAGACTTCACCCCCGCCGTCGTAGTAGGCGGCGTCTATCGCGGGTTGCACCGTGCGGTAGGCGGTGGACCAGGAAGTCCCGTCTTCGGCACCGGTTGCGAATTTGTTGATGTACCAGACATCGGCGAACGCGCCCGACGACAGAAGTAGAACCCCCATCCAACATATGGTAAGGAATCGGGCCATGTTCCCCTCCCTTCCCGTTTCGCCAACCTCACAATTGATTCACCCTGCGGCTAGTATAAGGCCGTCCCCTGCGACTGCCATTATACACAATTGCATAGCAAAGAGTAAAGAAAAACGGGTGGGGCTCGCGGTACGGGTGTGGAAAAATCGCCAAAACTGAGCCGGTTTGGAAAGTAAGCACTGGCCTTGGCAAATGCGGTGGCGTAATCGAAGACCTATCCGACCGATCGGACGGATCGGACGGATCGGACGGATCGGACGGATCGGAACCGCGAGGGGGATTCCTCGCTACTTTTCATTCAGGCGTTTGTTCAGATCGCGCCAGGCCGCGATGGATTGGGCGAGGTGTACTTTGACGTCGCCCTGGATGCCCCAGCATTGGAGGCCGATTTTGCCGGTGTATCCGGCGTCGCGGAGCGTGTTGAGGAACTCGTACATGTCGTAGGACCCGCTGCCGAGCGGCTGTATCCAGTTGCCGGTTCCGGCTAGGACTTCCTGAGCGGTGTCGGCGCCGTTGATGCTGACGGCGCGCAGGTACGGCATGGCCTGTTCGAGAAGGGGTTTAAGGTTTTCGCCTCGACCGGCTTTGAGCCAGTGGCAGAGGTTGAACATGACGCCGACGTTGGGGCGGTTGACTTTTTTGGCGACGCGGACCGCGTCTTCGATCTTCTCGATCCAGTCGCCGGTGTGCGGGTAGAGCAGGAGGGCGAGCCCATTTTCCTGGGCGATATCGGCGAGTTTGGTGAGGATCTCGACGGCTCGGGGATCGGCGGATTCGTCGGAGGACTTGAACTTGTTCATGATGAGCAGGAACTCGACGTTGCGGCCTTTCAGTGAGCGCATGACGTCGGGGAGGCTGGGGTCGTACGGTTCGGCCGCTTTGGGATCCATGTTGATGACGATCGTGATCTGGAACAGCTTGAGGCCCTGCGCATCGAGCGTGGCCAGCCGCTCGGGGATGTTATCGAGCCAGAGGTGGCCGACGCCGTCGTAGCCGAGTTCTTTGAGCATTTGGGCCTGTTGTTCGAGGTTGCGTTTCTGGCTGTCGTGGGTGTCGATGCAGAACGGGAAGAACGCTGAGAACACGGGTGTCACCTTTTCGTCGGCGTGTGCAGGGGCCGGCATGGCCAAGACAGCAACCAGAGCGATCAATGCTAGCGCCAAGTACATTTTTGCAGTGTCCATATGCCTCCTGCTGCCCTTTCAGGGCAGAGCCCTCTCCCATGTCCCATAACCGGGGCGTTGCCCCGGCCTTTTTCCTCTTACGCTTTCAGCGTGTAGAAGTCGCCGACCTTTTAGGCCGCGAAAAGCGGGGACAGCCACCTTTTTTCAAACTACCGAAAAAGGGATGGCAGTCCCCGTTTTTCGCTAACTTCTCCAGGGGCGGGTCCTGTTGACTTTTTTCAGGACGTTGGCCATGAGCGCGGCGTCTTCGACGATCTCGAAATCGAACATGCCGACGAGCGCGTGGTCGGCGCCGTTATCGAACACGTACTGGAATGCGTCTTTTGGCGGGATTGCGCCTGCCGCCATGATCTTGAATGCAATCCACGGTTTCTCGACCTTGCTCATGACGTCGATGGTTTCCTGCGGATTCTTGCACCAGTATCCGGGGTCTTCGTTGTAAGGTTGTGTGAGCTGTTCGGGCCGTTTTGGCCCACTCGGGTAGTTGTGATGGTGGAACGTCTTGATGTAGAAATCGGCGGGGACTTTGTGCTCTTCGCACTTTTTGATGGCTTCGAGATCGTGGGCGCCCACGCCCGACGGCACGCCCATCTCTTTTGCGCATTCGACACACTCGGCGAGCAGATCCATTTTGCCTTCGGCCGCCATGGGGTCGGTCCTGACGCCCCAGAGGTAGATCGAGTCGGTCCCATCGTCGACGAGTTCGCGCACCTGCTTGCGGTACTCCTCGAGCCCCGGCTTGATTTCGGCGGTCGGGCAGATAATCCACTGCATTTTGCCGCCTTCCTTACGGTACTTGCGCATGACGGCAAGCGCTCTCGGGACGGTGTGTATCGAAAGCGTATTGATGCCGTGTTCTTCGGCCAGGGCCATGGTTTCGAAGACTTTGTCGTCGGTGTTGTAGTGGGCGCAGAGGTTGTAGACGTATTTGAGGTCGCGGCTGTGGGTGAAGTGGGTCAGCAGGTTCCCGCCAAGGAGCATCCGCGATACCTTCATCCCGCCGATGTTTCCGGTGGGCAGCGAGGCGGACGCCGTCGCGGACGGCGAAGGTGCCGCCGCGGGCGCGTTCTGAGCCCGTGCCGCGCCCGCGCCCAATGTCAATGCCGCGGCCGCGGCCGCAGGAGCCAGCAGCGATTGCTTCATGAATTCTCGCCTGTCTTTTTTCGCGTCCACGACACGTCCCTCCCTCAGGTTATTTGCCGGACATTCTGACACAGTGCCTCGGGGAAGGCAAACGGAGTTTGTGCAGGCGGGACGCCCACACCACAATGCGGTGTATCAGTGTTTTCGGGGCAGGACGCCCATCCAGGACAGCAGGCGGCATCTCAGGATCATGAAGATCATCTCGATGCCGAGGAAGAAGGCTTTGATTTTGCTGCCGGTGACGGATGATTTTCCGACTCTTGCTTTGTAGTTGACAGCGATTTCGGTGAAGGGGAGTTTGTTGAGGATGGTGAGCAGCATGATTTGGGGGCCGAACGCCGAGCCGGTGATGGTGAACTGTGGCGCGATTTTTTCGTAGGCGTGACGGTGCAACAGGCGCATCGAGCAGCCGACGTCGGTGAGGATGGTGGTGTTGAACAGGAACTCGATCAGCTTGCCGACGAACCAGTTGCCAAACTTGAGAAAGAAGCCCATGTTGGCGCCCTGCCAGACGAACTCGCGGGAGGTGCGCGTGCCAAACACGACGGGTACGTCGTCGCTGTACGCCAGCATTTTGATGACGTCGGCGCCCGAAAACGTGCCGTCGGGTTCGGAAATGATCAGGAGGTCGCCGGTCGCTTCGGCGAGGCCGCGCTGGATGGCGATGCCGTAACCCTGGCGCGGCTCGTGCACGAGTACGGCGCCGGTGCCGGCGACTTCTTCGTCGGTACCGGGCGCCGCGTTGTTGTTGACGACGACGATCTCGTCGACCAGGCCGGATGCAAAGAAATCCTGGATCGCGCAACGGATTGAATCTTTTTCGTTGTATGTTGGAAAGATTACGGAGACTTTTTTCTCACGCCACATAAGCCTGCTACCAAAAAGTGTAAAAGACCGATTCAGTAAACCAGCATTGAAACGCCATGAACGCCAGCGTTGCCGCAATTGGAGCGAGCCGCCGGCCGTCCTGGCTGAATTTGTTGAGCAGGTGCGCGGCCGGGATTGCCATGAAGGGCATAATATACATGGCGGACCGCTCGCCTTCACCCCGGCCGAGGTAGAGGCAGGCCAGTGCGACGAGTGTTGCCGCGAATGCCAGGAACAAGCCGCGTGTTTGTTTTTCGGGCCGGGCGAACCGCCACAGCGCCATAACCGACACGGGAATCCCGGCAAAATAGAACCACGCGGCCGGGTTAGCCAGCCGCCAGGTCCAACCGGCATATCGCGGGGTCAGTTCGTTGAGATGGGCCTGATCGAGATCGAACTGCGCCTTGCAGTCGCGGAAACAGGCGATCATGTCAAACCCGGACCACCACCGCACCGCGCCGTGCACGGCGAGGAACCCTACGGCCATCGCGGCCGCCGTCAGTATCACCATAAAGCGTCCGGCTGGGACGCCCCCAGGCAGTCGTGGGGGGTGTCCCCTTTTTTTCCTGAGCAGGTTTCTTAACCAATCCAACAATGGGACACCCCCCACGACTGCCGGGGGGCGTCCCAGTGGTGCCGTAACGGTCGGTGTTCGTCCGTGCGCCATGCGCCACAGGCCGGCGGCGGCAAAGAATGCGCCCAGGCCCAGCAGCGAAAACGACAGCAGCGAGCATAGCCCGTACAAGACGCCCGCCGCGAGACCGCACAGAAGCGGTTTTGCGTCGAGCGCGCGCCAGAACAGGTAGAGCGTCCAGAGTGTGAACGGCATAAACAGGATGTCCGCGCTGGTCGCCGTAAACAGGACTACCGTCGGCATGACGGCGTACAACATGCAGCACGTCAGCCCGGCGCGCTTTCCCACCACGCGGGCCGACCACAGGTACAGCGGCACAATGCCCAGTGCGCCAAACACCATCGTCGCCAGCGAGAGAGCCAGCGGGCTTTGCCCAACCGCGAACGACATCAGCCAGAGCAGCGCGATCGGGCCGGGGGGATGCACCTTGGCGTGCATCGACAGGTACGGGCGGACCTTGGCGTAGTCGTGGAACAGGGCGCGGATCCCGCTGGTTTTGCCGATGTCGCCGATGTATTCGTATGCTTGGCGCTGGTATGCATGGGAGATGCCGTCGACGCCGCCGCGCAACATCGCCACCGCGCCCGCGAACAGGAACGAGAAGACCACAACGGCAAATACAAACCAGGCGGTCGCGCGCGCGTTTGGCCCGCCGGAGTCCCAGTCGACCCGTTTCCAGAACACGGCCAACCCGGCCATCGCCACCACCAGTACGGCCAGCGGCGCCAAATGGTATGCGCCGGCTTGGGTAAATACTGGAAAGACAAGGGCGTAGAACGGCATGGGGCTGCCGTAGATACCTTCGATTCCCACGGCCCACAACACAAGCATGGCGAGGAGGTACGCCACAAAGACTTGGGAATATGCGGAGACAAGGCGCCGGGTGGATAGCTCCGGCGGCGCCAGGGCCGCGTCCAACTCCGCGGCACGCACGGTCGCAGTCTCTGGCATGGTTTGTTCGAGCATAAGACGTTATTTTAGCGAATCGAATGTTGAGAAGTGAAACGGAAAACACCGCGTTGTGGATTCAGCGGGGAAAACTCTTGGCAACTCTTGGCGGGTTTGCGGTATTATCTATGGTGTTATAATTCCGCGGAAACCACTATGCGTTGTGGATTTAGCGGGTCTTGCGTTGACTTGGCGCATAAGGTGGGATAAGATCGAAGTCTGCCGGTCACGGTAACTGTTTTTATGGACCATCACGACCAATATTGGAAATCTTTGTCGTCGGGGAAGCGTTTGCGGCGCGCCCTGATACTCTCGATAGTGCTGCACGTTTCGATATTGGCCGCCATCTCGTACTTTGCCGTGAAGAAGAACTTGGACATCCAGCCGATCGGTTTCGAGGTGGAGTTGGTGGAAGACCAACCGGCTCAGCCGGAGGCAAAACCCGAGTCGCCGGCGCCTGAACCGCCCAAACCTAAACCGCCCGAACCCGAACCGCCAAAAGTCGAGCCGAAAAAACCTGAACCCAAGCCCGAACCCAAGATAGAGCCCAAACCGGAGCCTAAACCTAAACCCAAGCCTAAACCCAAACCGAAGCCCGAACCCAAACCCAAAAAGCCCGAACCGCCTAAGCCCAAAGCCAAACCGGTGGAAACAGCGAAGAAGACCCGTGTCGAGGTGCAGCAGCAGGGGTTGCCGTCGGAACTTTCGGCATGGGCGGCGGCTGTTAAAAAGAAGGTGGAGCGGTTCTGGGTGCAGCCTGCGGGCCTCCGGCTGACGGATAACCAGGCGTGGGTGTCGTTTTGGGTGAACAAGGATGGCAGACTAGTAACGCAGCCGGAAGTCATGAAGGAAGCGAGCGACCCGGAACTGGGCCAATCGGCCATACGTGCGATCCAGTTGGCGGAACCGTTGCCGCCGTTTCCGCCGAACGTTTACAAACTTGAACAAGAAGTCGTGTATGTGTTTACTCTTGAAAACGAGGAGATGGAAGGATTGTGAAGAAAACCATTGGCATCGCGTTGATTTTATGTGTGACTCTGGCCGCTTTTTCGTGTTTCGCGCAGGCGGTCCGGATTGATTCGTCGGGCATGGGTGACAAGCGGTTTCTGATCGCGGTTCCCGACTTTGCGGTGGCGCCGGGGCTCGAGGCGCAGGGCGCGGAGATGGCGCAGGTGGTGGCGTACGACCTTGAGTTCACGGGCCTGTTCCGGATTTTGTCGCGGGCGAGTTACCCCGCCGCGTTCACCGGCTACACGTCCGACGTGAGCCGGCTGGATTTCGAGATGTGGCGGCCGGCCAAGATCGCCTACCTGGCATACGCCTACGTGTATAAGGAGGGCGAGAACGTCATTGCCCAGTGCCGGTTGTACGACGCGGAAACCGGCAACCCGGCTTTGGGCCAGCAGTTCACGGCGCGGGCCGACCTGTCGCGTCTGGTGGCGCACCGGTTTTCGGAGGAGATCGTTCGCAGCGTCGACGGCGTGCCGGGGATCGCCTCGTCGACCATCTGTTTCAGTGGAAAGACCGGCAACGTCAAGGAACTTTTCGTATCGGATTACGATGGGTTCAATGCGAGACAGGTTACCAAACACAACTCGATCTCGATCAAGCCAAAGATGTCGCCGGACGGCTCCAAGATCGCGTACCTCTCTTACAAGGACCGGTATCCGTTTCTTTACATTCTCGATGTGAACTCGGGCAAGACCACGGCGTTGTCGAAGAATGTCGGGCTCAACTCGGCGCCATCGTGGTCGCCGGACGGGCGGCGGCTGGCGCTGACGTTGAGCAAGGACGGCAACACCGAGATCTACATCAAGAACAGCGACGGGTCGGGCGAGCAGCGGCTCACGCGCGACCGGGCGGGGGACACGTCGCCTGCGTTCAGCCCGGACGGTTCGCAGATCGCGTTTGTCAGCGACCGTGCGGGCAGCCCGCAGATTTATGTCATGAATGCCGACGGCGGCAACGTGCGGCGGGTATCGTACCAAGGCGGGCGGGCATATGACCCGGCGTGGTCGCCGGACGGCAAAAAGATTGCCTATTGCGCGGAAACCGGCGGGATGCAGATTTACCTGCTCGACGTGGCGAGCGGCCAATCGGTCCAGGCCACGAACACGCCGGGTTCGAATGAGTCGCCGAGCTGGTCTGCGGATTCGCGCCATGTCATCTACTATTCGACGCGCAACAGGGGCCTGTGGGCGGTCAACGCCAATTATCCCTACGAGCAGCACCCGATCAACGCCGGCGGGATGCGGTGCGAAGGGCCGTCGTGGGGACCGCGGCGACAATGAGCGAAAAACGGGGACTGTCACCCCTTTTTCGGCAGTTTAAAAAAAGGGTGGCTGTCCCCGCTTTTCGCTCGCTTTTCGCTTTTTTTTCGCGGCCGGAGCATTAGGGGAGGCGCAAATGGCCGAAAAACTCGTCGTACAGAACCGGCGCGCGCACCACGATTACTTCATCCTCGAGAAAATCGAGGCGGGGATCGAGTTGCGCGGCACCGAGGTCAAGTCGCTGCGCGCGGGCGGGATGACGCTCAAAGACAGCTATGCCGAGGTGCGCGACGGTGAAATGTACCTGGTCGGTTCGCACATCAGCCCCTACGAGAAGGGCAACATCTACAACCACGACCCGGAACGCAACCGTCGTCTGCTGATGCACAAGCGCGAGATCATCAAGCTGGGGGCGAGGGTGGCCGAGAAAGGCCTGACGCTGGTGCCGCTGCGGGTGTATTTCAAGGAGGGGCGCGCCAAAGTCGAGCTAGGCCTGTGCCGGGGCAAGCACACGGTCGACAAACGCGACACGATCCGCGAGCGCGAAGTGTTGCGGGAAGCGGACCGGGCCATGCGCGAGATCCGGAAAGGATAAGTTAAGGCCCATAGGACTTATAAGTCGTATAGGTCTTATACGTCCTATGCCAGGAGGGTTTGCCGATGCCCAGCCGTGTTACCCGCCGCCGGTTTCTCGAATCTGCCGCAACCCTTGCCGCCGGCACCGCCGCCGGCTGCGCTACGTACCACCGCAAGACGCAGCCCGCCAAGCGGCCGAATGTTCTGTGGCTGATGACGGACGAGCAGCGACGGGATTCGATGGGGTGTTATGGGAGCCCGTGGGCCGCGACGCCGAACTTGGACGCATTGGCGCGGGACGGGGTTGTGTTCACTCGAGCGGTGACGCCGGCGCCGTTGTGCACGCCGGCACGGTGTTCGCTGCTGACGGGCCGGTATCCGTCGGAGACTGGGGTGTGGACGAACCACGATGGGGCGTCTCCCCCGCTCCCGTTCCTGACGGAGGTGTTTCATGCGGCGGGCTATGACTCGGCAACGTTCGGCAAGCAGCATTACAGCAGCAGGAATCGGGCGTTCCAGGTCGAGAAGGGGCCGGTGCTGAGCAGGGCGGTGGATTATTTCAAGTACGCGCCGCAATACGACGCGCGCGACTACGATGTGGTTCAGTATCCGAACTTGCCGTATCGGTGGATCTTCGGCGGGCGGTATCCGGAGCCGATCGAGCACGCGGCGGAGTACCAGGTGGCGGCGCAGGCCAAACAGTGGCTCGAGGAGCGGGATACGTCGCGTCCGTTTCTGCTGCGGCTATCATTTAACTGCCCGCACACCCCGGTGTCGGTTGTGGCGCCGTTTGACACGATCATCCCGGAAGGGGCGGTCCAGTTTCCGCCCGAGACGGAGTCGCCACCGGATGAGCCGGCCGATTGGTTGTCTCGTGATTTGTGTTCGATCGCGGGGTCGGATTGCATGGGGCGTGAGGAGATCCTCAAGGCGCGGCGGTATTACAACGGCTACGTGAGTTATGCCGACCACTTGTTCGGGGATTTTCTGCGGTGGATGGACGGGCGTGGCCTGCTCGAGAATACGATCGTCGGGTTTGTCTCGGATCATGGGACGCACATCGGCGATTTTGGGCTGTTTCAGAAACAGACATTTTACGAGCCGGCGGCGACGGTGCCGTATTTCTTCTGGTACCCGCGGGGGATTGCGCGCGGCGCACGGCTCGACGTGCCGGTGTCGACGCGGACGTTGCTGCCGACGCTGCTCGAGTTGTCGGGGCTGGAGCCGCCCGAGGGTTTACAAGGGGCAAGCCTGGCGCGACAACTGCGGCGCGGAGTCAAGCCGGAGCGGGCGCCGGTGTTCAGCGGGTTTACGTTGGCGTCGTTCGAGCGGACGCCGGGAGATAAACTGCGGCCGGGCGAACGGATTGTGATGGTGCGGGACGGGAGTTGGAAGTTGTCGTTGATTCACAGCCCCGAACCGCATGACGGGTTTCTGGTGAACCTCGATGAGGACCCGTTCGAGCGGCGCAACTTGTATGGCCGGCCGGAGGCGGCGAAAGAGCAGGGGCGGCTGGCGGGGCTGATCGGGGACCATCTCGCCGCAGGCCGGCAGCCGTATCCCGGCTGTGCGTGAGAGAGTGAAAAACGGGGACTGGCTCGCCTTTTTCGGCAGTTTGAAAAAGGCGTGCCTGTCCCCGCTTTTCGCGTCCAAGAACAAGACGCCATGAGTATGACTTACTACAACACTACTTGGGAAGGGGACCGTCGAAGTTTGTCTCGATGCTGACAAAACCCGAGGCGACGTCTTGGTTTGCCTGCTCGCCGGTGAGGTACGTCCAGAACTCGTTTTGGCCTCGCAGGAAAACGTTAAACCAGGAAATCATGTAGCGGGCGGCGATGTTTTTTGCACGGTTATCCTTAGTGGGTTTCCCGCCGAAAATCAGGTCGTGAATATCCTGAAATAGACCTGCGTAATCCTCCACGAAACTGGCGTGGTCCGCCTCATGAACCAGCACTTCTTCGGCCGGACATGACGCATAGAGGAAAAACTGGTGGTAGTTCTCGCTTCGCGGATTAAGAAGGCCTGAGAATTCGGCGCCCAGGATACATGTGGGGGTTGCAACCTGGGGCATCAACTCGGGCGTGAATGATCGGAACAACCGGGACGGCGGCAGAAATCCAGCGCACCCGTCGACCGGGTCGATGGCGACGACGGCGCCGACCGACGGTTCGTTGAGCGCGGCCGCAAGGGCGTATTTGCCCCCGATCGATTGGCCTGCCACGCCCAAACGTTCCATGTCCAGCATGCCAGCCAATACGCCTCCTTCGTCGTTCTGCCGGCGCAGCCAGTGGAACAACTTTATGGTATCGTCTTGCGCTTGTTCGTCAAACAGCCAGAAAAAGCGGGCGATGAGCACCGCATATCCCCAGCTTGCCGCTTGTTCGCCATAGGACCGGTAGGACAACGGCGGCTCGAGGTATCCGGGGATGAACAGGATCACGGGGCACGGCGCGGCGGCGGGGTCGATGGTGGCCCCGTCGGTGCTTGGATAATAAAGGTCGCCATCGGGCAGGGTTCTCTCGACCGGAAAATCCCAAAGCGCCTTCGAGGAGACTGAATAGTTGCCATAGAACCCGGGCGTGACCAGCGGCGTGCAGCCTTGAGGCAGCAGAAGGAGAATTCCCAACCCCAAGAAAACGTAGAAGCGATGCTTCATTTTACAGATGCTCCTCCCATGCTTCCGGGTAATTGTATGCATAGCTCTTGATGGCGTCAATTCTGCAGGAAGCAGTTTGCGCCGTGCGCGAAATGCGAAAAGGTTAAAGACGGGATAACGGGATTTACAGGATTGATCTTAATCTTGTTTATCCTGTTATCCTGTCGAAAAACAAAAGCCCCTCGGGCCTTGCGGCCCGAGGGGATTCAAGATTTAAGCCGGCGACGACCTACTCTCCCATCCAGCTTCCCGGACAGTACCATGGGCGCAGGTGGGCTTAACTACCGTGTTCGGAATGGGAACGGGTGTGGCCCCACCGCCAAAACCGGATTCACTGTAACGTCCTCGATAAGCCCCAAGGGACATGGACAAATCCAAGGCGCGTCGAGCAAAATGTCGCATCACAAGACTCGGTCCCACCTTCCGATGCTTCCGGAATTGTCCGAGTCCCGTCATGCTGCGGGAAGAGGTCCAGCGGCCGCCAGTTTCTTCCGGGCAGGATCCACGGTGAGATTCAGGCCTTCAAGCGTTCGAGATCCAAGCAGAGCAAGATCGCCTGGCTGCGCGAAGACGACCTCGTCTATCGTGAAGTGGTTGGCCACCCGCAGAATCGCAAAACCCACGTTGCGGGTAACCACTTCGCCATTAGCCATGACAAAGCGAAGGTCCTTCTTCTCCCTTCTGACGGCGATTTCCTCCAACTTCGCGGCCGAGATCCAGGTGAATTCGCTGCCAGTGTCCACCAGGAGTTTCGGAACACGCACAGACTTGGACCGGTCAACGTGATTCTCAACCCTGCAACTCGTGTAGAATGTACCCATGGCCTTATTGTAGGCGTTCCTCCCCTCTTCTGCAACCGCCAGCCAATTGCCCCGGCCGCCGCAGGAACCTCTCTCGAAGTTCCTCCTCTTCAAACACCGGACCAAGCCACTTTCCCCGCGACGTCACATGATACACTGCGTCCTCGTATTCTGTCCGCAAAAGCCTCCGCCACGCCCCAAACCCATCACGGAACACGAACCCCGCAGCGCACTTCTTAGAATGCACTGCGGGGTTAGACTTTTAAGCCGGCGACGACCTACTCTCCCATCCAGTTTCCCGGACAGTACCATGGGCGCAGGTGGGCTTAACTACCGTGTTCGGAATGGGAACGGGTGTGGCCCCACCGCCTTAGCCACCGGCAAAATTAAACTGTCTTGACAGGGACGGCCCGGAGGCCGTCCCGCCAAAGCCCCGATGGGCTTTGACGCTGAATGCAAGGGGCGCGTACCGGAGTACGCGGCATAGTACATCCGCGATATTGAATCAAGCGTGCTTGGTCTTCACGCAGGTGCCGAACTTGCGTTCGGATGCGTGAAGGTTTTTGAACTTAAAGGCCAAGCCTCACGAGCGATTAGTACTGGTCAGCTTAACGTGTCGCCACGCTTACACCTCCAGCCTATATACCTGGTGGTCTTCCAGGGCTCTTCAGGGACCTCGAGGGTCCTGGGAAATCTTATCTTTGGGTGGGCTTCGTGCTTAGATGCTTTCAGCGCTTATCCCTTCCGGACATAGCTACCCGGCGATGCCACTGGCGTGACAACCGGAACACCATAGGTCCGTCCACCCCGGTCCTCTCGTACTAGGGGCGGCTCCCTTCAAATTTCCTGCGCCCGCGATGGATAGGGACCGAACTGTCTCGCGACGTTCTAAACCCAGCTCGCGTGCCACTTTAATCGGCGAACAGACGAACCCTTGGGACCTGCTTCAGCCCCAGGATGTGACGAGCCGACATCGAGGTGCCAAACCTCCCCGTCGATGTGAACTCTTGGGGGAGATCAGCCTGTTATCCCCGGGGTACCTTTTATCCGTTGAGCAACGACCCTTCCATGCGGTATCGCTGGATCACTAAGCCCTGCTTTCGCACCTGTTCGACTTGTAGGTCTCGCAGTTAAGCTCCCTTCTGCCTTTGCACTCTGCGCATGATTTCCAAACATGCTGAGGGAACCTTGGGGCGCCTCAGTTACTCTTTGTGAGGCGACCGCCCCAGTCAAACTACCCACCAGACACTGTCCCCCGCCCGGATTCACGGGACGGGGTTAGAGTTCCGCTTTAATAAGGGTGGTATTCCAAGGTTGGCTCCACCGAGGCTAGCGCCCCAGCTTCAACGCCTCCCACCTATCCTATACATACTAAAACAAAATCCAATATCAAGTTGTAGTAAAGGTCCACGGGGTCTTTCTGTCCTATCGCGGGTAACCCGCATCTTCACGGGTATTACAACTTCACCGGGCCCCTCCTCGAGACAATGCTCAGATCGTTACGCCATTCGTGCAGGTCGGAACTTACCCGACAAGGAATTTCGCTACCTTAGGACCGTTATAGTTACGGCCGCCATTAACCAGGGCTTCGGTTCAAGGCTTCGCCACATAAATGCAGCTAACCTCTCCCGTTAACCTTCCGGCATTGGGCAGGCGTCAGTCCCTATACGTCGCCTTCACGGCTTAGCAGAGACCTGTGTTTTTAGTAAACAGTCGCCTGAGCCTTTTCACTGCGACTCCAGCCGGCTTACAGGGCAAGCCTTTCACCGGCCAAAGCACCCCTTCTTCCGAAGTTACGGGGCAAATTGGTCGAGTTCCTTAAGGAGAGTTCTCCCGAGCGCCTTAGAATATTCTTCTCATCCACCTGTGTCGGTTTACGGTACGGACACCGGCCATCTCACTAGAGGTTTTTCTTGGCAGTGTGGAATTGGACAATCCGTTTCACCCGAAGGATCCACGTCCCTTAACGCCTCGGAGTATATGCAGCCCGGATTTGCCTGGGCTGCCTCCCGCACGCTTAGACCGTCATCCGATAGACGGCTGCCCTATCCTCCTGCGTCACCCCATCGCTCAAACGATGACGCGGTGGTACAGGAATCTTTGTGCCTGTTTCCCATCGCCTACGCCTTTCGGCCTCGGCTTAGGCTCCGACTAACCCCGTCTGGATTACCCTTGTACGGGAACCCTTGGATTTTCGGCGAACAGGTTTTTCACCTGTTTTTTCGTTACTGATGCCAGCATGATCGCTTCCATACAGTCCACATGTCCTCACGGTCATGCTTCGACCCGGTATGGAATGCTCCCCTACCGCTCCACGCTTTCGCGCGAAGCCCGTAGCTTCGGTATTGAGCTTAGCCCCGTTACATCTTCGGCGCATAATCACTCGACCAGTGAGCTGTTACGCACTCTTTAAATGAATGGCTGCTTCTAAGCCAACATCCTGGTTGTCTTTGCAACTACACATCCTTTGCCACTTAGCTCAATTTAGGGACCTTAGCTGACGGTCTGGGCTGTTTCCCTTTCGACTACGAAGCTTATCCCCCGCAGTCTGACTGCCGTAGTTCCACCAACGGTATTCGGAGTTTGATTGGGTTCGGTAGTCTGGTGAGACCCCTAGCCCATTCAGTGCTCTACCCCCGTTGGCTACCGTACGACGCTAGTCCTAAAACTATTTCGGGGAGAACCAGCTATTTCCAAGTTTGATTGGCCTTTCACCCCTATCCACCGCTCATCCAAAGCATTTTCAACTGCCACTGGTTCGGGCCTTCATTCCCTTTTACGGGAACTTCACCCTGGCCATGGATAGATCACTTGGTTTCGGGTCTACTCCGTGCAACTGCTGCGGCCCGAAGGCCGCGACGCCCTATTCAGACTCGCTTTCGCTACGGCTCTGGATCAGAAACCCTTCGCCTTGCTACACAGAAGTAACTCGCTGGCTCATTATGCAATAGGCACGCTGTCAGGCGGTCCGCTTGCGCGGACACTGCCCTCCAACTGATTGTAGGCATGCGGTTTCAGGTACTATTTCACTCCCCTCTCGGGGTGCTTTTCACCACTTCCCTCACGGTACTCGTTCGCTATCGGTCACCGAGTAGTATTTAGCCTTGGGAGATGGGCCTCCCGGATTCGCACGGGGTTTCACGTGACCCGCACTACTTGGGAACGTATCAAGGAGGACCGACCACCTTTCGCTTACCGGACTATCACCGTCTATGGTCACGCTTATCCAGCGTGGTTCGGCTAGGTGTCGGTTTTGTAACCTCCCCAGGGAACCCTACTTCCCTGAAGACACGCCCCTCGACCCCGCAAGCACAACGGATAGGGCCTGTCACGTACTTGCAGTTTGGGCTGTTCCGCGTTCGCTCGCCGCTACTGACGGAATCGAGAATTTCTTTCTCTTCCTCGAGGTACTGAGATGTTTCAGTTCCCTCGGTTAGCCTCCCGCGCCTATTTTATTCGGCGCGGGATCGCCTGGGTTTGCCAGGCGGGGTTTCCCCATTCGGAGATCCACGGGTAGCTTGCTTCCAGCAAACCGTGGCTTATCGCAGGTAGCTACGTCCTTCATCGCCTCTCGGTGCCAAGGCATCCGCCGCACGCCCTTACTAGCTTGGCTCAAAAACCCATTTTGGTTTGTCTTCACACCTCCGGGTAACCCCGGAGGCAGATGAGCACAACTATCAAGACGCTTGTTGTATATCTTGATGCCTATGTTACCCTTGCATTCAACTGTCAAAGAACTTTGGAAACCTTCCGGTCTCCGCGCGCCCATGCTGCTTTGCTTAAATGGGCGCAAAAACTCTTGCGTTTGTGGCGGTCTCGGTGTTGGTGGAGATGAACGGGATCGAACCGTCGACCTCAGGCTTGCAAAGCCCGCGCTCTCCCAACTGAGCTACATCCCCTCGGGGGCGGCCACACGGGCTCACCCGATGTTCGGGAAGTGACTCATGGTGGGCCCGAGTAGAATCGAACTACCGACCTCACGCTTATCAGGCGTGCGCTCTAACCAACTGAGCTACGGGCCCACGCCTTGCGGGTTGGTAGACCAGACGCCCTTTGAACGCTGAATACAGTGTATGCCCGACGCACTCCCTGCGATCGACCTTGCAGTTCGAAAACTGCCAGATACTCCTTAGAAAGGAGGTGATCCAGCCGCACGTTCCCGTACGGCTACCTTGTTACGACTTCATCCCCCTTACCAAGCACACCTTCGGCGCCTCCCTCCTTTGCAGGTTGGGCCAGCGACTTCGGGTGCACCCGACTCGGGTCATGTGACGGGCGGTGTGTACAAGGCCCGGGAACGTATTCACCGCGCCGTAGCTGATGCGCGATTACTAGCGATTCCGACTTCATGGAGTCGAGTTGCAGACTCCAATCCGAACTGAGACCGGCTTTTTGGGATTAGCTCCACCTCGCGGTATTGCAACCCTTTGTACCGGCCATTGTAGCACGTGTGTAGCCCCAGGCGTAAGGGCCGTGATGACTTGACGTCATCCCCACCTTCCTCCGGCTTATCACCGGCAGTCTTCCTAGAGTGCCCAACTGAATGCTGGTAACTAGGAACAGGGGTTGCGCTCGTTGCGGGACTTAACCCAACATCTCACGACACGAGCTGACGACAGCCATGCAACACCTGTCTCCGCGTCCCCGAAGGGAAGACTTGCTTTCACAAGCTGTCGCGGGATGTCAAGCCTGGGTAAGGTTCTTCGCGTTGCCTCGAATTAAACCACATGCTCCACCGCTTGTGCGGGCCCCCGTCAATTCCTTTGAGTTTCAGTCTTGCGACCGTACTCCCCAGGCGGTGCACTTAATGCGTTAGCTGCGGCACGGAAGGGGTCGATACCTCCCACACCTAGTGCACAACGTTTACGGCATGGACTACCGGGGTATCTAATCCCGTTTGCTACCCATGCTTTCGAGCCTCAGCGTCAGTATCGTGCCAGAAAGCCGCTTTCGCCACCGGTGTTCCTCCAGATATCTACGCATTTCACCGCTACACCTGGAATTCCGCTTTCCTCTCACGAACTCGAGCTCGGTAGTATCCAAAGCCCTTCCGAGGTTAAGCCTCGGGCTTTCACTTTAGACTTGCCGAACCGCCTGCGCTCCCTTTACGCCCAGTTATTCCGAACAACGCTCGCAACCTCCGTATTACCGCGGCTGCTGGCACGGAGTTAGCCGTTGCTTATTCCTGAGGTACCGTCAAGCCGGGGCCATTTCCTGCCCCGGATGTTCTTCCCTCAGAAAAGAGTTTTACGACCCGAAGGCCTTCATCACTCACGCGGCATGGCTGGATCAGGCTTTCGCCCATTGTCCAATATTCCCTACTGCTGCCACCCGTAGGTGTCTGGACCGTGTCTCAGTTCCAGTGTGGCCGATCAACCTCTCAGCTCGGCTACCCATCATTGCCTTGGTGGGCTATTATCCCGCCAACTAGCTAATGGGGGGCGGACTCATCTCTTGGCGGGGCCGTAAAGCCCCTTTCTTTGCAGGCGCCCTAACGCCCGCAACCACATGCGGTATTAGCGGCCGTTTCCAGCCGTTATCCCCCACCAAAAGGCAGATTATCCACCTGTTACTCACCCGTTCGCCGCTTTATACCCCCCCCGAAGGGGGGCTTAATCGCGCGACTTGCATGTATGAAGCCTGCCGCCAGCGTTCGTTCTGAGCCAGGATCAAACTCTCCGATAAAAATCGACAAACGGACTCCCCGGTAGGGGAGTACGCTTATGAGCTTGATTCCCTTGTCATCATTGTCAAGGAATCTTCTTGTAAATTTGGGGTTCGGAATCGCGCGGTTGCGTAACTTATAAAGTTACGTCGCACGACTCCAACCATCACAAGGAGTCGTTTCATGACATACACTGTATTCAATTTTCAAAGAGCGCTGGTTCAGGAGTTCGACCCTCCCAACCACTTTCTCAACTGTTGACCGCCAAGGACAGAAAAACCCCACCGCCGCTCAAATCGCCTCGGCGTTGGCTAAACTACCCATCGCTGGCGCCGGGTCCCGTCGGGAACCCTCATGGAGCTTCTAGCTCCATCCGAAAGGGCATTTTAACACGCTTCCGGATTCGTGTCAACCCCAGAATCCCGGCGTGCCGCCTCCCGTTGATCGGGGCTGGAACGGCCGGTTTTGGGTCAAAACGCTTCAATTTTCATCCGCCAGAGACACACCTAAACGCACGCCGCTCTCACTTCGCCGGCGTTACGCCGCCCGCGGGATTGGGTGCGGGATGGTGAGTCTCTTGACCGATTGAAAAATTATAGCATGCGGGGATCGCGCTGTCAACTCACGCCGTCATTCAACTTTTTGCCCAGCCTCGACAATCGGCCCCGGGCACAGACACAGCCACCCGGACTTTCATACAGGCTTGCCGCCGAGCCAGACCTTAATGCCCGGCAGTGGGTGAATACTACCAAAGGGAACCGGCAATGTCAAATCAGTGCGAAGTGCGAAGTGCGAACTGTCATTTACGTGATTCCAGGTATTTCATGAAGCCGAAGATGAGCTTGGATGTCTGTTCGCACGTTGTATAGGCCAGATCGAAGTCGGCCTGCTCGATATACTTCTGATCAAGGGCGACGTACAAACGGCTCCTGACTTCAGAGCAGGAAGCCAATGCCATGCTGAGGAAATTGCGGAACTCCTTGCATGTCTTTCGTTCGAACCCTTCGGCGATGTTTGCCATGACCGATACCGCGGCGCGTTGGATCTGGTCTCTGAGACCGAAGTCCTTGCTGAAACTTGGTCGTTTTGTGAAAGTATAGACAATGTTGGCAAGCCGCCGGGCTTCCTGCCAAGCCTTGATCTCTTCAAAACATTCAATCTTCATGCGGCGATTCTACCATTCACGAGAAAACTTCGCACGTCGCACGGTGAACTTCGCACTTGGCACTGATTCCATGCTATTTTTCGATAATGAAGACTTCTGACCTCGATTACGAACTCCCCCCGGAACTTATCGCCCAGCACCCCGCGGAGCGGCGCGACGAGTCGCGTCTGCTCGTGCTCGACCGCCGCGATAGAACGATGCAGGTGGACGTGTTCCGCAACCTGCCCGGCTATCTGGGGCGCGGCGACTGCCTGGTGCTCAACGACACCCGCGTGATCCGGGCGCGGCTGCGGGGACGCAAGCCGACCGGCGGTCAGGTCGAGGTGTTCCTGCTGCACGAACTGTTACCGGGCGAGTGGCGGGCGCTGGTGAGGCCGTCTTCGCGTGTGCCGGCGGGAACGCGGGTGGAGTTTGGCGGCGGCGTGTCGGCGACGATCGAGGAGCCGTTGCCGGGCGGCCAGCGGCGGGTGGTGTTCGACTCGGCCGAACCGGGTTGGGTTGACGTGCTGCGGGTACTCGAGCAGGTCGGTGAGATACCGCTGCCGCCGTACATCCGCCGCGACCACCCCGAGGCCGGCGACCTGACCCGCTACCAGACCGTCTACGCCAGGGTGCCCGGCGCCGTGGCCGCACCCACTGCCGGCCTGCATTTCACCGAGGAGACCCTCCGTGCGCTCGGAGCCGCGGGCGTGGATCGGGCAACGTTGACGCTGCACGTCGGCTACGGAACGTTCCGCCCCATCACGTCCAAGACGGTCGAGGAACATGCCGTCGAGCCGGAAGATTTCGTATTTTCCGAAGAAATCGCAGCGAAATTGAACTCGGTCCGGGCGGCTGGCGGCCGGATTGTGGCGGTGGGAACCACGGTGACGCGGGTGCTCGAGACCCAGTTCCGGGATGGTCAGTTTCAACCCGGCGCGGGCATAACCGACAAGTTCATCTACCCGCCCTACCCGTTTCAGGCTGTCGACGTGCTGCAGACGAATTTCCACCTGCCCCGGTCAAGCCTGCTGGCCCTGGTGTGCGCCTTTGCCGGGACCGAGTTTGTGCTGGAGGCATACCAGCTCGCGATCCGCGAACGGTTCCGGTTCTACTCCTACGGCGACGCGATGCTTATTCTATAAACTGCCACGCGACCCCAGAAACCCGCCTCCGCCGGTCGTGCAGGAGCGCGACCCCACCGTCCCTTCTTTATCTGCTTTGGGGTCTTGACAGAAAAGGGCGGAAGGGTTAGTATATACGCACAGTTGACGAAACGTCGACTTCTTGTGCAATTGATTTGGAGGTGCAGAAGTGCAGAGTATCAGGCCAGTTTCGCGTCGACGCAAGGTTTTGCAGGAGCGTAATGCAGCTATCTTGAGTGCCGCCGAGGAAATCCTGCTCAAAGACGGCTATTACGGCCTTACGATGGATGCCGTGGCCTCCAAGAGCAAAATCTCCAAGGGTACCGTTTATCTTCACTTTGGGTGCAAGGAAGACGTGGTGCTGGCGTTGGCGGAGCGGGGGGTGCGGGAGCGGACGGACATGATCCGGCGCGGCGCAGGGTATGAAGGCCGTGCGCGGGAACGGGTGCTGGCGATCGGGGAGGCGGTGGGACTTTTTCATCGGCTCAACCCGGATCAATCGAGTATTATTCACATGGCGATGAGCCCCTTGCGTGAGAAGGCGTCGGTGGAACGAGTTGCGACGCTGGTGCGCATCGAGACGGAAGCCATGGACATTCTGCGGGAGGTGTTGGAAGAGGCGGTGGCGTCGGGCGATCTCGCCATCACGCGGGATGGGATGATCGAGGAGATCCTGCTGGGCGCGTGGGCCTTGGTGGATGGTGCCCATACGCTTATCGAGAGCGGGGCGGTGGCGGCGTCGCTGAGAATCAAGGATCCGTTCCACAAGGTGTGGTGCGGATTCAACGTCTTCGCCGACGGCTATGGCTGGCGGCCACTGTTTTCGGAATGGGATTACGAGGAGTCGATGAGCCGCGCCAGGAAAGAGATCTTTCCGGCGGAGGCGCAACAGTTGTACGGCGAAGGTGCGTGGTACGGCGACGGGGGCTGACGGCGGAGCGGCGGTATCCGGATAAGGACTTGAAGCGGCATGTGCCGCTTTTGGATTAACAGTTCGGGGCAATGGCCGCGAGCCGGGAACAAAGAGGAGGTCTTATCATGAAACGGCATGGGTTTACGTTAATCGAGTTGTTGGTAGTCATTGCCATCATCGGCATACTGGCGGCGATCCTGCTTCCGGCGCTGGCCCGGGCGCGGGAAGCCGCACGGCGCGCCAGTTGCGCAAACAACCTTAAGCAGATGGGCCTCGTGTTTAAGATGTATTCGAACGAATCGCCGGGCATGAAGTTTCCCAGCCTGATCTGGAGTCGCACGCGTAGCGGCAACCCGCCGTGCAGTTCCCCGGCCAACGGCATGTTCAGTCCCGATGGCCCGTCCATTTACCCTGAGTACCTGGCCGACGACAACGTGCTGCTTTGCCCTAGCGACCCCGACGCCCTGGAGCAACAAAAAGTCTGGACCAGAGAGGACGGCACCGTGGATCCGTGCGCATGGGAAAACACCAGTTACATGTACTGGGGCTGGGCCATCATGCCGCAGCACTACCTGCTTGCCAGCGGCGGTGGCGACAACGCCGCCGACCCGGCTATCAACGTGGACATTTCTTTCGAGATTATAATAAAAGTGAGAGATGTGCTGATGGATGAACATGCCGCGCAATGGCCCGAAAAAAACACGTTTGACGATGATTTCAGTTTCCCCCACGAAGAGCTCGGCGAAACCACTGTCTACAGGCTTCGCGAAGGCATCGAGCGGTTCTTCATCACCGACATCAACAATCCCGCCACCAGCGCGATGGCTCAGAGTGAAATCCCCGTCATGTACGACGTGACTTCGCAAAACATCTCTCAAAGCTCCAACTGGGACACCACCTACTCCCACTACAACCACGTCCCGGGCGGTGGCAACGTCCTTTACATGGACGGCCACGTCGAGTTCCTCAAATACCCGGACAAGTATCCCGTCAGCCGGTGCTTCTCGTTTCTGCAGGCATTCATCTGGGATTCCACCAGCTGACCAACAGCCCAAACCGCACCCGTATCTTGAGCCCAGCCTCAAGATACGGGCAGCCTTTCTGAAAATATAGTCTCAGCCGTGGGGGAGGGTAAAGTAGAAGGTGGTGCCTGCGGCAGGGGAGGATTCGGCCCAGATGCGGCCGCCGTGCTGTTCGACGGCCCGCTTACAGATGGCGAGCCCGATTCCGGTGCCCGGATACGCCCCGCGCCCATGCAGGCGCTGAAACACCTGGAAGATTCTCTCGGCGTACTCCTGTTGGAATCCGAGGCCGTTCAAAGGAAAAAGCGAACCAAGCAGACTCAAGACGGGTGGCCCGTCCACAGCTTACAGACCCTGATGGATGCACTCGCCAACATCCATTCGTTTGCCAATTCAAGTGCCGAATTCAGGCTGAAAGGGCGGCTCCGATAGGAAAGCCGCTCGGTCACTCCGTAGCGAAACGGAGCGGTTCTTGATGAGTCCCTCTTTAGCTGGATGAGGCGGGGAGAGCTGGCAGGGCGCGGACGACCGAATTGAACGCTATCGTTATCACAATCATCGTGAAACGGAAAAGGGCCAAGTGAACGCCCTGCCGAACTTCTCTTCGGACTTCTTATATGCGCCTCAAGAATTGGCTCTTTGCAAGCGGTATGTCCGCGGCCATACAATGGTTCGGGTGAACGAACAGGCGACTTGGCGATGCGCCTTCAACATACAATCAAGGCGGTGATTCGGCCCGGGGAGCAGTCCGGCTACGTGATGGAATGTGTTGAAATACCTGTTGTTACGCAAGGTGCGACGCTCGATGAGACGGTCGCGAGTTTGTACGAGGCCACGGAACTCCACCTCGAAGGAGCGGTGCTGGCTGTTTTCCAGCCATGGACGAGCTTCAGCGGAGTTTCTACCGTTGATATTACGCCTCGTCCGGCGGCTGCCGGGCTGGCAGGCGGGCTGAAAAGCAGGGCGCATCAAAAAAGTTGCGAAAATTCCCGAGGTGTAGTATAAGAGACCGCAGCATGAGGTTATCGGATTTACACGAGGAAGCGTTGTCGGCGTAGTAGGGGAAGCCGGCAAGGCAGTTTTGCGGGGATTTGCGGTTTACAAACGGGCGTGGCTGGTCATGCCCGGTTATGTATAAGCGGAGGGAGAGAAATGCGAACATGGCTAAGTGTGGTAGTGGTACTACTGCTCCTGGGGACGGCTTATGCGGAACTGCAGAACGTCACCGTCGGGGGCATTATTGAAACGCGATTCCGGTACATCCCGGACTCGTTCAACCGGGGCCAGGTCGGGTTTGGCCCGACGCCGGAAATTCGCGGCCCCGCCGCCTGGTTTCCCAACCGGCCGATCGGAGACACATGGGCCGCATTGTTAAGGCTGGACACGCGAAATGTCATCGGCCTGCTCGACTGGAGCGACCAGACCCACACGTGGGCCTTTGCCGAGCTGGCCACGTCGGTGAATGTCAAGGCGGATTTCACGGATGACGTCACCGCGTTTATCGAGTTTTATTCGTTTGACATCTGGGGCCAGGACTTCCGCTCGGATTACATTACGGGCGTGGACCGCAGGGCAAACACCGGCGACGACGTCGAGGTGCTGCAAAGCTACATTGAGACACGCAACACGTTTGGCCTGCCGGTCCGGCTGCGGATTGGCCGCCAGTGCCTGCAGTTTGGCAAGAACTTCTTGATTGCACCGAAGACCACGCCCACGCAACGGTTCGCATTTGACGCGATCCGCGCTACCTACCAGCAGGACAAACTGACAATTGACGCGTGGTGGTCGAAACTTGCGGACAACAGCCCCCTGGAAGAAGACGGCGATATCGATTTCTACGGGGTCTACGGCACCTATGCGTTTTCGGACGCGGTGAATGCGTCCGCTTACTGGCTGTTGGTGCGCGACGCGCGGTCCCAGCGGGATACTCAGGGCGCCTGGATCTCGACGTGGCTTGAAGACGTGATCGGCCTCGACGATTACGATCCCACGACGCTCCACACGGTTGGCACGCGGTTATGGGGCAAGGCTGGCGCGTTCGATTATAACGTGGACGCCGCGTACCAGTTTGGCAATGCCAGCGTGACGGGCGTCAACTTCAAGCAGCCGTCGCTTTGGGGCTTGTACGGCGATGACGATGCCGAGTATGACGGCAACTGGGGCGCGGATGTCGAGTTCGGTTACACGCTCGACATGGCCTGGAAGCCGCGTCTGTTCCTGGGCGGCGCGTATTTCAGCGGCGAAGACAACCGGGACATCAGCATCCTCGAGTGGCTCAACCCGTTTGACAAGCCCGAAGCCAGCGTATCGTTCAACCGGCTGTTCTCCGATCTCAACTACGCGCCCGTCCTTCAGGACAACGGCGAGATGACCAACTTCAAGCAGATCCGCGGCGGCGTGGTAGTCACACCGACTGAAAAGCTGTGGATCATGCTGCGGCTGCAAAACATGTGGGCCAACGGCACGTTTGACTGGCCGGTACACTGGCGCGTGGGCAAATACCGCTGGCCGCTGGCACCCATTCTGGGCTTCTGGACGGAAGAGTCGGATGACAACATGGGCTTCCACGCCGACACCATTATCAAGTACGCCTATAACTCGGACCTGACCTTCATCGTCTACTACGGCCATCTGTGGGCCGGCGATGCGGTCAAAGACGGGAACTATGTGCTCGGGTTCGGCAACCAGTTCCATGGTGGGACCGCCAAGGAAGACGCGGATTACGCCTTCTTCTGGGCCATCCTGAAGTTCTAAGAGTTACAACGAAACATCGAGTGGACCCTCTGCGGAGGGTCCACTCTTTTTTCGGCTTCCGCGCGCTGGAATTCTTACTTGGCCGATCTACGCGGCGGTGGCCGTGTATGCGGTGGTGCTGTGCTTTGGGATCGCGTTGAGCCTTGTGGGGGTGATCTTGCAGGTGGTTGCGCGGGCCTCAATCAGCTAGAGAATCTCTTGCGCGGCCAACACCACCATCGATTTTCGCCCGACAACAACCGGCGAGGGGCCGGCGAGCGCGGGGGCATCGGCCGGGTCGGGGAGATCGAGCGGCGCGGCCTGTGCCGTGTTGAGCCGCACAACCCAGCGGCCGTCCGGCACATTGAACTCGCAGTCGGTCAGCGAGGGGTTGAACATCAGGTAGAGCGTTGAGCCGAGGTTTTGCGAGCCGTCGATCCGGCATGCCAGGCACAGTTCAGGCCCGTCCCAGGCCATGGATTCGCCTGCACGGTCATACCAGGCCAGGTCCGGCTGCCCGCCAACGGCCACGGGTTTTCCATCGAAGTAGTGCAACCGCGTGAAGGCGGGATTTTGTTTGCGGAACCGGATGACCCTCTTGCAAAACTCGAACACATCCCTGTTTTGCTCGATGAGGTCCCAGTTGTACCACGAGATGTCGTTGTCCTGGCAGTAGGCGTTGTTGTTGCCTTTCTGCGTGCGGCCGAATTCGTCGCCTCCAAGCAACATCGGCACACCGAGGCTCAAAAAGAGCGTGGCCAGGTAATTCTTCTGCATCCGCGTTCTGAGGGCGAGCACGGCGTCGTCGGTGGTGTCGCCTTCGGCGCCGCAGTTCCAACTGAAGTCGAATAACGAGCCGTCGGCGTCGTTTTCCCCGTTGGCGAGGTTGTTCTTATCGTTGTAAGAGACAAGGTCGCGCAGCGTAAACCCGTCATGGGCCGTGACAAAGTTGATGCTGTGTCCGGGCGTCCGGCCCTCGCACTCGTAGAGATCGGCGCTGCCTGACAGGCGCGTGGCAAACGCGCCGCACATTTTTTCGTCGCCCCGCCAGAACCGGCGGACGTCGTCGCGATACCTGCCGTTCCATTCGGCCCAGCGGACGTCGCCGAACGAGCCGACCTGGTATGCGCCTCCGGCATCCCACGCTTCGGCGATCAGCTTGGCATCGCGCAGAGCGGGGTCCTCGGCGATCCGCTCGATGAGGCCGGCGTTCTCGACCATGCGCCCGCGGGTGTCGCGCCCGAGGATCGATGCGAGGTCAAACCGGAACCCGTCCACGTGCATGACGGTCACCCAGTAGCGCAGGCAATCCAGAATGAAATCGCGGACCAGCGGCTGGTTGCAGTTGAGCGTGTTGCCGCACCCCGAGTAGTTGAGGTAGCGGCCCTTGTCGTCGAGCATGTAATAAATTGCGTTGTCGATGCCGCGGAAACAGAGGGTGGGGCCTTTCTCGTTGCCTTCGAACGTGTGGTTGACGACCACGTCGAGGATAATCTCGATTCCGGCCTCGTGGAACTTCGACACCATGTGCCGGAACTCCGTAATCTGGTCGCCGCTCGTGGTCGTTGCATACTTCCCACACGGGGCAAAAAAGCCAATCGAGTTGTAGCCCCAGTAGTTGGTCAGTCCCTTGCTCGTGAGGGGGTCGACGAGATTCAGGCTCTCGCCGAACTCGTGGATGGGCAGCAGTTCCACCGCGGTGACGCCTAACTCCTGAAAGTACGGGATCTTTTCGATCAACCCCAGATAGGTGCCCGGATATTGCGCCTTTGATGAGGGGTGGATGGTACAGCCGCGGACGTGTGTCTCGTAAATGACAAGTTCGTCGAACGGCACCCGGGGGTGGATGTCGTCGAGCCAATCGGGCTTTTCGTCGACGGCGATCGATTTTGCGGCGCCCCGTGCCACGTCCCCCACAAAGGCTTTTGCGTAGGGGTCCAGCAGAAACCGGTTTCGGTCGTAACGGTGGCCATGAAGCGGGTCGTAGGGGCCGTCCATCCTGTAGGCGTACAGCGTGCCCGCCGACAGGCCCTCGACATAGATGCTCCAGATGTCGCCGACGCGGTGTCTGCCGGCGTCATACTCGAGTTCAAGTGCCGGCTGCTCGTCGTCGGCTTTCTCGAAGATAGCCAGCCACACCCGTGTTGCGTGCCGGCTGAAGACGGCAAACCGGATCCCGCTTGCGCGGACGGCGGAACCGATTGGAAATGCGCGGCCCGGCAGGACGCGGATCTTGTTGGCGTAGTCCAGCTTCTTCGTCACAGTCTTTCCATCACCCAAATAGGCCTTTTCCAAACTGCAAGAAACGATTGTACTCAGCGAAGGCCGGCAAAAGCCAACCTTTCCGGCGAGATGCACGAAGGAAGGTCATTCTTCTTCCTCTTCGCGGTATGGGTCTGGAGAAAGGCACTCATCTTGCCACGTTCCTTCCGCCCATTCTTCTTTGTCCCACTGTTTCAAGATGGCCAAGTTCCGCCGCCGCTTGCGAAACCACGCAACAATTACGATCAGGGCCATTATGTCAAAGACCGAAAAGGCCGACGCGGCCGTGATGATAATGGCCGGCAACCACATGGAGTCGCGCCAGGCCTGGTAGAACTGGCCCGGTTTGAGCCCGGTTGCCTCGAGCAGCGCGGTTTCAAACGGCTCGCGACGCATGGCGCGGACGAGGTCCCAGAATCCTTTTTCGCCAAGCCGGTCGATCAGGAATCGCGTCATGCCGAGGGCTTCGGCGTAGGCGTCGCCGGAGAGGACTTCGTCGCCCAGCGGCAGGAACGCAAAGTCCAGATTGTAATAGGGGATGAGCCGGCCCGAGACGTACATTCGGGCCACCCTCGCCATGGATCCCCAGCGATTCTCTTTGGAAAGGACCATCACGATGCCTTCGTTCAACCACCGGGGCAGGAATGCTTCCTCGACGTTGCGCGCGAGGAGTACGTGTAGCAGTTCGTGCCGCAGCAGCCCGTCGTAATCCCGGGGTTGCGTGAGCAGGTAGGGCGCCTTGACGGCAATCTGCCCGCTGGGCGTCCTGCTGATTCCGCCTACCCAGGCACGACCGTACTGGCCGGCGCGGCGCTGGAACTCTCGAAGGGACCTGCAGATAGTCACCGTAATCGGTTGGCCGCCGCCGGGGAGACTTTGGGCGAAGTCGGAGAGCGTGTGATTGAGGGTGGCGAGAGAATCCTGGGCGACCTGTTCGTCGCCTGGCCAGTATTCGACAGTAAAAACGCCGTTTTCTATCTGTTGAGGTTCAACGGCGGCCCCGGCCCATGCGGCAAACGCTATTATCACCACGCCCGTTGAATGCAAAGCCGGCCTCACAGCAAGCCACCCCGGTTCCGTTTGTTGCACAACTCGAGGATCGCCGCGGCCGCACGGTGCAATACGCCCACAACGGCTTCGGGAGAGACGTCGACTTCGTGGACCTCACCGTGGTCAGCGTAGTAGAGAATGCCCTGGCGCGGGGTACGGTCGAGCAGCCGCTCGACGGCTGCCGCATACAGGCGCAACTGGAACTCGTAACGGTCTGCCATAGTCCCGCCTGGGTGGCCGGTCTTGTAATCGAGCACCACGGCCCCGCCCTCGAGCACCGCGTCGATCACGCCGTGAACAAGCGTACCGCCGAGATCGAGGTAAAACGGGACCTCGCGCTGAATCGGGCACGATGCGAACCGCGGCGCCAACTGCGACTTCTTGAACTTGGCCGCGATGTCGCGGAGCGCGGATTCAAACACACTGCGCCGCACGGGGTCCGGGCATTCATCCGCGAGGACCGCGTCGATTGGCGGGTCGCTGGAGAAATCCCACCGCTCGAACATTCTGTGGACGAGCGTGCCGCGGAACATTCGTTCGCGCGCGGCTGCGTCGGGCTCGAATTGTTCCGCGTCCCACGGCTCTTGCTCGTCGGGGGTGTTGAAAATGGCGTTCAGTATTTCAGATACGGAAAACGTTTTCTGAGCCGCGGCGATGGCGTCAACAGGCCCCGCCCGCTGCGCCAACTCTTTCGACATGGCCTCGTGTGCACCGCCTTGACGTGCCCGCGGCGCCATGCTCGAGCGCGTTGTTTCGCTGGGGCGCGTGCGGCGCACCACGGCGCTCCAGCCCCCGGACGCGCCTTGGACAACCGCGCCGTCGTCCGCACCGCAGACGCTGTAGAGCTTATCGAACGTCTGCATCCAGGACCGCTTTCCAGCCTCGGGAGACCCGCTCAGCAGCAGCCAGTCGCGCGCCCTCGTCATCGCCACGTAGAGCATTCGGGCCTGCTCGGCCTCGTCCTTTTCGGCTTGCTCGTTTTTTATGGCGCGGCAGATGGCGGGGGTGGCCGTATCGCCGCCGCTGTCGGCCACGCGGACGCCCATTCCGAGGCGACGGTGAAGCAAGACGGCGCCACGATCCTGGTTTTTCGGTTCGCGGGAAAGGTCGGCGGCCACCACGATAGGAAACTCGAGGCCTTTGGACTTGTGGATCGACATTATTGTCACGGCGCCCGCGCTTTCCGGCTGCATGGGGGCCTCGCCTTCACGGATATCATCGAGTGCGGCCTGGTCGAGGTAACGCAGGAATGAGGCGAGTGTGGCGGGCTGTGTCCTGGCAAAATCGTTCGCCAAATCGATCGCTTTGCGCATATTGTGCGCCTTCTGCGCGCCCAGGAACTGGCTCAACTCGATCGCCTCGAACCCGGTCTCGTCGAGCAGATAGCGGAGAAACGCGGGCAACGGCGTGCACGCCCTCTCCCGCAACCGCGCCACCAGCGCACGCGCATGCTCGAGCGCCGAGTTCTCCCGAAACTGCGGCGGGACTTCCGCCGAGCTGAACGCATGCAGCAATCCGCGGCCGCCGCTGAGCATCACAAGCGCCTCGTCGGACAGGCCCCCAAGCGGGCCGCGTAGAAACCCGAGCAAGGCCATCTCGTCGCAAGGGTCCACAAGCACAGCCAGGAGGTTGCGGAGGTCGACGATCTCCCGCCGCTCATAATAACCCCTTCCGGCAATCACGCGGTACGGTATGTTGCGCCGGCGCAGCGCCGCCTCGTACAGGTAAACGCTCGACATCGCGCGGAACAGGATCGCCGCGTCCCCAAAACCGGCGGGGCGCACCTGGCCGTCGCGGTCGAACACCGTGACGGGCCGCGGACCTCGCACCATCTCGTCGAGCCGTGCGGCAATCATTTCGGCTTCGCCGCTGCGGTACGCATCAACGCCCGGCTTGTCGTCCCTCGATGGCGGCAACAGAAACTCGACGCGCGGCTCGCCGAGCGCGGGCCGGTGGGGCGTCAGCGGCGCGTAATCCGGTTCAACGGCCTCGAGCAATCCCGACCGCTGGAATGTCTCGTTAATGAATGACAGCACGTCGGGCAGTGTGCGGTAGTTTTTGTCGAGGAACGTGACCTGCGCGGAGCACTTCTCGGCTTGAAACACCTCGACTTCGGCCCCGCGGAAATCGTAAATCGACTGTTTGGCGTCGCCCACAATAAACAGGTCGGGCCCTTCCGGGTGATCGGCGAGCAGCCGGGCGATCTGCAACTGCCAGGAGTCCGTGTCCTGGAACTCATCGATGAGGAGAAACTTGATTCCCCTGGCGGTGCGCGCCCGGATCTCGTCGTTGTCGCGCAGCATCTCGTATGCCGCCTGGATCAGATCGTCGAAATCCGCGCTGGCCCGCTCGATCTTGCCGCGCTTGTAGGCGTCGTCGAGGTTTTCGTAAATGCGGTCGATATCGGCGGCGAGCGCCGCCGCCTTGGCATCAATCTCAGGAGCACTCTCCGGCGGAAGTTGGTTTTCGGCAAACTGTTTGATTTCCTTCTGAACCCCCTTAAGACGTTCCAAGACGGTTTCGCCCCAGTTTTTCCTGGATGTGCGGCGGTAGTTGATTTCGAGAATGCCGCGGATCTCTTTTTCAATGTCTTTCGCGTTGCCGGCTCGCTGGATGCGGTCGAAGGCTTCGATAAGACGCCGCCGGCCAGCCTCGCGCGCGTCGTCCGCGTTGCTGCACGCGCCCGCCAGGCTTTCGAGTAGATTGCGAAAAGAGGCGAGCCGGCGCGAGTGCCGCAGGGTTAAAAAACGCCGCTGTTGCGCTTCTTCGACGAGTTGGCGCCAGTGGCGGGCGAGCGCCTCGGGCTCGTGCGGAAATCCGCCTTCCTTAATCAGGCCCATCAGCCGGCGCCGGTTGAGCATGGCGTACAGTTCGCGGGCCAGCCTGGCAAATCCGATTTCGGCGGCGGCGCGCGTTGCCGGCCCCTCGCGATCAGGCTGTCCGGCCTCTCGCTCGAGGAGCGTGTGGAGCGTCTCCTCGATGACGTCCCTGCAAAGCAGCACCGATTCCGCTTCCGCCAGAACGGAGAATTCGGGGTCGAACCCCGCCCGCAACGCGTTCTCGCGCACGAGCGCGGAGCAAAACGAGTGGATGGTCGACAGCCGGGCCGAGTCCGCGCGCCGCTCGAGTTGGCGCCACCGCGTCATTTCGGCGGGATTGTCAACGGGCGCTTTCTTCCGGAACTCGCGCCGCAGGCGCATCCGCATTTCGGCCGCAGCGGCGTCTGTAAATGTGATGGCGACAATCTCGTCGAGGTCGGCCATCTTGTTTTCGAGCAGGTGCAGGATTCTGGCGATCAGGACGGTGGTCTTGCCCGAGCCGGCGCCCGCATCCACACAGAGGCGCGGGCCGCATGCCTTAATGGGATCAAAGCCGGGGGCGCGCATCAGGTTTGCTCCTCGGGCGCGTCTTGTTGCGCCTTTCGCTCGATTCTGCCGGACTCGTAGCGGCACACGCGGCTGGCGGAACAATACGCGCAGGCATTGTCTGGATCGGCGGGGGCGGGCGCATAGCGGGCGGCCCGTATGCCTTCAACATAGCGGCCGATTGAGGTGCAGAGGTCCGCGCATTTATCCCAGCTCTCGTGGCGGGTCAGGCGTCGGCGCTCGTTTTTGCCGATCGAAAGGAACATGGCCTCCGCGCATTGCGTGTCCGGCATCAGCAACTGTTCGAGCGCGAGGGCGTACACGGCGAGTTGCAGCGATCGCCCTTCCTTCACGGCCTTGGCTTGCGGCACCTGCGATGTCTTGTAGTCGATGATCCTCGATGTGTCCTTTTTGGCATCATGCAGGTCGATGCGATCGATGCGCCCGGCGAACAAGATCGGCCCGCAGGCCAGATCCAGGTGGAACGGTTGCGGTACGGTTACGGAGCACTGCGACTCGCCGCATGCTTTCCCGAACGCGGCCTCAAAATGGGTCGGTTTCCACTGTGTCTCTTGATTGACGCGTTCATTGTGGAGGTATCGAAGCAGCAAGTTTTTTGCGTGGCGCTTTTCCACCTCGACCACCGCCGGCGGGGAGTTGACAGTTCGCCGCGCGTGACGACGAAAGGCCTCCTCGATCAGTTCGTCGAGCGCCGCAGAAGCTTGTTTGCGCGGGACAAGAGATGCGGGCACTTGATAGTACGCGAGGTGAAACTTCTGTAGCACGTCGTGAAGAATGTTGCCGCGGACGATCGCGTCGAACTCGCCCGTCGGCGCCTCGGCTTTCTCGATACCGAGCACGCGCTCAACGAAGAAGCGAAACGGGCATTCGGCGTAGGTTTCGAGTTGGTTAACGCTGAAGACATGCTCAGGGCCGAATTCGGTTCGCAATTGCTCCAGAATCTTCTCGTCCGAGAGCACCCCGTCGTAAATGCCAAACGATGACGTGTCATGCCGTGCGGTTTCCATCTGCGCCGCCAGTTCGATGCGGGGAAACTTCGGACGTAACGCCGCCGCGTCCTCGCTGTGCGCCGAAAACGCGGCGTTGCGCACGTCGCGCCATGAGAATGCGCCGTCGAGCGGCGGCACGAAATCGGTCGATCTCGGCATGGGCGCCTGCAGGGACTCGGCGGGGAACAGCTCGAGCAGGTCGTTGATGTACGGGCTTGGATGATCTTCCTGGCCACGCGGCGAGAGGGTCCGCCACGAAATTACGAGCTTCTTGCGGGCGCTGCACAGAACGTGATGGAACCGCAGCATTTCGCGTTCGATGTGGGCGTAACGGCCCTCGAGTTCGATGCCGGACCGAGCGAGGTTTTCGATGTCTTGCTCCGAGTACACGGCACTGATATGCGGCGGCCCCGGAAGTTCGCCCTCGTTGACTCCTGCGAAAAAGACGTAATCGAACTGAAGATGCCGGACTCCCTGTGCGTCCAAGCACACCACCGCCTCCCGTGGCTGCGGCGGATGAAAGCCGACCTCCTGCAACGCCCGGCGGAATTCGGCCGTAAACGCCGCGCGTGGCGCGCGTTCGATGTCGCGGCTCCACTGCCGCCAGACATCGAGCAAATGCAACAGGGCTTCAAACGCAGCCTCCTCCTGCGCCTTGATCTCCGCCACCGGATAAGCGCGCACCGCCTCCGCTACGTTTAGATCGTGCAGAAGCAGCTTGAGCGCATCGACAAACTCGCGCGCCGTCGCCTGCCGTGGAAACGCCTTATCGTGAGCGCGCAATGCATCCACGGCCGCCATCAGCGCGTCGAGCGCATTGGCCGCATCAGGTATACGGTCGAGGCTTGTCCCGCTCTGCCCATCGTGCTCGATGCGAGCCGCCACACCCTCGAGCCGCGACCGCCATTCTTCGGCGCCGGACGTAATCAAAGCGGCGCGGGCCAGCGACGGAATCGCGCCCACATGCGGGCGGCCCGGCAGGTACCACGGCGACACCAGCACGTCCACGACCGTCTCGCGTTGCCACTCGTCCATCGCCTCGAGCAACGCCAGCACAAACGCCGCCACGGAGCTTTCCCAAAGCAGGGGAGGGGTGAGGACACGAACGGGTATACCGAATTCACCAAACACCGCGCGCACCGTTGTGCCACGCACGCCGATGACGGGATACACAACAGCGATTTCGCCAGGCGCCGCGGTTCCATCAATGAGCAATTTCTTTATCCGGCGGCAGACAGTTTCCAATTCCTCGACCGCGTCCGGGCAAGGGATGATTTCAAGGTCGCGTTGAAGGTTTTTGGGCGGCGGCATGGGTTGATCCCGCCAGAATATCGAGGCCGCCGCGTACTCTGCATAAGTCTTTGGCTCCGGCGCCTCGAAATTTTCCACCACCGCGCGGAACTCTTGCTCGATCCGGCCGGCAGTCCGTAACGGGCCGGCGTAGAGGTCGCTGCGGTTGGGATCGGTGTCGCAGTTGAGGCCGAAAACCAGCAGTTTGACGTGCGGCCGCAACGACGCGAGCAGATTGAATTCCGACGGGGTGAAATCGTCGAACCCGTCCAGCAACAGGGCGTCGGCGTTCTCCATTCGGCGCGGTTGGTGTTGGCGGCAGACGACCGCGGCCTCCCAGAACATGCCGGGAACGTCGTAGACGCCCGCATCGAGCAGGGCCTGCTGGTAGGCCTCGTACACGTCCGCCACGACCGGATCGAGCCAGCTTGGATTGCGCGCCGCGGCAACGTAAGACCTGAATCGGTCCGGGTCGACCGCCGCCTGTTTAATCTCCGTGATCACGCGCAGCATCTGCGAAACGAACCCGCGCGTGTCAGCCGCCGCGCCGATGGCCGCCAACGACGGGTTGCCGCGGATGCGCGCCAACGCGTCCTGCAGGAGCAGCCGCCGCTCGAAATCAGCGACGCGGGCCGGCGGTTTGCCTTCCGCCCGGAGCAGGTCCACGACGAAGTCTTCGAACGTCGACACTGCCCGGCCCCAAAGGCCGGGCAAGTGCCCGGTAAGGCCGGGCAAGTGCCCGGTAAGGCCGGGCAAGTGCCCGGTAAGGCCCGGCAGATGGCCGTCGAGGATGATGGTTTCGAGGCGGCGCTGCGCGTATTTGCGGGTGGGGACGAGCAGGATTGCGCGGCTCCCGTGGCGCCGCATCAGGGAGTCGATGCAATGGGGCCGGCCAGACCCGTGAGGGCCGCATAGAAGGCGCACAGCGCCCGGCCCGGTGAAACCTGTGGGAGCCTCGTCGACGGGACCACCCCCGGCCACCACGGCTAAGCCTCCTCGGCGTTCATGATTTCGTAGCGGTAGCCCTGTTCGGTAAGGAACAACTGGCGTTTGACGCTGTAGTCCTGGTCGCACGTGTCGCGCGACACCAGCGAGTAAAACCGGGCCACGCTCCGGTCGCTCTTGGGCCGAAGTATCCGGCCGAGCCGTTGCGCCTCCTCCTGGCGCGACCCGAATGTGCCCGAAACTTGTATGGCGACGTTGGCGTCGGGCAGGTCGACCGCAAAGTTCGCCACCTTCGACACGATGAGCAGCTTTTCCTGGCCATTGCGGAATGCGTTGTAGAGGTTTTCGCGCTCTTTAGTGGGGGTTCGGCCGGTGATCAGGGGCGCCTTGAACCGCTTCGCCATGATCTTGAGTTGATCCAGGTATTGACCGATGACAAGCACGTTGTCGTCTTTATGCCGCGCGATCAGGCCTTCGGCGATAAAATCTTTCACGGGGTTGGTGGATGCGATTCGGAACTTGTCGCGTTTGCCGGCGATGGCGTAGCGGAACCGTTCTTCCTGGGGCAGTCTTACGCGCAGTTCGGTGCACACGGCCTGCGCGATCCACCCCTGTTTCTCGAGCACCTTCCAGGGCACATCGTACTTCTTCGGCCCGATCAGGCTGAACACGTCGTCCTCGCGGGCGTCTTCGCGCACCAGCGTCGCCGTCAGGCCCAGCCGCCGCCGCGCCTGGAGGCTGGCCGTCACGCGGAACACCGGCGCCGGCAGGAGATGGACCTCGTCGTACATGATAAGGCCCCAGTTGCCCGCGTCGAACAGGTCGAAATGGACAAACGGGCTGTCCTTGGTTTTCCGGTACGTGAGGATCTGATAGGTGGCGATGGTGACGGGGCGGATTTCCTTGAGGTCGCCGCTGTACTCGCCTATCTGACTGTCGGCCAGACTTGTCTTGTCGAGCAGTTCGTTTTTCCATTGACGGAGTGCAATGGTGTTGGTGGTCAGGATGAGCGTGTGGGTTTGCAGCGCGTCCATCACGCCCATGCCCACCATGGTTTTCCCCGCGCCGCATGGCAGGACGACGACTCCGCTGCCGCCGTGGTTTGATCCCCGCATGTGGAATGCCGACACCGACTCCACCTGGTACTTCCGCAAGATGAACGGGAGGCCGGATACGGCGGGGTTGCGCAACGTAAGCGGCAGCGGCGCGCCTTCGATGTATCCGGCGAGATCTTCGACCGGGTACCCTATCTTGATCAGGGCGCATTTGACGTTGCCGCGATCGCCCGCATTGACGAGGATGGTGTTGCAGTCCGGCGAACCCGTTACGAGCGGCTGCAGCGATTTCTGGTTGAGCAGTTCCGTCACGAGTAGCGGGTCTTCGGCCCGCAGGAAAAGCTGGCCTTTTTCGTTCTTGTACAGCTTGAGCCGGCCGTATCTGGCCACATTATCTTCGATGTCGGTGATGATGTTTTGCGGGATCTCGTAGCGGCTGAACCGGGTGAGGCCGGAAATGATGGCGGCGGACGTCATCCCGGCGGCAGCCGCGTTCCACAACGACAGCGGCGTGATCCGGTAGGTGTGGATATGCTCGGGCGACTTCACCAACTCGGCAAACGCGGCCAGGCAATCGCGCGCGTCTTCAAAAGCCGGGTTGTCCGTCTCCAGCAAAACAGACCGGTCCGATTGCACGATCACCGGCTTATGCGCGTTTTCCGCCATGGAACGAGAGTTTACCATAAATCAGGCCGGAGACTGGAGACCGGAGGCTGGAGGCTGGAGGAACTGCAGCGTATAGGTCCTATCAAAGGTTCGCGCCCTATCCAATCTCCAGCCACACCTCATCCAGCAGCCCCGACTCTGTGTCCTTCTCCGGGCCTTCGAAGAAATTGACGGCTGAGTTGGTGACTTTGAGGACGAACAGGTTGAGGCCTTTGCAGAGCAGGCGGGTGACGTCGAGCCGGTATGGCGGCCATGGGCGGACGCCGGCGTGACGCCCGTTGATCTCGACATCGAGGATGCTGCCGACGCGGCCCGCATCGAGGATCACGCGCTTGCCTTTCGCGACATCCGGCAGGTTCAGGTCGGCGTAGTAGGCGCCCGTGCCCGAGAACCAGGGGAACCCCTGTTTTTCCCAGGGGCCGGTTTTAATCCCGCGGACGGGCATCAGGCAGGGGACGTTCGTCGACAGGTCGATCTGGAAATCGCCCGCCAGCCATGCATACTCGCCCAGCGGCGGCTGCGGGAACCCCCCGTTGTTCTTGATGACGATCTCGAGAGAGTGTGTGCCGGTGCCGCAGCGCCCTCTCCCGCCACTGTTCAAGCCGGTAAATCTCCACCCCCAACTCCCGGCTCAATGCATCTACCGGTTCACCGTGCAACAACCGCAGCACCACGTCCCGCTTACGCCGCACGCTCCACCGTTCGTTCGGCCCCAAAGGCCCCTGCTTCTTGTTCTGCTCCTTGCTCATGGACAACCGCCTTGGTTGCACAGATGAGCCTAATTCTGTGTCCAAGAAAATCGGGGCCGCCGCAATACTGATCCGACCCGACAAATCGAGGATTACGTGAAAGCAATTGCCCTGACAGACGTTCTTGCATTCTGCGTATTCTAAAGCACAAGCAGAACGGAGTGAAGCGAATGCATCATTATGCTGACTTAGACCGGCAGACTTCCGAACAGGCCGGATTCCAGGAGACTTTCCAGGTTGTCTCGATCGAAGACGATGACGGCAACAACTACATGGAGTCGATAGGAATCGATCAACGCATACACTTTCATTCTTTAGAAGAACTCGCGGAAGAAATTGAGCGGCGAACCGGTGAACCTGCAGAACTTGACGAAGGATAGGTTCTGACACTGTGGTTCTCCAAGGGGCGGATCTCAGTAACGCAGTCCTCCTTGCGGGGAAGCTTGACCAAGCACTCCACATGGACAAGATGACTCTGGCTATTCTGGCATGGCTTCTGCCTCACTGATGGCGTATAATGGGATTCCCTGACTGAAGACCCAGGTAGAGCAGGTACCTCTGCGCTGTCTGTTTTCCTCCTTGGGTCAAATTAGACCGTATGTGTCGGCCGCCGCAGTACTGCGGACCGAAACGAACGGAAAGGTGACTGCATTGCTCGGGCCTCCTCCTGGAATCAAGCAGCGGCTGGAACGGCTGGTTAACTGGTATCAGACCGTTGGCGGCGATGGTCAAATGCAGACGCCAGCGCGTGAGCAGCCGCTCCGAGCCGAGCTTTACAGCGTTGACCAGTTGGTGCATCACGCCAAGGTATTGGCGGGATTGCATCAACTAGCGACGGGAGTCGTGCCCGACCGGCTCATCCCGCGGCTGGAAGAGAACGAGCGGATACTGGTCCGCACGTACGACCTGGTTACAGCGGCCGTGGAGAAGGATCGCCGTATTGTGCCCGGGGCGGAATGGCTGCTGGACAATTTCTACGTGATCGAGGAACAGATCCGCACGGCCCGCCGCCATTTTCCCCCGTCTTACAGCAAGGGCTTGCCCCGGTTGTCGAAAGGCTCGGCGGCGGGTTACCCCCGGGTTTACAGCATCGCGATGGAGCTGATCTCACACGTGGACGGCAGTGTGGATGCCACAAGCCTCAACGCGTTCGTCGCTTCCTACCAGGCCATCAAGCCCTTGACGCTGGGAGAACTTTGGGCAATCCCGATCATGCTTCGGTTGGGGCTGATCGAGAACCTGCGGCGGGTGGCCGTCCGCTTGACCGCGAGCCTCCGTGATCGAGGTCTGGCCACCGATTGGGGCGAGCGGATGGTGAGCATTGTCGAGCAGAATCCTTCCGACCTGATTCTCGTGCTGGCAGACATGGCGCGGGCGAATCCGCCGTTGACCAGCGCTTTTTTGGCGGAGTTGACTCGCCACCTGCAGGGGCAGAGCCTTCACTTCGCATTCGCCCTAAGCTGGCTGGAGCATCGCGTCTCCGAACAGGGGTTGAAGATCGCCCACCTCGTTAGGATGGAAAGCCAGGCGCAAGCGGCCGACCAGGTCTCAATCAGCAACACCATCACAAGCCTCCGATTGCTCAGTCTAACCGACTGGCGAGAGTTCGTCGAGGGCCAGAGCATCGTCGAGCAGACGCTGCGCGGTGAACTGTCTGGCGTGTACGCCAACATGAATTTTGCCACTCGGGACCTCTACCGTCACGCGGTGGAGGAGATCGCCAAGCGCAGCGAGCTCCCAGAGGACGAGGTCGCACAGAAGGTAATCGGGCTCGCCAAGGCGGCGATCGACCTGGGGGACAGTCGAAAGGCGCACGTCGGGTACTACCTTATCGATAAGGGGCGCATGGCGTTGGAGCAGGCCGTGGGTGTGAGGCGGTCGCCGCGAGGAGCGTTTGGAAAGGGCGCGCGCCGCTATCCGTTGTTTTTCTACCTGTCCGGCATCGTGATATTGACGTCGTGCGTTACGATGCTGCTGCTCGCGTGGGCGGATCAGAGCGGGCCGCCGCCGTGGATTCTGGCATTGTTGTCGGTGCCCGTCTTGATTTGCGTGGCGCAATTCGCCATCAGCGTCGTCAACTGGCTGGTAACGGTATACATCGGGGCGCGACCGTTGCCGCGGATGAATTTCCGCGGCGGCATCCCGCCAGAGCACCGGACGATGGTCGTGGTTCCCACGATGCTCCTCGATGCGGCGGCAACAGACGATCTCATGGAACAACTCGAGATCCGCTACCTGGCCAACCGCGACCCTAACCTGCACTTTGCTTTGCTCACCGATCTCAGAGATGCGACGCAGGCGGTGATGCCGGGGGACGATGAACTCGTCCGGCAAGCCCGTGAGGGAATTGAGTCTCTGAACCGCAAGTATGAGCACGACCGGCCCGACATCTTCTTTCTGTTCCACCGCCAGCGTCGATGGAACGAGCCGGACCGCGTGTGGATGGGTTACGAACGCAAGAGGGGGAAATTGAAGGAGTTTACCTCGCTCTTGCGCGGCGGCTCGAGGGATTGTTTTCAAGAGATTGTCGGCGAATGTAGCGTTTTGCCTCGAGTCCGTTACGTCATAACGCTCGACACGGACACCGAACTTCCGCGCGACGCGGCACGTGAGTTGGTTGAGGCCATGAGCCATCCCCTCAACCGGCCTGTCTTTGACAAGCAGCAGCGACGGGTTATCGACGGTTACGGCATTATTCAGCCCCGAGTGGGAATCAGGCTTCCGAGTGCCTCGCGCTCCTGGTATGTCCGCCTGTTTGCCGCCGACTTCGGACTAGACCCCTACACGCGGGTGGTTTCCGACATTTACCAGGACCTTTTTGGCGAGGGGTCTTTCATCGGGAAGGGAATCTACGACGTTGATGCATTTCATCGGGCATGCGCTTGCCTTCCCGACAACACCATCCTGAGCCATGACCTGTTGGAGGGCACTTACGCCCGTTCGGCGTTGCTCAGCGACGTTGAGGTTTACGAGGATCACCCGTACAGATATTTCGCGGATGTGAGCCGGCGACGGCGGTGGATCCGCGGCGACTGGCAGATCGCATGGTGGCTGCTGCCGCGCGTGCCGGGACAGGATGCCCGGTGGAGCCCAAACCCGATTTCGGGCCTCTCCAAGTGGAAGATTTTCGACAACCTCCGCCGCAGCCTCGTGCCGCCGGCGATGCTGCTGCTGCTCGTTTTCGCATGGCTGCTGCCATGGCTATGGTGGTTGTCGGCAGGGACAACGCTTCTCGTCGTCGGGGTCCTGGTTGCTCCCCCGCTTCTTTCGACAGCAGGCGACCTGATGCGCAAACCGCGGGACGTGCCGTTGTGGATGCATCTTCGCGCCCTTACATCGGGAATCGTCCGGCAGGCGGGGCAAGTTCTCTTCACGGTGGCGCTTATCCCGTACGATGCCTACGTCAGCCTCGACTCGATTGCGCGCACGCTCACGCGCGTTATCTGGAAACGCCGCAACCTTTTGGAGTGGACGACCTCCAGCGACGCCGAGTTAGCCGCGCACACCGACCTGCGGGGCCATTTTCGATCTATGTGGGTTGAGCCAGCCGTCGCCGCTATCGTTCTCGCACTTGTAATCGTGGTTCGACGGGACAGCTTCCCGGTCAGCGCGCCGTTCCTGGGACTATGGCTGGCTTCGCCGGCCATTGCATGGTGGTTGAGCTGCCCCATCCCAGCACCCGAACCCCAACTGTCCGAAAAACAGATTGTCTTTCTGAGAAAGCTTGCACGCCGAACGTGGCGGTACTTCGAGGTGTTCGTTACGGAGGAGGAGAACTGGCTTCCGCCCGACAATTTTCAGGAGCATCCGGCGGTAAACATCGCTTCGCGGACCAGCCCCACGAACATCGGGGTGGCGCTGCTCGCGAACCTCGCCGCATACGACTTCGGATATTGTTCCGCCGCGCAACTACTGCAACGGACCGAAAACACGCTCGCCACTATGGGCCGCCTGGAGAGACATCGCGGCCACTTCTATAACTGGTATGACACGCATTCACTCCAGGCATTGCCGCCACGGTACGTTTCCACAATAGACAGTGGGAACCTTGCGGGGCATCTACTGGTGTTGCGGAACGGCTTATTGGAGATGATCGAAGCAAAGATCATTTCGCCCCGGGTGTTCGACGGCGTGCAGGACACATTGCGCGTGCTGCTCGACGTAGTCCGTGGTCTTATCGAGACGCTGGAGCCAGGCCTCGATCTTCCGCCCGCAAGAGAGGCCCTGCAGAAAGCCGAGCGGTTGGAGGCGGAATTGAGGACTCCTCCAAGCGCCCTCAGTGCTTCCATCCTGCTCTTGCAGCATTTGGCGGATTGGGCGAGCGATCTTGGCCAAGTCAACGGCCTGGACGGGGAGTCTCAAACGTGGGCTCGGGCGTTAGAGCGATGCATAGTCGAACATCGCGACGACATCGCCCATCTTGCCCCGTGGGCGCTACTCCCGCCTGCGCCCGAGGGCCTGTGGCCGCACGGTTCGGTCGAGCAGGTTCGCCGGCTCGATGAGTTGCGCGAATCGTTGGCACAACTTGATAATATCCCGACTCTCCGCCAAGTGGCCGCACTGAAGCAGTCGTTACTGCCCTTGATCGATGGCATCCTGGCGGGGTTCCGCGGCCCGAATTCCAGCGGCGCTCACTCCGTCGAAGATTCGGAAGTCAATGAATGGCTCGGCGGCCTCCGCGGCGCGGTCATCGAGGCTTCCCGGCACGCGTTGGACCACATTCGGGCGCTGGAGGCGGCCGCCGGCCTTTGCCACGAATTCTCGGATATGGACTTCTCATTTCTATACAACAAGTCCCGCGACCTGCTGTCCATTGGCCACAACATCGGCGACCATCGCCTGGACAAAGGGTATTACGACCTGCTCGCGTCCGAGGCCCGGCTCGCCAGCTTCTACGCGATTTCGCGGGGACAGTTGGGCCAGGAACATTGGTTCGCCCTCGGCCGCTTGATCACCACATCGAGAGGCGCCCCGGCACTGCTCAGTTGGAGCGGCTCGATGTTCGAGTACCTCATGCCGCTACTCGTGATGCCGACCTACGAGAACACACTTTTGAACCAGACCTACAAAGCGGTCGTGCGGCGGCAGATCGAATATGGAAAGCAGCGAGGAGTCCCTTGGGGGATTTCCGAGTCCGGGTTCAACGCATGGGATGTACACTTGGACTACCAGTACCGGGCCTTCGGCGTACCGGGGCTGGGACTGAAACGAGGACTGGCCGAAGATCTCGTCGTGGCACCGTATGCCACGGTCATGGCACTGATGGTGGTGCCCGAGGCCGCATGCCGAAACCTCGAGCGCCTCGCGGCCGAAGGGCGGCAGGGCGCCTATGGCTTTTACGAGGCAATCGACTACACCCCGTCTCGCTTGCCGCTCGGAGTCAGCAGCGCAACGGTCCGGTCTTTCATGACACACCACGAAGGCATGAGCCTCCTGTCGCTGGCATACCTCCTGCTCGATCGGCCGATGCAGCGCCGCTTTCTAGCCGATCTCTCTCTCCAGGCGGCCGGTTTGCTGCTGCAGGAACGGATTCCCAAAACAACGGCCCCGATCTTTCCACATGCGGTCGAGGCCAACGTTGCCCGCACGGCCTCGGCCGAGGCGGAAGGGACAATGCGTGTCCTCACCGATCCGGGAAGTCCTGTACCGGAGGTGCACCTGCTGTCCAACGGGCGGTATCACGTCATGGTCAGCAGTGCCGGCGGAGGATATAGCCGCTGGCGCGATCTGGCGGTCACGAGATGGCGGGAAGACCCGACCCGCGATTGCTGGGGAACATTCTGTTATTTGCGCGACTTGGACAATGGGCGGTTTTGGTCCGTTGGCTACCAACCGACCCTTCAAGCATCCAAGTCATACGAGGCGATCTTTGTGCAGGGGAAGGCCGAGTTCCGCCGCCGGGACGACGATATTGAGACCCATACGGAAATCAGCGTCTCGCCTGAGGATGACATTGAACTGCGCAGCATGACCATCACCAACCGCTCGGACAGGCCGCGGACAATTGAAGTAACCAGCTATGCGGAGGTTGTCCTGGCGACGGCAGGTCAAGACGTGGCCCATCCGGCGTTCAGCAACCTGTTTGTCCAGACGGAACTGGTGCGATCCCGGCAGGCCATACTTTGTACCCGCCGGCCCCGTTCAGTGGAGGAACGACCGCCATGGATGGTTCACCTGATGACGGTACAGGGCGAGGCGAGCGGCGAAATATCGTTCGAGACCGACCGCGCGAAGTTTGTAGGGAGAGGCAGGACGTTGGCCTGGCCGGCGGCGATGGCCGACGATGGGCGATTGTCGGACAGCGAGGGATCCGTGCTCGACCCCGTGGCCGCCATCCGCCACGCCGTCTGTATTCAGCCGAACGAGAAGGCGCGAATAGACCTCATCACAGGCGTCGCCGAGACGCGCGAGGCAGCGACGGCGTTGGTGGACAAATACTACGATCCCCGGCTTGCCGACCGCGTCTTCGAGCTTGCGTGGACGCATAGCAATGCCGAGCTGCATCACCTTAACGCTGGGGAGGCCGAGGCGCAGATGTACGGGCGGTTGGCCGGTTCAGTGATCTACGCCACGTTGCTTTACCGGTCGAGTTCCAGCGTCCTGGTTCGGAATAGACGCGGCCAGTCAGGACTCTGGGCCTATGGGATCTCCGGCGACCTTCCCATCGTCTTGGTCTGTATCCGCGATCGGGAGAAGCTTGACCTGGTTCGTCAGGCTGTCCAGGCACATGCGTACTGGCGGATGAAAGGACTGAACGTAGACTTGGTTATTTGGAACGAGGACGATTCGGTCTATCGCCAAGAGTTGCACGACACCATCATGAGCCTTGTCGCGGCAAGCTCTGAGGCGGTCATGGCGGACAAGCCCGGCGGGGTGTTTCTGTGCCGGGCGGAACAGATTACGGAGGAGGACCGCGTGCTCCTGCACGCCGTGGCGCGTGTCGTGCTCGTGGATGATGCCGGAACGCTGCCCGAGCAGGCGGAGCGGCGGGGGCGGGCCCAGGCGCCAATGGCGATTCTGAAACCGGTGCGTCGCCAAGCGAAAACGGCCACGGCGGAAACGCCCAAGTATGACCTGGCGTTCTTTAACGGCCTCGGTGGCTTCACCCACGACGGCCGCGAATACATCATAATCCTGAGTCCCGGCGAGAACACCCCCGCGCCCTGGGTCAATGTCATCGCCAACCCGCAGTTCGGAACGGTCGTGTCGGAGAGTGGGAGCGTCTATACGTGGGCGGAGAACAGCCGCGGCTTCCGTCTGACGCCTTGGAGCAATGATCCGGTGAGCGGGGGCGACAGCGAAGCTTTGTACATCCGCGACGAAGAGACCGGTCACGTGTGGTCTCCTTCTCCCCAGCCCGCGCGCGGGGCCATGGCGTATGTCGCCCGTCACGGGTTCGGCTACAGTATCTTCGAGTACCAGGAAGACGGTGTCGCCAGCGAGCTGACCCTGTACGTTGCCACGGATGCTCCCGTGAAGTTCGCACGGCTCAAGATCATGAACCGCTCGGGCCGGCTCCGTCGCTTGTCCGCCACCGCGTACTGGGAACTGGTGTTGGGCGAGTCGCGGGATAAGACGCTCATGCATGTCGTTACCGAGACTGATCCGATAACGGGCGCGATCTTCGCGCGAAACGCTTATAACTCGGAGTTTGACGGGCGGGTGGTATTCGCCGACACGAGTGAAATCACGCGTACGATGACGGCCGACCGTACCGAGTTCCTCGGCCGCAACGGGACACCCGCCAACCCGGAGGCCCTGAACCGTATCCGGCTTTCCGGCCGCGTGGGCGCCGGACTCGACCCATGCGCGGCGATACAAGTGCCGGTGGATCTGGATGACGGGCAGGAAAAGGAAATAGTCTTTATTCTTGGCGCCGCGGAATCGGAAGAACAGGCGAGACAGGTCATTCAGCAGACGCGGGGCGTCTCGGCGGCGCAACGGGCCTTGGAGGGCGTGTGGCAATACTGGGGCCGCACACTGGGCGTCCTGTATGTCGAGACGCCCGACCCGGCGGTCAACTTCCTGGCCAACGGGTGGCTGATGTATCAAATCCTCTCATGCCGAATGTGGGCGCGGACGGGCTTCTACCAGTCGGGCGGAGCGTACGGATTCCGTGACCAGTTGCAGGACGCGATGGCCCTCCTGCACGCTGAACCGCTCATGTTGCGCGCGCACTTGCTTCGTGCGGCGGCGAGACAGTTTCACGATGGGGACGTGCAGCATTGGTGGCACCCCCCAGCGGGGCGGGGCGTGCGGACCCACTGCTCCGATGACTATCTATGGCTGCCGTATGCCGCCTGCCGCTACGTGACCGCCACAGGCGACACCGGCGTGCTGGAAGAACGCGTGCCGTTCCTCAAAGGGCGCCCCGTTCGCCCGGAGGAAGACTCCTACTACGACCTGCCGCAGGTGGCCGCCAAGGCCGCAACGCTGTACGAGCACTGCGTGCGCGCGATCAAGAACGGCCTGCGTTTCGGCGTTCACGGCCTGCCCCTGATGGGCAGTGGCGATTGGAACGACGGAATGAATCTCGTCGGAGAACAGGGAAAGGGCGAGAGCGTCTGGCTGGGATTCTTCCTGTACGATGTCCTGACGCGTTTTGCCGAACAGGCCCGCCGACGCGGCGACAGCGCCTTCGCGGACAAGTGCATGGTCGAGGCGGGACGGTTACGCCTTCACATAGAGGACTCAGCATGGGATGGGCAATGGTACCGCCGGGCCTTCTTCGACAACGGCGAACCGCTCGGTTCGGCGGAAAACCCAGAGTGCCAAATCGACTCGATTCCACAAAGCTGGTCGGTTCTCTCTCTCGCGGGCGAACCTGGCCGCGCCCAGTCCGCGATGGACAGTGTCGACCGCAGGTTGGTACGCCGCGATGCACAACTCGTTCAGCTTTTCGCCCCCCCGTTCGACAAGTCGGAACTCGACCCGGGTTATGTCAAGGGATACATCCCCGGTGTGCGGGAAAACGGCGGACAATACACCCATGCGGCAATCTGGGCCGCTATGGCATTTGCCGCTATGGGGGACTCCAAGCGCGCCTGGGAACTGTTCTCATTGATCAACCCAATTGCTCACGGTACGGCGCCCGAACACATGCAAGTCTACAAAGTGGAGCCCTATGTCATGGCGGCCGACGTTTATGCCGCTTCCCCGCATACGGGCCGCGGCGGATGGACGTGGTACACCGGCTCGTCCGGCTGGATGTATCGCTTCATCACAGAGTCCCTGCTCGGCGTGCAGTTGCAGACCGACACACTTCGGTTTACCCCATGTCTCCCGCCGCAATGGCAAGCGTTCAAAATCAACTACCGGTATCGCGAGACCTTCTACCACATCACCGTTCGCAACGCGGGCGGCGGAAAGTCCGTCAACCGAGTAGTGTTAGATGGGAAAGAACAGCCCGACAAAACGGCACGTTTAATCGACGACCGCAATAAGCATGAAATGGAAGTGGATGTTGATTGAAGACCGTGCCGGCCACCTGTCGTTTCTGAAAACCGATGTTGCTGACTCGCTTCCGGCGGTTTGGAAGCGCAACTTTTCGCGCCCCTTTCACTTGTGACAATCACTTTTTCAACAGCCCCACTGTCTCGCGATCCACTACCGCAGGCAACTCTTTTGCATTGCAACCGCCGTCCCAGGCGCCCATTTGCCTATGCGAGAGACACGCGCTTATCATGGCCAATATCGTGGGAGACGCATCATGACTATCCCTGGACCCGGTACCCGGGCTGTTGGACGACGCGATTTTCTAAAGATAGCCGGGTTGGGCACGGCCGGGTTGATGGCGCCTCGATTGGCAGCCGGTGCGGACGAGGCGAAGCGGCCCTTGCCGAACATCGTGTTCATTCTGGCGGATGACATGGGCTACGGCGATCTGGCTTGCCAGAATGCGGACTCGAAGATTCCCACACCCAACCTGGACCGGCTCGCGTCTCAAGGCGTGCGGTTCACGGACGCTCATTCGCCGTCGGGCGTGTGCAGCCCCACTCGCTATGGCATCTTGACGGGCCGGTATGCTTGGCGGTCCCGGTTGAAGAGCAGCGTTTTATGGCCATGGGATCCTCCGCTGATTGAGCCGGGGCGACTGACGGTTCCGGCGATGCTGAAGAAACACGGCTACAGGACGGCCTGCATCGGCAAATGGCACCTCGGGTGGACTTGGCCGTTTGTAAAAGAGGTGGATAAGGCCCGCGACAAGGCCATCCCCTGCGACGCCGTCGACTGGAAGCAACCGATCACGGGCGGGCCGGTGGCCAGCGGGTTCGAATATTATTTCGGCGACGACGTACCAAACTTTCCGCCGTATGCGTTCATCGAGAACGAACGCATGTTGAACATTCCCACCGAACAGAAACCCGACACGATGTTCGGGAATCCGGGGCCGATGTCCCCCGGATGGAAGCTCGAGGCCGTTATGCCGGCGATCACGCACAAGGCCGTCGAATGGATTACAGAATGCAAGGCGCAGTCGCCCGATCAACCGTTCTTTCTCTACTTCCCGCTGACGGCGCCCCACACACCGATTGCGCCTGCCGCGGAATTCAAGGGAAAAAGCCGGGCCGGCGATTACGGCGACTATGTCGTTGAAGTGGACTGGGCGGTGGGCGAGGTTCTGAAAGCGCTCGAGCACAACGGGCTTTCCGAGAACACGCTGGTCATTTTCACCAGCGACAACGGGCCGGAGAATTATGCCTATGCGCGGGTCCGCGAGCATCTTCACTACAGCATGGGTCAACTGCGCGGGATAAAGCGCGATACGTGGGAAGGCGGTCATCGCGTGCCGTTCCTCGTGCGTTGGCCCGGCCGGACGCAGCCCGGCACCACCTGCGGCGAGGTGTTGTGTTTGGCGGATATAATGGCTACCGCGGCGGAGGTGGTTGGCGCCGAGGCGCCCGAAAATGCCGGCGAAGACAGTTACTCGATGCTTCCGGCCTTTCTTGGCAAGAACCGGCTGAAACCCATTCGCGAAGCGACGGTACACCACAGCGCCAGCGGGAAATTCGCCATTCGCAAGGGCTCCTGGGTGTTTATCGACGCTCGCACCGGCGACGACAACAAGGAACCCGGCTGGTTCAAGAAGGAACGGGGCTATAAGCCGCACGATCAACCCGGCGAGTTGTATGACCTCCGCCAAGATCCTGCCGAAAGAACAAATCTCTACGCAAAACACCCCGAAACCGTGGCGGATCTGAAAGCGTTGTTGGAAAAATACAAGCAGGAGGGCCGAAGTGTGCGGCGCTAGGCAGGGCCGGTAGTGCCCAAAGTGTGTTTTCCATGCCGCATGCAGTCCCTTATTCTGAGCGGCAAGATAGGATACTCCCGTGCCAACAGGTTTTGTCATACGTGCAGCACTCCTGCTCATCTTCGCTTCAGCAGTATGTCTAGGCGAATACTTGCTCCGTGGACGCACGCGACGGCTGCGCGCTTATGGTTTGATTGTTGGCGCGGGATGCGTCGGAGGACTTTACGGTTTCTGCAACGACCTTGTAAGTGCGGCGATCTCGCCACACTATTTTCTTTTGTTCAAGGGCGTTCCGCTGGACGCGCCGTTATGGGCGCGCGCCGCGCAAGTTGGGGGGCCCGCCGGGATCTCCACTGGCTGTGTTCTCGGCGCGATCGCGGCCTACGTCGCGCACCGCCGCGCGCCCGCCATGCCACTACGCGCCATGCTGCGCGGCGCTTGGATGCCTGTCGCATTAGGTATATTGTTCTCCATCCTATTCCCGCTGCTGTTTCGCTCCTTTGACCCCCTGAATCTGTCACGCCTGACAAAGCACGGATTGTCACCCGTGACGCTCCCCTCAGTCTTGACCACCTGGTGGGAACATCTGGGCGTTTACACAGGAAGCAGCTTGGGATTTGTCATTTATTTGACATATAGCCGTCCGCGCCAAGTCCGGACGGTAGAAAGCAGGACGATGGAGAAAACCAATCCTGTCGCTTAAGATATTGTTCAGTCGAAGTAGCTATGGTGCCGGAAGTCAATCCATCAATGGAGTCGCGAAAATGGCTATGGCAAGAACCGTGTTGGCGCGAGTGGCTTCTGCGATGGCCGCACTCGCGGTTTGCGGTAGCGCGTACGGACAGGCGGGGAAGGAACCGCCCGCAACCGACAAAGGGGGAGACGGCCTGACCATGCCCAGTACTGAAGAACAGGAAGCAACACGACACGACCTCTCGTATTGGCTGGAGAATATGGCAATTTACCATCACTACAGCATCGAGGAGATGGTGGCCGTCTGCGGATCAGGCGCCGAAGAGGTCCAGAAAAAACTGGCAGAACTACACCTTGATCGGCAGCTGCTAACAGACTCGACCGGCGGCTCCGTTTTGCATGTACTGCCATACCCCGGCGGGCGCCATCCGCGCATCGGGTTTCTCGAAGGCGCCGTCAATCCTCAGCGCGGAACAAAGGCTAGCTTCTTTCTTCCGTGGCCGGATGCCGGTTATGTGGTGCTGGACCTGCCCGAAGCCATTTTCACTACCGACGGGCTCTTGTTCCTTGCTCATACCCACGACGCCGCCCCTACGATATGGAGCAAGCGCGGCATTGCTATCCCCAACGTCGACTGGCGGCGCGGCGAATCCGGGGCGTTGTCGCATGAGCGTACGCTGCCCAACGGCGTCCGGTTTGGCGCGGCGATCACGCCCGGCGAAAAACGGGCCGACCTGCGATTGTGGCTCGAGAATGGCACGAACGAAACGCTTCGCGGGATGCGGGTCCAGGTTTGCCTGATGTTGAAGGGCGCGCCCGAGTTCGCCGATCTCTCCAACACCGGCAAAATCTTCCAGGCGCCCGTAGCCGCTGCGCCGTGCAAAGAGAAGAACCGGTGGGTGCTCATCGCGTTCGATCGGGCCGGCCGCATCTGGGGGAACGACAAAGTCCCGTGCATCCACTCCGATCCCGTGTTTCCGGACGCGCCGCCCGGCGTACGCGTCGAGGTCCGCGGCCAACTTTGGTTCTATGAGGGCGAAGACGTCGAGAACGAGATCCGCCAAGCGGCTCTATTGTTTCATCCGCTCGCGGCCCCTGAACGTTGACGGCTCTTCCAACAAAGGAGTGCGCTCTTTTATCGCGGCGCCCAAGGATGCCGTGGACACCGCAAACACAGAATCTATTCCTTGCGGCGTGCGGCGCGTGTGACCTGGCTGTGGATGCGTTTGCCGAGGCGGGCCAACGCTTCGGAGTAGTCGAAGGGTTCGATGTGCACGTTGATAATCGAGAAGGCCTCTTTGTTTTCCAGGGCGTGCGCCAGCGCCTGCTCGAGGTCGCCTTCGGTATGAACCTCACAACCCCATCCCGCGCGCAGGATATCCGGCCAACGGTGGTAGGCCCAGTCGTGAATGTCGTTGAATGGGCCGTCAAGAATAAGGCGTTCGGTGGTGTAGCCTTTGTTGTTTAACACGAAGATGATGGGATTGAGGCCGCAGCGGACTACCGTGGACAGCTCTTGCCCCGTCATCTGGAACGCGCCGTCCCCTACGAATACCATCGGCCGGAGTTTGGGCTTGTTGATCTGCGCTCCGATTGCGGCGGGGACCGCGAAACCCATCGAGGTGTAGTAGGCGGGGCTGAGGAATTCCGACCGCCGATGAATGGCGAGGTCGGCGGCGCCGAACAGGCTGTCGCCGGGATCGCAAATCACGACCGTATTCTCATCCAGGCACTCATTGATTCTTGCCCAGAACCGACGCACACGGATAGGCCGCGCGGGTTGGGGGCGGAACGGCCGGGGTTTCGGCTGCGAAGTCTGCACTACCTTGCGTCGCGGGCCCAACGGACTCTTGAGCAGGCCTTCCATAAAATCCCGCAGCAATACGTCCTCGAAATGGTGGTACTTGATGGAAATCCGGGCGGAAGTGGCGCTGATGATCCGGTTGGTGTCGAGCTTTGCCGTGTAAATGCCCAGGTTGATATCCGTCATGAACTCACCGAGGCTCAGCACGCAGTCGGCCCGCTCCACCTTGCGCGTAACCCGTTCATGCCCCATGGCGCCCTCGTAAATGCCGATGTATTGAGGATGCCGCTCAGAAATGACGGACTTGCCAAGAAGGGTCGCCGCAATCGGGAACCCCGTCCGCTCGACCAGTTGGACCAACACGCGCTGCAGGCCGAACCGGTGCATTTCCACGCCCGCCAGGATCACAGGCGACTTCGCCGCCCGCAGCATCGAGCACGACTCTTCGATGGCCTCACGCAGGGATTTCGAGTCGCTGACAGCCGGTTCCTCTTTTGCGCGCGTCGGCGTCTTGACCAGTTGGCTCGGGATATCCCTTGGCAACTCGATGTACACGGGCCGTTTATGCCGCTGGCACATCGCGATCGCCCGCCGGATTTGCGCCGGAGCGTTCGCGGCATCCTGGATGACTTCCGCGCAGACCGTCACCTCCCTGAATACGCGTAGTTGCGTGTCGAACTCCTTGACTCGATGGTGCAGAAACGGCGAGCGTACCCGTTCATTGATGCCCGGCGACCCGCTGATGACAATCAGGGGCGATTCCTCGGCGTACGCCTGGGCGACCGCGTTGAGCACGCTGAGGCCTCCCACGCAATACGTGATACAGACCGCGCCAAGACCGTTCAGCCGCGCATAGGCGTCCGCCGCGTAGCCGGCCCCCATTTCAGTACATGTTCCAATGACCGTCAGCGGGCTCCGATAAAGAAGGTCATAGAACCCGAGGATGTAATCGCCGGGAACCCCGAACACGTGCTTGAGTCCCGCTTCTTCCAGGCGCCCTACCAGATACCGGCCTACCGTCATGCTCATCGTGTTGTCACCTTATGTTGATGCGCCTGAAATAAAGGCCAACAGACATGACTATGCAAGATACATCATCGTGACTGCGGCAATTCCCACGGAATGTCTTTCCCGAGTTAAGATTCCTCCTAAAGGGGTCGATTGTCAAGGATTGGCTGCGGCGATGGCAGGCCTCTTTACCTCTTGGGGAAAGGGTCAGTTTGTATCCAAAACGGTACCCGATCCTGGAGACGGGATATTTATTACGCGCAGTTTTGCGTTGAAGACGGATTTGACGACGTCGACAAGGTGGAAAGCGATTCCGACCCGTACGATCCAATGGATACGCCGTCTTAAGGCATGCCGCTGGCAAGCTGGCCCATTGCCGTAATCCTGCTGGCCATCGGCGCCCGATCCATCAGGCGCGCCATGCGCTGTTTGCCGTGATCTGACAAAGCACCGGCCCAGGAACGAGCGTCAGTAGTGGTTGATCGAAATCGGCTGGCAGGGCGCCATCAACAAAGCCGTTCCGAACGAGCCGGTAACATGGAAGTTAGGTTCACGGCCGTGGTCAATCCGCGTAATCCATGTCGGCCGGCCGACCTGTCTGTGCCGGCGCCGTGAGGCTGCACTGGGCTTGGCGCGGGGGCGGTATGAGTTGCTCGATCTCCTCATCAGTCAAGACGGCGGAATTGTTCGCCAGTACGAATGCCTTGACGAATGCTGCATTGCGGTCAAAATATTCCGCGTCAGCCTCAAAACCGATTCGCTGCAGGCCCGCGAAAGACTGGCTCCGCCCGGTCTGCTCCGCCCCGCCTCTGGACAAACTTACCGAGCGCCTGTTAGTGCCGTGCTTTGCGGAAACCGCCTGCCCCGTTCCATCGGAGAGAAAGGGGTGGCGCAAGACGCGCTTTCAAGCGCCTTGCGCCACCCTCTCTTGCTCTGTGCTCTCGGTGTCCTCTGGTGGCAATGGCTCGGAATGCGCGATGCCTAGCGTTTGTGACGCCGCGCCACGAGGGCCGCCGCGCCCAGGGTCAGCGCGGTCAGCACGGACAGCCCCACGATACCCACCGCGGGGACGCTTTCGGCCACCTCGATAACCACCGAATACACCTTCACGGCCTTGGTGCCGTCATCGTACGTGCATTGGTATTCGCCTGAATCTTCGATTTCCACATCGGTCAGCAGCAGTTTCCGGCAATTCGCGCCGAAGGCACGGCCCACGGGCAGACTCCCGCTCACCTTGGTCCAGGCAAAGGTCGAATCCTCAGCGACCGGACCCGGCACTGTCAGACAGATGTCCCGGCCGGCCCCAACCATGCCGCTATAGGTGGGCACACAGTCCGGACACTCGCCTTCGGCGTGCTGGTCCATTCCAGGACTGGGCGGGAAGAAGGTCCAGACTTCATCGAATTCGGCATCCAAGGCGTCCAGATTGTCGTCAACCAAGTCACCCGCGTCCGTATCCAGCAAGCCCAGGCTCGCGGCTGAGATAAGCTCGTCGGGAACACCGTCGTTTATTCCCGTCAACCGGCCGTCCCGCACGAGGACGTCTCCCGGATTGGCCGCAGGCGGTACAGTACCAATCTTGTTCTCGATCGAAAAGAACATCTCACCCGCCTGATCGACAAATAGCGCATCGAGATCGTTGGCCGCGGGATCGATCCCGAGCGTGGCGGCATCGCCGTCTTCTTCAAGACCGTCGGCGATCAATGCAATCCTGAAGAAGCCGCTGCCGTCCGGGGTGAGAATGTCCGAACCCGTTATGGGTACGGCCAGGTTCGGGTCTATCGAGCCCAGCGACGGCGACCCCGACTTCAGCGAGAAGAAGAATTGCCCCGGCTGGAAGTACGAGGAGGGTTCATTGATCAGTTGCGCCATCAAATCCAGCCCGTTCAGATTGTCAAACGTGTGCGGCAGACCGCCGCCCACCATCAGCCCCAGGCTGGTCTCGTCCGCGGCCAAGGTGTTCCCGGCTACGGGGAGATACGGCCAGTTGTAGAAGTAATCGCCGAGCGCTTCCGGCGGGTTCGGCGGAATGCCGCCCGCCATCGTGCCGACCATCACCTCGTTCTGCACGGCGGAGCCCGGCGCACCCTGCGCCTGCCCGTCCACCGAGAAATGCCAGCAGATCGGCGAACCGGTGGGGTCATACTTGCCGCCGGATACGACGTTTACTTCCAACGACGCATCCGGATACGAGAACGCATCGATGTCGTCGCCCGGAGCCAAACCAAGTCCCGTGGGCAACTGACCTTCCATGCGCAGCAGGTTCATGCCGGCGCCGCCCTTGTAGATATCGTCTTCGGGGTCCGTATCGACGTTCACCGCCGTGCCGCCAATGCCAAACGCACCTAGCTGCACGCTGAAGTTGACGCCCTGGGGTTCGCCTTCTCCTTCTCCCTCGCCCTCTCCTTCGCCTTCACCCTCTCCTTCGCCTTCGCCCTCGCCTCCTTCGGGCAGACACGAGTGGCAGATCATGCCTTCGATCATCACGTTGCGCCCCCGCACGTCAATCGAGACCCACTCCGGGTTGTAGTTCGGAACGTGCACCAGGAAGTCCTGATTGATGGGAGCCTCGATCATAACCTGGTCCAGAACAATATCCCGCACGATCCAGTTGGCTTCGTCCTCAGGAGTCAGCGGAGGTAGAGGAAGTGGAGGTACAGGAATTGGCGGTGTCTCTCTGCCAGGCGGGTACAAATTCGTGCTGTAATTGACGGCGGCGGTCACGTTGGCTTCCGGTCCCATTGGCATAACCGTGATCTGTAGCCAGATGTCCTTTGTCCTGTCCAGATCCAAGACGCCGTCGTAGTACCACTCGTTCCACCAGTCGGTCTCCGGGTAGTAGTACCACATGCCGCCGTCGTACCCGCTGCCACCGCCTTCCAAATATTCCCCCGTGGGGCCGAATGTAATGTTGAAGTAGCCGCAATGGTCCCAGTCGCCGCCCTCATCTGAAGGCGCTGGCTCGCCCTGACGCATGCGGGCCGTTCCTTGGGTCGTACCGCCAAGGTCGGCAAGCATGCCGCCCGGCGCACCTACAAACTCGATTTGGTAGGTGATGTCAAAGAAACTGTCCACATTGAAGTCGCCGTTGGGCAGTTCCGTCAGGGTGGTCGAGCCCGGGCTCGGCAATCCGTAGTCTGTCCCCGCGGTCAAGATCAAACTCTCGAAATCCGGATCGCCAAACAGAGAACCGTTCATCTGGAAGAAATCCATCGGAAACGTCTGTATTGGTTCGCCCTCGGCACGGGGCCCCGCGTGCACCTGACACGCGAGTTCTATAGTCAACGTCCGCTGGAAGTCGGCCAGCTCGCCGGTTCCTTGCATGTCCAGATGCAGGGTCGCGGGATATTGTTCGATCTCACCGCCCAAGCTACCGCCAGGCGTGTACAGGACGTCGAAGAAGCTGTCTATCATAAAGGTAGACTCAATTGTCGTGCCCGGCGGCAGCCCCTCGGTGATCATCAACTTATCGCCGGAAGGCGACGTGAACGGACAGTCCGCCGCCGGTAGATTCGCGGTTCCGCTCCCGTTATCCGGTGCGGCACATTCAGCGGCCCAGCCGCCTGCCGCAAAACAGAGCACAAGAGCCATTGTCGTCAAGACAACGCGGTGAATTGGTATTGACAAGTCCATTTTCCTCAGCCTCCTGGGGGGATACCCACGCCGGGCAATCGGCATGATGTTCCTCCCCTGTCACAACCTGCAGCCTCGTTTGACTTGCGAAGGTGAGGCGGGGCGATGCAATCGTGCGTACTTCCCCGCGCCCCGATGACGCGGTTAGTAGCATCGCCAAATGGCTTGCCCCACTTCCTACAAACTCATAATATCGCGCTTTCCTCGCTTCGTCAATACCTTTGGGGTGCATTTTTCTCATTTCTCAGCGGTTTGTCGCCGGCAAAAATGAACAAAATTGGCGCGGGGGCGGAGTCCACGCATTCAAACGCGCATACGAGCCGCTCTTCGTTCCAAAACAGCCAGGCCTTGGTTGAAGGTGCTTGGCGGGCATTGTCGGCCGCCACCACGAAGGACGTCAAAGGAGCGTGTTGCCGGTAGCAATCTTCGTTCAGTTTCCCATCCACCTCGATCGAAGAAGCCAGACAAGGTACGTGCAACACTGGGTCCGTCCCGTCCTGAAATGTCGCGCATCCGGTAAACGCCAGCCCCATAACCAGACAAAGGATCGGTCTTGCCATTTGATTGGCTCCCGGCGTCTCAGCCGTTGAGCCCATTGACGTACTCGCGTAAAGGCGGCTCACCGAACCGTTTTACATAGTCCGCATCGATCCAGGTGGCAAAGGTGGTCACGTGGCGTATGCCTCGTTTGGCGTAGGCATTGGCGTCGGCCTTCATCACCGCATACGACCACGGCAATTCTACTCCCGGCCGTTTCCAGCCTGAGAACCGCGATACGTCGAGCCAGTACTCGAGGATTTGCGCCGTTAGTTCCCGCTCTCGCCGCCGAGCTTGTTCAGGATGGCCAACGCTTCGTCGCATGCGGCCGCCGCCGCCGCGTAGTCGCCTTTCTCGAAGGCCCCTTCCGCTTTCTTGATAGCAGCCTGTGCGGATTTCACCTCGTCTTCGGCGGGGGCCATTTCTTTCTTTTGAATGCGGCCGATTACGTCGCCCATTTTCTGCCGCGCTTGTTGATATTTAAGGAAAGCGGCATCGTGCGTATCTGTGCCCGCTCGAGGCATCCGTTCCGACACCGCCAACAACGGCGGGAAAACTTTGTGCGGTTCCGCCTGGTACCAAAACGCCGTGCTCGAGTAGTCGTTGGCGAAGTTGTTGGCGTGTCCATGCTCGATCGTGACTCGAATCGACTTCTGGAACCGGATGGGGTCCGTCACGAAAAACCGATACATGCCCACTTTGCCCGCAAAATCCCGATTGCCCACCAGGTAGAAGCCCGTATACGGCCCCGCGTACTCGACATCCGGGCACGCGCCCCCGCCGAAAATCTCCTCGGTGCCGGTGCCATGAAATGACGGCGGCCACGGCTCGTCATCAATGAAGATCATGTCGTCGCCCTCGCCGTACCAGCCGCCGGCGACGTTGTCGACGTTGAGAAAATATCCCGCGAGATTGCCATGCCCTTCGGCCTCGAGAATCACGTAGTTTTCCTTCCCGTCGGTGTTCTTGCCCTCGTGAATGGTGACGTTGGGTTTGTCGCCCACGGGCGTTGTCGGGTTTTCTCGATGCCACTGGGCGTGGAACCGGCCCACGTCCTTGCCCACCCCGCGCAACTTCTCATAATCAACGTGGTACCACACCGCCCCAACGGTGTCGGGCCCTTCGTTGGTCAACGTCAGGCGCGCCCCGGTTTCAAACGGCATCGGAAAGTATGAATTGAAGCCTACCGTGCCCCCGATGCCGCCCGCGCCCGGGTTTACGGCCACCATTAACGACCGGAAAAACCTCACCCGTTCCTGGCCAAGCCCAAAGAAGTCGCCGAGCGGGGCTTCAACGCTGGGCGCGGTCTCGCCGTCCCAGTACATCCGCAGAACCAATTCACGCAGATAGTGCGGCGTCGGCCAAATCGTGAAATACACGTGGCGGATGCACCCCGCTCCTTCAATGTTCGCCAACTCGAGCGTCTTTCCCGGCGGAATGTTGCGAAAGTCGACGTTCGCCCCCGAGCGGTCAAAACTTGACACCCGCGCACTCTGGCTATCCTCGAGGTAAACCATGTCCGAGAACAACGATCGCGACAAACCGTCCGGCGTTCCGCCATGCACGCAGCCCGTCAGCGGCCAGACTGCCAGACAAATAAAACCAAAACAAAACCAGTTTCCACGATGCATATCTTGCGCCTCCAGTCTGCTGATTACGTCGCGCGCGCGCGCTGCTTGGCCTTTGCCCGTTCCGTCAGTTTGAGAAATTGTTCCGTGCTTACCACATAATCAAATGGAACCGACTCGATTCCCTTCTTGCGCGTGGACTCCCCGGCATCGAATGTGGCGTCCTCGACGCAGAGGATTTTGTAGCCGCGCTTGTGGGCTGACCGCCCGGTCTGGCCGAGGCATCCCCCGGGGTTGGTGTGGCCGCCCACGAATACGATGTTTTTAATCCCAAGGTTTTCGACGAGGAAACCAATGTTGCAGGATGTAAACGCGTCCTGGGCGGTCTTGGGAAAGACGTACTCCCCCTCGCGAACGCCCAGGATTGCCGCGGGCCGCGTCGTTGCGGCGAGCGGCGTCCATTTCGCCGGATTATCGCCTTCGCCCGCGACAAATGCCCGCCTCACCCTGGGCTCGAGGTCCATGCCATCTTTGAACAAGCAGCCCCAATGCACGAACACCATCGGCAACTCGAGCCCGCGGCAGCCGTCGGCAACCTTCCGCGCGTTGGGCATGGCCACGTCGTAGCAGAAATCCACCGCCGCCTGGCAGTCCGCCACCGTGTAACCCGATGCCTCCCACTCTTTCGAGATCGAGGTCACCTTGGTTCGTTGTTCTTCCTGGATATCGATGCAGACAAACGCACAGTCTGAAAAAAACGACGTGTCTGGCGCCGGGTATTTCGAGGCGCCGTTCGTTTCTGTTAAGCCGGGCCCCAGCACGGCGCCTCCAACCACGGCCGTCAAAAGCCCGCCAAACTCTCGCCGGCTCAGTTCGTGGAAACCCATCGGTTTTCCTCCCAGCCCAATATGCTGCGCATTACGCTCCCAGATTATTGGCCTCATCCTCCGCCAATTCAAGAAGCGGCCCATTGCCTTCTTCGTCAAAATCATGCATTATAGGACTACACGGATTGCGAACCGGTTCGCGCACGTTGCACTTGCCGAAGCGGCTGATTCATGCTACAGGGGACCAAATAAGGGGAGCAGCATGACGGAGGGGAGTCACAATGGCTTACCGATTGGGTGAGTATGTCATCTACGGTGAATTATGGAACACGCGCCATTACAGTACGCATGGCGGGATCATCCTGCGGGGCGAGCAACCCGGGCAAGAAGTCCAAGTGCGCCTCGAACTCACCGGAGACTGTGAGCGCGACCTGCGGGGGAAACATATCCGTTTCGAGCCCGGCGAGGAGGACAAGGGAGAGGCCGTTTTTCGCGAGGAAGACAACCGCGGTTTCCAGATCAGCCAGATCGGACCGACCGGCACCATGACGGCTCAGGGCTGGGCGCGCGTGCTTCCGTGTTCAGTGGAAGAGTTCATGCGGCGCTCCGAACTGGGCGAACCGCCCCCAACACCCTGGAAACGGCGGCTGTACCTCGAGTGGTTCAGCCAGAACGGGCGGGTCGTTATCGAGATGGCCGATCCTGTCGTCGAGGTATGCGTGCGCGAATCCAGGGACGAGGACGACGAGGGGGAGTGGGAACTGCTGCCGAACCTGGCGCTGCCGCCCAGAGCAATAGAACCCGGCGCGGTCACCGGGCCTGAAATCACGGCTATCCACCTGGATGGCGACGAAGTGCGTACCGAACGGTGGACCCCGTTGCCGCCCGGCCCCGTCGAAGAAGACGAAGCCCCGTCCTCCGCCATGTTGCAGCGGCAACTCGATGCCGAAGCCGCCGCCATCGATCGCGCCATGCGCGGCGAGACCGAATCTTCGGATGATGATGAGTCGGAATCCGAAGCCACCCACGAAATGGAGTTGATAGACTACTGCATGGACCACTGCGAGGAGCAGCCGATTTCTTCGCTGTTGGACGGCACCGACAAGCTGCGGCTGGCTGACGAGTTGAACGACAAGGAAGTCGAGGCGGAGCTAAAAACCCTGCTTGCCCGCATGGCCATGCTCGGTATCGCGCTGGATGTTTGCGAACATTTTACGCCGCGCGATTGTTACCGGCTACTGAAAGACAAGGTCCTGCCTGAACCGCACGCCTACGCGGAACTGATCGGCACCGGCTGGGTGACTCACATTCCGACCTACGAGTATTGCGAGATTTGTGAGGCAATGGCCGAGTTGGAATTCAAAGACGAATTCGACGCCGAATAACACTTCGGGCGTTGCCTGCCCCTTGAAAGGGGGCAACTCCCGGATCGCCGGGCCGCCCGTGTAAAACGTGGTCCACGCGCCGCCCGCAATTCCGGATCCCATGCAATTTGAACATCACATGTTCAATTTGCAGGGGGATTAGCCGGCACGCCGGGGATGTACAGGCCGGCACAGCCGGCGCGCGTTTGAATCCGCCGGTTGCACGCGACCGCCCACATCTCCCAGCCGCCGTCGATGTAATTGTCGTTGCCCGGCCGGCCGCAGGCCTGCACATACAGATACCACTTGCCTTCGATCGGGTAGAGCGCCGGCGTGGCGACGTGATAGAGCGTGCGGTCGTCGTAAAGGCCTTGCCATTTCGTCTGGAGCATGGTGTCCACGTCGAGTTGCGTCCAGCCTTTCACGGGGTCCGTGCTGACCGCCAGCACCGGCCGCCATCGCACCCCGTGATCGATCCCCACCTCGATGCACAGCACGTACGTCGACTCGACCTTGAACACCTGGTGCCACTCGTAATAGGCGTTCGGTGTAGACTCGAAAATCTGGCCCATGCCGCGCGGGTCGTCGTTGTTGAATTGGCGCGTCCACGTCTTGCCATCGCGCGACGTGGCCAGCCGGATGCCCGGCAGCACGCCGTCTTTCCCCCGGTACGAGTAGTACATGTACCAGTCCCAGCGCTTCTCCGCCGCATTCCACTCGCGCATGACGCCCGCCTGCGACGCCATCTCCTCGTTATACGGCGCGGCCGGCTCCGGCGCCAGCACCGGCGCGTCGCCGTACCGCTTTATTGCATCCGCGGTCACCCCCGAGTATCCGTCGGCGCCCGCCGGGCAGATCGCCAGCCCGATGTGGTCCTGGCACGTGCCCGCGGTGCCCGAGTAATAAATGTAATAGGCGTCTTCTTCCGGTATGTAGAGGACTGCATCGAGCCGGATGGTTCTGGCGTCCCAGCCTTGCTTGCCCGGCCCGAATATCGGGTTCGCCTCGTCCTGATGCCACCGGAACGGGTCGCTCGTATCCGCCCAGGCCTTGCCAACCGCCGCCACAACCCTGTCCGCCGTGGACACCGCCGAATAGAACATGATCAGCCGCCCCGGCACTTTCGGGTTGGGCAGAATGCACGGCTCCTCGATTTGCTGCGACATCCAATCGTGGTCGGCGCGGCCCAGAATCATTTCGCCATGGACAGCGCCTGAATTCTCGTCCGCCCACACTGCGGCGGGACTAAGTAAACACAGCCATCCCAACATGCTCAGAAACCCGGCCCGAACGGCTGTACCCAAAAGGCTTCTCATCATCAACTCCCTCCATCGCGAGCTGCAGTAAGGCGCGAACTCCAGCTACAATAACACAAACGATTGCCGCGCGTGCCAGGCACGCTTCGCCACTGTTTCGTGTACAATCCACCCCGGCAAAACAAGGAGAACCAGGATGCGACGTGTAAAATGCCGCACGACGATCGCGTTGTTGCTTTTGGTTATCGGCCTGAGCCAGGCAGCCGCCGCGGCCGACGATCGCGCAGGCATGGTTGATCAATTCGCTAATCCGCCGGACGAGTGCCGGCCGCGAACGCGGTGGTGGTGGATGGGCAATGCAGTCACCAAAGACGAGATATCGTGGCAACTGCAGCAGATGCATTCGCAGGGCATCCGTGGCGTCGAGCAGATCACGATGGAGCCCATGTACGAGAAGGGCGACGTCCCATACCTGTCCGACGAATACTTTGACTTGCTGAATCACGCGGTGGCCGAGGCGCGCGAGCTCGGCATGACGGTTTCGCTCAATTTCGGCGGGCCCGGTTGGATCTGGGAAGGCGATTGGATTCCGCCCGAGGAACGCAACCAGACGATGTTGTCGAGTTCGTTTGTGGTGAGCGGCCCGGCGAATATTGATCAGGAGCTTCCGACGGACGCGACGATTAATCCGCGGGACGTTCCGCGGTCCTGCCGCGAGATCAAGCCGGACGACCGGCTGATCGCGGTTGTAGCCGGGCGCGTGACGGACGGCGCGATCGACCCGGATTCGTTGCAGGTCCTTACGGGCCATGTTCAGGGCCGCCGGATCGTGTGGCAGGCGCCCGAGGGGACGTGGCGCATCATGGCCTTCTGGTCCACGATCTTGGACAACGCCGTGAACCATATCGACAAGCAGGCCATGGCGAACTATATCGAGTATGTTGGCGCGAAATACGCCGGTGCTCTCGGAGACGAACTGGGCAAGACGGTGGAATCGCTTTTCGGCGACAGCTTCGAGGTCCCGATTCACCGCAACGGCTTCTATTGGTGCGATTCAATACCCGCGGAGTTTCAGGAGATCAAGGGCTACGATCTTATCAAACATCTGCCGGCGATATGGTGGGAAGTGGGCAGCATTTCGCCGAAAATCCGGTACGACATCAACGATGTGCTCGCTCAGATGGGTATGGAGGCGTTTTTCGACACCTTCGCGACGTGGTGCCACGCCCATGGCGTCAAGAGCCGCGTCCAGCCGTACGGCTTCGTCACGGACAACCTCGAAGGCGCCGGCGCCGCGGATATCCCCGAAATGGAGGTCACCGCGGGTGAAAAAGACGCCGTGCCATGGTTCGACCCGCGGGTCGGGCCGCGCGAATACGTGGCTTCGGGCGCGCACGTGTACGGGCGGAACATCGTGTCCGTCGAGGCGTACACGTTTATTCACTGGCAGCCCTACCGCGCCACGCTCGAAGAGCTCAAGATCGCCAGCGACATGTTTCTGCGGTCCGGCGCAAACCTGTTCTATAACCACGGGTTTCTGGCTACCCCCGAGCGGGATATCACGCCGAGCCGCGGGTTCTACCCGCAAATTCACATCAGCCCGGACAACGTCTGGTGGCCGTATTACCACTTGTTGAGCGGCTACATCGGCCGGTGCTGCTACATGCTGCGGCAGGGCCGCTTTGTCGCCGACGTGGCCGTATACTCGCCGCTGGCAAACCAGTGGACTCAAGACGCCCTCAACGCCCGCCGCTGGACGCGCGACTTCGATTGGGGCGATCTCAACGCGCTGCTTATCGGCAACGGGTATTCCTACGATCTGGTGAACGACGAAAGCATGCAGCGGCTGTCTTCGTTCGACGGCCAGTCGCTCGAGATTGGCGAGATGACGTACCGGGTGCTGATCGTGCCCAACGTCGCGGCGATGCCGTTGGAGTCGCTCCGGCAGATCGAGGCGTATGCAAAACAAGGCGGAGTGGTTATTGCGCTCGAGCGCGTGCCGGAGGCGTCCTGCGGATTGCGGAACTGGCAGGCAGATGACGAAGAGGTGCGCGCGATCGCGGCGCGCCTGTTTGAATCGCCAAAGGGCATGGATGGCAATGGCCGACATTCGTACGGCCAGGGCACGACCTATTGGGTCGACAATGTGCTCGACCGCCGCGATCCCCTCGAGCGGCGCAGCAGCCTGCTGGACCCGTTCCTCAACGCGATCCGGAATCACATTGCACCAGACATGGCGATCGATTTTGCCAGGGAAGGATGGCGCGAAAACCCGGGGCTCTGTTTCATTCACCGGAAGCAGGACGATCGCGACGTTTATTTTGTGGCGAATGTGCAGGATCGGCCCGTCGATCTGCCGGTTGCCTTTCGGGTGGCCGATGCCGTGCCATGGCAATGGAATCCCTGCACGGGCCGCGTGCAGCCGCTTTTCGAGTACGAGGAGCGGGACGGGGCCGTCTGGGTGCCGGTTCGGTTGGCGCCGTACGAGTCGACGTTTATTGTGTTTGAAAAGAATGACGAGCGCCCCCACGCGGTTTCGAGTTCGCTGGCGTGGATCGAACACGTGGACGAACGGAGCGTGACAGGTTGGACTGACCGGGAAGGCGGCCACTGTGTGAACATGGGGCATGGCGAAGTCTTTCGTGCTCAGGCCCAACAGGTCCCCGCGCCGCTTCGTATTTCGCCTTCCTGGCGGCTCGTCCTTGAAAGCCCCGTCTTCGCCCGCCGCGAATTTCAGCTCGACGAGTTGGTTTCATGGACGGACCTACCCGACGCGCCGCGCCTCCCGGAGGCGCGCCATTTCAGCGGCGCCGGCGTCTACGCGGCTGAATTCAACCTCTCCGAACAATACGTGCAGGAAGACGTCAAGCTGTACCTTGATCTCGGCGACGTAGGGAACGTGGCGGACGTTAACTTGAATGGCAAACCTGCCGGAACTGTCTGGATGTGCGGCCAACGCCTGAATATATCCGCGCAAGCGCTGACGGGGACTAACAACATCGAACTCCGCGTCACCAACACCCTCATCAATCGCGTCGCCGGGCTCACCGAATTCCCGGCGGTGCCCAAAGAACTCGAGCCCCGGCTCGGCCGCGGCGTGCAAGACGACCGTTCCGCCGCCCAAGCATTGTTGGGATTCAGTCCCCTGCCGCGCTCGGGCTTGCTGGGTCCCGTCGAGATCCATCCGTACAAGCGTTTGGAGATCCCGTGCACAAACTAGAAGAACGCGATGACAGTCGACATCATCTTCTTGCCGGCAGATATGGGGCGTCCGGTGTAAGGGTTACTCTCGAGCTTAGCCAGCGGCGGCGATGCAGAGGGTGTCGCCGGCGCTGACGGGCAATTCAACGACCGTAGGTTCCGGCCTCTGGACGGGTGTTTCTCTGCCCGTTGTCTTGATCTGAACGGGTAAGGGGGTGCGAATCCTGCAAGTGCCGCCAATTGTTGCCCGAATTGTACTTCCCGTTAACCGGCCCTCGTTCCACGCAATGTCCACCTCGTATCCGCCCCGGGCCCGCAAGCCCGTTACGCGGCCGTTGGGCCAGGCTCGAGGCAGCGCCGGCAGCAGGTTGATCTCTCCGCCGTGACTTTGCAGCAGCATCTCTGCGATACCCGCCGTGCCCGAAGAGTTGCCGTCGATGACGAAAATGTTCTGGGGCGCACCGGCAATTCCGCCCACCGAAAACGTCAGCAAATTAGTGTCCGTTAGTTTCCGCAAGAGGCCAAGCACACTGTCGTGCGCCATCTCGCCGTCGCCAAGCCGGGCATAGAAGTTGATCAGGTTGCCACGGCTCCATTCCACGTCTTCCCAGTCCGGGCGGTTTATCCGCCGCTCGATCGTCACCCGCGCGGCATGGGCCAGTTCCGGCGTTGTATTCGGCGCGATCTGGTCGCTGGGAAAGAGGGCGATCAGGTGGCTCATGTGCCGGTGGTTGGGGATGGCGTCTTCGAAATCCTCGAGCCATTCCTGCAACTGGCCATGCTTGCCTATCTGTAACGGCGGCAATTTGGCCAGGGCTTTTTCCAGCTTGGCCGTGAACTCGGCGTCCGTGCCGAGAATGTGGCTGGCCTCGATACAGTGAGAGAACAGGTCGCGGACAAGCACGGTGTCGCACGTGGGGCCCATGGATTCGCTGGCGCGGCTGCCGTCCGGCGCGATAAACGCATTTTCCGGCGAGGGGGACGGGCCCGTGACCAGGTAGTGATACCGAGGGTGTTCCACCATGTAGTCGAGGAAAAACTCCGCCGCCTCTTTCAGCACCGGATAGGCCCGCTGGGCCAGGAACGCCTGGTCGCCGGTGAAGAGGTAGTGTTCCCACAAATGCGACGCCAGCCAAACGCCGGCAGTGACGTGGCCGCCCCAGGTAAGCCCCCAGCCGAGCGCCGTGTAGCCCCAGGCGTTCGTGACGGTATGGCACACCCAACCCGGGCAGCCATAGGTCTCGCGCGCGGTTTTCCGGCCCGGCGCGCGCAGCGACTCGATGAAGTCGAAGAGCGGTTCATGGCATTCGGACAGGTTGCACACTTCGGCCGGCCAGTAGTTTTGTTGCGTGTTGATGTCCAGGTGGAAATCGCAGGTCCAGCCCATCTTACAGGCCAGGTTGTCGTTCCAAATGCCCTGGAGGTTTGTGGGAAGCGGCGAATTCTCCCGCGAACCGGCAATCAAAAGGTAGCGGCCGTACTGGAAAAACGTCGTAACAAGTTGCGGGTCGTCTCTTCCCGCCCGGAGCCGTTCCAACCGTTGATCGGTTGGCAGTGCAGCCGCGTCGGTCGTGCCCAAGTCGAGATCGACCCGGTGGAACAGGTGCTGATGATCGGCCACGTGCGCATCGCGAATCTGGTCATAGCCCTTCTTAGCGGCGGCATCGAGCTGGGCTTGGCACAAAGCTCCGGGGTCGCGCCCACCGAAATCCGTGTTGATGGCCACAAACAGGATTGCGGAATCGGCATGTTCGACTTGGAGCGTCTTGTCCGATGCGGTAACCTTTCCGCCGGATGCCACAAGTTTCACTTGTCCGCGGAATCCCACACCACATTGGCCGTTACTGTGCTTGTTTTCGTATGCATGGCCGGTGACCACCAGCGTATCCGTGCCTTCGGCGCGCACTTCCGAGGGGTTCTCTCCTCCGTCAATCACCACCTCGAACGAGAGTTGGCCGGGCGTGCTGGAGGTCATACGCAACACGAGAACCTGATCGACATTCGAACACAGGATCTCCCGCTCATAGCGCGTGCCGCGAACTGTATAGGCAACCCGCGCAACGGCCTGGTCCAGATCCAGCTCGCGCCGATACTCCCCAATATCGTTTCCGGTGTCGGCAAAACGCAGGAGCAGGTTACCCATCGGCAGGTGCGTACCGTAGTTGTTTCTCCGCCCAAGGACGTACCGCCGGCACATTCCCTGCGCCTCGGCATAACGCCCTTCAAACAGGGCACCCCGGATCTCCGCCAAGCGTTCCTGCGTCCCCGGATTCTCATGCACGCCGGGTTCCCCTGACCAAAGGGTGGATTCGTTCAACGCGATCCGCTCGCAGTCCACACCGCCGAACACCATAGCGCCCAGCCGCCCATTGCCTACCGGCAACGACTCCATCCACCGGCTGGCCGGCTGACGATACCAGAGCACCAGCGGATTGCCCGATGGTTCTTCCGCCGCAGAGTAACCCTGCAGTCCCATCAGGATACCCGCACTAAGGACCCATAGCGTCCGCATCATGTTCTCACCGCCTGTCATTTTATTGTTTATACTGTGATTGAACCAGAATTGATGTTGTACTTCAAACGGTTGGCGGCGATGGAAATTGAATATTAACCGTCGAAAGCGCATCCTGAAAGTTGGCGATGTTCCTAATAAAGTAGTCCTGGTGCGCGTATTAATGGCGTAGGCAATCGGAGGACGGAACAATGAACCGCTTTGCTTTTGTGGTGTTGATGACAGCGATGGCGCTGATGCCTGCGTGCAACGAGGTGAAGGCAATAACCTTAACCGTGGACCCGGCGACGCTGGCGCCGGTTGTCCAGGGCAACAACCAGTTTGCCTTTGACCTCTACGCGAAACTGAACACCAACCGGGAAAACCTGTTTTTCTCGCCGTTCAGCGTGTCGACGGCGCTGGCAATGACCTACGGCGGCGCGGGCGGCGCCACGCAAACGCAGATGGAACAGGTGCTCCACTTCCCGTTCAGTGACGAGAAACTGCACACCAGCTTTGGTTCGCTCTTGCAGAGCCTTACCTATGTGCCCGCGTCGAAAGCCGGGTACCAACTCAACATAGCCAACAGGCTCTGGGGCGAAGAGAAGGAATACTACAAGTTCCGGGACTCCTTTTTAAAACTGAACAGGGACTTCTATGGCGCCCAGTTGGAAAAGGTCAGTTTCTCGAAAGAACCGGGGGCCGCGGCAAACAAGATCAATGGCTGGGTGTCAGAACAGACGGCGGGCAAGATCCCGCAGATTGTCGATGCCGCGGGTTTTACGGACAAGACGCTGCTGGTCCTGACCAATGCCATCTATTTCAAAGGCGATTGGGCCAGCAAATTTACTGAAAGCGCGACAAAAAACGAGCCGTTCTACCTCGAAAACGGATCACAATCCGACGTCCCCATGATGCAACAGACCCGCGAGTTCGGATACGCCGCGCCCGGCGACATTCAGATTCTTCGGATGCCGTATCGGGGCGACCGCCTCTCGATGGTCGTGCTGCTTCCCAAAGCGCGGGACGGCTTGGCCTCGCTCGAAACTGCGCTGACCGCGGAGCGCCTTCGAGAGTGGTTGGCCCCCATACACGATCAGAAGGTCGAGGTGTATTTCCCGCGCTTCAAGATGGAGACGCGCTTTGACCTCACAGAAACGCTTAAAGCAATGGGCATGCCCGATGCCTTCACGCCGGAAGCCGATTTCATGAAGATGATCGAGTACACGATACAGCCGCCGCCCGACGAGCGAATCTGGATTGACAAAGTCTTGCACAAGGCCTATGTCGACGTGAACGAAAAGGGGACCGAGGCCGCCGCGGCCACGGCCGTACAAATGACCCTGACCGCGGTTTCCATATCCGAACCCCCGCCTGTGTTCAGAGCCGACCACCCGTTCCTGTTTCTGATCCGCGACGACGTCTCGGGCAGCATTCTGTTTCTTGGCCGCGTCATGTCCCCATGACGCGTCATTCGGTCTACGGGGACGCGGCACTGCTGATTGCCATGGGCCCCGGGCGGTGTTCGCTCGGCCGATTGATCTTTGGCCCGCGCAAGGCCGCTACACACCCTCAGGCCAAATGGGATCGTCCAGCAGAATAGCCGAAGGCCGAACCGCAGTTGTGGTTGGGGCCGGTCCAAACGGGCTGACCGCACGATGCATGCCGGCACGGGCCGGGATGCGCGTCTCCCGGCGGCGGCGTCCACGGGATGTGCGGCTACAACAAACATTCTGAATGCGGTTTCTTGGCCGCCGTAGATGTCAACGTCACAAGAAGAATAACGGTTGAATATAAAGGCGGATACTGCCATAATTCTGCGGGTTTAGGGGAACCTTATTCCCTCACGGGGTTCCTCTGAATTGGGCAATAAAGGAGGGGCGGGCGCAGGGTTCTGCCCGGATACGAAGAGCCCTCAGGAGAAATGCAATGGCAACTGGTATGGTCAAGTGGTTTAACGAAGACAAGGGCTACGGATTTATCACTCCTGATGACGGGGGCAATGATTTATTCGTACATCATTCCAACATCGAGATGCAGGGGTTCCGGCGGCTCAAGGATGGACAGAAGGTCGAGTTCGAACCCGCACAAGGCAAGAAAGGACCTGAAGCTACCAAGGTAGTGCCCATCTAAGGCACTTAATCGCGCCTGCACATTCGCTCTGGCTCTCGCCGGGGCGATTCTCTTGACCGAAACCAACTGAAAAACACGGCTGCCGCGCTTCCGGCCGATTGAAACCTTATATCTGTCAGTCTGCACCTGTTCCTCCGGTCGCCGGTCTGCTTTTGTCAAAAGCTTGCTTTCCATAGGGACGTATAGGTAATTTCGACACCACGTCACGGAGCAGCCAATGGTTTTCGCAGGGATAGATGCCGGTTCTCGCGCGGTCAAGGTCGTGTTGATTGAGAGCGGGCAAAGGCGCGTGCTGTCAAGAAAAATGTGCGACCAGGGGGTCGAGCAGGAGGCGCTGGCCGCCGATCTCCTCGATCAGGCCCTGCACGAGGCCGGCCACACCCGTGCCGATCTCGGCCGGATTATCGCCACCGGATACGGGCGCAACCGGATCGTCTTTGCAGACTCGACCGTCACCGAAATCACCTGCCATGCCAAAGGCGTGCGCCGCCTCGACGCTGATGCGATGACGATCGTCGAGATCGGCGGGCAAGACAGCAAGCTGATCCGGCTCGACGGCTCGGGCCTCGTGCGTGATTTCGTTATGAACGACCGATGCGCGGCGGGCACCGGCCGGTTTCTCGAGGTGGTGGCCGCCCGGCTGGGAACAGGGCTCGAAGACCTCGGCCGGATGGCCCGCAAAAGCCTCAGCCCCGCGCCCATCAGCAGCATGTGCGTCGTATTCGCCGAAACCGAGATCGTCGGCCTGCTGGCAACCGGCGCCGCGGCGGGAGACATCGTTGCCGGCGTTCAGGCCTCGATAGCCAAGCGCGTCGTCGCAATGGCCGGAAGAAACGTGGATGAGCCCATATATTTTACCGGCGGGGTGGCGCTGGTAACCGGGATGGCCGAGGCCGTCGCCGATGCGCTGGGCCGCCCGGTCAAAGTCGCGCAAGACCCGCAGTACACCGGCGCCTTGGGCGCCGCGCTTATAGCGGCCGGCGAACCCGGCGGCGGGTTGCAGGCGTAAGGAGAAGTATTGTGCGGACAGCCATAATCCTGATAGCCGGCCTGATGGCCGTGGAAGCTGGGGCGGCGTGGGCCGGCGAAATGTCCGTAAAGGACGGCCGGTTTGTAGATGCGGCCTGCCGGCAAGTGACGCTGCACGGCACCAACGTCATTGAAAAGCACCGAGCCCGCGGGTATGTGAGCTGGCACGGACCCCGCGAATTCGCCCAAATGCGGCAGTGGGGGTTCAATTGCATCCGCTTGGGGATGACATGGGCCGCCATCGAGCCTGAGTGCGGAAAATATGACGAGGCGTTTCTCGACCGCCTCGCCCAACGCGCAAAATGGGCCCGGGAAAACGGCATCTGGGTGGTGCTGGACATGCACCAGGACCTCTGGGGAGAGGCCCCGCCCATCAACACCGACGGAGCCCCCGAATGGGCCACCATTCACGACAACAAACCCCATACGGTCCTCGACGGCGGCCCTTGGAGCCAGGCCTATTGGACAAGCCAGCGGGTGCAGACCGCCTTTGACAGCTTCTGGGCCAACAGGCCCGGCCCCGACAGCGTAGGCATACAGGACCGGTTTGCACTCGCCTGGCAGCATGTTGCCCGGCGGTTTAAAGACGAGCCGGCCGTCATCGGCTACGATTTGCTCAACGAACCCTTCATCGGCAGTGGCGCACTCGAAGCACTCGGCGCGGTGATCGCCGCACTCGAGGGCGAATCAAGCTTTCAGGCAATCGCGACCCCCGCCGATCTGCTGATGGTGATATCGGGAAAACCGGACCTTTACGAAAAGGCGCTCGAAGCCGCCACGCCCGTGTTTCAACAGTTCGAACGCGAAAAACTCCAGCCCATGTACCAGCGCGTGGCCGCAGCCATACGAAAAGTCGATCGTGACGGCATCCTGTTTATCGAGCCCAGCATCTCGTCAAACATGGGCGTTCCCGGCGCGCTTGGGCCGCTCAAAGACGCCGACGGCAATCGGTACCCGCTCCAAGCCTATGCGGCTCACGCGTACGACGTCGTGACCGACACCAAAGACGTCGGCCAACCCGACGCCCGTCGTCTCGAACTTATTTTCACCCGGATTGCAGATCATGCTGCACGCCTAGAGATGCCGCTCTGGGTTGGCGAGTGGGGCGCATTTTATGGCCGGCCCGAAACGCTGAACGCGGCGCGGTTGGCCGTGGGACATCTGGAACGCTCCCTCGCCGGCGACGCCTACTGGGACTTTCACCCCGGGCTGGATAAGGCCGTGTACTTCCCGCTGTTGGCACGGCCTTACGCCCCGGCCGTCGCGGGCGCACTCAAAAGCTGCCAGGCCGACACGGAAACCGGCACGTTCCGCTGCGAATGGACTGAATCCGCCGGCGTAGACGGCGACACCCGCGTTTTTCTGCCCGAAGGCTGGTACGGCGAGGGGTACGGCGTTGAGTTGACGCCAACGGGCGCGCCCTACACGTTCGAACCCGTCTCGGAAGGCGCAAAGGCCGGCTGGCTCGTCGTGCCGCCATCCGGCGGCGGCGCCGCCAGAACCCTCGTAGTCAAAAAAAGCCCCTGAACCGCTCCAAATCGCACTCAGAACTTCGCACTGTCAACTGTTCCGTCCGTTTGACAATCCAGCGGGCGGTTTGGTAGGTTTGCGCCTTCACAAGGCTGTGCCCGCGTGCATCTGGAGCAGGCGCACCGCACTGATCCTTTCCGGAAATCAATGAGCGGTCACCAGGCCTAGTACTATATAGCCAGATGGAGGTATCCAACATGATGCGTAAAGAGCGACTATTTACTCCTGGGCCGACGCCGGTTCCGCCGGAGGTCCTCTTGGCCATGGCCGCGCCCATGACGCACCACCGCCAGGCCGCATTCGAGCAGATTTTCATGTCGGTGAGCGAAAAACTGAAGGTCGTATTCCAGACCACCAGCCCCGTCGTCATCCTCGCCGGTTCCGGTACCAGCGCGCTCGAAGCCAGTGTCGTGAACCTCTTGTCCGCCGGCGACAAAGCCGTCTCCGTGAACGGCGGCAAGTTCGGCGAGCGGTGGGGCCAGATCGGCAAGGCCTTCGGCGTCCAAATGACCGTGCTCGATATCGAATGGGGGACGGCCATCGAGCCGGCGCGCGTCGCACTGGCTCTCAAAGAGAATCCCGACGCCAAAGCCGTATTCACCACGCTCCACGAAACCAGCACCGCCGTACTGACCGACATCAAAGCCATCGCCGCCATTACGCGCGAATCCAACGCACTGCTCGTGGTCGACGCGGTCAGCGCACTCGCTGCCGACGAACTCCGGATGGACGAATGGGGCGTCGACGTCGTCGTTGCAGGGTCCCAGAAGGCGCTGATGCTGCCGCCGGGACTGGCGTTTGTGGCGATTGGCCCCCGCGCCAAAGCCGCCATCGCCAAATCCACCTTGCCCAAGTACTATCTGTCGCTAGATAAGGCACTCAAGAACCTTGAGAAAAAAACCACACCTTACACGCCCGCCGTCGCCACCATCATCGGCATGCAGACCTCCCTCGACGCCATTCTCACCGAGGGGATCGAGGCCGTGTGGGCGCGCCACGCAAAACTCGCCCAAGCCACACGCGCCGGCGTGCTCGGGATGGGCATGGAACTGTTCTCCAAAGCCCCATCCAACGCCGCTACCGCCATCAAACTGCCAGACGGGTTCGACGGAAACGCCCTGCACAAAAAACTCCGCGACGAACTCAAAGTCACCTGTGCCGGCGGCCAGGAACAGCTCAAAGGAAAAATCGAGCGGATCGCCCACATGGGCTATTACGACCAGTTCGACGTGGTGGTCGTGCTCGCCGCCGTCGAGCTGGCCCTGCACGATCTCAGCGCACCGGTTAAAATAGGAGAAGGTGTTGCCGCAGCACAACGCTGCTTTGCCGGAGTATGAACCATGCCAAAGGTACTTTGCCTCGATAGCCTCAGCGAGGACGGGGTCGACGTGTTCCGAAACGCGGGACTCGAAGTCGACGTAAAACCGCCTCAGAAACCCGATGAACTCGCCGCCATCATCAACAATTACGACGCGCTCGTGGTAAGAAGCGCCACCAAGGTCACCGCCGCCGTACTCCAAGGCGCCAAACGGCTCAAAGTCATCGGACGGGCCGGCGTCGGTACCGACAACATCGACAAGCAAGCCGCGACAAAACACGGCATTGTCGTGATGAACACCCCCGGCGGCAATACCATCTCGACCTGCGAGCACACGTTTGCGCTCCTTTTTGCGCTTTGCCGCAACGTCCCCGTGGCGCATGCGTCGATGATGGCGGGCCAGTGGAATCGCAAGCTGATGGGCGCCGAGGTATGCGGCAAGACGCTTGGCGTGGTAGGCGTGGGCCGCATCGGCGCCGAAGTGGCCAAACGGGCCCAGGCCTTCGAGATGAAAGTCCTCGCCTACGACCCCATACTGACCAAAATCAAGGCCGATTCACTCGGCGTCGAACTCGTAACCCTCGACAACCTCATCGAACGGTCCGACATCATCACCATCCACGCCCCCAAATCTGAGAAAACCAATAACATGATCCGAGCCGAGCATTTCGAACGCATGAAACCATCCTGCCGCATCATCAACTGCGCTCGCGGCGGGATTGTCAACGAAGCCGATCTCGCCGATGCCCTCCGAAGAAAACGCATTGCCGGAGCCGCGCTCGACGTCTACACCGCCGAACCTTTTACCGACAACCCGTTCCTCGGGTTGGACAACATCGTGACGACGCCACACCTCGCCGCATCCACCGACGAGGCCCAAGTCACCGTCGCCGTCGAGGTCGCTAACCAGATCGTCGACTACCTCCGGACCGGCGCGATCGTCAACGCCGTCAACGTCCCAAGCATGGACGGCGAAACACGGAAAACACTCGAACCCCTCCGATACCTCGCACAGCGTATCGGCCATTTCCAGTCGTCTTTCATCCAGGGCCGGCCCATTTCCATGGAGATCGAATACAGCGGCGACCTCGGCGTGACCGACACCTACCCCATCACCGCGTCCGTGCTCGTCGGATTCTTGTCGCCCCTCGTCGAGACTGTCAACATGGTCAGCGCGCCCAGCCTCCTCGAAGACCACGGCATCTCGTTCAGCGAAACACGCAGCGTCCGCCCCTCCGACTACGCATTCGAAATCGGCGTCACCGTCACCACCGATTTCGAAGTACACCGCGTCGCCGGCACCCTCTACGGCAAAAACGACCCGCGCATTTGCAGTATCGACGGCATGCGCGTCGACGCAAAGCCCGAAGGATACATGCTCGTGTGCATGAACGAGGATAGACCGCTCATCATCGGCCGTGTCGGCACCATCATCGGCGAGGCCGGCGTCAATATCGCCAACCTCATGCTTGGCCGGGACGCCCGCGGCGGGCGTGCTCTCACCGTCTTGAACATTGACGCACCCCTCGACGATCCTACTCTCGAAAAGATCCGGCAGGTGCCCCACGTTAACGAGGCGCGGCTCGTCAATTTGAGCTGAATCCCGAGGAGATCCACTTGAAGTACGACCATATTTCGGCGCCCGCCGGCGAAACACTCGAGGTCAATCCCGACGGAACCATCCGCACTCCCGCAAGGCCCATCATCGCATTCGTCGAGGGCGACGGCACCGGGCCCGACATCTGGTGCGCGTCAAAACGTGTGTTCGACGCGGCTGTATCCCACTGCTACGGCGCCGAGAGATCCGTCGCATGGATGGAAGTCTACGCCGGCGAGAAGGGCAATGGCCTCTACGGCACCTACCTGCCCGATGAAACACTCGAAGCCATACGCGAATACCGCGTCGCAATCAAAGGACCCCTGACTACACCCGTCGGCGGCGGGTTCAGAAGCCTCAACGTATCCTTGCGGCAAAAGCTCGACCTGTTCGCCTGCGTGCGGCCGGTGCGCCATTTCCAGGGCGTGCCAAGCCCCGTCATCGCGCCCGAAAAAATCAACATGATCATCTTCCGCGAAAACACGGAAGACGTGTATGCCGGCCTCGAACTCGAAGAAGGCACCGAGAACGCCCAAAAGTTCATCGCGTTCGCCAAACGCGAGTTCGGCTGGGACATCCGCCCCGACTCCGGCCTCGGATTCAAACCCATCAGCAGGAGCGGCACACGCAGAATCGTCCGAGCCGCCCTCAATCACGCTATCAAACACGGCCGGAAGTCCGTCACCCTCGTCCACAAGGGCAACATCATGAAGTACACCGAGGGCGCGTTCCGCAAATGGGGCTACGAACTGGTGCGCGAGGAATTCTCAAACGTCGCCGTCGGCTGGGACGAATGCGGCGGTAAACCCGGCGGCAAGATCCTTGTCAAAGACACCATCGCCGACATTTTCCTCCAGCAAATCCTCACTCGGCCCACCGAATTCGACGTCGTCGCCACCATGAACCTCAACGGCGACTACATGAGCGACGCGCTCGCCGCCCAGGTTGGCGGCATCGGCATCGCGCCCGGCGCCAACATCAATTACGAAACCGGCGCCGCCATTTTCGAAGCTACCCACGGCACCGCGCCCAAATATGCCAACCTCGACAAGGTCAACCCAAGCAGCCTCATCCTGTCCGGCGTTATGATGTTTGATCACATCGGCTGGACGGAGGTTGCTCAGGCCATCACCGCCGCGCTCGTCGACACCTACAAATCCAAAGTCGTCACCTACGACTTCGCCCGCCTGATGGAAGGCGCCCGCAAAGTCAAGTGCAGCGAGTTCGCCCAAGCCGTAATCGGTAACCTGAAATAAGCGGGGCTGAAAATGACCGACAGCAACCGCCCGGATGTTCCCGGGCCTCCGATCGATCCCGGCCTGCGCGGCCGGTTGTCACCCGTTTACCGCGCCAGCCAGGTCGGCGGATCTGTGTCCAGCGTCGCGCACGACGTCAACAACTACCTCGGTGCGATGCTCGCCTACGCCGAATTGATACAACAAGGAGCCTCGCTTACCGACGAAGCCCGCCGCATGATGGGCAACGTCATTAAGAGCGTGCAAAAGTGCAGCAGCCTCATCTCCACCCTCACCGTGGTCGCCCGAAAGGAACGGCCCGACGTCAACTTGGTCTTTGTCCCCGAATTCCTCGAACAAGTGTTGGACCTGAAACGCTACGAATTCCGTTCTGCCCATGTCAGCTTGGAATTGAAGTGCGCCGAACAAATGCCGTCGCTCGTGGTGGACCGGCCCAGGCTCATGATGGCGGTGTTGTACCTGCTGGCGAACGCGCTCGAAGCGGTCGAGGGCGTCGAAAAATCCCGCGTCACTGTCACGGCGAGCACGACCGGAGAGTGCCTCGAGATAACCGTCAAAGACACCGGGCCGGAAATCCCACAAACCGTCCAGGAACGCATGTTTGAACCGTTTTACAGCACCAAATCGGAAGATCACCTGGGACTCGGCCTTACGCTGGCCCTCGAGACCACCCAATTCCACGGCGGCGACCTGCGCTATGACAATCGCCTCGGATTCGCCATGACCCTCCCGCTCGTCTCCCGCCTCAAGATCTGAGCTGCCCTATTCTCCGGAAATTTAGACCGCCCTTCGTGCGTATACGCTGATGCCGCCGTCGAGCCCAAAGCGGGATGACATACCCCACAGGCAATGGTACTATACCCAGCCTGGAAGTACCGCATTCTCAAAACGAGGGAGCGCTGAATGAGATTGCACCATCTGTCGAGGCAATGGATTACCGCATTAACTGTTCTATTCCTGCTTGCAACGGCGGGCGCAGCACGCGCCCAAGATCCAAACCCCCCTTCAATCAAATCAAACCGTGGCGCATGGCCGCTGTACCGCCAGTGGAACAAGCCCGAAGTCGGCCATTTCGCAAAATGGATCGAAAACATCTACCTCGTCAAAGCCAACGGCTCGCTCAAGCAACGGCTCGCCAAAATCGAGGGAATTCTTACCGACCCCGAAATGAACCTCCTGCTCGACCCCGCGTTCAGCGGCGAGCCCGTCAATCCCCAGCTCAGCCTCCCTATCATCCGCGCCATGCATAGCGTGATCGACTGCGGCAAGCTCACCGTCGCGCTCACCGCATACTACGCATACCGGCGCGGCCTCCCATGGATGGTTAATCACGTCCGATCCTGCGACGGCACCGACCTCCGCACCGCACCCAGAACTATTCCCGTCGGCGCTATGAATGCATTCAACTACGCCGATGCCTACGCCTTCTTCACCGACGCCGTCACCGGCCTCAACACCGGAAATTTCCGCGTCGAACCCTTTTGCGAGTCCAAGGTCCTCTCCGACACCGTCCCCGTGGCCATCGACCGCCGCTACCTGACCCCCGGATGCCTGTTCTACCTCGACGGACATGTCCTGATCCTCGCCCACATCACCAAGTACGGCGAGCCCCTGTTCCTCGACGCCACCACTGCATCATCCCGCGACGTCTACACACACAATGGGTTCAACGCCGTCACTGGAATCATTCCAAAACAAGCCGACAAATACACCGGCTGTTACCGCGGATTCCTTATCCACCGGTTTCCCATCGCAGAAACCGACGACGATGGCAACGTGCTCCACGTCCGGCGCAGGACAAACGAAGAAATGGCCGAGTTCGGGTTCTCAACCGAGCAGTACGAAAAAATGCAGGAACTGATCGAAACACACGCCATCCACGAGCAGGGCTATGCGCTTGACGGCTTCCACAAGTTTGTCAGCCTGCGCCTCCGCACCGCAAACACCATCACGCCCGCCCAAGACCTCTGCGCTTTCACAGAAAAAATGCTCGATCTCCTCCAGCAACGCGAACAGATGGTTCAAAACGCATGGCGCGACGTCCTCGAGAACGGGCCCGTTGTCTATCCCGAACGCCGCGGTATGGAAAACATCTTCAACGCCGGCGGCCGCTGGGGCGACCAATCCACCGCCCTGTTCGACGTGGGCCTGCGCTGTGTCTACTTCAACCTCATCGACAGCCTCAACGGTTCACTCCAGTGGTTTGACCTCATGCCCGAAATATTCCGGCTCGATCCCATCAACAAACACGCCGTCTGGACCGAATCCGATCTCGCCGCTGCTCTGCTCCGGGAAAAACGAAAAGTCTTTGCCGAAACCTTGTTCCGCTACACCAACTCCAAGGGCGATCAAGTCACGCTCTCCCTGCTCGACATCGAAAAACGACTCTACGACCTCTCCTTCGATCCCAACCACCCCCCGGAACTCCGGTGGGGAGCCGCGCCCGGCACACCCGAAGCCGCAACCGCACCCGAAAGCCCCACACCCGTCCCCGGCGGCCACGTAGTGCCCATGGCCGAAGCCTACCGTCGCCAGGCTTACTACCGCACACTCTCCCAACGCGACGTCGATGAAAGCTACTTGCGCGAGATGCTTGTTGACGGATACCCCATCCGCCAAAAGCTCGATGAAGCAGCGCGGCGATGGCTGCAACGCCCATCGCCGCCCCTCGTCCCCCACAACGGGAAAGCCGCCTGGCTTGCCGAACAAAAGAGGGAAAAAGAAAAAGCCGCCGGCTGATCATGCGAGGACCCTTTCGCACTCGACCCTGCACCCTCATCGGCCCGCACACGGTTTGCACGATTCCGCGCTGGAATGCTATAGTTTGTCGAATTCCGGGCGCTTAGCTCAGTTGGCTAGAGCACTTGCTTTACACGCAAGGGGTCGCAGGTTCGATTCCTGCAGCGCCCACCATCCTTTTTCCTTGCCACCTGATGACAAGCCCCGTTTTTATTGGTCAGGCCGCAATCTACTGCACAAGGAACATTCGGGTTTCCCCGAGTGTGAGGTCGAGGTCGAGTTGTTTCACATTCCGAAACACGCGTTCGGTATCGAGGACGTCGACGAGCGTGGATGGTTGAGGGAGGCTTAGGGTTCTTGGGCCCGCGCTGGTCGCAGTGAGGCTAAGAAACCGGCCATCGGTCAGCAAGACGTCGTCGCTGTCACTGTAAACGTGGACGCCGGACATGGCCAGGATGTTGCGCAGGAGTTTGGCGGGGCAGTGGAGCGCGCCGATGTAGACACGCAGGCCTTTTTCAGTCTGTTTTGAGGCGATAGCGGGCGCGCCTGAGGGATAGCGCGCCATAACAGTGGCCGTGGGATCGTCAACCACCCACAAAGGGTCAAGCCGGGTGTCGTTTTTGAATGGCTCACAAAGGCCGGCCGCAAGGCCCCCTGCTGTCTGGTCAGGCGTCACTTTTCCGGATTCCGGCGAGCCGCGCCGGAGATGCAAGCCGGTCATTTGGATCATGTTGGCGTCGTTGGCCGTGTCGCTTAAGAAACCCCCGCCGTAGAACCACACCGCAGTCTTTCCACGGGTGGCCAGCAACACGGCCTCCCGCTGCCGGGCGTCAAGCCTGTAACAGTTGGCGAAGAAATATACCTTCGCCGGCGGAACATTACCCGCCACCAGATCGCTGAGCAGGTAGATGCCGAACGGCGCGCCCATCCTGAAATACTGGCTGCGCATTTCGTATACCAGCGGGCAACCCAACTGGATCGTGCTGGCCGCGTACTTCGGGCTGTCCTCGTCCACGATGAGCGCAACCTCCGGCGCCCAGCGCGCCGGCTCATCGAGGTGCGCCTGGTAGAACTGCTGGAGCCGGCCGATGTTGTCCCACAGGTCTTTCCCATTGAGCCACCCGGTTCCGCCGAGATCCATGTACCACGTCGCCAGACGCCGCGGCCAGATCTGCGCGAAGTTGCGCTGGTGCACCCACAATGTCCCCTGGGGTGTGTCCACTCTGCCGAACCCCGACGTGGGCGGCGTCAGGTACGTGCGCGTATCGTCTTCATTCAGCCACAGCTTGCCATGGCCGCGGACGCTGTCGACCGCGCTCATAAACATGCCCCCGCCGCCCAGTTCCCGGTCCAAATACGAGATTGGCGAGCACACGATATCCACGTCCGGGCATTCGAGCAGCCGGGCCATGGCGAGGTGGCCGCTGTGTTGCGGCCCCATCGGGATTCCGTGCATGTCGAACAGGTAGCCATAGAAAAAGCAGGCCAGTTTTTTCCCGCGGGTCTCCTCTTTGATGACGCGCGCCATCATCTCGAGCGGCTCTTCCATGGCAATCTGTTTGTAGTGGAAGTAGTCGATGACGCCCCACTCGGAAGCGGGGTCACGGAAAAGGCCCAGCGTGCTTCCGTGCTGCTGGTCGGCGGTCGGAACTTGAACAGATTCGAAGGTGATGTCGGGGTTGTTCCAAGCGGTGCGCAGCGCCTCGATCGTGCCGTACTTCGCCTCCACCCATTTTCTGAACCCGGCGTTCATCGCTGGCGAAAAATCCGACAGCCGCGGCTCCCACGACCGCTCGTAAAACCATTCGCCGGTATGTTGCCCGCAGGGATGATAACCCAGCATATGCTCGCCGTACTTCGCCTCGCAATGCCGCACGAGCGCCCGCAGGTGCGTCTGCATCTCCGCCCGCCACGCCTCCGAAGCCATCGACACCGACACCGTCACGCCGTCGTCAAACAACATCCGGTCGTCGGGATGTTCCTCGAGCCACCACGCCGGCGGCGGCATGTTAAACCGCGGCAGGAGCAGCGCCCGCGGGTCCTCGCGCAGCGTAGTCTCGATAGTCCTGTCCACCTCGCCGAAATCGGGCTCGTTGCCCGGCGCCGGCCACGGCATCGGCATGCCAAAGCTGAAAATGTGAACCCCCGCGTCCCGCGCCAGCCGCACCTGCTGGACGTACGGCGACCCGGCAGCGGTCTCCGCCGGATAGATCGTCCACGGGTCGTTGATGTGCAGCACCATGAAGTCGACCGTGCGCGGCTTGTCCGCCTTCATCCAGATCGAATACGTGTACTTCTGCATGGCCTTCACGGAATAGCCGGTCTGATACCAGTGCACATGCATGTGATCCGTCCCCGCCGACGAAATCTCCGTGCGCAGGCTCTGCCCGCCGCTGACTTTCGTCTCCGTATCCAGTGTCCACGTTGCCTGCGCCTGTTCCGCCGTGAACAAATGCCAGTCCCGCTCAACATCTTCACGCGTGCCCTCAAAATCCCCGCCCCGCGCCCAATTCGCCCCCGGTTCAGCCGTCCTTTCCCCGGGATACACCCGGATGTTGTCCACCCACACCGTCCCCGGCCCCTCGCCGCCCATGCGGAAATGAATGCCGCTCGCTCCCTCTGTATCCTCGAGTGCGACCACCGTGATCGAAAACTCCTGCCACTCCGTAGTCAGCGACACATCGGTAGGTTGCACCAACCCCGACTCCCACCCAAAAAACATCAACGGGCTGATCGGTTTGCCGTCCACATGGATCATCGGCGAGCCGTTGTATGCCTTGACCTCGGCATTGAGGCCAAAGGCCGCCTGGGTGAATAAGCAGGCGAATAAAACCACACGAGTTGGGAGTCGCGTCCAAAGACATCTCATCTGTTTCACGGACAGTTTTCTCCAAGCAGGCACCCTAACCGCACACAGAGTCTGCCCCATTGAATACTGTCTGTGCAATTAGTCGCTGGGAAGGAAAGGCAAAGTCATCTCTCCGGATCGGGTTTCCACCGGTCCAGGCAGCGATGGCATAGCGAAAAAGGCATTTCGCGCGCTCAACTCCCTTTTTCACGGGAGCAACAACGATTTCTTACGGTCAATCACAATGTTGAACCATTTCGCTATGAGCCGCAACAACTCGTCAATGTTGGGCAAAGGATCCTTGCCATAGTACTCAAGGAAGGCGTTTACTTCCTTCAAATCTATCTCAAGGGTACCGTCTTTCGCGAGCGCTTCAACTATAGCCAGTATCTTCTTTTCCCGTTCACCCGGTTCTGAAGCTGCTTCAATTGAGGCTAAGTTTTCCTCGATCACGCGCGAGACGGATGCATTCAGCACCGCCGCTTGAGTTGGGGAATAGGACAATAACAGCCGTTCCTGGTCGTCAAAAAAGAAGTCCAGTCCGGGGTAGCGCTCATTGTAGCATCGGTTGATCAGACGTCGCCGATATAAACCTATTGGTATATCGCAGAATCCCTCCTTGTCGTAGACAACTCCCAACTCCGCCAACCGATCCACCTCAGTCTGTACTCCGCGGTAAGCCACTTGCAGACCACTTACCAGTTTTTCGCATAAGGACCATTCTTCCGAGTCTGAAAGAATGTCGTGATTTAATCGCTTCATTTTTTCGTCGCCGTGCTCAAAAAGGACTATACACGCGTACAACGCGTCTTTTGCGGACAGGTCGTCTCTTCGGTGCAGGTCCTTCGCCCTCTCCACCATGGCGTGGCAAATGCGTTGGACGAAATAGGGGTTTCCGCCACTTTCACGAAAGATCACGGCTCGGGCTTCTCCACTGAAGGAAGGCACTTTGTCCGGCATCCCGCCTACGTGATCATCGTCAAAAAACGTCTCGAATTCGTCCTTGGAGAACCGCTCCAAGGAAAGGGCCTCGGCAATGTTGAATGGCGAACGTCCTTTGAGATCCCACCGTTGCATGTCACGTGTAGGCAGGATGACCACCCGGTATGGGGCTACGTCTCTCTCAGCCGCATAATTCTCAAAGAGTCCCCGAAAAAATGACAGCACATCACACACTGTTGTGTCCGACAACGTCTCCAACTCGTCAATGACCAACACAAAAGCACGGGGTCGCACAACTTCGCTTCCCACATCCCGAAGCGCCTTGTAGAGGTCGTATAGATCCTTTCTCACTGGATCCTGCAGTCGAGTGTTCACATTTTTTGCGTGTCGTGCAGTCAAGAATGCGTCCGCGACTTCCTGGAGACGTTCAGCCAGTGTGGCGGCAAATGCTTCCTGATTCTCACTGGGCAGACCGCCGCAACTGATCAAGACCGGCATCAGAGCCAGTTCACGTTTTCCCCCAAGATGCTCACAAAGCTGAATTGCTAGTGTGGTTCGTCCTGACTGATGAGGTCCGATGAGCTGGACATATTTTCCCTCCTTGAGATATCTCGTTATCTTTTCAATGACGCCCTTACGCCACACACAGCTTTTGTGCTCTTTCGCATACACGGGTCCACTACACCAAAAGGGATTAATGAAGTCTGCCATTGCTGTCTGTCTCCGTGGCATCTTGATCTGCAGATACAACAGTTTTGTCCAGTACCACTATCAACTTGGTAAGCGCCCAGTTAGCCAAATACCCTATCAAGAATAGAATGACGGCACCGACGATGGTAACGACGGTTTTCAATACAAGGAAGAATGGCCATTGATGAATTTGAACTTGCGTCGATTCGATTAGATTTCCGTTTTCATCGCTCAGCTTGACAGTGAGTAAGGCCTCGGACATCGCAGCGTGCCTCCCAGGGTTCATCATTAGACTCAGCAACCAGTCCTCCCTATTGCCCTGCTCAAAATTGAATACGTGGTGCCATGGTGTGTTCTTGGCCACAAGACTAAAACTTGGCTCAAGCACCTCCACGTTAAGCTTCTTGAGCTTGGAATCCTTGCGAATAGCGTAGATAGCCACCTCAAAGTTGAGACCTGGCCAGACCACAGTAGGAAAGCTTATGCAAATGTCGGCAGCGGGCATCGTATCAGGCGAGATACATATTTCATGCGTATGAGAAATAAGGGGAAGTAATTGCGAGAGAGCCGCCCATGATAACAAAAGCAAGACAACTAATAAGCAAAACCACCGCAGTACGCGTTTTCTTCGTTCCTCACGTAGCCGAATGGTCTCACTGGAAAGGCCGGTGAACGGGGTACGGGCTCCCAGAATGGCCTTCCGTTTGTCTTTGCCGGCCGTTCGCCGCAAGAATGGCCTCACCTCCCTTCCCTTTCGATCTCTTTTTTAGCTTGGGCTATGGCTAGCTCCGGATCTATACTTCTCTTAAGTACTTCGGGAAACCGATCATAGGCCCACTCGTACCCACCCATGGTATCGTCTTTTAGCAGGAACAGGACTACTAGCAAGTCTAGCGCCTCTTGGATGCTCTCCAACGTCAACGTTGGGTAATCTCTCTGAACTCTGTCAACTATGGCCCGCAGGGGCATTTGCTTTACAAGCAGCGCAGAGCAAACGATCAGTTTCTGAACGCTATTTAGAGTATAATTGAATAGATCTTGGATCTCTTTCCGGATCTCTTTCCAGAAAACGTCTTCAAGAAGAACACGCGTCACACGACGACCTTTCGTCTCGCTGAGGCGTTCAATAAGACCACTACACATTACTTGAATAAGATAGGGAAACCGACCCGCGTAGTTGATAAGTTGCTTGACTGTACTGTCCCCATCCTCAAACTTCACACCGAGATTGACCATGGGACTCCGCGCAAGATCTAGGGCCTCGTTTTCTGTGAACGGCCCCAGACAAATGGCGTCCGCTAGATTGAACATGGGGCCGCGGATGTCCTTTGATATTTCGTGTAAGCGCTCCCAACCCGCTAGGATGCACTGGATATCTCGTTCCGCGTGCAGCTTCCGTAAGGCCGCAAGAAAACGAAGCGGATCCTCCTTCTTAAGCAGAGGATCGATTTCATCAACGAGAATCACACTGCATGGAGGCGTAACGACAGAGGGAGAACAGAGCAGATCGAGTCGCTCCACTGCCGTAACGCCGAGTTCAGCACAAATGGCTTTACAGAAGGCGGATTCCGATTCGATACCCAATTCACAATCGACGAAGACTACAGGCCTTTTCCCTTTCCATACGCGCTGCAACTGCTTGAGTAGCGAACTCTTTCCGCTTTTTCTTCCTCCGTAGATAGCGAAGTTTGTCTCAGGATGACTCAATATGATACGCAGTTCTTGCTTGCGGCCGTAGAACATTGATTCGGGAACTGACCCATGAGTTTGGTACGGCGACAGAAGACGAATGTCCAGCCGTTGCCGTAGGACCTCTCTGAACTTTTCCCGAGGACGTCCAGCAATCGCGATTTGCTTTACGTCTTTTAAGCCCAAAACGACGCCCTTTACGGATAGGAGTGTGTCGGCAGCAGTCTGCCCCATTTCGCCTACCGGCATGATTAGACTTTCGAGAGTTGCGTCTTCCAGAAGAGCGTCAAGTGCCTCCCGCTCGATCTGATCCCGAGCTGTGATATCGAGTTCGGCGGCACGGACAAAGAAGACTCTAAGGTGGATGTCTTTCCACGGCGTCACTTGGTCCACCGTGAACATGACGGAGACTTTTGCCTGCTGTCGCCATAACTCATCGATTTCATCCTGGCCCGACTTGTTCTCCCAGGCGATCTGTTGCCCCATCTGATGGGAAAGTACGGCTATAAGTTTCGAAATTGGCTGACCAGGCGAAGCCGCGTCCATGAACATTCGCGACAGATCACACAGGGTATCCCACCACTTCGGGTTATCAGCGACTCGCAGACTGCGCTTGAATGCTTCTAGACATGGATCGTACGAAACAGTGGCGAGTTGAGTGAAGGCTGAGAATGGGATCTTCTGCATGATTGCCACATCGGATTGCTGTATAAGGGGGCTAACGTGTCCCGCCTCGACTACCGCAGTTCGGTCTAATCGCGTGCCGGGCGAGTATACGGTTCTTTCCCCTTGAATTTCGGCTGACAGAAAACCCTGTTCAGCGAGTTGTTGTAGCCGGGATTCCAATTCTTGTGGACTAAAGAGATAAGTGGAGAAGGGATAACACGCCTGAAACTGCAACACGTCAAAAGTGCCCTTTGTTTTTTCGTCAGAAAAGTAGGACAAAATGGCAAGGTCTTCAGGTTCGAGGTCTTTAATCCGCCTTCTTGTGGAAACCGGCATGACTGGACTATCCTTTGGTTCTGGTCTGGTCTACAAATGCTGCAATGACGCCAACCAGTTCGTTTTCCTGAATCTTCGAAAGCACAATGTCCGTTTCCCTCAGTTTAAACGCCGTACTCGCCGTATTCTTTCGCAGAATATCGAGGAAGTGTCTTCCCCCACGCGCAAGCGGGCCGCTTACCACCAGCCGTTCGAGGTCCAATTCACTAAACAGATTTCGCACGCCGATCGCTAGTCGTTCTCCCATTTCTCCAAAAGCCCGTATTGCAAGATCATCGCCCCGGTCCGCGGCCTGAACGACATCGAAATAAAGGATTTCTGCACCAGACTCCTCTACGTGAGAGAGGGAGGTCGACTGCCCTTGTTTCATGTGGTTGACAACATGTTCGCATAAAGCCTTCCCTGATGCGTAGCATTCGAGGCACCCCGTGCCCCCACAAGAACATCTCCTATTGCTCGCGCAGTCAATTGTCGTGTGACCAATTTCGCCCGCTTGTCCATGGCTGCCGCGGTAAGGTCTGCCATTCAGGATCAGTCCCACGCCCACACCTGTGCCAAGATAAAGTACAGCGAAGTTGTGGAGGGCACGACTCTCCCCAAACATTTTTTCCGCAAGGGCCATTGCAACTGCATCGCGCTCCACGAATATGTCCGCTTTCAGATCCGGCACGCGAGTATGCAGTTCTTGCTCAATCTTCACGTTTCTCCAATTTATGTTGGGAGAAAAGATGATAAGCTTCCTGGCTATGTCAATAGTCCCTGGCGTAACAATGGAAACTCCTCTTACGTTCGCCGCCGACATACCGCTAGCAGAAAGACATTCCTGAATTCCGCTTGTGGCAAGATGCAGTACCTCTTCCCGATCGGACGCCTTGCCTGGGTGCCATACGGTCTTTTCAATCGTGTACGTATTCAGGTTGTCCTTAAGCTCCACAACGGCAAACCGCATACCCGACGCGCCCACATGTGCAGCTATGATGTGTAGGGGCTCGGAGAACTGGGCGTGCTCTGTAGAAATATTCTCTATGATGCCGGCGTCGTAGCCAAATACGCCAGCTGCACCGACGACACCGCTCTTTTCTTTGAGCGGAGATACAGTCACTGTGGGTACCCGTGCAAGCGGTGTCTCAAAGGCATGATCTGCACAAGAACGCATGACTTCATGTTCCATCAGATCGAATGACTGCGACAGGCGGCCAGCGACCACGACACATTCGGGATTGAATACGTTAAGCAGCGTACCGATAGCGGTGCCCAAAGCCTTGCTGGCCTCCGCGATTACAGCTTGCGCGGTTGTATCTCCCGCTCTAGCCAGATCAAACACGTCCTTTACGCTGGATACTGAACTTCCACCATTGTCGCGGTACAGGCCAAGAATTCCTACGGCCGAGGCGTAAGCCTCGAGGCATCCTTGCTTGCCGCACGCACATTCTCGGCCCTCTGGATAAACGCAGACGTGTCCCAGCTCACCCGCACATCCGTCGGCGCCCCGTAGGATCTTGCGGTCCACCATGACTCCACCCCCTACTCCCATCCCGAGCGTGAGTACTAGGAAATCCCGCGCTTGGGTAGCCGCGCCAATCCAACTTTCGGCAAGCGCTGCCGCGTTGGCGTCATTGTCAAGGGCCGCGTCCATATCCAGAGCAGTTGAGACTTTGTCGCGAATAGGGTAGTTCCACCATGTCTGCGGCAAGTGGGGTGGGTTAATCATCTTGCCGTTTTCAAGGTGCAGGGGCCCTGGTGCGCCAATACCCACACCACGTATATCCTCTCTGTTGATGCCATTCGCGCCCAACAAGGTGGAAACCGTTTCTACAATTCTTTTTATACAGGCGTCGGGACCCTCTCCCGCGTTCGTGGGTATCGTGGTAAGCGCTTTCACATTTCCCGCGAAAGTCACGACGCCGATATCGACTATTTCCCCTCCAATATCTACACCGAGAATGTATTCCGACATGCAACCTCCCCGTCTGCAAGACTGTCCCTTAGCACACCGTGCAAATCCCACCCAAGGTGTTCAATATTACAAGTCTACCAAGCCGTGTGTCAAGTCTGCTATACACCCTTCGTATATTGTAATAAACGGGCTGGATCTGGAGCGACTCTTGACCAACCAACTGGCCTTTCCGCCGCAAAAATGCTGGCGTGGCGCCGGAGAAGGAAAGGGGTTCTAACCGTGCGGTGTCACGCATTGGGCAGCGTTTTTTTTCTGGCGCTGTTTGCCCTGGCGCGGACGGCGCCGATTTTGTCGTCAAAGACGGTTCCAGCGTGTCTACCCGCGAGACGGTTCCCACCCGGCTTGTGTTCCGCATCGAGAACGCCAGCCTCTACGCGTTCCGATTTGCCGCGCCGAGCAGCGAAACCGAGTCAGACACGCCCCGCGCCGGCTCACTTTATCGCGTACAGGCGGCTCAGGGTTGGGACGTACAGCACGCCGTTGGCGGCGGTCGGTGTGCCGTTGATTTCGTCGTCGAACTTGGTGGTGAACAGGATGTTCTTGGTCTTATCGGCGGCGAACACGGCGAACGCGCCGTTGCGCGCGCCGACGTAGACCTTGCCGTCCGCGGCCAGTGGCGATCCCCAGATGGCGTTGCCCACGTCGTGCGTCCAATAAGGCTGGCCGGACTCGGCGTCCACGCAGTGGATGTTTCCCCGGTCGTCCGTGACGAACACCAGCCCGTCGACGATGGCGGGCGTCGCGCAACTGTGGCGTTCGAGCGGATAGGACCAGATCTCGGCGGTCGCTGTGACGTCGCCCGTCTTAGTGGCGTCGATACACTTGAGCCACGCCTGGTATTTGCCCCACCAGATGTCGCCGCCCCCCGTCACGTACACCCGGTTCTTGTAGAAGACCGGCATGCCCATGATGACGCTGGGGCCTTCCCTCGAGTTTCTAGAATAACGGTGTACATTTTCCTTGGGGCCGGTGGGATCGCAATCGAACCGCCATACGCGTTCGAGTGTTTGAACGGTCTCCGGGATCTCCGGAGGCAGCGCGCTGAATGCGTAACAGACGCCGTCCCCGCCGCCAAAGAAAATCTCGCGCCGTCCGCCCACGTCGCCAAGCGACGGCGAGGACCAGGTACAATGGAAGATGCGGGGGCCGATGCCTTCCCCATCCTTCGCGACAAGCCGGCCCGTCTTTTTGTCGAGCACGATGAGGCTGGGGGCATCGGGGCGGCGTATCTTGACGTGCGTGTTGTCCACGCCGTTCGCGGTGTTGAGATAGAGGTAGTCGCCGTCCAGCAGGATCGACACGTGCTGCGAATCGTGCGGATACATGCCCACGCCCGTGCGCATGTCGAACAGCCACACGATGTCCGCGTCGGTCGGGCCAAGTTCGATTGCGGGCTGGCCGTCCGGCGTCATGTGCCGCGCCTCGTCCGTGTACGGCCCATCGTTGCCGTCGGCGAGCCCATCGAGATCCAGGCAGACCACTTCGCTCCGGTTGGTCACGGTATAGACCCGGTCGCCTTCCACGGTCGGCTCGGAAGACAACCCTACACCCGGCCAATCGAGATAATCGTCGCCCCCGGTCCGCGGCACAACCAGTTGCCAGCAAAAGCTACCGTCTTTCTCATTCAGGCACAGCATCCCGCCCCGGTCGCCCTGATGCCGCGGGTCGCGCGGGTCGGAATTGTTCGAGCCGATGAACACCTTCCCGCCTGCGACAATGGGCGAACTGTACGAACCACCGCCAAGTGACGCGGACCACAGAATGTGGTCGCCGCCGGCGAGGTCAAAAGTCGCCGGCAGGCCCGTTTCGCTCGAAACCATGTTCCGTGTATAGCGTTCCCCCCATTGCGGCTGATCCGCCGCAAAAACAATATCGGCTGCGAACAACAGCGCCACAACACATAACAGAGTCCCAACAAATCGTACCGGCATTTCGTACTCCTAACTTCTGGCTCCTGACTCCTACTGCCGTTCTTGGGGTGCAACGCGGCGCCGGTTGTGGGTGGTGGATGGTTTCGCTATGTAACGCTTAACCTTGATGTCTCGCTCGCGGTCGCGGACCTTGGCAACTTCATAGGCGGTCTGCATCCGAAGAAGGGTGTCCATCTTCGGGCCAAAAGCCTTTTCAATCCGCAGAGCCATTTTGGGCGATAATGCGGCACGGCCGTTGAGAAGGGCGGAGAGCGCCGGACGCGCGACGCCGAGGACCTTCGCGGCCTCGGTGACCGACAGGTCGAGAGGCTCAATCACTTCCATCCTGATGAAGTGTCCTGGATGGGCCGGACGCGCCATACGCAACATTGGTTTGTTTCCTTTCAGTGGTAGTCCTCAAAATTGAGGTCGAGGATTTCTCCTTGACGTTGGTCGATCCTAAACGTAATCCGCCAGTTGGGGGTAACGGTGAGGCTCCACGTTCCTCTGCGGTCGCCGCTGAGTTTATGCACTTTCCAGCCCGGGATGCCGCGAAGCTCCTGGGCGTCTTCCATCTCCTGCAGGAAGGACAGAATATTGCGCACCTTCTCGATGACGTGCGGTGCCAAGCCCGAGGCATCATCGCGTTCGATGAAGCGCCCTAATCCCCGATGGATCACGTTTCGGATCTTCATGAGAGGAGGGTACCGGAAAAACTGTACTGTGTCAAGTTACGCTTTACAGCTCTGTCGAAGAATTCCTCAAGTTTGGCGCCAAGGTGAGGGTGAGTATTCCGGGATGGCTGTAGTATGATGAGCGATGGGTCTGTTCGCCAGACAAGCCAATAGGAGAAGGCTGCCGTGAGAATCGCTCTGATGATGCGGCTCGTCGTGATGTGTCTGGTCGCCGCGGTGGCGCAAGCCGCGGGCACGCCCGCGGAGATGGCGCCGCCATCCGAGATGGCGCCGCCATCCGAGATGGCGCAGATGCGGAATTGGGTGGCCACGAAGTTCGACAACGCTGCCGCGCCTGAGTCCGCGGGCAGCCTTACGCTGCTTGCGCACTTCGATGTGGTCTGGAGGAACTGCCGGGTGGACCGGCCGCTCACGTTGGGGGCGAGCGAATACGGCCGCGGCCTTTTCACGCATGCCGCGAGCGACGTGCTGGTGAAACTGCCGGGGCCGGGGAAGGAGTTCACCGCCTGTGTCGGCATCGACACCAATGAGCAGACGCGCGGCGGCCGCGGCACCGTTGTGTTCAGTGTCGCGGTGGGTGGGGCGGACGAGGCGTTCAAATCGCCGGTGTTGAGCGAAGGCATGGCGCCCGTGCCGGTCAGGGTTGACCTCGGCGGCGCGACCGAGTTTAACCTTCGGGTGAGCGATGGCGGCGACGGGATCAGTTGCGATCAGGCCGACTGGGTGGACGCTAAAGTCGTGCTGGCGGATGGCCGTACGGTGTGGCTGGGCGACCTGCCGATTGTCGAGGGGCAGGAGGAAGCTGCGGCTTCAAGCGAAGCCGGCGCTTCGCCTACAACGGACCCGCCGTTCTCATTCAAGTATGGCGACAAAACCTTCGCCGATCTGTTGCCCAGTTTTACCAGGGACGCGACTTCCTCGCGGCTTGATGATACCCGAACCCGGCACGAACTGCGTTATCGCGACCCGGCGACCGGCCTTGAAGTCCGGTGCGTCGCCGTCGAGTACCTCGATTTTCCCACCGTCGAGTGGACCCTCTACTTCAAGAACACCGGCGACAAGGACACGCCGATCCTCTCCGACATTCAGGCGCTGGACACGCGCTTCAACCGGCTTGCCGACGACGTCTACGCCCGGTTCGCGCGGCCGGGCGAGTTCATCCTGCGCCACCATACTGGCAGCATCTGCGCGCCCAACGATTACGAGCCCCACGAATCCGTCCTGAAGCCGAAGCAGCAGATGCAACTCGCGTCGGCCGGCGGCCGCGGCAGCAACGGCGAGTTCCCCTACTTCAACATCGGCTGGCCCGGCGAAGGCGTGATCGCGGTCGTCGGCTGGCCTGGTCAATGGCGTGCGACGTTCACCCGCGACGGCGGCGGCGGGCTTCGCGTGGCCGCGGGCCAGGAGTTGACCCACTTCACGCTGCACCCCGGCGAGGAAGTGCGCACCCCGCTCGGCGTCCTCCAGTTCTGGAAAGGCGACCCCGTGGATGCGCAGAACACGTGGCGCCGCTGGATGATCGCGCACAACGTCCCGCGGCCCGGCGGCCAACTCCAGCCCACGCACCTCGCCGGCTGCTCGTCGCATTTCTTCGGCGAAATGGTCACGGCCGACGAGGCCAGCCAGTTCCAGTTCATTGACCGCTACGTGGAAGAAAAAATCCCGATCGATTATTGGTGGATGGACGCGGGCTGGTACGTCAACGCGTCCGGCTGGCCCAACACCGGCACCTGGGAAGTCGATACGAAGCGATTCCCGCGCGGCCTGCGAGCCATCACCGATCACGCCCGTGCCAAGGGCATCAAGACCATCGTGTGGTTCGAACCCGAGCGCGTCACGCCTGGCACGTGGCTTTACGAGACGCATCCCGAGTGGCTGCTCGGCGCCGACGGCGGGCAGAAGCTGCTCGACCTGGGCAACCCCGAGGCCTGGAACTGGCTCGTCGAACACACCGACCAACTCCTCACCGACCAGGGCATCGACCTGTACCGCCAGGATTTCAACATGGACCCGCTCGAGTATTGGCGCAACAATGACGCGCCCGACCGACAGGGCATCACCGAGATCCGGCACGTCACCGGGTATCTCGCATTCTGGGACGAACTGCTCCGGCGCTGGCCCGATCTCCGCATCGACACATGCGCCAGCGGCGGGCGCCGCAACGACATCGAGACGCTCCGCCGCGCCGTCCCGCTCTGGCGCAGCGATTACATCATGGAACCCATCGGCACACAGGGCTGCACCTACGGCATCAGTTCCTGGATCCCGTTCCACGGCACCGGCGTGAAGGAACCGGATGCGTATCTGTTCCGCAGCATGATGACGCCTTACCCGAACTGTCTGTGGGACGCGCGCCGCACCGACCTCGATTACGACGAATTCCGCAGGCTGATTTCGCAATGGAAACAGGTCGCGCCCAACTACGCCGGCGATTTCTATCCCCTCACGCCCTACAGCCTCGACCGGGCCAACTGGATCGGTTGGCAGTTCGACAGGCCCGAACTGGGCGAGGGCATGGTACAAGTGTTCCGCCGCGAGAGAAGCATCTACCGCACCGCCGACCTCGTCCTCCGCGGCCTCGACCGCGCCGCCCGCTACACAATTACCAACCTCGACGCCCCCGACAAACCCCAAGAGATGACCGGCAACGACCTCCTCGAAAAAGGCATCCCCGTCGAACTCAACTCACGCCCCGGCGCCGCTCTCTTCATCTACAAACGCGCCGGATAACGATACATAGGCGCGAAGTTGAGCGACGGGACTGCTTGACGTTACCTTTTCGGATGTTTCGTCGTCCAAATAAAATCCGCCATGCTTTTCTATACGCTGAAAGCGTAAGAGCCAATAGGCCGGGGCAACACCCCGGAGACGAGATCCCCCCAGCAATATTGCCCTGAATGGGCAAAAGGGTATAAGCGAGGTAATGAATCGAAAGACGAGACCTTGCCGGGATCCAATGCGGGAGCTAAGGCCGTTTCCCTTTGATACCCCAAACGAGGCGACGGAGAGCGTCTTCATCGTCGAGGGCATTGAACTTCACCGCGTTGAGTTCGCGAAGGAAGATGAGCGGCTTCGGGATGTCTTCGACACCGGGTAACAGAACAGGGATCACGGGAATGTCGCGGTCGACGCATTGACTGATAAATGCGCGAAGTTCAGCCACCTGCGGGTGCAGAGCACGCAAAAGAAGTCATGGTTCTCGGGCTGTTAGGGGCATATCCTTTGGCCTGTAACTGGTTCCCACCCTGGCACGCGCGACAAGAGCCGCCGCAGCGAAAACCAGCAACAGTAGACCTCCGTCCAGCGTATGTGAAGACGGTTCAGAATTCGAGAGGATACCCCCGGCACAACCACCCCGCGGGGGCGGTGGGCCGCCATCATCCTCACCCTCGCCCTCGCCTTCGGCGGCTACAGCGTCCGTTAGGCCGGCATAGGTCGTAAAATCGAACAGGTCGAAGGTGACGGTGTTGGTCTCGGTGTCGATAGCGACGGTGTCAACGTCAACACTCAGTTCTGCCGGTGCTGGGTCGGCTATCAGGGGCCACAACGCTTCGTCGAGGTGGGTTTCGAGCCAGCCCAGACTCAGCGCGTCCGATTCGTCGGCGCAGGTCACGCGGAAGACGGCCGTGACCGCCTCCGCGAAGGGTTCGTCGATCTCGTACGTTTGCGATCCCGTGTCCTCATACACAAGGCCGCCAATGTCGATGACGGGTGTGCACAGTGTCATGCCGTCGGGTACGGAGACGGTGTCGCCCAGCATCGTTTCGGATAGCACGGATGAACTGCGCACAATAATGAAGCCGGCATCGTACCCGGTCCGAAGTGCGGCGGGTACCGTGACCTCGATATCTTCCGGTGTCGAGAAGGTGATACTTCCCGTATCCCCGAGGTACCCGTGGAGGACCGTATGGTCGTCGGCCGACCACTGGTGCACCACGTTCGGCGTCTTGTCGAGGTCCGCGGCGAATGGGTCGGCTGTGTACGAAAACACGCCGGTGAGTTCGCTCGAGGTCCCTGCGCCGGGATCCTCGACCCGTATCGTGGCCGGACCCTCGACTCCGGGTGGCACGACGGCCTGCAACGTGCCCGTCGCGGCCTTCTGATAAACGATGCCGGTGCATTCCTGGCCGCCGACAATGACCTGGCACGCAGAGTTGAGCAACGCGCCTTCGATCGTAATGATCGACCCACCCACAACAAGGGCGGCTTTCGGTGTCACGTCGAACAGGGTGATAGCCGTGACGGGCACATCGGTCTCATCCATCGGATCGGTTCCGCCTTCGTACTCCGCCAGGTTGGAGAACCCGTCGCCATCCGGGTCGTCGTCCGACCCGTACAGGTCAGCGTCGCCCAGATACTCGTCCTCCCAGTCGTCCGGCAAGCCATCACCGTCAGCGTCCACCACGGCATGAACCGTCAGCATACCGCCTGCGACGCTATGGGTGACCGATACGGAGCCGTCGGCGTTGGCGAGCACGTGGTTTGGGTTGAGAACGACGGCCTTTGATCCGGCGAAAGCGATGGAGTAGGTATTTGCTGCCACGTTATTGGCGACGTCCAGACTCAGGGTCAGCAGGACGCCTTGGGCGGCATCGAGGCTGTCGGTTCCTGAATAGACCATCACCCGGTTCCCGTACCAATCCGTGGTGAAATCGGTCAACAGCGACCCTCGGGCAACGCTGCTGATGGTCACACCCGCGGGCAAGACGATTTGGGCGTTCATGCCCGCATACGGTTCGTCCCCGCCGGACAGCGTGAGGTCGATGGACGCCGTTTGGCCCGGGTAGACCTCCGCGGAGCCCAGCGCCAGTGTCGGGGCGGCCCCCGCGGCGAAGGCGATGAGGCATAGCGAGACGGTCAGGGCTGTTGCCGTTACCAGTCGGTCCTTGCTCATGTACCGCTCTCTCTTCGAATCGTGTGTATGCACGGCAGTGTCCCTAGACGTCCGGCCAGTAAGGTCTTTTCTGCCTGGACTTCCCTATGGAGCGTAGCATCCACCAAAGCCCAGCCCAGTCGCCATTGGTTTCTTTCGAGTTATGGCGATCGTCTTCCATCTATCCTGTCACTCCAGCTACCTTATGGCCGCGCCCCTAGTACTTGATGATGTAGTTGACAACGGCGAACGGCGGCATGTTCGTGATTGGTGTGCTTAGGGCGCCCGGTGTCCCCGCGACACCCGCTGTTGTTGTGTCTGGGTTTTCAACTTTTCTAAACCCAACGACGCCGCCTGCAATGAGATACTGCGGCGTACCGCTGCCTGGACTCCAAAGTAGATCATCGAGAAAAGTGTGAGTATGGGGAGGCAATTCAGCAACTGTCAATACATGTGTCTCCTCGCCGCCGACATGGGCCAGCGCCCGTGCTGTCAGGTCAGGGCTGTTATCGTCCCCCGCGCCGACAGTGGTTTTCCCCCGAAAATCGGGTACGTTGAAAGTGGTTGATCCATCTCCGGCTCCCCACACTACCCCGATGGCCAGGAACAGCCCTTCGTACGTCGTCCGGCTCACGGCCCGTCCGTCGCACAGAATGAACCCTGTGGGTACTTCTGCGCCGGCATAGGGCACCAGCGAACCTGGCGGAAGCCCGTTCAAGGCGCTGTGCGCGTGGAGCGCATAGGGCGCGCTGAGGACGCGCTGCCGCGGGGCCAACTCCTCGGGGTCCGGATCGTCACCCACTACGGTGATGCCCAGGTAACGTTCCGCTTCGGTAAAAGCAAGGGTGATGTCATTGGCCATGGCGCCTTCGATGCCTGTGCCGCCGTCGCCGCCCAAGATGACGTTGAACCGGCCGTTGACTGCCAGGACCTCGTAGGAGTGTCCCCAGATGAGTTGTTCGTCCGCGTCACCGGCGACGGGCTTGTCCCAGATCCGGAACTCGAGCGTATAGGTGCCGGAGGCCAACGGCGCACCTTCATTGTCGGTCAGCGCGCCTTGGAAGTTGACGAGTGACGGCACGGTCTCGACGGCCCAAGTGGAAGCCGCGAGTGCGATGGCTAATCCCGCCAGTAATAGCGTGCGTTTCATGATTTCTTTGTCCTCCACTCGGTTTCGTGCGTCACACGAACACGCTCCGTCGGCCAACGGGCTATTCCCGCGGCCCTACTTTGCCTCAATCCGGTCTTTGGCTTGATGATAGAAATACAACTCGATATCGTCGATGTTGTCAATGTCGATCTTCTGCACGTCGTTCTCCGTTAGAAACACCTTCAGCACCCACCCATTCGCAGCGACCGACCGCTCCTTGAACACATTGATTTGGTTGACAGTAACAGGCTGCAAGGGATTCTCGAGAATATTGATGGAGATGGTGGCCGTTTGGTTCTCCTTGAACTGCCAGATGTCGTCTTTCTTGTACCAGTAGCGGGTGGCCCACGCCGTCATTTCATCCGCCAGCCTGTTCGGCGTCTCGGGGTCGAGGGTGCCGGTAAACTGATTCCGGATGAAGCTGGTACCGCCGTAGGTCAGGGCCCCCAGCACGGTATCGTCCGTTCCTGCAGGATAAGTACCGGGGATGCTCACGGTGATCCACATGACCTTGTCGTTCCACAGGCCGGGCGTGGCCACGGTGCCATCCGCCGCGAAAATGGGGCCCGTGAAGAAGGTGCCGTCGCTGCGGACCGTGTCGAATTCGAGCGTCAGCACACCCGACGTGTCGGTGCGATTCCTCAAGTACGAGCGAAAGGCCGTGACAGCGGCCACGTCTGCGCCGGTCAGTTCATCCACGTAGGTGCCGCCTTCCATGAAGCCCAGGAAGTCCTCGCGGAACGAGAACCAGTCAAAGCGGTCGTCGGAGGCATCGAACCCTTCCATATCCTTGTTGGCGTTCGCGAGGGCGGTCTGGACATCGAAGATCTCGCTGGCGTTCCGCGCGTGGAACACGTCGTTCATCGAATACATGCGGGACTTCTCGGCGTACGAGAAGGGCGTGTTCCACTTGTATTCGAAAGCGCGCACCATGAAGAACAGCCACTTCTGGGCTACCTTGAACGCATTCTCGGCTGCCACGGTCGCGCTCTGGAACCGAAGCCGGTGAACCGGATCGGCGTAGTACCTTGAAACCAGGTCGATATTCGCTTCGGCCATGAGGGTCTCGACGTGCTCTTTCTCGCGCAGCAGAGCGGCCAGCCGGTCCCACTCCTGACTGAGGAGCATGGCGGCCTCCTCCGATTCAAGGGCCAACGTAGACATGCGGAGGTACAAAACCTTGATATGAGCCTCGCTTTCGTTGTCCAGCAACGTCTCTTCCAGCGCAGCGATCTCAACACTCTGTGCCGCCGCATATTGCTCCATCAGAGCCTCGCGCGCACCTATCCCTGCTTCCCACTCCTGCTGTTTAAAGAAATTCACAATGGACGCAGCAACTCCGTACCCAGAGGGCATACTAGCACCAATTTTGCTTTTCTTCTTAATGCTTACCGTAAACATGTTAGCGAAATCGGTAATATTCTGGAGACGGGTCTGCCGGGCTTTGATCCCGCCTATCTCGTCGGTAAGTTGGGCCTGATATAATCCATATTTGACATAAACTTGTTGGATGGCATCGTCGATCTTGGCCTCGATGCCGCGCCGCTCAACTTCAATCAGGATCTCCGCCTCCAGGTTCTCGCTCTCCTGCTGGTTCTTCTGAATCTGCAGGTCAGCCACCTCAATGCTCGTAGCCTGTAGATTCAACTCGCTCCCGAGGTTCGAGAAGGGATCCTCATACTCGGGCTCTCCAGGCACAGCGCCAACCAGCTCGAACAACCGAGCGTTGTACTCGCCGACCTGATTGTCAAACTGCTCGAACAACTGGTCCTGTGTACCGCGGAAGTTGTCGTAGTTGTCACGGGCAAAGGCGAGCGCATCTCGCGCAATGCGGATAGGCGCCGAAACCCGGGACGCATCGTTCCACGACGCCAGCGCGTCGTAGGAATCGAAGAACTCGCCGTCTCCCTGGACCAGCATCAGGAAATCGGGCTGAAATCCGAGCACGTTGTTGATGCCATCAATGAAGCCGTTTACGGCGTCCAGTTCCGTAAGGGAATATCGCGCACTCTGGATCTCCTCGGGCAACCCGCTTACCTCGGCCAGGGCCTTCGTCTGCACCGCGTCCGGGAAGATGCCCAGTAGAATCGCCCCCTGCACGTCCAATTGCGCGAGAGTCTCGCCAATCAGCGTGCGTGCCGCGTCCATGTCGCCCTCGTCATTCCGCATCACGTAGCGCTTGGCAAGTTCTGCGGCACAATGCGCATGGTCACGTAACACGCCAAAGAGGAGCGCCAGATCTTTGTACCCCGTCAGAAGTTCGTCGGGCTGGCCATCCCCGTCCTCATCCAACACGGGCACGGGTTCACCGGCCTTTGGTCCGTTCGGCGCAGGATAGGTGGCCGCAAACAACGAACGCCCCGGCACCTCCTGTTGGAACAGGTAGTAGCCGAAGGGCGGATTGCCGCTTACAGCGGGATCGACGTCGTGTTGAACATCGATGCCCATCCGGTCTTGGAGAAGCTCGAAGTAGGGTCTGGGCACTTCCTCGAGAATGTCCAACACTTGCTCGTAGGCGTCGATTTCCTCCTCCAAGACAAATCCGGCCAGGTTAGGTTCCATCCGAGCATAATTCGCCTGGACGAGCAAGTCCTTGGCCAGGATGGTTTCCGCACGCACGCGGTTATAGAGCAAGTCCAGGTACTCGTCGCGTAGGTCTTCACTCGTGGGTGCATAGGGGAGTGCTGCGCGCAGCTCGCGCTCAGCATCCGTGGCCAGCGGCCGTTCGTCATCGCCGTAGAAATCGGCCATGGTGCTTAAGCGGGCCTCGATCAGATTCACGACGTCATTGGGGTCCCAGCCGCTGACCTCGTCGGGGTCGGGAGTCCCGTAGAGCAGGTCGACATAGCGAAACGCCGCCGTGTTCGGATCGGCGCCGGACTCGCCCCTGTAGAGCACTTGCCGTGCACGGTGTATCGTGTCGGATATGAAGTCAAGACGCGGCTCGGTCGATCCCGTGGGGGCTCCGAAAGCCGAACGCGCCAGCCCAATGTTCCCCGCACTGGGCGTGACGGGTTCTTGGCCGGAACCCGGCGCCGCATAGGGGCCCACGTGGCCGCCAAAGATGGCCACGCCCCCCTCGACTGCGCCGGGGAACGTGTTCACATAGTTGGAACGCAACACGATCGTGCGGGCCTGTTCGTCCGGATCGATCTTGGCCTCATCCGCTGCCGCCCAGGCCAGGCACGAGCACAGTCCCAGTGCCAGGGGTGCTAGCACCAGAAGCTTGTGGCGCCTCGCCTCAATCATCTGCCAACGGGTTCCTCTCTATGTCAGACCTTTAAGGTACCGGTTCAAGCACCGGTTCCGGCACATCAATATCCGTCCCGACTTTGCCCAGGATAAAGACTCCCTCCATGGTCCGTGCCAGGTGCTGCAGCGCGGCATCGTCCGGCGTGATGGTCTCGGTGACTTGCCCCGCAAAGACACTGTCGGGTATGTAGGGCTGCTCGCCGGGGACGACCTCGAACACGAAAGACCGCGTGAATGAAGCACCCAATGCCGTCGTTTCGGCCGAAACAGGGATGCCGCTTACGCTGATCGTCAGCCCGTCCGCAGTGGACTCGATGTCGGCCTCCCATTCCCCCTCGGGCAGATGGCTGCGGCCGTCGCTAATGAAGGTGCCTTGGTAACCGGCCTCCGAGTGGACGATCGTCATATCGAGTCTCTTCCGGGTCCACTCGTTCTCGTACATTCCCGTCCAGATGCCGTCGTTGTCGTTGAGGTAAATGGTGTGTTCGAGGGGTTCCTGAACCGCGTACCCGTCCTCCAACTCGAGGCGCAACTCGATGGTTTCGGCCTGTTCGATCTCGGTGTCGTCCAGAAGGGTGATGGGGATTTCCACGGTCGAGCCCGCCACGGCCACACTGCCGCTCGAGGCCATGTAGTCACTGCCTGCCGTGGCCGTCCCGCCCGAGACGGTATAGTATAGGGTGCCGTTAAACGCGCGCGTAAGAACCACACTGACCGTTGTAAGCGCAAAGTTGTAATGTCCGGTCTGTGCAAAGTAGAAATGTCCTCTTTTCTGGCGTGGAAAGGGAAAGAGGATGGAACTACGAATGAGTCAAAAGGAGCGAGACCGGTTGAAGGTCTTGGC
>Ga0307378_10000199_pt1 | contig 111192 bp, 97 predicted proteins | sample UN1MG_FD_202238 | JGI IMG/M metagenome (GOLD analysis project Ga0307378, IMG submission 202238) | Soil microbial communities from Risofladan, Vaasa, Finland - UN-1 | ecosystem: Environmental > Terrestrial > Soil > Coastal area > Acid sulfate soil | place: Finland: Risofladan, Vaasa | collected...
AGGTCAGCCAAAAAGCGGTAAAGGCGCGGAAGCGGAAAGCAATTTCTTTGTTGATCATGAAATGTCCATGTTTTGAAGTTCCGAGGAAAATGAATTGTAGCAGAAAAAAAGATCAATGTACAACCTGGCAAAACCCTCATTTCAAGATATCTTAATCTCCCATGCATCCCCCTTAGGTAAGAGGGGAATTTCATATTGCAGTCAATGTTTTTCGACAGCCTCTCCTGCGAATCACGAAGATTAGGGGCAGCGCAACCGCTGGGATTTAGAACTGCAGAATAAAAAAAAAAAGAAATCATTTTTACCCCTCCCAAAACTTTGACCAAGTTGGTCATATATGCTATTTTATAGGTATGAAAAAAATCGCATTACTTTTAATAATATTTATTTGGGCCGGTTGGCTGCAGGCAGCTGATGAAAACCTCAACTGTTTCACCATCGTGGCCGGAAAGGACTCCACGGCCGATGGCTCGGTGCTTTTGGCCCACAATGAAGACGACCATGGCCGGCTACTGGTCAACATCTACAAGGTCCCGGCCCGCGAACACCGGCGCGGCGATGTCTTCACCATGAAAAGCGGCACTGTACTCCCCCAAATCAGTCGCATTCCCGGTCTGCTGTGGCTGGAGATCCCGGAAAACGATTTTGCCGATGCCTACGTCAGCGAATACGGGGTAACCGTGACCTCCAACTCCTGCTTCTCGCGCGAAGACAAGCCCGAACTGTCCGCGGGCGGCATCGGCTTCAGCCTGCGGCGTCTGGTCGCCGAACGGGCGCATACGGCCCGTGAAGGCGTACGTATTGCCGGCGAATTGATCTCCCAGTACGGGTACAATGCCTCGGGACGGACCTACATCATCGCCGATGCCCGCGAGGGTTGGCTTTTGAACGCGGTAAACGGCAGACACTGGGTCGCCAAACGTGTTCCTGACAACGAAGTTGCGGTCATCGCCAATTGCTTCACCATTGCTGCCGTGGACCTGAACGATCATGAGAATTTCCAGGCTGCACCGGACATCATTGAATATGCCGTACGCCGGGGCTGGTTCGATCCGCAAAAGGACGGCGAATTCAATTTCGCCAGGGTCTATTCCAATCCAAGCAATTTAACAAATATAAAAAATGTTTTGCGGCAATGGCAGGGCACCAATTTGCTGGCCGCCAAAGCACACAAGCTGGAAGGCCCTTTGCCATTTTCATTTAAACCCAGGCGCAGCATCCGCCTGAACGACCTGTTCCGGGTCTTGCGCGACCACTATGAAGGAAGCAAGTACGATAGCAGCAACCATTACAAAAACGGCTCACCCAACTCCAGCAAAAACCGCACCATCTGCACTGAAAGCACCCAATACGCCTTTGTCGCCCAAATGCGCAGCTGGCTACCTGCCGAGATTGCCAGCCTGGTCTGGATATCCCTGCGCCGACCGGACAGCAACGCCTTTTCGCCCTGGTATGTTTCCATGGGCGCAGCTCCGGACGGTTACAGCCGGGAAAACGCCGACAGCGCCCTGAAAAACCACTTCTTACCCATTCCAGCCCAGGCTCTTGAAGATGCCGGCCACGCCTTCAACACTTATGCCAAAATTTCCGAAGTGGTCGACAGGCAATACAAGGACCGGATTGAAAAAACACAGAAGGTTTGGCGCAACTTCGAGGATTTTTTATTCGGCGACGTGAAAAACCACGAAAAAGAATTTATTTTCCTTTTAAAAGGCAACAAACCCGTGGCCCGGAAGATCATCGACAATTACATCCACGGGCTGGAATACCGTAAATGGTTCCTGGCCACGGAACTGTTAAAAGAATTCCGCAAGTGATCTCCGCCGCACCCGGCCGGGTAAGAACGATCAAGACTCTTATGCCAACCGGCGCTTGACTTGCGTCACAAATTTTTTCAGTAACATGCGAAAGAGTCACCACCGTGACCGAGCTCACGATACCTGCGGACAGATTTCTTTTATACATGCAAAGAACCGTTTTTTCCGCAAGAAAGTGAATTCAGACATGGTTGCCGCCACAGCGCCGCAACGGGACATTGACAGACCCGCGCTTCCGGCATAAAATGCAGGTTCCGGCAAAAAATCCGTAAAATAAAATGGGACACGACCAATGAAAAAAGCGAAAAGTTCGAAAACCGTGATCCTGGCCGCCTTCAGCGCCAACCTGCTCATCGCCATGGTCAAATTCGCGGTGGCCTGGTTCAGCGCCTCATCGGCCATGCTGGCCGAAGCGGTTCATTCCACGGCCGACACCCTGAACCAGGTGCTGCTGTTCATCGGCATCAAGAAGGCCGCCAGAAAAGCCGACGAACTGCACCCCTTCGGATTTTCGGGCGAAGCCTATTTCTGGTCCTTTATCGTGGCCATCATCCTGTTCACAAGCGGCGCCATCTTCTCCATCTACCAAGGGGTGCAGAAATTGCGCCATCCGGCTCCCGTGGCCCATGTGCCGGTCGCCCTGATCGTCCTGGGGGTCGCCATGATTGCCGAAGCGATTTCCCTGCGCGTCGCTTTTAAAAAGATCAACATCGAGCGGGCCAGGACCGGACTGATCGCCTACCTGCGTAAATCAAAAAAAGCGGAACTGATCGTGGTCTTTCTGGAAGATACCGCCGCGCTGATCGGCCTGGCCATCGCCATCACCGCCCTGCTGCTGGAGCATTTCACCGGCATTCTCTTTTTTGACGGCCTGGCCTCGATCCTGATCGGCGTGCTGCTGGCCGCCACGGCGCTGTTCATGGGCAATGAAACCAAGTCGCTGCTCATCGGTGAAAGTGCCGATCCGGCCCTGCTGCGCAAGATCCGCCTGCTGCTTCTTAAAGAAGACAGCATCAGTCGCGTGATTCACATCCGCTCCCTGCACCTGGGAGCCGAAGATATCCTGCTGGCCATCAAGGCCGAATTCAGCCCGCGCCTGACTGCCCGGCAGGTCTGCAACCTGATCAACGGCATCGAAGCCGACATCCGCAGCAATTATCCCGAGATCACCAAGATATTCATCGAACCGGATATTTTTCGAAAAACCTGAGCGTTATCCCTGCCGGGTCATGCCCTTGGCCATCCACTTGCGGGCCAGGACCAGGGCAATGGGCGAAGCCATGGCGATCACGGCATAGAGCAGCCACATTGTCCCGGTGCGCATCGGCAGGCCCAACTCCGGCTTGGGGCAGTAATGGGCAATGACGTAGCCCGAATACAGCGAGGTGACCATCTTGGTCAGGAACCAGGGGAACTGGCCGATGCCCATGTACAAGCCGGTCTTGCCTTCGGGGGCGATCTCGGCCACCCACTGCAGGAAGCGGGGCTGCCACATGGCCTCGCCCACCGACATCAGCAGGATGTAGAGCAGGAAAAGGTAGACATTGGGGCCGATGGCCAGCAGAAACGTGGGCAGGGCCATGACGAAGGTCCCGGCGATCATCATTTTATAGACATTGCTGCGCGCGGTCAATGCGGCAATGAGCGGCGAAAGGACGAATATCAGGATGGGATTGAGGTTGGAGAACACCTCGAAATAGCGGCTGACACCGGTACCAGCGAAGGCGCGATCCAGGTAGTAGGGAATGGTCAGCCAGTTATGGGCGAACAGGGTCTGCACCGGGATAAGGATGAAAATGAAAAATACGAAGCGGCCGTCGCGGAAAGGATGTTCGGGGCGCCGGCGCAAGAACTCCCAACCGGCTCCCAGGACGGCGAAAGTCAGGAGTGGCCACAGGAGCACCCCGGGCAGCGAGACCTTGCCGGAGCGGACCAGGAGCAGCAATGCCAGCACCGCCAGGGAGAGGGCGACCCAGGCCAGGAAAGCGAAGAACGGAACCCGCGCCGTGATTTTTTTTTCATTGGCGGCCGCTTTGTCGTCGGCGGCCTGGTTTTGCTCCGCTGTGTTCATCTGCCGCGTTTCCCTACCGATCTGTTCCACGGCCCGGCGGTCGGTCTTGCGCGTGATGATCAGCAGGGTCAGGAGTGAACCGAAAAGAGTGATCCCGGCGTAAATCCAAAAAACGGCGGTCAGGCCGTTGGGGGGGAATTTCAGCACAAAAGCGTGCCGGGTATTGGCCGAAACGAATCCCGATAAAAAAGCACCCAGGTTCATCAATCCGTAGATCACCGCGTAGCCGATGGCAGCGGTCTGCGGGTTGGTATAGCGCTTCACTCCGGCATAGGCTGCCGGCATATACAAACCGTAGGCAGACACCATTAAAAGCAGGCCGGCGGCCATGAGAAAGAACATGGGCGAACCCATGCCGCTGCCCAAGGAAAGCGTGCCGGAAAGGGCCACCAGCACCCGGCCGAGCATCATCACCGCCAGAGACAGGGCAAGGGAGACGCGCACGCCGATCTTATCGGAGACACCCCCGAAAAGCAGCATGGCAAAAGTGATGCCGCCGGTGACGCCGCCGTAAACCCAACCCGAATGGATATCATTCAAGGCGACATTTTCCGAACAAAATTTGCCCAGGATGGTCAGAATGCCGAAATAGACCAGCCCTTCAAGCACGTAGGGGATGTTGACCCCCCACAAAGCCCTGGGCGCTTTGAAAAAAGCAGCGAAGGTCTGAGCGAGTTCCCGCAGCGATTTATTGATTGCGGCGGCGAGGCCTGAAGGTTGGTTTTCACTCATGGTGGCGCTCCCCTTTCTTTTTCAGAATATAGAGATAAAAAATGATTCCCGCTATTCCAAACACCTGAACCGCGACCATCAGGCGGTGCTGCAGCGGGTCGACCGGAAACGGTCGAATGAACTCGATCAGTAAAACCGAAACAAGAAATGCGGCCGTGGCAAAAAACACTTTCAGCCTGAGCATGTTTTTCTGGCTCAAAACGATCAAGGCGCTCCAACCCATGGCGGTGAGAAAGACTAGACAGGCGCTGGTCATGCCCGGGGAATTCACGGCATCATGATACAAAAACAGGAAAAAGGCCAATGCCAGCAAAGCAAAAAGCACTGGAAATATCAGTACCGCTATTTTCTTCATGGTGAAGGATATGATAGGAAAAAACCGCTTCGCTGTCAACCGCCTGTAGTATTAAACTCCATTTTTTTGCACCTTTTTTAAATGGGCGGCTTGCTTTGTTTACTTTTCCCCTGCATTCGCCTATAATTTTCACGGAGGCAAAAGTGGAAACTTTGCAAGTTTTGAATAAATTCAACGGCCGCAGCCTGGACAATTACCCGCAGATCCAGCTCAACAACCTGTTCAAAAGGATCAGGGACAACTTCCACTTTGAACTGTTCCTCAAAGGCAGCAATATGCTGTTTTCACCTTTTTATACCCAATTGCGCGGTGAATCATTTCCGGAGCTGACCGGCTTTTTATCCCAGAACGAAGAATTCCTGGATAGCCTGAAGGATTTCATCGTCAGTTCACTTTTCGTTTACAGCGCCGTGATCGAGGAAAACGCCAACTATTTGGTCAACGAGCAGGACATCATCATCGGCCGCCTGATGTACCGTGAGCATAGCAAATTCGAAGTCAAATTCTATTCCCATTACCAGGACGAACTGCATAACTCTTACAACGACAAGATCTACATCGGCCGCATCTTCATTGACCTGAATAAATTTGAAAAAGATTACCTGGGCCTGAACGAATATTTCTATTCCATTTTGGAACAGAACGCCAAAATTCAGGAAAGAGCCCTCCACAAACTCCGCTATTATGACGATTACAAGAAACCTTACCTGGACGAGATCGATTATCTGGCCAAAGAGGTCAACTCCGAAGCCCTGGAGCGGATCAAACTTTTCCCCAAGAACAACTTGAAAAACGCCTCTACCGTCGCCCTGATCGAAAGCATCGACAATCTGCTGCATATCCAGAACCTGATGCTCGAGCTGAAGGACTTCACACTGGAATTCGAAAACAAGCTGCGCCTGGGCGAAGAGACCAATTATGTCAAATACCTGTTCAAATTTTCCAAGGACCTGATCAACGACATTAAGTACCTGAGCAAGCTGTACTACCTGATCAGCAATAAAATATCCAAATATTCCATCATCTGATGCTTAAATCTTCGCGCTGGATCAAGGAACAGGCTGAAAACAACCACTTGCTCGAACCTTTCATCGCCACATCGGTCCGCTCCGGCGTTATTTCTTACGGACTTGGCCCGTATGGCTATGACCTGCGTTTGGACAGGACCTACCGGCGCCTGACAGGCCCGCTGGCGATTATGGACCCCCACCAGGTCAACGAAGCCAATTTCGAGACCTTGAGCGAAGATGTTATCGTTATCCCCCCCGGACATTTCATCCTGGGCCGGAGCGTGGAGTATTTTCGCATGCCGAAAAAAATCCTGGGGCTGGTATTCGGAAAATCCACCTATGCCCGCTGTGGCGTCCTGGTCAACGTCACCCCCCTGGAGCCGGAATGGTCGGGATACCTGACCATTTCCATCGCCAACTGCGGCGCCTGGCCGGCAGCCCTGCACCCTGACCAGGGCATCGCCCAGGTCATCTTCATCGAAAGCTCCGACCTGCCTGTCATGTCCTACAAGGACCTCAACGGCAAGTACAACGGCCAGAACGAGGTCACCGTCGCCAAGATCCAGAAGCAGTGAAACGCACAACCTGAATTCCTCGGATTGTGGAATTCGCTATGCTGGTTTGTCAATTATTCAGATATCCCAAAGACTTCAATTCTTTCAGCAGTTTTTTGTCTATTTTTTGCTTTTTGCCATGCAATTTGCGCAAACGTTGCATGTAATTTGCCAGTAGAATATGGAATTCCTTCATTGCCATTGATTTACTCCCTGCCAAATTTTTTGTTTCTTTTTCGTCCTTTCTTTCATAGAACTCAAAGACTTCCAGGTTTTGCGGCTGAGGAACAAAAAATTCCAATGCTTTTCTGTCAATGATGTTGTAGATAAAATGAAATTGGTCGTCAAGAAATGAAACTTTGGTGGGAATTTGCTTGATGATCGGAGAAGCAGGAAGCGCAATCGGTAAAACCCGTTTCTTTTCTCCATGCAAATCCGGGAAAAAAGCTTGATCAAATTCGATTTCACTTCCATGCAAAAACAATGCCGGGATATCCGCGATGGAAGTCAGGGTATCGTCAGTCCCCTTATGCCTATTCTCCGGATATTTAATCAAAAGAGGAATCCTGACCATCTCATTGTAAAGACTGTGTCCGTGTCCCCAACTACCATGGTCATAAAACTCCTCACCATGATCACTGGTGACAACGAGCCCCGCCTGCTCATAAATCCCCTTCTCTTTTAAATATTGAACCACCCCGGCCAGCAAAGTTTGATCTAAATAAAAAATTGCCGTATCGTACATATCCACCAGCTCCTGCCTATTGCTTGCAGCGATAGGTTTAAAGGATTCAGTTTTCTTATTTTTTAAGAAATGGCCCGGGCCGAGGCTATTGCGCCGGAGATTCTGATTGAAAGGCTTCTTGAATTTTGTGGGAAAATTATAAGGTGCATGTGCTTGGTAGGTATGCAAAAAAACGAACAAATCCTCACCCCAGAATGTTTCGGCATAATTAATGAAATTTTTCAGGATCCTTTCTGCTGAATTCCGCAGAAAAACCCCGCCCGGACTATTCGCATAGACCTGAAAACCCCGGTGAAATCCAAAGTGGTCGTCTACAAACCCACCGCCGGTAAAAGCAGCGGTGAAAAAACCATTTTTCTGAAACACTTCGGCCAGAAGAGGATAATCTTCTTTTATGCGATCGCTGGGTGCCAGTACCTGATGGCCCAGCAAGTCCTTGCCGCTGAACAGGGAAACATGGGCCGGCAGGGTCCAGCTTGAGGAAGAGAACGCCTGACGGAACACGCGTGAATCCAGCGCCAACCGTTCCAAGGTCGGTGTTGTTTTTCTGAAATATCCGTACAGTGAGGTATGGTCAGATCGGACCGTATCCAAAACGATTATAATAAAAATCCGCGGTTTGTCTTTTTTGCCGACGAATTGCGGATTTACCCAAGCACCGATTCCTTTTCCCTGGGTTTCCAAAATGATTGTAAATTCTTGCCAAGATTTATCCAAATCGAAGTTTCCCTTAAAAAATTGCTTCTGTTCAATAAACTTGTTGAAAAGCAGTTTTTTCTTTTTTTGCTTTTCAAGGTAAATGCGATAAAATAGTTTTGAGCCGACCGGATTATATATTGAAAACCTGAAACGCTGTTGGCGCTTATTTTTTATGGCGCATTTTATTCTCATATTGTCAATGGAAAACAAGGCTTGCCGAGAAACGCCGCTGTCTTTCAATCGTCCTGTCCATTTTTTTTCGGGAATCAGGATATTGATTTTCTCTCTTTTAAAAATCTTGGCAAGACCGAGGTCCCGGTCGTTCAGCAAATCGGCAAACCGTTTTTCAGCATCGGCCGCTGTCTCGAATACCATATCGGCTGCCATCAGATTCAACGGCTGCGCTTGCCTTTTGTTGCATTTGCCGGCACTGATCGCGACCAGGGCGACCAACAAGAGGAGGCTGGGAAGTATTTTGACTTTTGCCCACTTTTTAATCGTGAAATTACCTGTTTTTTGCATTATTAATTTTATTATACATCAGGCCGTTTAAGAAAACCATCTTGTCCGGAAACCCTCTTCAATTCAGAATAAAGCTTCTGGATTTGGAATTCAGACAAAATAAGCGACAGCACATCCCGACCATATCTGTTTTGTCCTTGCCGGCGAGAAACGATCCGCAATTTACATGACTTCAAGCAATCGAGTATAATCGATGCGATGAAGCCAGAATTCGTGAACAAAAAAAACGGACCGTTCATCAAGCACTGCCCCTGTTCGCCCGGGGCCGTAGCCTGCGGCTACTTCAACCTCAACCTGCAGAGCGGCTGCCCCTTCGACTGCAGCTACTGTATTCTGCAGGCCTACCTGGAAGACAAGAACCGGGCCGTGTTTTACACCAACTGGGCCGCCCTGGAAACGGAATTGCAGGAATTCCTGGCGACGAACAAGGAAGTGCGCATCGGCACAGGAGAACTGAGCGATTCCCTGGCCTATGAGAAAATCCTTCCTGGCGCCGCCCGGATCCTGGAGCTGTTCCAGGGTTTTCCCGAAACGGTTTTCGAATTCAAGACCAAGGCGGTCGCCATCCGGGCCCTGCTGGAAGCAAAGGAGGTCCCCGCCAACATCGTCGTCTCCTGGTCGTTGAACCCCGCCCCGCTTATCCGCCGCGAAGAGCCGCTCACCCCTTCCCTGCCCCGACGCCTGCGCGCCCTGGCAGCGGTCCAGGCCAAGGGCTTCGCCATCGGCATCCATTTCGATCCGCTGATCCTTTTTCCCGGCTGGCAAGTGCATTACCGCGAGCTTATCCGCAGCCTGTCCCGGGTCATCGACCCCGGCCGCGTGGCCTGGTGGAGCCTGGGAGCTTTGCGCTTTCCCGCGGAACTGAAAAAACACATTTTCCGGCACCGGGAATCCCAGCTTTTCTGGGGAGAGCTGATCGAGGGCCAGGATAAAAAATACCGCTATTTCATGCCCCTGCGCCTGGAGTTGTTCCGTTTCGTCCGCGACGAGATCCGTGCCCGCCTGTCCCGTCATGTTCCCCTTTATTTGTGCATGGAAGACCAGGACACCTGGAAGGAGATCTTCCCGGAATTGCCTGCCGACGAAAAAGAGATCAACCGCTACCTGTACGGATCGGCCATGGGAAAAGGGAATAAATAAAATGAAGATCGGCTATCCCTGCCTTAACCGCTCCATCGGTTGCACGCCGAGCCGCACTTTCCGCCTGCGTTCCTACTCGCCGGCGCGCCTGGAGGAAAGCGTGCAGCAGAACCTGGAGTGCCTGGGCCGGATACTGGAGTTCAACCTCGCCAATGGCCTGCTGTTCTTCCGCATTACCTCTGACCTTGTCCCCTTCGCTTCTCACCCGGTCTGTACGTTCCCCTGGCAGGAGGAATTCGTCGAGCGCTTCGCCGCCCTTGGGAGCGTGATGCGCCGGAAAGGCATGAGGATATCCATGCATCCCGACCAGTTCACCCTGATCAATTCGCCCGACCCGGATATTTTCAGACGCAGCGCCGCCGAACTGGCCTACCACGCGGCAGTACTGGACCTGCTGGGACTGGACCTGACGGCCCGGATCCAGATCCATGGCGGCGGCGTATATGGCGACAAAAAAGCGAGCCTGGAACGCTTCTGCGCCCGTTTCGAACAATTGGACGAAAAAATCCGCCGCCGCCTGGCGGTTGAGAACGACGACCACCAGTACAGCGTTGCCGACTGTCTGCAGATCAGCAAACGTACGGGCATCCCCGTTCTTTTCGACTCTTTTCATCACCAGTTGAACGGCAACGGGGAAGCGCTGGGCACGGCGCTGCGCCAGGCGGCGGCCACCTGGGGGGAAAACGACGGTTTACCCATGGTCGACTACAGCACCCAGAAAAAAGGCGAACGGAAGGGCCGCCATGCCGAAAGCATCGATCTTAAGGATTTTGCCGGATTCATTGCCGCCGGGGAAGGGCTGGATTTCGACATCATGCTCGAGATCAAGGACAAGGAGAGGAGCGCCTTGCGCGCCCGCCGCTTTCTAATTAAAACGAACCGCATATAAAAAAAATTCAAACCATCGGGAAAAGGGAGGTGCCAATGACGCATGTGATTGCCCAAGCGGCACTGTTGATTTTCATTTACATGACACTGGTTTTCGTCCTTGCCCTGATCAAAAAAAACAACGGCGTCGTCGACATCGCTTGGGGTTTGGGTTTCATCCTGGTCAGCTCCGTAATTTTCGCGCTTCATGGGGATGGCCAGGTCCGGCAATGGCTGGCCCTGGCGCTGGGTTGGGTCTGGGGCGGCCGCCTGGCCCTGCATATATTCCGCCGCAACCGCGGACGCGAAGAGGATTTCCGTTACGCCGCCTGGCGCCGCCAGTGGGGCAAGCACTTTGTCATGCGCAGCTTCGGGCAGATCTTCATGCTGCAGGGGCTTCTGCTGCTGCTGGTCAGCGCGCCGCTGCTGCTGATCGTCGGCCAGGCGCAGCCGGCCTTGCGTCTCCTGGACGGGTTGGGCGTACTCGTATGGCTGGCGGGCTTTCTATTTGAAACCATCGGCGACCGCCAGCTGGCCGCATTCATAAAAGATCCGGCCAACCGCGGCAAGATCATGACCGGCGGATTGTGGACCCTCAGCCGCCATCCCAACTATTTCGGCGAGGCGGCCCTCTGGTGGGGCATGGCCGTGCTAGCGCTCTCCGCACCCCGGGGCTGGCTGGGGCTGACCGGCCCCATTGTCATCACTTTCCTGCTGCGCTTCGTTTCCGGCGTGCCGCTGCTGGAAAAAAAATACGCCGGCCGCCCCGATTTCGATGCATATAAAAAAAGGACCCCGGTCTTTTTCCCCCGGTTCCCCAGAAAATCGTAGGAACAGGTTCGAAGTCCGATGTTCGAGGTTCGAAATTATAGAAAATAGTTGACGGGTTGAAGGGTTCAAGAGTTAAAGCGTTCAAGCAAACGAGTTGATTCGATTTATTGCATTTATCCCATCAACCCTTCAACTCTTTTACCCTTCAACATTTTTTTATTTTTTATCCGGATATGCCGGCTGCGGCGGGAACTTGTTTTTCGTGTTTTTTTCGATCGCGGCCAGGATCGTCGCGATCGCCTTCTCCAGCTGCAGGTCGCGGCCGGCCATGACCGAGCCAGGATCGTTGTCGACGACGATATCGGGCATGGCGCCCCTGTTTTCCACCCACCACTTTCCCGATTTGCCGTAAAAGGCGTTGTTGGGCTGCTGCACCCTGCCGTTGTCGACGGTGCGCTGGCCGTTGATGATGCCGACCAGCCCTCCCCAGGAGGGGACACCGACTACAGGGCCCAATCCGCGATCCTGGAAATGCTGGATGAAGGCTTCGCCGTCGGAACCGTTGTCCTCGTTGGAAACGGCGACGTAGCATTGCGGGCCGGCGCTGCCCGGGTAGCGGAAAGGCTTCATGTCGCGCAGCACGTTGAAGCCCACCTGCTGGCGCTCCAGCTTATCGATGAGAAAATATTCGGTCCAGCCGCCGGAGTTGCGCCGCACATCGATGATGATGCCCTCCAGGTTGCGGAAAGCGCGCCAGAACTTGTCGAATTCGCCGATACCTCGAGAGCCCATGTTGTTGATGTGCATGTAACCGACGCGGTTGTCCGTGGCTTTCAGCACCTTGCGGATGTTTTCGCTAAGCCAGCGGTTGTAGCGCAAAGCGCGGTCGCTGCGCAGAGGCTCGATCTCGTAGGTCCGGGCATTTTGCAACGTCGGTGCCGCGTTGACGGTGATCGACAGTTTCTGGCCGTCCGTCACCTGCAGGTGCCGGTTATAATCCTCATTTTTCTGCAGGGTCTTGCCGTTGATGGCAATCAGGTAATCCCCCTCCCTGACCTTGATATCGGGTCGCAGCAGCGGCGCTTTGAGCTCCAAGTTGTATGCGCTGGGCCCGTAGATCTTTTCGAAACGAAAAAAACCGGCGCCGGCATCATATAGCAGATCCGCGCCCAGGCGGCCGGTGTAAACGGGAGTTGCGGGCAAGGAAAGCGGACCCATGTCACCGCCGCGGATATAGGCATGGCCGACGCACAACTCGCCGACCATCTGCGACATCAGCCAGTTGAGGCCGGCGCGTGAGCTGAGCTCCGGGATCATGGCGCGGTAGCGATCGCCGACATCCTGCCAGTTCTGGCCGTGCATATCGGCGTCGTAAAAAAAATCGCGGTACCAGCGCCAGGTGTCGGAAAAAATTTGCTGCCATTCGGCCAGGGTATCCGCGTAATAGAGCATGCCGTCGAGTTTCAGGCGATGGATCTTTTCCTCTTTCGGTTTCTTGCCGTCGAGCAGGTCATCGAGCAAATCGTCGAGCTTGGCGACGAAAAAGTCTTTTCCCCGGGACACCATGACCTGTTCACCGTTCACCGAGAGGGCGTAGTCACGAATCTTGTCTTCCAGCGCCGTCTCCTTTTTTTCTTGCATGTCAAAGATATGCAGCCGCCACTTGCTGTCACGCCCCGGCTTGAAGACCTCCTCGTATTCATCCTCGCTGAACACCGGCACCGAGCACCAGAGCGCCCGGCCCCGGCCGGCGCGCAGGAAAAAATAGTTGCCGGCCGGAACCGGCAGGGCAAACGTGCGCAGGGTCAGGCCCTCGAGGTCGATTTGGATCCGCTTGGAGCGGGCAGTCTTGCCGCCTTCACTTTTTTTCTTCGCGGGCTTGGCTTCCTCTGTTTGGCCATCTGCAAAAGGCGGTTTTTGCCCGCCCTGCAATTGCACCGCCATCACCCTGTAGGGGTTGGCAATGACGTGGTTGTCCTCGTAAAAGTCCATGGTGATGTCGAAATTGCGGCTGGATAGGTAGTAGAGATAGTCGCCGTTGCCGTCGAAGCACGGGTTAAGATTGTTGTAGAAATCGTCGGTCAGCGTATATTTCTTTTTTTGTTCCAGGCTGTAGAGAAAAACCTGACTGTTGCGATTGTAGGCCACCATGGTATAGCAGATCCAGAGGCTGTCCGGCGACCAGCCGTAATCATCGATCTCCCAGCTGAACTCGTCGTTTTTTAACTGCGGCACCGCATCGATCGGCGTCAGCTGCTTTTTTTCCACGTCGAGCCAATAGAGCGCCATCTCCTTGTTGCCGAAAAGGATCTTTTTGCCGTCGGGCGACCAGGCCTGGCGGTAGGCGGCGCGGTCAAGAGCGCTGGTCAGCTGCAGCCATTCCCCGCCGGTCGTCTTTTGCTTGTAGAGCTGGTATTCGCCGCTCTTGTCGGAGAAAAAGGAGAGCCATTGCCCGTCTGGCGAAAGGCGCGGGTAGATCTCCCGCGAGCCCGGCGCCTGCGACAGGTTGCGCGTTTGTCCGGACTTGACCGGCAGCAGGAAGAGATCGCCGCGGGCTTCGAGCAAGGTCGTTTTGCCGTCGCCGCCCACATCCATGCCGTGGATGTATTCGCTGGGATTGAGCCAGCGATTGCGCAACCGCCAGCGGTCGCTGGGCAGGCTGATCACAGTTTTTTTGGTCGATCCGCTTTTGACTTCCAGCAGATGCAAATAACCGTCCTGCAGGTAAATGATGCGCTCACCGTCGGTTTCCGGCATCATCACGTCATATTTTTCATGGCGCGTTACCTGGGTCACGGCCCCGGTGGCGAGGTCCTGGGAAAAGATGTTGGCGACCCCGCCCTGGCCGCGGTCGGAAACGAAGTACATGGTGTTGCCGATCCACATGGGGTAGGCGTTTTTGCCGATATAATCGGAGACCGCAGTGAAGCGGCGGCTGGTAAAATCGTAGCGCCAGATATCGGTATGCTGGCCGCCCTTGTAGCGCTTCCACTGGTATTCCTCGTTGCCGCGGCGATTGTAGAGCATCTCGGCGCCAGCGGCTGAAAAGCTGCACAGCGTGCCGCGATCGACCGGCAACCGCTCCACGGCCGTGCCGTCGATTTTGACCCAAAATAGTTTGGGGTCGCGAGTGATGAATTGCTCGAAGTTGGAGCGAAAGACGATGCGCTGGCCGTCAGGGGTCCAGGCCACGGTTTGCACGCTTCCCGGCTGGTAGGTGAGCCTTGTGGGTTCACCGCCGGCGCTGGGCATCAGGTAGACGGCGGGCTGGCCGTCATAGTTGCCGGTGAAGGCAATCCATTGGCCGTCCGGGGAAAACTTGGCCGCGTATTCGTCACCGGGGAAGCTGGTCAGGCGAGCAGCCGTGCCTCCGCCATCGGCCAGCCAGAGATCCCCCTCATAAGTGAAGACGATCCTGTCGCGGTGAATATCGGGATAGGTCATGAAGCGCGCCTCGGCCGCAAAGGCCCAGGCGGCGGCTGCCAATATCAGCATAAACAATGCGATTTTTTTTGGGTTCATGTTTGTGTTCCTCCGGAATTGATTGTATCGCATTTGAAATAAAAAAAACAGATGTAGCGGAGGACTGGACAACGTTGCTGAACACAAGATTCGCCGCTATGGATTATGTTTGGAATTGGGTACTTGTGAATTGGAATTTAGACTTAAGTACGGGAGGGTTTTAAACCCTCCCCTACCGAAATGCATTTATGATTCAAACATTCTTCGGCCTTGACAATATTGGCTGAATGGGTTAAACCTTAAACAAATAAGCATGAGCAAAACCTTTGATCAGGGACGAGAAGAGATAGCCAAACTTTGCAAGTACTTCGCCACCAACCGTCAGGCATTTTTCGCTCATGGAGTTAAAGAAGCACATGTCCGCCAGAGCCTGATTGATCCCTTTTTCGAAGCTCTTGGCTGGGACTTGCGCAACACAGCGATGGTTGCGCCGCAGTACCGCGAGGTCGTTACCGAGGACAGCCTGGAAATCGAAGGCCAGCAGAAAGCCCCGGATTACACCTTCCGTGTCGGCACACTGGCCAAGTTTTACACCGAGGCCAAGAAATGCGGCATCAACATTAACGCCGATCCGGGACCAGCTTACCAATTGCGCCGCTACGGTTGGAGCGCCAAGGTGCCCCTCTCTATCCTCACCGACTTCGAAGAGCTGGGAGTTTATGACTGCACCATCAGGCCACGGCCCATCGATAAAGCCAGTTACGGCCGCATTCAGTATTTCCGCAGTGAGGAATATCCCGACCGCTGGCGGGAACTTTGGGATATTTTTTCGCGCGAAGCGGTGTGGGCGGGAGCGTATGATCGTTATGCCGCTTCCAAGCGCAAGCGCGGTACTTCGGAAGTGGACAACGAGTTTCTAAAGGAGATCGAAGGCTGGCGCGATTCGTTGGCCCGCAATATCGCCCTGCGCAATCTGTACCTGGGCTATGACGATCTGAACACCGCCGTGCAGCGCACCATCGACCGCATTATTTTCCTGCGCATGGCCGAGGACCGCGGCAGCGAGTCTTACGGTCAGTTGCTCAAGCTCTGTGAGCAGCCGGAAATTTATGCCCAATTTATGAAACTGTGTCGCAAGGCTGACGAGAAATATAATTCGGGCATCTTCCATTTCCAGAAAGAGGATGGCGTCTCTGAACAGCCCGACCGCCTTACTCCGGCGCTGACCATCGATGACAAGGTGATCAAGCCCATCCTGCAGAGCCTCTATTTCGAAAACGGCTCGCCCTACCATTTTGGCGTTCTGCCGGTGGAGATTCTGGGTACGGTGTATGAGCGTTTCCTGGGCAAAGTCATCCGCCTCACCGCTGAGCACCGGGCCAAGGTGGAAGAGAAGCCCGAAGTACGTAAAGCCGGCGGCGTTTATTACACCCCGGCCTACATCGTCGATTACATCGTAAAAAATACCGTGGGCAAGGTGATCGAGGGCAAGAGCCCGGCGCAGCTCGCTGGTGGTAAGAACGGCCAGCCGCTGCGCGTCCTGGACATGGCCTGCGGTTCCGGTTCATTCTTGCTTGGAGCTTATCAATGCCTGCTCGACCACTGCCAGAAATGGTACCTGGAAAACCGCCCGGAAAAGCACAAAGAGGCGGTTTACCTGGACCGCCGCGGCAAGTATTGGCGGCTGACCATCGCCGAAAAAAAGCGCATCCTGATAATGCATATTTTTGGTGTGGATATCGATCTCCAGGCGGTCGAGGTCTCGAAACTGTCTTTGCTGCTCAAAGTCCTGGAAAGCGAAACCGACGAAACGGTCGGCCAGTCCCGGCAGCTTTTTCATGAAAGGGCTTTGCCCAATCTCTCCAATAACATCAAGTGCGGCAACTCCCTCATCGGCCCCGACTATTTCTCCGGCCGCCTAATCCCCGACCCCGACGAAATGAAGCGCGTCAATCCCTTCGACTGGCAGCGCGAATTCCCCGCAGCCATGAAATCTGGTGGCTTCGATTGTGTCATCGGCAATCCACCGTATGGGGCCATGTTAGGTCCAAAAATAAAAAAATTTTTAATTAATGCACACCCATCCGTTTCGGATTTTGAAACTTCTCAATTTTTTATTTCAAAATCTGAACATTTAATAAAAAACAAAGGTTATGTTAGTTTTATTATCCCGAACACGATCTTTTTAAATTTATACGCTTCAAAGTTTCGTAAATTTGTTGCAAATAATTTTTTTATTGAATGCATTGTGGACCTTGCAGATGTTGATGTATTTGATGGTGCTACCGTAAGAACTTCAATTCCATTTCTTTTAAAAAATATTGATAAAAATTGTAGCATTAATGTTGTTTCATTTTCGGATCTTAGAAAATTCAACTCAATCGGCACTTTAAACCAAATCGAACTCGAAAAAAATGATAATGCATGGAACATGGCTGTGGGACATTCGGTTGCGTCTCAATTAAGAGAAAAGATTGAGAAAGATTCCCATCCACTTGGAGATATATTAGCAGTTTCTCAAGGACTTATTCCTTATGATAAATATCGTGGGCATGATGAATTTACAATTAAAAACCGCATTTGGCATGCAGACAAAAAAAAGGATAAAACTTACAAACGGGAACTTCGAGGTGGAGATATTAAACGTTATTCAATCCACTGGAATGGAATTCAGTGGATCAGCTATGGACCTTGGTTAGCAGCACCTCGAAAGCCAGAATTCTTTATATCTCCGAGATTACTCTTTCGCGAAATTACGGATCCCAAATCAGGTCTTTTGCATGTTACGTATTCAAACGAGGAATTTTATAATAATCCTGGAATAATCAATTGCATCTCTCTTGAAACACAATACTCATTGTTTTATATTCTCGGTTTATGTGCATCTCGCTTAATTGCTTATTTGCATTTTAGTTCATCTCCAAAGGCAAGAAAAGGCGTTTTTCCAAAAATTTTAGTAAATGATGTTAGAAACCTTCCAATCCATCGAATCGATTTTTCTAACCAGAAAGAAAGGGCTTGTCACGATCATTTAGAAAAACTAGTAAAATCGATGTTGGAACTTAATAATCAGATCGTAAATAAAAAAACTGAGTTTGAAGAACGAGTCATACAAAGACAAATTGATACCACCGACTGTGAAATCGACCGGTTGGTTTATGAATTGTATGGATTAACGGAAGAAGAAATTAAAATCGTTGATGATGCAACGGCGAAATAAGGATTGGGCAACACAGAATTGTAGGAGCAGGCACGGGGGCCTGCCCTGTTGCTGCGACTTATATGATCGATCAATAAATAAGTATGGAAGACTCTGGTGCCAGGTCTTACAATATTACTTTTTATATTTCGATTTCGGCTTAAATGCGAAATTTATCAAGGACGAGCGACGGCACATTGAATAATTAATAATTCTCTGTAAAATGAGGGACAATCCCTTTCGGGGAAGCAGCGAGCAGGACAAATCGGACCAGACGACAGGTCTGACAATAGGAGAGCAAATGGATAACGACACAGCCCTTATCCCTCCCCATGGCGGCTACCGCAAGCTGCGCAGTTTTCAAAGCGCCCAGCTGGCATATGACCTGACGGTTGTTTTTTGCAACCGCTTCATCGACAAGCGCTCACGCACCCACGACCAGATGGTGCAGGCAGCTCGCAGCGGCGTACAAAATATCGCCGAGGGAAGCATGGCTTCGGCCACCTCGAAGAAAACAGAGCTCAAGTTGACGGGTGTGGCCCGGGCCAGCTTGGAGGAACTCCTGCTGGACTACGAGGACTTCCTGCGCCAGCGTGGCTTACGGATTTGGGACAAGAACTCCCCGGAAGCGCTTGAAGCAAGAAAGTTCTTGTCAGACGAGTCCGACAGGTTAGACCGGTCCGACTCATTCAAGAAGAGTTCTGAGGAAATCGCGGCCAATACAATGATTTGCCTGATCAACCAGGCAAGCTACCTGCTGCACAGGCAAATGCAAACCCTGGATCGAAAATTCCTCGAAGAGGGTGGATTCACGGAGCGGATGTATAACCAGCGCCGGTCTTGGCGGGATAAATCTTAAGAGCGACTTTCGTCCGGCAGGGCGAAAAGGCAAAACGTGCCGGGGCCGGCGTGGGCGCCGAGCACCGCCGCGCCGACGACCTGGTACAGGGTCGAGATCTTCAGCGGCGATTTGGCCAGTTCGTCCTCGAGCAGCAAGGCCGCCTGCGGATTGTCGGTGTAGACCACCCCCACGGAATAGGCCTTGCCCATGTCGAGTTTTTTGAGGAAACGACGCACAACTTTTTTTTCCTTGTTCCTGTCGCTGCGCAGTATCCCCTTTTTCACCAGCACCCCGTTTTCAAAGGCCACCAACGGCTTGATCCCCAACAGGCGGGTCAGCGAGCCGGCCAAGGGGGGCAAACGGCCGCCGCGCACGGCGTATTCCAGAGATTCGACATAGCCCAGGGACACGACCTCCTGGCGCCGCGACTCGATCTCGGCAACGGTCTGGTCCAGGTCCCGCCCCTGTTGCAGGAGCTGCACGGCGCAACAGAGCAGCAGGCCGCTGCCGGCCGAAACATTGCGCGTATCGATGATGCGCACTCTGGCCTGATCGGCGGCGGGCAGAGCGCGCAGCGACGCCATGGCGTTTTGATATGAGCCGCTCAAGCGCGACGACAGGCTGAAAAAAAGTGCCTGCCTCTTTCGGGACAGAGCCGATTCGAAAGCGGTCTTGAAATCGAGCGGCACCGGCTGCGAGGTTTTGACCACCAGGTCCTTTTCACTGCGCATGCGGCGGTAGAGCTCCTCCTTGCCGATCTCGAAGCGGTCACGGCAATAGCGGTCGTTCAGCAGGATCTGCAGGGGCACGATGGTGATGCCCAAGGCTTTCTCCGTCTGTTCGGGAATATCCACCGCCGAATCCATGATTAGGGCGACGCCGATTTCCGAACAACGGGTTTGCGGCTCCAGCAACGAGTCGACCTTGCGGGAAACGATCTCACCGTGGCGGAGCAATTCTTTTTCCACGACTTCGGGGCTGTCGGTGTGAATATGGAGATGCAGCATGTCGGCATCGCCGGCAATGAGCAGCGAATCGCCATGCTTTTTCAGCAGCGCCATGAAAAAATCCTTGTCCCGGCCGCGCGGACGCAATACCCATTCGGCGCAATAGGCCCACTCGGAGGCCTCCACTGCCTGGGGGACCTGGTCAAAAGCACTGCTGCCTGCCCCGGGCGTGTATTCCTGCCCACCCTGGACGGCCGCGGCCATGCCCTTGAAGAACAGGAAGAATCCCAATCCGCCGGCGTCGACCACCTTGGCCTTCTTCAGCTGCGGCAGGATATCGCGGGTTTTTTCCAGGATTTCCTTGGCCTTGATGATCACTTTTTCAAAGATCACGTGATACAATTCACCCTCCATGGCCAGGCGCTTGAATTCTTCGGCGCTGTGGCGCAGCACGGTCAGGATGGTCCCTTCCTTGGGCTGAGCGATGGAAGCGTAGGTTTCTTGCACGGCCCTTTCCATGGCCAGGCTGAAATCGGCCGGACCGATGGTGGCCTTGCCCTTCAACGCCTTGGCGAAACTGAAAAAAAACTGCGAAAAGATCACGCCTGAATTGCCCTTGGCCGACATCAGCATCCCGGCCGCCAGCCGGGCGGCCAGGTCGTCCAGTCGCGGCTCGACCATGGCGTCGATCTGTTGGTAGACCGGTCTCAGTGTATGGGTCAGGTTGTCGCCGGTGTCGCCGTCGGCCACGGGGAAAACATTGATCTTGTTGAGCAGCAGGCGGTCCTGGAACAGGAATTCCATGCCGCGCTTGACGATCTCCTTGAATTTTTCCGCATCGATTTCCTTCATGACCATTCCTTGATTTCATTCATATCAGACCAGTTCCGGCCTTTTTTCAAGCTGATCTTCAGCGGCACCTTCAACGGCAAGGCGTTTTCCATTTCCCTCTTGACCATGGCCAGCAACCTTTTTTCTTCGTCGGCAGGGTATTCAAAAACCAATTCGTCGTGCACCTGCAGGATCAAACGGCTTTGCATGGAGCGCAGATGCCCGTGGATGCGGATCATGGCGATCTTGATGATATCGGCGGCGCTGCCCTGGATGATCGTGTTGATGGCCATGCGGTTGCCGTTCTCCTTGACCGTGCGGTTGGAGCTTAGAATTTCGGGAATGGGACGGACACGTCCTGAAATGGTCCTCACTTCGGGATCCTTTTCGGCGGCGGCGATCACTTTGTCCATGAAGAACCTGACACCGCTGTATTTTTCAAAATAACGGTCGATGAATTCCTTGGCCTTGGCGAAGCTTACGCCCAGCTCCCTGGCCAGGGAATAGGCGCCGCTGCCGTATATGATAGAAAAATTGATGATCTTGGCGCGCCGGCGCAACTCGGCCCGCGGCGAAAAAAGGTCGGCGGCAAAGACCAGGTCGGCGGTGTGCTGGTGGATGTCCAACCCTTCAGCAAAAGCCTGCAGCAGGTTTTCATCCCCGGAAAAATGGGCCATAACCCGCAGTTCGATCTGGGAATAATCGGCCGACAGCAGCAGCCTGTCCTGGGCGGCGACAAATGCCCGCCTCAGGTTGAGCCCGGCGATCTCACCGACCGGGATGTTCTGCAGGTTGGGATTGGACGAAGAGAGGCGTCCGGTGGCCGTGATCGTTTGGTTGAATGACGTATGGACACGGTCATTTTCATCGTGATTGTCCAGCAGGCCCTGGACGTAGGTGGAATGCAGTTTTTTATAGGTACGGTAGGCGATGAGTTTTTCGACGATGGGAAAACCCTTCAGCTCGTTCAGCACGTCGATGTCGGTGGACTGCACCTTGGTCTTGCGGGTTTTTTTATTCAGCGGCAGGTTCATTTTCTCAAAGAGCAGTTCGGCCAGTTGCTGGGAGGAGTTCAGATTGAATTCATAGCCCGCCAGCTCCTGAACCTCTTTTTCGGTCGAGGCGATCTGTTCCTGCAAACGAGTGGCGGCATTTTTGAGGAAAGCGCGGTCGATGCCGATGCCGTGCCATTCCATGTTCAGCAGAACATGGACCAGCGGCATTTCGATTTCGCGATAAAGGTCAAGTAGTTGCTTGTCCCGCAGCTGCGGCAGCAGCTTCTCCACCAATTGCCAGGAACTTCGGGAATCGGCCACGCAGTAGCTTCCGACCTGTTCCACATCCACTTCAGTGATTTTGACCCGGCTTTTGCCCTTGCCGACCAATTCATCATAAGTTGTCTGTCTGACCCCCAGAAATTCGGCGCTCAACTCCTTTAACTGGTGGGAACGGCGGTTGGGAAAGAGAAGATAGGACATGATCATGGTGTCGTGCTCGATACCGCTGGCCGGCATTCCCTCCCGCAGCAGGTGCAGCATGTCAAACTTCAGGTTGTGCCCGGTTTTCTTGATTTTCGGGTCATTGAAAAGTCCGGCCATTTCATTTTTGAAATCGCTTAAAGTCAGGCTGAATCGTCCCGCAGCAGCGGGAGGAACCAAAAAGGGAACATAATACCCTTCGCCGTCAACGAAAACCGAAAGGCCGACAAGCCCGGCCTTGAAAAATTCGATCGCCGTAGTCTCGATATCCCAGGCGAAACTTCCGGCCGCCTTAATTTTTCCCGCGAGTTCCTTTATTTGGGCGGGATTCTCGACCAGGCGGGCGGCTATGGCAGGTTCTGCATTGGCAGCCCGGGGAGCAGCGTCCATTTTTTTCAGCAAGCTGTTGAACTGGAAGCGGCGGTACAACTCCAGCAAGTTCTCGTCGGCACGGGCCACAAAAGGCGGCACCTGCAGGTCAAGATCCACGACCGGGATTTGGGAAAAATCGAGCAAGCGGTGCCACAGCTCGAAAAGGTGGATATTGGTCCTGATCTTTTCCTGGAACTTGGCCTCGACCTGGTCGAGTCCTTCGAGCATGGCCGCCAGGCTGCCGAACTTTTCGATCAATTTGGTCGCGGTTTTGTCGCCGATGCCCGGGATGCCGGGAATGTTGTCCGAAGCGTCTCCGGCCAGAGCCAGGTAGTCGACGATCTGCTCGGGAAAAACCCCGAAGAATTCCTTGACATCGCCGCGGTCCAGCTTTCTTTTCAGTTTGGGGTGAAAAATGAATATCCGTTCCGCAACCAATTGAAACAGATCCTTGTCGGCGCTGAAGATCAGCACTTCACTGCCGGCGGCGGCGAAACGCCGGGCCAGCAGAGCGATGATATCGTCAGCTTCCAGACCGGGTTTTTCCAAAAAATGGATGCCGCGGCAGGTCAGGTATTCGCGGATGGCGGGCAGCTGCTGGATCAGTTCTTCGGGCGGCGGCAGGCGTTTGGCTTTGTATTCGGGATACAAGTCGCGGCGGAAATTTTTTTCCTTGGAATCAAAGGCCACCACCAGCCGGTTGGGCTGCAATTCCTGGATCAGGCTTTCCACCCGGCTGATGAAACCGAAAAGGGCCCCGGTGGGCTCGCCTTTGAGGGAGCGCATGGCGTGGTGGGAGTAGAAGGAACTGAAAACCAGGTACATGCCGTCGATGAGGAGAATATTTTCGGGCATGAATCAGGGAGTTTCGTCGCTTAAATACTGCAGCACCAGTTCATCAAGGGTTTGGTCTTCGATGTCCTGAGTATCCATGGACATCAGGTGCGAGAAGCGTCCCTCTTTCAATTCAGCGATGATCTGGTCGTGCTGGCTCTTCATCAGGCCCTTTACCTTTTTGGTCTTTTCCGCCGATGCCAACAGGTGGGCGTAGGAGATGCGGCGGGAAAGCAAGATCTCGCCATGGAGATAAACCAGGGTTTCGATCAGGGGATTGCCCTGTCCTTTATCCTCGGTTTGGATATGAAAAACCTCTTTGCGGTATTTGATATCGGTGTTGTAGCCCACAATCATGGTTTAATCATAAATAATTATTAACCAACTGTCAAGGATACGTTCCAGCTGCTCTTGTAAGGGAGGGTGCTCGCCCCCTTCAGGGGGTAAAACCATCCCCTACCCACCTTTGACGAAAGCGCGGACTTTGCGGTACATGCCGGAGCTGTTCAAACCGAAATGCTCCAAAAGCTCTTCCCGGGAAGCCAGGGGCATAACGCCTTCCCCGACGGCCAGGGTGAGAAATTCGTGTCCGTTCGGCCCGAGTTTCAGGAATTCCTTGTGGATGACGGAAGCGAAACCACCCATGGCCGTTCCATCCTCCACAGTGATGATTTTTTTTATTTCGGCCGCCAGGGAAAAGATCAGCTCCCGGTCCAGCGGTTTGATGAAACGGATATTGACCACGGTTGTTTCGATTTTATCCTGAAGAGCCAGCTGTTCCGCTGCTTCCATGGCGCGGTACACCAGGGGGCCCACGGCCAGGATCAGGGCGTCGCCGCCGCGGCGTAGCACTTCGGCCCTGCCCTCGGGAATCTCGAGCAAATCCTTGTCCAGGGGCACTCCCCGACCCGGTTCCTTGGGATAGCGGATAAAGACGGGCTTGGCCAGGCGGCTGCCGGAGTAAACCATGTGCTGAAGCTCATTTTCATCCTTGGGCGCCATGAGCACGATATCCGGGATGGGATTCAACAGGGCGATGTCGTAAAGCCCCTGGTGGGTCGGGCCGTCGCCACCCACCAAACCGGCCCGGTCCAGCCCGACCAGGATCGGAATACGCATCAGCGAAATATCGTGGATGATCTGGTCCACGGCCCGCTGCAGGAAAGTGGAGTACACGCCGATCACCGGCTTGAAGCCTCCCAGGGCCAGGCCGCCGGCGAAATCGAACATGTATTGCTCGGCGATGCCGACATCGAAGAAATTTTCCGGGAATTCCTTCTGCACGGCATCCAGGCCGGTGCCTTCCGGCATGGCCGCGGTCAAGGCCACCATCCGCCGGTCCCGTTCAACCAGGCGCCTGACCGTTTCCCCGAACACTTCCGAATAGGATGGGCCTTTGCCGCCGCCGATAAACTTGCCGTTTTCAATATTGAAAGGGGCCGAAGAATGGAACGAACTGGGATCCTGGGAGGCCGGCACATAGCCCCGGCCCTTGCGGGTGACCACGTGCAGCAGCACCGGAAAATCGTGCTTCTTGGCGGCCGCGAATTCCTTGAGCATTTCGCCGAAATCATGGCCGTTGACCGGACCGATATATTTGATGCCCAGCTCATCAAAGAGCGACCCGGGCACCATCATGGTACGCATCAGCACTTCCAATTTTTTGGCCAGTTCATACATTGAATTGCCCAGGCCGGGAATGGACTTGAGGATATTCTGGATGACTTCCTTCATGCGGATGTAGGGCCGGCCCGAAACCAGGTAGTTCAAGTGGCGGGAGATGCCTCCGACATTGGGAGAGATCGACATCTTGTTGTCGTTGAGAATGATGATCAACCGCTGCTTGACCTGGCCGATATGGTTCAGGGCTTCCAGGGCCACGCCGCCGGTCAGGGCCCCGTCGCCGATCACGGTGACAATATGAAATTTCTCGTTCTGGCGGTCGCGGGCGATGGCCAGGCCCGATGCGAAACCGAGAGAAGTCGAGGCGTGCCCCGTGTTCAGGACGTCGTATTCGCTTTCAGCGCGGTCGGGAAAGCCGAGCAGCCCGTCCTTTTTGCGGATGGAGAAGATCCGTTCCCGGCGGCCGGTGATGATCTTGTGGGTATAACTCTGGTGGCCGATATCCCAGATGATCTTGTCCAGCGGCGCGTCGAAAACCCGGTGCAGGGCCAGGGTCAGGTCCACGACTCCCAGGTTGGACGACAAGTGGCCGCCGTTCTGCGAGACGACCTGCACCAGCAGTTCCGTGATCTCCCCTGACAGGCGGGACAACTCCTCCAGGCTCAATTTCTTGACATCGGCCGGGGAATGGATCGTTTCCAATAGCGGCATCATTGACTCCGGTACAGCATGCTTTTCATCAAGAACAGAAAGGGGGGGAAATCGATCTCCAGTTCTCCGACCCGGGCCTGCGCCTCAAGATAATAGGCGTCTATTTTCTCCCTGACCGCCTGCTCCCCGAAATACAGAACGGCATTTGGGCTGCAATTGGCCTGGTCCTTGTGCAATTTTTTACCGACCACGTCCTCGGCACCGGTGATGTCCAGCAGGTCATCGGCCAGCTGGAAACCCATGCCCAGGGCAATACCGGCCCGGGCCAGCAGCTCCCGGCGGCAGCCGTCGAAATCGGCCGTCACCGCGGCGGCCAGCAGCGAGCCTTTGATCAATTCGGCCGTTTTCAGGCGGTGGATCTCGGCGATGGTCCCGGCTTGCCCTGAAAACTCCAGGTCAAGGGCCTGCCCGCGGGCCATGCCCTGCTTGCCGATGCAGCGGGTAATAATGCCGATGATGGTCACGATCTTTTCGGCTGCCAGTGGGGAGGAGGCGATCTTTTCAAAAGCAAAGGTCAATAGAGTGTCCCCGGCCAGCAGGGCCACGGCTTCGTTGAACTTGCGGTGGACCGTGGGCATGCCGCGGCGCAGGTCGTCGTTGTCCATCACCGGCAGATCGTCGTGAATCAGCGAGTAGGTGTGGATGATCTCCAGGGCGGATGCCAGGCCGATGAAGCGCTCCGCCTCGATCCGGCAGGCATCGAGCAGGGTGAGGAACAGCAGCGGCCGCAGACGCTTGCCGCGCACCGTCAGCGCGTAGTGCATAGCGGCTTCCAGCGTACCATTCCCGGGCTGGATGCCGTCAAGGAGCTCGCGGTCGACGGCCGTGGTCAGGCGCTGCAGATAATCAGTCATTTTCAGACGGCTCGAAATCGGCTTCCTGCAGGTCGCCCTTGGCGCCTTTCTGCAGAATTTTCACTTTTTTTTCGATGTCGTTGAGTTCCTTTTTCATCTGCCCGGTCAGTTTCATACCTTCTTCATACAAAGCAAAGCCCTCTTGCAGGGGTACTTCGGGATTCTCAAGTTTTTGCACGATGGCTTCGAGTTTTTTGAGCGCACTTTCAAAATCAGGTGTCTCTTTTTTCATGGTTTACTCCTTGATCACTTTGGCGGCGGCCATGCCGCGGGCAAAACGGATAGATATCCTTTCATCCGCGGCCAGAACGGACGAATCCTTGACCAGCCGCTGGTTCTGGTCGGTGGTAATGGAATAGCCCTTGGCCAGAACATTTTCCGGGTTCATGCCGGCCAGCTTGGAATCCAGCACCTTGATCTTTTCCCGCCACTGTTGCAGCCGTTCGGAAAAATTCGCTGCCAAGCGTGTGCCCAGGTTCTGAACCTGCAGGTCCCTGTTTTTCAGCATGGCGCCCAAGTCAAAAGCGGCAAAGCGCTGCATGGTACGGTTCCAGCGGCTGAGTCCGCGATTCAGGGACTGCTGGAAAAGGCGGTTCATGGCGAACTCGCTGCCGTCCAAGCGCTGGGCCAACTCCTGCAAATGCCCGGGGAAATCGGCCAGACTTGATTCCATGAGCAATTGCCCCAGAGTGGATTTTTTTTCGTGCAACTGTTTTTCCATGTGGCGCATGAGGTTGTGGCGCAAAAAATCAATGCGGCTCAAGAACTCATCCTTTTTCCCCACCACGAGTTCGGCCGCGGCTGACGGCGTGGCCGCCCGCAGATCGGCGACAAAATCGGCGATGGTGAAATCGATCTCATGGCCGACCGCGGAGATCACCGGGATGCGGCTGTGGTAAATGGCTTCGACCACAGGAGCCTCGTTAAAAGCCCACAGGTCCTCGTAACTTCCCCCGCCCCGGCCTACGATCAAGACGTCCACCTTTTTGTCCAAGTCGGCGTTATTGAAATATTCGATGCCGGAGGCAATCTCGGCGGCGGCTCCCTCGCCCTGCACCTTGGCCGGGAAAATGACGATGGCGATGCCCGGGAAGCGGCGGCGCAGGATGCGCACGATATCGCGCACGGCTGCCCCGGTCGGCGAAGTGACCACACCGATGCGGCCGGGGAGCAAGGGCAGGGATTTCTTCCTTTGCGGGTCGAAATAGCCCTTTTCCTGGTAGGCTTTCTTGAGCTTTTCCAGGGCGGCGAAAATATCGCCGATGCCCTGCAGTCGCATGTTGCTGGCAATGATCTGCATCTCGCCGCGCAGGGGGTAGACGGAAATGGTCCCCTGGACGATGATCTGCTGGCCGTTTTCCAACCGGTTCAGCGCGCTTTTCTGCAACTGGCCGCGGAACATGACCACTTTCATGGCCCCGGCGTCATCCTTTAGCGTGAAATAAAGATGCCCGGAACTGGCCAGGACCACGCCTGAAGCTTCCCCCAGCACCTGGATGGAAGAGAACTGGGTCTCCAGCGTCAGCTTTACCAGTTGGGTCAGTTCCGAAACCTTGTAGATCTTTTCCTCAGCAAGCTGCATATTGCTTATTATAGGCCTTCTCCGTTTGCTCCTCACGTTTCGGGAAAAGACATATTTTCTCCATGTTTAATTATAGCGCATCGGCCGGCAATCGGCAACCCGGTTTGAAACAGCGGTCCATTGCGGGAAACCAACAAGGTTAATTATTATCCTGCCAAAAAACCTTTTTTTTTTCTGCAAAATATGTAAGAATAACAACTTGAATTGGAAAAAACGCCAACATCCAGGTAAAAAAAAATGATCGCCAACAGCAAAAAAAAACGGAATGCCGCAAAAACAGTCTATGTCGCCATGAGCGCCGATTTGATCCATCCCGGGCATCTCAACATCATCCGCGAAGCCCAGAAGTATGGCCGGGTCATCATTGGCCTGCTAACGGACAGCGCCATCGCCAGTTACAAACGCCTGCCCTATATGTCCATGGAACAGCGCCGGCTGATCGTGGAAAACATCAAGGGCGTATCCAGGGTGGTCCTGCAGGAAACCCTTGATTACGTGCCGAACCTGCTCCGCCTGCGGCCGGATTTCGTCGTACATGGCGACGATTGGCGGACCGGGGTGCAGCACGAGATACGTGACCGGGTGATACGGACGCTGAAAGAGTGGGGCGGCCAGCTGATCGAGCCGCATTATACCATGGGCATTTCTTCCACTCAACTCAACAGCTCACTGAAGGAGATCGGGACGACGCCAGGGACCCGCTTGAAAATGCTGCGCCGCCTGCTGGCGGCCAAGGACCTGGTGCGCGTGCTGGAGGCCTACAACGGCCTGGCTGGCCTGATCGTGGAAAAAACCCGGGTGACGGTCGGTAATGAAACACGCGAGTTTGACGCCATCTGGCTGAGCAGCCTCACCGATTCCACGGCCAAGGGCCGCCCGGACAACGGCAGCGTGGATTTCACCTCCCGCATACTCACCCTGAACAACATCCTGGAGATCACGACCAAGCCGATCATTTTTGACGGGGATTCCGGCGGCTTGACCGAGCATTTCGTCTTCATGGTCAAGACCCTTGAGCGCATGGGAATTTCCGCCGTTATCATCGAGGACAAGGTCGGATTGAAAGAAAATTCGCTGGTCGAGGGCCTGGGCTCTCAGCAGCAGGATTCCATCAGTGAATTTTCCAAAAAGATACATTCCGGCAAAAAAGCCCAGTTCACCGATGACTTCATGGTCATTGCCCGCATCGAAAGCCTCATCCTCGGAGCCGGGCTGGACGACGCCCTGCGCCGCGCCGAAGCCTATATCGCCGCCGGAGCCGACGCGATCATGATCCACAGCAAAAAAAAGAACGCCGACGACATCATGAATTTCAGCCGCGAATATTCTTCGTTCAACCCACGCGTACCGCTGGTGGCGGTCCCGTCCACCTACAGCAAAACAAACGAAAAAGAGCTCGCGGCTGCCGGCGTGCGCATCGTCATCTATGCCAACCAACTCCTGCGCAGCGCCTACCCATCCATGGTTCGTACCGCCGAATCCATTCTGCGGAACCAGCGGGCATTTGAATGCGAAAAGAACTGCACGCCGATCAAGGAGATCCTCCAACTGATTCCGGGGGGGCAATAAGGCAATGAACGCTGCCGATTTCATCCGCAGCTTGCGCGCCGCGTCGTTTTCCCCGTTCATGGGAGTACCCTGTTCCGTTTTCTCGACCCTGATCCATCATCTGGCGGCCGCTGCAGAAACCGAGCACTACATCTGCACTTCCGAAGGCGAAGCCATGGGCCTGGCCGCAGGGTTCGCCCTGTCCGGACGCCTGCCCGTAGTCTATATGCAAAATGACGGTTTCGGCAACATCGTCAATCCCCTTTCTTCCCTGCAGCTGCTCTATCGCTTGCCAGCGCTGCTTTTGATTTCCTGGCGGGGCGAACCGGGCCAAAAGGATGCCCCACAACATCGAGTGATGGGGGGAGCTCTGCGCGGTTTGCTGGAGCAATTTGCTGTGCCGCATCTGGTCCTGGAAAAGGGAAACGCGGCACTTTGTCAAGCGCTTACGCAGGCGCAAGAACACTGCCGTACCGCGGCCACACCGTTCGCCTTCATTATCACTAAAAATTTTTTTGCTCCCGAGCAAAAGACCGCCTCCCCTATCGACGAAAAATTCGCCCCGCGCTTGGCTTACATCAATTTGCTGGCAGAGATGGCGGACCCTCGAGACATTCTGCTGGGGGCTACCGGGTTTTCAGGTCGTGAACTTCAGCAGTATACCGATCACCGGGGCCGATTTTACATGATGGGTTCCATGGGCTGTTTGCCCACCCTGGGATTGGGCCTGGCAAACCAACATCCCAAGCGCACAGTCTTTGTACTGGATGGAGACGGCGCCCTGCTGATGAAAATGGGCTCCTTGGCTACCGTGGGGCACTATCAGCCTAAAAACTTTGTGCATGTACTGTTTGACAACCAGGCCTACGAATCCACCGGTGGCCAGCCTTCCACAGCCGCCGGGATAGATTTCTGCGCTGTGGCCCGCGCCTGCGGCTACCCGGCTCAGGAGCGAGTCACCACCACCGCCCAGTTCCAGAAACTTTTGTCCACCCTGGCCCATGCAGCCAAGCCCCTATTCGTCCACGTACGTATCCGCAAAGGCACACCCGCCGGATTGCCGCGGCCCGAACAAACGCCCGAACAGATGCGCGATGCCCTGATGACGTTTCTGGATTGATCCATGTGGCGCTACACCAATCCCGTCGCCATCCACTGGACAGACGACCTGGCCGCATTGTTGCCCGCGCTGGTCATTCCCGGGAAAGGGTTGTTGTTCGTTTATTCGCCTGCTTTCCTGGACACTGTCGCGGCCGACTCGCGGCCGGAATGGCTCGGCCGGGTTCCGGTGTACAGCGATATAGAAGCGAACCCCACTGAGGGTAACATGCAGCAGGCGCTTGATTTCGCGCGCCAGATCGCTCCCGATTGGATACTGGCCGTCGGTGGCGGTTCGGTCCTGGATACGGCCAAAGTTATCCGCCTGGCCCTGGCCTGCGGTCGCACGCGAATCGATGACCTACTGGTCGCAGTTCCCACCGGGATTGGGAATCGCGGCCCGCAACTGGCCGCCGTTCCCACCACGCACGGTACAGGTGCCGAGCTGACCATGTGGGCGACAATCTGGGACAAAAAAGGCAGCCGCAAGCATTCACTTTCCCACCCCGGTATGTACCCGGATTTCGCCGTTTACTGCCCTCCCTTGACCCGTAGCCTGCCGTTGCCCGCGTCCTTTGCCTCCAGCCTCGACGCCCTGACGCATGCCATGGAAGCGCTGTGGAACCGCAATGAAAATCCGCTGTCGGATGAATTGGCCTTGGCTGCTGTAAAGTTGGTTCTCGAGAATATTGAGCGCCTGGCGGATCCCGTTCCGGATTCGGTCCGCGCAAACCTTTTGCGAGCTTCTCTTTTCGCTGGCTTGGCCTTTTCCAACACCAAGACCGCGGCCGCCCATTCCATTTCTTACCCCTTGACGCTGCGTTTTGGCGTTCCCCATGGAATTGCCTGTTCGATGCCCCTTCTGCCCCTTTGGAACATCAACGCTCCGCAAATCCCGGCCAAGGCGAAACGGCTGCGTATTCTTCTTGACGGTGCCGACGTCGCAGAGGCCCTTGGCCGGATGCAACGCTTTGTAGCTGCCAGAATACCTTTTTCTCTCTCCGCTTACGGCGCTGGTCCCGCCGATTTGGATGCACTGGTTCGGGATTCTTTTACCAAGGGGCGTATGGACAACAATATCGTCGCCCTGAAACAGGCCGACGTACGAGCCATCCTGAAAACAATCCTCAATTCCCCCTTGGAGTGAAGCGGGACCTGAGGGCAAATCCCGCCCTTTTTTTTTGACTTTTATCCCCAGCATAGATATAATGTGTGCGAAAAAATGGCCAAGAAAAAAGAGAAAAAAGATAATACATTTTACCAGGCCCAGTTGAAGAAAGATCGCAAGGGTTTTTTGGTACGTTTCCTGAATTTTGAGAAATGGATCAATCGTCCCCTTGCTTCCATTTTGGTATCAGTGGTTTTCCCCACCGCCATCACTCCCAATCAGCTCACAGTCATCGCTTTCATTTTCGGCATCTCCGGTGCGGCACTCTTCGCCTGGGGAACAGCCGGCACCATCCTGTGGGCAGGCGTGTTAATTGAAATTTCCCTGATTTTTGACTGCGCCGACGGCATGCTGGCCCGAGTCCGGAACACCTGCAGCCGCTTCGGCACTTTCCTTGATTTGTTCCTCGACCGCATATCTGATTTCTGCGTGCTTCTGGGGATCACCATCGGTTTCTACCGCGCCGGCAACGGAGACAAAAACAGGCTGATCCTGGGCTTGTTCGTCATTTCCTTATACATGCTTCAGGTCATCCTCTACTATATCTTCAACCGCTTTCACGATGCGAAAAGCGGCGAAAGCGGCGAAGGCCGCGCCCTGGCCATTTTTTTTATTTTCGTCATGGGACTACTGAACCGCCTGGATCTGATCATCTATGCGCTTTTGCTGGAAACGGTATTGAATCTGATCTATCGTGTCAGTTATTTCCTGCTGACGGGTTGGAAATCTGAACGGCAGCAGCTTCCCCTTTGACGGCTTGGCGTGATTTCATCCGCAGCATGGGAAAAAGACCGCTGACAGCCAGGAGCAAATTCAGTAGTCGCCTCACCAGGATCACCGCGATGCCGGATTTTTGCGGGATGCGCAGGATGGCGAACACCGACATGTAGGTCATTTCATAGATGCCGATGCCGGCCGGGATCACCGGCACGATGTTGGCCAGGATGCCCAGGGTGGTGATCAGAAAACTTTTCATTGGGGTAATGCGCATGCCGATAAAGTAAAATGTCAGGTGCATCTCCACAGCCCAAAGCAGGATCATGGCGATATACAGCATGAAGACGCGCAGGAACGACCGGCGGTGGTGGGAATAGAAATCGGCAATAATCATGTCGGTCTCGATCAGCCGTTCCCTCTTGTTTTCCAGGTACTTGGATTTGATGCGCAATTTTTTCAGGGTCTCCAGGATCCAGATAAACAGCCCTTTCTTTTGCCGGCGGAAAAATAATAAAATCAGGACAACGGCCGCGGCGGTCAGCGACAAGAACAGGATGCGCTGCATGGCGGCCATGCGGATGCGGGACAGCGCGATGAACAAACCCAGGCTCATCATCAGGACGGTGGCCATCATCTCGATGGACTTGTCCAGCACGACCGAGGCCAGAGATTGGTTCTTGGGAACAGGGCCGACCATCATGGCCCGGATGACATCCCCTCCCAACCTGGCCGACGGGGTAAAATGTCCCACGGCATGCCCGGCCAGTTCGGCCCACAGCAGGGTGAAAAAGGAAATGCGGCGGGCGCTGCATTTCCTGAGAACGATCCGCCAGCACAGAGTGCGCAGCATCCAGAACAAAATGCGCAGTGCCATCAGGCAGGTGATGCCCAGCAGCGAGAGGCGGCCGATGATGAACAGAAGCTCGCGCGGGTTGGCGCGGATGACAAAATAAAGGAACATGCCCACGCAGATGAAGGCGGAAATTTTAATTATTTTACGCTGCATTGCCGGATTGGCGCCAGGAATGGATTTTTGACCAGTAAGGACAAGCCATGGTTTTTCCCTGCCGCAACGGAAAAAAGTGGCAACCATACCAAAAAGGCCAGGCCAACAGGTGGGAAGAATGCTGTTTTCTGCACCTAGAACAAATTGTAGGAGTGATTGCGACAAATGTCAATAAAAATCGTAAGTCCCGACCCACATCAAAAATGACAATATCGGCAGACTTATTTTAAATAAAAGTTGTAAATTGTATTTATTATACTATAATGTACACAGGAGAACACAATGTCGCAAACATCGACTATAACCATCCGCTTGCCCTCAGCCATAAAGGACAAGCTTAAACATTTGGCCGAAGCGACTGAGCGAACAAAAGCCTATTGGGCCGCCAAAGCCATAGAGGAGTTCGTGGTCACCCAGGAATGGCAAATTCAGGCGATCCAGGAGGCGGTAAAGGAAGCCGATTCGTCTCATGCCAGATTCATCGAGCATGAGGATGTGGTGAACAAATTGAAAAAGCGAATGGCGCAGCGGCAAGAGAAAAAGCCTTGAAAATATTCTGGCTGGAAAAAGCGGCCATTGATCTGGAAGAGGCGCATGAGTATATTTTTTATGACAACCCGCAGGCAGCCGCAAGTGAGATCAATAGGGTCTTAGAAGCAGTTGAATTGCTATCCATGAATCCCGCGTTGGGCAAGGCCGGCCGGGTCGCGAAAACCCGGGAATTGGTTGTCGCCGGAACGCCCTATGTCGTGATCTACCGTGTAAAAAGCAACCGCCTTGAAATCTTGCACATCTTCCATGGCGCACGCCAATGGCCTGATAAAAATAAAAAATAGACTGATCCAGGAGCCTTCTTCAGGAAAGCTGCTGGCCGTAAGTCGCCTCGTGGTAGCGGCAGGCCTCGATATGCAGCGCCTTGCCGCTTTGGACATCGATGTCGACCAGGGTCATGTCCAGCACCTGGTTGCCCCCGGCCACCTCGAATTTCTGGTGGATACCGTTGTAGAACTTGCTGATGATGGGCTCGCGCTTCATGCCAATGATCGAATCCAGGGAGCCGGTCATGCCGATATCGGTCTGGTAGGCGGTGCCGTGCTCCAGGATGCGGGCATCGGCGGTGGGCACGTGCGTGTGCGTGCCCAGCACGGCGCTGACCCGGCCGTCGAGGAAAAAGCCCATGGCCTGCTTTTCGGCCGTGGCCTCGGCGTGAAAATCAACCAAGACGATGGGCAACTTGTTCTTTTTTAAAAATTCATCGATGGCTGGAAAGGGATTGTCCACCGATGGTTCCAGGAACACCCGCCCCTGCAGGCTGATGATCAAAACCGGATGCCCGGATGCGGTGTGGTAGACCATGGAGCCGTTGCCCGGAGTCGAGGCATGGTAATTCAGGGGCTTGAGAATGCGCTTTTCCGTTTTCAGCAGCTCCAGGGCTTCTTTCTTGTCCCAGATATGGTTGCCCCCGGTTAAAACATTGACCCCGGCTTCAAATAATTCATCGGCCGTGCGTTTGATGATGCCCAGGCCGCCGGCCGAATTTTCGCCGTTGGCGATCACCACGTCCGGATTGAACTTGGCTTTGATCAGCGGCAGGACCGCCTGGACGAATTTGCGGCCGAAGCGGCCGACCACGTCGCCGATCAGGATGAGCCGGACTTTTTTACTTGGCATATTCGATGGCCCGCACTTCCCTGATCACGGAAACCTTGATCTGTCCTGGATACTCCATCTCTTCCTGGATTTTTTTGGCGATGTCCTTGCAGATCAGAAAGGTGCGGTTGTCATCGAGCTCGTTGGCGTTGACGATGACGCGGACTTCGCGCCCGGCCTGTAAGGCGAAGGCCTTGGTTACCCCGGTAAAGGATTTGCTTAGTTCTTCCAGTTTCTCCAGTCTCTTGATGTAGGTTTCCAGGATCTCGCGCCTGGCCCCGGGCCGGGCGGCGGAAATGCTGTCCGCGGCCTGGATCAGGACCGCTTCGATGGAAGTGAACTCGGTGTCCATATGATGCGAGGCGATGGCGTCCTGGACCGCCGAGGTTTCGCCGAACTTCTTGGTCAGGTCCACCGACAATGACGTGTGTGTGCCTTCGGTTTCGCGGTCAATGGCCTTGCCCACGTCATGCAGCAAACCGGCACGCTTGCAGATATTGACATTGGCGCCTATCTCGCGGGCCAGCATGGCGGCAATCATGGCCACGTCCTTGGAATGCTCCAGCACGTTCTGGCCGAAGGAAGTCCTGAATTTCAGTTTGCCCAGGTAGAAGTACAGTTCGGGATTCAGGTCCCTGATGCCGAGCTCTGTGACCGCGGATTCACCCTGCTTGCGCAGGTAGGTATCGAAATTGCCCTTGATGCGATCGACAACCTCTTCAATCCGGGCCGGATGGATGCGGCCGTCTGCGATTAGCGTTTCAATAGCCTGCTTGGCCATCTCGCGGCGAATGGGATCGAAAGAAGAGACCAGGATCGCCTCCGGCGTGTCATCGACGATGAAATCCACTCCGGTGGCGTTTTCCAGGGCCCGGATATTCCTGCCTTCGCGGCCAATGATCCGGCCCTTCATCTCATCCGAAGGCAGATCGACGACCGTGACCGAAGAGGAAACCACATGCTCGGTCGCGATGCGCTGCACGGCGTTGGATATAACTTCCTTGGCCAGCTGTTGGCTTTTTTCCTTTAATTCTTCTTCGATCAATTTCAATTTTTGCGCCGATTCGAGCCTGGCTTCACCTTCATATTGCTTGATGATCAATTCCTTGGCCTCCTGAACGGTAAGCCCGGAAATCTTTTCCAACTTCAGCCGCTGCTCTTCATAAAGCTTGTTGACGCTGCTTTTTACGGCAGCGTTTTCCTCTTCCTGAATGACCAGGTCCCTTTCTTTTTTCTTTAATTCCTTTTCCTTGTTTTCCAGGTTGGTGTAGCGCTTGTCCAGATTTTCTTCCTTCTGGATCAGGCGTTTCTCCATGACGTTCAGGCGGTTGATTTTTTCATTGTGCCGGCGGTTGTATTCGTTCTTCCATTCGGCGAATTCTTCCTTCAATTCGAGCAGGGATTGCTTCTTGGCCCGCTCCAGTTCTTCCAGGTTCCTGGCCTCCAGTTGATTTTTATAAGCCTGGACTTTCTTGTATTCACCGGCAAAGATCTTCTTTTTAAATAAAAATATCGCACCGCCGCCCAGTAAGATGCCGAACAGCAAAAAAGCGATCTCGGACATTGTCTTCCTCCTTTTTCAGGATGACAAACTGACAGTTAACTTTCCATCCTCACTTTCAGGTGACAACAACGTGTCGATTCTCCCAAGTATCTGCGCCAGTTTCTCATTTTCCTTTTTCAAAGAAAACAGGTCCTGGGCAATGTTTATCGAAGTTAACAATCCCAATTTCAGGGAGTCCAATTCGTTCATCCTGCCTTTAATTTTGTTGATCTTGTTTTCCACATATTCGACCACCTGCAGGAATTCCTCTGGCTGGACATCGTCGGCCAGCTGAAAAACGAATTTCTTGCCGGTGATCTGAACTTCAATTTCTCTGGACATTATTCCCCGATCGAATCAACCAGGTCGATCAGCGAAGCGATTTTTTTGCGGATCTCGCTCTTTTCACTGTCACGCTGGGAAGAATCATGCTTGAATCCCTGCAGTTCCTTTTTCAACTTCTGGTTTTCATCCCGGAGGACTTTCAGTCCGGTGATCAAGCGGTTGATCTTTTCTTCAAGTTTATCGAACTCTTTGAAACTCATCTTTGTACTCCTTATCTTTGAATTAAATGCATCTGTTCCACCATTTTTTCAGTGAATTTCAGGTGGATGACGTTCACCTCATCTCCGGTCAGGGTACGGTCCTGGGCCCGGTAGGTGAATCCCATGGAAAAGCTGACCTTGTCGGCGGGGACGGTTGGTCCCTGGAAAACATCGGTCAACTCGAAACTTTCGAGAACCTTGGGCTGCAAACGCTCGAGGCAGGAGCGCAACTCCTCATAACTGACGGTCTTGGACATCAGGAAAGTGAAATCGCGGCGAACGGCCGGGAAACGATTCATAGCACTGAAGCGCTTCTCACCTACTGCCGCGACCAAAGCCTGCAGGTCGATCTCGGCAGCAAAAACCGGCCGCTCCAGTTTGTAATAGCGGCAGAACTCAGGGGCCACTTCCCCGAGTCGAGCGCACGGCCGGCCGGCAATTTCAATGGCGAAACAGCAGGTGTCGATATAAGCCGGGTGCGCTTGCTTTTTAAAAGCGAAGTCCAGGCGCATGAGCCTGCCGAGCATGGTCAACAGGGATTTGAAATAAGAAAAATCGAATGCCTCTTCCCGGCAGCGCCAATCCTTTTTCTGCTTCAGGCCATAGGCACTGATGGCCAGTTTTTTTTCTTCCAGGATCTTGCCCTCGTGCTGGCCGAACACATTGCCGATTTCAAAAAGGGCGATCCTTTCCCAGTACTGGTTGGCGTTGAAGGCGGTATTCTTCAGCATGCCGGCCAGCAAGGAATTCTTCATCACGGAAAAATCTTTCCCCAAAGGATTATTCAGGGCCAAGGGCGGCAGCTGTGGGTCGTACAGCGCGTTTTCTTCCGGACTCTGAAAAACGTAATTGATTACTTCGTTGAAACCACTGGCGGCCAGTTGGTTCTTCAAGCGCTGTACGATCTCCCGCTCGCGATCGATGCGCAAAAACGGATTGGCCGACAGCGGCATCTGCGCCTGCAGGTGATCGTAGCCGTGGATGCGGATGATCTCCTCGACAAGGTCCTCTTTGCAGGATACGTCGACGCGATGGCTGGGCACCTGCACCTGCCAGCGGCTGCCCTGGTCCTGCAGTTGAAAACCCAGGCGCTGCAAAATGGCGGAACTGCTATCCGGTTTAATATTGATACCGGTCAGCCGGCCAGGGTAATCTTTGTCCAGGGGTACTTCCGTGCGAGGCAGCGGCCTGGGATAGACATCTTGAAAATAGGCGGGCGGCTGCGTTTGGCCGAGCAGGAGCAGGGCCATTTTCAAAGCCGGGATGGTGGCCTCGATGTCCATGCCTCTTTCAAAGCGGTAACTGGCGTCTGTTTTAAAACCAAGAAGGCGCGAGGCGCGGCGTATGACCAGCGGATCGAAACAGGCACTCTCGATAAAAATGTGGCGGGTTTTGGGGCTGATGCCCGATTCCAGACCGCCCATAATGCCGGCCAGGGCCAGGGGCCGCGAGGCGTCGGCGATCAGGAGGAAATCATCGTTCAAGGCGACTTCGCGTTCATCCAACAAGCGGATCTTCTCATTCTTTTTGGCGCGGCGGATGCGGATCTGCTCCCCCTGCAGTTGCTCAAGGTCAAAAATATGCAGTGGCTGTCCGCAGGTCATCATCACCAGGTTGGAAACGTCGACGATATTGTTGATCGGCCGCAAACCAAAGCTGATCAGCAGCTTTTGCACGGTAGGGTCCGATTCGCCGACCGCGACATCACGGACGATGCAGCCGGAATAACGCCAGCAATCCGTAGCGTCTTCAATGGTGATGGCAAAATTCTCTTCGCCGCCATCCAGGGATACTCCGTCGAGCGCCAGGGGCAGGAAACACGCCTGCCCGGTCTTGGCGGCGATTTCCCGAGCCACGCCGTAATGGGAAAGCCAATCGGGCCGGTTGGGAGTGATCTCGATTTCAAAAACAGTTTGGCCTTCGATCACCTGTGACTCGGCCACTTCCAGGCCGATGCCGGCCAGGAGTTCCTTCAGGGCCGCGTCCTCCAGTTCAAAGGCGACGAACTTCTTCAGGTAAGTGATGTTGATCTTCATGTTTCACCCGAACTGACCCAGCAGGCGCAGATCGTTTTCATACAGCAGGCGCAGGTCGGGAACACCGAATTTGATCATGGCCACCCGTTCGATGCCCATGCCAAAGGCGAATCCCGAATAGGTCTCGGGATCGATGCCGCAGTTTAGCAGTACCTGGGGATGGACCATGCCGCTGCCCAGGATTTCCAGCCAACCGCTGCCCTTGCAGACTTTGCAATCGGGTTGGCGGCCGGAACACATGAAGCAGCTGATGTCCACCTCGGCCGAGGGCTCGGTAAAAGGGAAATAACCCGGGCGAAAGCGCAGTGTTACGTCGGGGCCGAAAAATGAGCGGCAAAAAACTTCCAGCGTCCCTTTCAAGTGGGAAAAATTGATGCCGCGGTCCACCAGCAGGCCCTCCACCTGGTGAAAGCACGGGGAGTGGGTGGCATCGGGGTCGTCCTTGCGGAACGCTTTGCCCGGGGAGATGATCTTGAGCGGCGGCCGGTGAGCGAGCATGTAGCGTACCTGCATCGGGGAGGTGTGGGTGCGCAGCACCATGTTATCAAAACCGTCCAGGAAAAAGGTGTCCTGCTCGTCGCGGGCCGGATGGAATTCCGGGATATTCAGGGCGGTGAAGTTATATTCTTCCCGTTCCACCTCAGGGCCATAGGCGATCTCATAACCAAGACTCAGGAATAGGTCCTCGATCTGCCGTTGAATTTCGGCGATCAAATGAAAACGGCCTATTGGCAGATCAGAAGCAGGCAGGGAGCAGTCGCTCCATTGCTCCTGCTTGCCGCGGCGGGCTCCGATCCTTTCCTCGATCGCGGCCAGCTCGGTTTCAATGAACATCTTGAGCTGATTGATGAGTTGCCCGGCAACGGGTTTTTCCCCGGCGGCGCAATCGCGGAGTTTCAGAAGCTGCTGGCCGACAATCCCCTTTTTGCGGCTAAGGAACCGCTCCTTCAGGGCGGCCAGTTTTTCGGGAGATTGAATTTGTGTTATTTCATTTAAAAAAGACTGTCGGACTCCTTCAATCTCTTTTTTGAGTTCATCGATCATGCCACTGATTTGACTTTTTCGACAATGGACTTGAACGTTTCGGGTTCAGTGGCAGCCAGGTTGGCCAGCATTTTGCGATTCAACTGAATATTGGCTTTTTTCAATTTGCAGATGAATACCGAGTAGCTCATGTCAAATTCGCGGATGGCCGCATTGATGCGGACATTCCACAGGGTGCGAAAATCCCGCTTGCGGTTGCGCCGGTCGCGGTAAGCATAGACCATTGCCCGTTCCACCGATTCCTTGGCCGAACGGTAATTCTTACGTTTGGCGCCCCAAAATCCCTTGGCCATGGCCAGTATTTTTTTGCGGCGTAAAAGTTTTTTGTTTCCTCTGGTAACTCGCGGCATAGTGCCCTCCTATTTTGAATACGGCAGCATTTCCTTCATTTTTTTGAATTCCGATTTGATCACCAGCGTAGATTGCTTCAGGTTGCGTTTGCGCTTGGAACTCTTCTTGGTCAGTAAGTGTGAACCGAAAGCCTTGCTGCGCTTGATTTTTCCAGTAGCGGTCACTTTTAACCGCTTGCTGGCACCTTTATGGGTTTTTAGTTTTGGCATCCTTGCCTCCTTTTTTCGCTCCAATCATGATATGACAGAAAAAACCCTCCCGCTTGGGAGGCGATTCGATCTCCGACATCTCTACTAAAATTTCCATGATCCGATTGACCATCACTTCGAGCATTTCCGGTTTTCTTTTCTGGCGGCCCTTCAGCCAGACCGTCACCTTGACCTTGTTGCCCTCGGCCAGGAATTCCCTGATCTTTTTCAGCTTGACTTCCACGTCATGTTCACCGATCACCGGTGTGAACTTGATCTCCTTGACCAGAACCTTGCGTTGATGGCGCTGGGCTTCGTGGGCTTTTTTCTGCAGTGCATAGAGAAATTTTCCGTAATCCAGGATCCGGCAGACCGGCGGCTTGGCTTCCGGGGAGATTTCGACCAGGTCCAGATCCTTTTCCCTGGCGATCTCCAGGGCCTGAGCAATGGGAACAATCCCAACTTGGTTCTTCTCCTCATCGATCAGGCGGACTTCCTTGGCCGGGATCTCTTCGTTGATTCGGTGCGGATTCCTTTTCTTGTTGGGGATGGGTTTACTAAATCTCATAATTTAAACTCTTTTCCTCGATTTTGATTTTAATTTTTTGCATGAATTCAGGCAAGTTTATCTTGCCTTGATCTCCTTTTTTATGAGTGCGGTAAGAAATGTTCGCCTCCTTCTGTTCCTGGGCACCGAGTACGATGATATAGGGGATTTTCTGCATTTCAGCGTCGCGGATCTTGCGGTTGACCCCCTCGGCGCGCGCATCGAGTTCAACACGCAAACCGCCGCGGCGCAGCTTTTCCAGCACGCCGCGAGCATAAGGCAGGCAATCGTCATTGAGCGGAGCGATGAGGGCCTGCACCGGCGCCAGCCAAAGCGGAAAAAAGCCCCGGTAATGTTCAATCAACACCCCGAAAAAACGCTCCAGGGAACCGAGCAGGGCCCGGTGCACCATGTAGGGCTGGTGGGCGGCGCCGTCGGCACCGATATACTTCATGGCGAAACGTGCCGACATGTTGAAATCGAACTGGATGGTGGTGCACTGCCAGAAACGGCCCAGGGCATCCTTGATCTTGATGTCGATCTTGGGGCCGTAGAAAACGGCTTCGCCCTCCATACGCTGGTACGGCAGCTGGCGGACAGTCAAGGCTTTGACCAGGGACGCTTCGGCCTGGACCCACATTTCGTCGCTGCCGGCGTACTTGCCGGTGATGCGGGGATCGCGGACCGAAAGTTCAATTTTGAATTCACTGAAACCGAAGGATTTGAGCAAATCGAGCGAGAAATCGAGCACGCGCAGGATCTCCTCATCGATCTGCTCGGGTGTGCAGATAATATGGGCGTCATCCTGGGTGAAGCCGCGTACGCGTAAAAGTCCATGCAGGGTGCCGCTGCGCTCATAGCGGTAAACTGTCCCCAGTTCGGCCCAGCGCAGGGGCAGGTCGCGGTAGGAGCGCTGGCTGGACTTGTAGATCATGATATGGAATGGACAATTCATTGGCTTCAGGTAGTAATTCAGGTCATCGATGGCCATGGGGGCATACATGGAGTCCTTGTAAAAATCCAGATGGCCCGAGGTCTGCCACAACCACTCGCGGCCGATATGAGGAGTATAAAGAAGTTCGTAGCCGCCTTCGTAGTGTCGCTGCTTCCAATAGGACTCGATCACGTGGCGGATGCGCGCCCCGCGCGGATGCCAGTATACCAGCCCCGGGCCCGCTTCTTCCTGTAGTGAGAAAAGGTCCAGGGTTTTGCCCAGCAGCCGGTGATCGCGCTCACGGGCTTCTTTTAGAAATCGCAGGTGTTCGTTCAAGGCCTCGGCATCGGCAAAAACCGTGCCGTAGATCCGCTGCAGGGAATGATTCTTTTCATCGCCCTTCCAGTAAGCGGCGGCCACGCTGAGCAGCTTGAAATGCTTCAGCAATCCGCTCGAGGGAAGATGGGGGCCGCGGCACAGATCGACAAAATCGCCCTGTTTAAAAACCGAAACCTCGTCACCGCTGACTTTCTCTTCCAGCAGCTCCACCTTAAGCATCTGCCGGCGCTCGAGGAAATAATCCCTGGCCTGATCTTTCGACCAGACCTCCCTGCTTATCGGCTGATTCTGCTTGACCAGGTGCGCCATCTTCTTTGAGATTTCCGTCAGATCGTCTTCGCTGAACGGCCGGACGGTCAGGAAATCATAGTAAAAACCGTTTTCCACTGCCGGACCTATGCCGTACTGCGTTCCGGGATACAATTCGAGCACGGCCTGGGCCAGAAGGTGGGAACCGGAATGACGATAGACGTCCAGGGCCTCAGGCGAATGAGGATAAATTTCCTCCACATTGGCACCGGGAACGGATGGCGCACCGATCTCTTTCAGTTCGCCGTTTATTTTAAGCAAAATCGCCTTTTCTTTTTCCATGTATAAAATAGGCGCGGGCGGGCTCGAACCGCCGACCTCTACCGTGTCAAGGTAGCGCTCTAACCAACTGGGCTACGCGCCTGTATCTTCCCCGTTTACTTGACCAGTGTTTTCAGTTCTTTGCCAGCCACGAATTTGGGTACTCTTTTCTTGGGAATATTGATCTTGGCGCCGGTCTTGGGGTTTCTGCCCACTTTGGCTTTTTTATCGATCACCTTGAAGGTTCCAAAGCCGACCAATGTCACTTTGCCCTGCTTCTTTTTCAGCACATCACCAACCACCGTAACCAGAGTATCGATGACCTTGAGCGCGTTGCTCTTGATAATACTGGAATCTTTTACCATCAGCTGGGCGATTTCATTCTTGTTCATTTTTAATTCCTCCTAAATTAACAAAGGTGAATTTACCTTAAAAGCAACCGAAAGTCAATACCCACAATAAAAAAACATCATGGCCGGCCTCAACAACCCGACAGGTTTGGCCCTGCCTGGCCGCGAATTTGCTTTTTGGCGAAAAATCCTTTATAATTAAACGTTAAAATATGAGCAAATTGAGGAAATTCAATGGCAGAAGAATTGTTGAAAAGCATCAAGCAGATCAGCCGGGAGCGCGGCATCAATCCCGACATCTTTTTTTCTGCCATAAAAGAAGCCCTGCTGACCGTATCCAAGAAATATTTTGATCCCGACGCCACCATCCAGATCGAAATAGACGAGAGCAAAGGCATCATCGAAGTTTTTGTTTCCAAGCTGGTGGTCAAAGAAGTCAGCGATCCCCTGGCCGAGATCAACTGGAAAGAGGCCTTGAAGTACGATTCCAAGGCACGCGAAGGCGATGTCATCAAAATACACCTCCCCAGTGAGACTCTGGGCCGCATCGCCGCCCAATCGGCCAAACAGATCATCATGCAGAAGATCCTAAAGGCCGAACAGGAAAATATCTATGAAAAGTATTTCCAGCTGGCCGGCACCCTGATGTCGGGCGAGATCCGCCGCATCGAAAACAACAACATCATCCTTGGGCTGGAGTGGGGAGAAGCCGTCCTGCCGCCCAAGGAGCTTTCTCCCAAGGACAATTTCCGGCGCGGCGAGGTCATCCATTTCCTGATCAAAAGGGTTTTTTCCGAAGGCAAGGGGCCCCTGGTCCTGGCCACTCGTTACATGAATGATTTCGTGGCCGAACTGATCAAGAAGGAAGTGCCGGAAGTCGCTGAAAACATCGTCAGGATATTCGCTATTTCCCGCGAACCGGGGATCAAGTCCAAAGTGGCCGTATATTCAACCGACAAAGCGATTGATCCGGTTGGAGCCATCGTTGGCATGAACGGCAACCGGGTTCTGGCCATCACCAAGGAACTGCGGGGCGAACGCATCGATGTCATCGCCTGGAGCGATGTCCCGGAAAGGTTTATCGCTTCTGCCTTGACGCCTGCCGAAGTGGTCAAGGTTCACCTGGTCGACCCGATCAACCACGTGGCCGAAGTGACCGTCAAGGATGAAACTCTGTCAGCGGCCATCGGCAAGAAAGGAGTCAATATAAAACTTGCTTCCAAACTTACCCAGTGGGATATTCAAATCGCCAACCGCAAAAGCGAACACAGCGAAGAAAAGCAAACCAAACAATAGGAGGGCGAGAATATGTCTACCACAATCAAGCTTCATGAAGCCACCAAGCAGTTCAAGATCTCGAATAAACTGGCCATGCACTTTTTGGAAAAGATCAACCTGCCGGTCAAGTCGCACTCCTCGGTCATAACGGTCGATCAACTCGAATTGTTGCGTGAATTGGCCGCCAATCCGAAAAAGATCAGCGCACTGGAAACCGAACTCGCCAAAGGCAAAACCGGCAAAAAAGCGCCGGTGGCGCCAGCCCCTGAAGAGGCCGCGGAAACAAAAAAAGCGGCCGGTAAGAAGCCGGCGCCGGAAAAAAAGGAAAGCGCCAAAAAACCGGCTGAAAAAAAAGTTCCCGAAAAAAAGGCCCCGGAAAAGAAAACGGTCGAAAAAACAGCGGCCGCTTCACCACCCAAAGGTGGCACGCCCCCAAAAGGGGACACGCCCACTTCAGGGGGCAAGAAAGCTATCCCTGAAAAAAAAGCCGCGTCGCCTGCGGACAAACCGACCGTTTCCTCGGCGCCCAAGCCCGCTGAGGCAGCGCCTGCCGTCCACCCGGCGGCGCCCCCGGCAGTGGCCAAGCCCGCCGCCGCTCCTTCACCCAGGCCCGCACCCCCGGCGAGGCCCCCGGCAGTGGCCAAGCCCGCCGCTGCTCCTTCACCCAGGCCCGCACCCCCGGCGAGGCCCAGGCCCCAACCAGGACCCCAGAGGATTTTCAGGCCGGCACCGCCACAGGGCAGGAGACCCCCATACCCGCAATCCCAGCGCCGTTCCGAACCACGGCCGGCACCGCCGCCGAAAAAGGAAATAATCGTAGAGCCCTTATCCCTGCCGGCCAAGATCCAGATCACCGATTTCTGCACGGTCAAGGAACTGGCCGAAAAACTGACCATTAAATTGAAGCTCCTGGAAGATAAAATTGCCCAGCTGAAAATGAACTACCTGGGCAACCAGATCATGGAAAGCACCGACATCGAAAAATTGTGCGCCGATTTAGGAGTGGCGGTTGAGATCCTCGCTTACGAGGATTATGTTTTCCAAAACCAGGTGAGCAAAAGCAACGGCAAAATGACCGGGCGCCCGCCGGTGGTCACCGTCATGGGCCACGTCGACCACGGCAAGACCACGCTGTTGGATACCCTGCGCAAAACCCGGGTCGCCGAAAAAGAAGCCGGTGGCATCACCCAGAAGATCGGTGCTTACAAACTGTGTACGCCTGAGGGGACCATTGTCTTCATTGACACGCCGGGACACGAAGCATTCACCAATCTGCGGGCCCGGGGAGCCAAGGTCACCGATCTGGTCATCCTGGTCGTGGCCGCCAACGACGGCGTGCAGCCGCAAACCATTGAGGCCATTCACCATGCCCAGGCCGCCGGCGTGCCGATGATCGTAGCCATCAACAAGATAGACATCCAGGGAGCCGACATAGAAAAGATCAAGCAGGACCTGAACAAGAACAACATTCTGGTAGAAAGCTGGGGCGGCAAAGTGGTTTCCGTTGAAATATCGGCCAAAAACAATAAAAACCTGGACACCTTACTGGAAATGATCCAGCTCACCGCCCAGATGCAGGAGCTGAAGGCCTTCCCCCATATTCCGGCTCGGGGCACCATCATCGAATCGCGGCTCGATCCCCAGCTGGGACCGATCGGCACGGTGCTGATCCAGCACGGTCAACTCAAAAAAGGGGATTATTTCATTTGCGGCAGTTCCCTGGGCAAGATCAAATCGATATACGATGACAGCGGCAACATGCTGAACTCAGCCCAGGTTCCCGATCCGATTGAGATCATGGGTTTTGAGGCCGTCCCCCAGGCCGGCGACATATTCCAGGTCGTCGATGACCTGGAAAAAGCGAAAAAGATCATTGAGATGCGGCAGATCAATCAGAAAGCTTCCAAGAACAAGGACTTTCTGGCCGAAAAGAAGCTGAGCCTGCAGAACCTTTTCCAGATGGTCGAGCAGGAGAAGATCCAGGCTTTCCCGGTGATCGTCAAGGCCGACAACTTCGGCAGTGCGGAAGTTCTGGGACAGATCCTCGACCGCCTCAGCCAGGACAAATTGAAAATTGAAATCATGCACAGCGGCCTCGGCAACATCACCGAAGGCGATATCCTGCTGGCTTCGACCGCCGGCGCGGTTATACTCGGCTTCAACGTCAAGACACCGCAAAAAATTCTCTCCATGGCCAAGATGGAAAAAGTGGAGATCCGGCTTTACAGCGTGATCTACCACCTGGTCGAGGACATTGAAAAGGCCGTCAAGGGGAAGATCGGCCCGCAATACCAGGAAACCCTGATCGGCAAGGTTGAGATCCTGCAGAAATTCAAGATCTCCAAGGTGGGCATCGTAGCCGGATGCGTTGTCCGCGACGGCAAGGTCACACGCAAATCCAAGATCAAGGTCATGCGCGACAGCGACCTGGTCTTCGAAGGCGAGATCGAATCCCTGAAACGCATCAAGGATGAAGTCACCGAGGTTCGGGCCGGGACCGAGTGCGGCATCCGCATCAAAAATTTCAGCACCATTGAAACCGGAGACATCCTGGAAATATATGAAACGTCCATCATCCCATGATGATCGGCATGCTGGAGATTGATTTGTTCAGCGAACAATTTCACAGTCTGAAGGAAAAAAGGCGGCTGCTTTCCAGCCTGAAGGAGCGTTTGAAAAATAAATTCAACATCGCCGTGGTGGAAAGCGATTTCCAGGACTTGTGGCAGAAAGCCCAGTTGTCAGTCGTTTCCCTGGGACCGAGCCGGGCCATCCTGGAAAACACATTCAAGCAGATCGAAGATTTCATTTTCCTGAACTACGCTTTGCAGATCAGTAAAATAAAAATTCAGTATTTTTAAAATGTCCTACCGCCTGGAAAAATTCACCAGCACGCTGCAGCAAGCCTTGGGAGAGATCCTCAATCGGGACAGTTTGAATCCGGATTTCAAGCTTGTCAGCATCCTGCGCGTCCAGCTCGGCCGCGACCTGAAAAAGGCGATCGTTGCCATCGCCTGCCCTGCGGGCAAAGTGGATCACGTGCTGCAGCAGCTCAACCGATCCCGGGGCTTCATTAAACGGCAGCTAGACCGGAAAATGATCCTGCGCCACATGCCCGAACTTGAATTTGTCAAGGATACGGTCCAGGAGCTCGAGCAACAAATTTCCCGCCTGCAAAAAGAAGGGGATCATGAAAACACGCATAGCTGAGAAGATCAGGCAAGCCAACAATATAGCCATTAGTTCGCATGTCCGCCCCGACGCCGATTCCATCGGCAGCGGTTTGGCCCTGTTTCTCATGCTCAGGCAAATGGGCAAAACCCCCGCTTTTTTCAATACCGATCCCGCCCCCTATCCCATCAGCCGCTTGCCCGGCTATGAACATATCCGCAGCGGCCAGATCCATCCGCAAACCTTCGATCTGGTTATCCTGATCGAGGGCGGCAGCGAGGAGCGGACCGGGCAGAAACATTTAAAGGATTATTTTTGCATCAAAATCGATCATCACGCCAGCTTGAGCGACGACGCCGACATCAACTGGGTGGTCCCCGATGCCGCGGCGGTCGGAGAACTGGTCTATGAACTGGGATTGGAACTGGCCGTGAATTTCAGCCGCGATATCGCCTTCAACCTGTACGCGGCCATCGCCTCTGACACCGGTTCGTTCAAATATTCCAATACCACGCCGGCTTCACTGGCCATCGCCGCCGACCTTACCGTCCGCGGCGGCTTCACCCCTTTTGAAGTCAGCAACCTGTTGTTCAACTCCAATCCTCAGGAAAAGATCCGCATGCTGACCCGGGTTTTGTCCACCCTGGAAATGGCCCTTGATGAGCGTGTGGCCATGATCCATTTTCAGCGCGATTTCTTAAGCCGGCTCAGCCTGAAAGACATTGAAACCGAAGACATCATCGCCATCGCCCGCTCCATAGACGGCGTGCAGGTACTGCTGTTCTTCAAGGAGATCGCCGATAATTACTTCCGCGTTTCCATCCGTTCCCGCGACAACTTTTCCGCCCGTCGGGTCGCCCAGACCTTCCAAGGCGGCGGCCATCACCACGCAGCCGGTTTCTTTTTCAGCGGCAACCTGGCTGCCGCCAAAAAGGAGATCCTGCAGCTGGTCGCTGCCCAGTTCCAATGATCCATGGTCTGATCGCCGTCAACAAGGAAAGGGGCAGCAGTTCCCACGCGCTGGTGGCCAGCATCCGCCGGCTCTTCAAAACCAAAAAAGCGGGCCATTTCGGCACCCTTGACCCCAACGCCACCGGCCTGCTGCTCATAGCCCTGGGCCACGCCACCCGTTTTTTCGATTTTTATGTCAAGCAGAACAAATTGTATTCCGGCCTCATCCGCTTCGGCTTTGCCACCAGCACCTATGATTCCGAAGGCATGCCCCAGAAAGCCAAGCAGGATATCGACCTTCAACGAATCAACCTTGAAACCCTGCTGGCGGGATTCCGGGGCAAACAAATGCAAATGCCGCCGGCATTTTCTGCCAAGAAATTCAAGGGTAAACCGATGTATACGTATGCCCGCCGTCAGCAGGAGGTCCCCATCAATGCGGTGGAAGTCAGCATCCACGAGTTAACGGGGCGGGTGATCGACCATGATACCCTGGAATTCAGGGCCCTGACATCGTCAGGGACATACATCCGCTCCCTGGCTCACGATCTCGGTCAGAAGGTCGGCGTCGGGGCTTACCTGCTGGAATTGAAAAGAGAGAGGATCGGTTCTTTCGGACTGGAGCAGGCAAAGACCCTGGCCGAGATCGAAAATTTGGTGGAAGCCGGGAACGGCCTGCAGGCGGTCATCCCCATCGAGTCGCTCCTGGATGAATTCCCCAAAATGATCGTCAGCCAGACCGGGAGGCGCTGCATCTGCAACGGCATGGCACTGAAGGCCGCCGATGTCCTGAAAATATTCCCTGCTCAGAGCACAGCCTATTTCCGCATCTTCGACGACGAGGGCAAGCTGCTGGCCATCGCCCAGAAGGAAGCGCACTCCCTGAGCTTCAAGCCGTACCTGGTGCTCCCTGAGGACGTTAAAATCATCTAGTGAGCTGACGTCCCCAGGACTTCGCATTTAAAACTTTCCTGGTTTGCTTCAATCTTCAGGTTGAGCCTGTTCCTCATCTAATTTTATCCTCCGCAAGTATGCTCCTGAACAATGAAAAGATCACATTACCAGCAGAGTGGGTATGGTCTTCCCCAAGGCCTGGGAAAACCGTTTTTTTTTTGCAGCAGTCTTTATTTTAAAACAAATACCGCGGATACGGGATTGTGGTCACTATTTTGGAAACCCAGATCGTGGCCCGTCACCCTCAGTATTTTGACATTGGCTGATACCAGAAAACCGTCTACAACAGCGACAAAATTCTCGCCTTCTTTGTAGGCCGAGGCATTGTTTCTCACCGTAGGGACGGTTTTGTCCAAAGCCCAGGCAAACCCTGGCGGTGTAAAATCTTCCGGTAGTGTCGCGTACCAGCTGGGCCATGGCTTTGCTGAATTAAAAAACTTTGGATCGCTACCCGGCAGTCCATGGTTCCAGTCCGCACCGACAATCACATGGTTGCCGTTTTTAAATTCAGCCATTATCCGCTTCTTCAAGTATGCCAACTGCAGTTTTCTGATCCGACCCCCTTTGTCATAAGCGGACAAATGAGCGTTGATCAGCAGCAACTCCTTGCCCTCTTCCAGCGGCAGCCTGCTTTCTATGAAACATCGGTCCAGCTCGGCCAATTGCCGCGGCCATGGCTCACTGCCCGGGAATTGATATCTGGTCGCCGCTTTCACATTATGTCGGGAAAAGATCAGCAAGCCGCTGTAAACCGAGCCCATTGGCCGGGCAAGCGGCACCGGCACCCATGGCACTTTGTAGTTGACAGCAAAAATACTGCCGTAGCCGACAATGTTTTTTTGCAGATGATCCAATTCATTGACCTGATGACTCCTTGAGGATCTGATGTCCACTTCCTGCAACATGATCAAATCCGGCTTTTCCTTGGTCAAGAAATTTGTGACATGATTCAGGTTGGTCAGTGTCTGTTCAAGGCTTTTACACCTCGATCCCCTACCTCCATCCATAAAGAAATCCTCGCCCGCATCCAATCCACAATAGCCAATATTAAAGGTCAAGACAGATATCGGCATGCCTTTTTTCAGTATTTCGGCCCTATTGTTCTGAATGTCCAGATTGGTCTCTTCCTCTGGTCTGAAGTCCGTTGCGGTCATGAACGCCAGGTAAGCCAGAACCAAAAATATCAGCAAAACAGTGAAAGCCCACAGCCCCTTGCCTATCCTACGCAGCATGGATCTCCTTCCCAGCCATCATGCGAACTTGCGGGTGAAAGTTCAACCCGATTGTCCGAAATAATTGCCGCGGCAGATCAGGCGGGTGAGGTTGTGAATGAAAATCCCCCGCTTCCAGCTGGCAACGATCTTTTCAGTGCCGCATTCGATGGCCAGACGGTCCTTGACCTTTCCCAGCCGGCGCAGGACGGCGAACACGGCGGCGCTGCCGGTCGAAGAGGCCAGGGTCGGCCCGACCCCCCGCTCATAGAAAAAGACCCGGCAATTTTCAGCATCGGTAAACTGGACGAATTCCACGTTGACGCGCGCCGGGAACATGGGATGGCTTTCCAGTTTCTTCCCCAGTACGGCCAGGCGGGCGTGGTCGAGTCGCTCCCGGCAAAAAACCACGGCATGGGGATTGCCCACTGAAACCGGATAAAATTCCAGGCCCTCGCAGGTGAAACGCTCCTGCCCGTGCTTTAGAAAAGGGAACGATTTTCGGTTGGAAAAATCGGGCCGGCCGATCTCCACGTCGAACTGGAAGACAGGTCCGCGGCGGGCCAGGAGGTCGACCCGCCTGGTTCCGATGGCGGCCTGGAGCAGCAAGGGCGAAGCCGCCAGACGGCGATGCAACAGGACCGCAGCCAGGCCGGCCATGCCGTTGCCCGACAATTCGGCCGTGCTGCCATCGCGGTTGAAGATCTCGAAAAAAAATCTCCGTTTTTCGAAGCGATAGAAGACCGCGCCGTCGGCGCCGACCCCGCGCTGGCGGTCGCAGATCTCCCGGGCCAGGTCCCCAAGGGAACGACCGCCCTGCAGGCTCGCCAGCTCAGAACTGTCGATCTCGATGAAATCGTTGCCGAAAGAACTGGTCTTGTAAAAGATCATTCAGGCAGGGCAAAGCGGATGTACACCTCATCGCCGTCGCGGTTGATCAACAGCAGGACCATGGAACCGCCGCGCCGGCCGGTTATGATGCGCTTGAATTGAGCCACGCTCTCGATTTCGGTGCGGTTGACGGCCAGGATCACGTCGCCGGGCTTGAGACCGTTTTCGGCCGCCGTGCCGCCCCGCTCCACGTTATCGACCACCAGGCCCCTGGCCGTCTTCAATCCGTATTCGCGGGCCAGGGCCGGAGTGTTCTTGACCAGGCCCATGCCCAGGCTCATGCTCTTGCTCACGGCGGCGGCCTGCTCGCGGGCCGCATCCGGGGCCTCGATCACCTTGACCTTGAGCACCTTCTTGTCGCGGTTGCGGAAAATGGTGGTGGTGATCTCGTCGCCGGGAGCCGAATTGGCGATCTCCATCTGCAGGTCGGTAGCTGACTTGACCGCCTTGCCGTTGATGGCCACGATCAGGTCGTAGCGTTTCAGTCCGGCTCGCTGGGCAGGGGAATTTTCCTCCACTCGCGAAACCAGCACCCCGGCGGTGGGCAGGTCCAGATCCTTGGCATCGCCTTCGCTGATGTTCTGGATCAGGATGCCGAACCAGCCGCGCACCACCTTGCCCTTGGTTTTCAGGTCGGCCACGACTTTCTTGGCCATGTTGGCCGGGATGGCGAAGCCGATGCCGATGTTGCCGGCGCTCGGGGTCAAAATGGTCGAATTGATGCCGATGGCCTCGCCCTTCATGTTGATCAGCGGCCCGCCCGAGTTGCCCATGTTGATGGCGGCATCGGTCTGCAGGAAATCCTCGTATTGGGCCAGGCCGAGCTGCCGGCCGGTTGCCGAAATGATCCCCGAGGTTACCGTCAGGTCCTGGCCGAAGGGGTTGCCGATGGCCAGCACCCACTCGCCCACTTCCACGGCATTGGAATCGCCCAGATTGATGAAGGGGACGTTTTTGGAACTGATCTTCAGCAGCGCCAGATCGGTTTTGGGATCGGTGCCTATGATCTTGGCAGTGAACTCCTCATTGTCGATATTGAAGATCTTCACCTTGACGGCATCCTTGACCACGTGGTTGTTGGTCAGGATATAGCCGTCAGCCGAGATGAAAAATCCCGAGCCCTCGCCGGAACGCTTTTCCTGGCGCCGCGGAGCATTGAAAAACTGGTCGAAGAAATCGTCACCGAACATGGAGCGCCTCTCCACGATCGATTCAGATATCACCTTGACTACCGCCGGCTTGACTTTGCGGACGATATCGACAAAACTATTGGGAACGACCGATTGGGAAACGGATTCAGCCCTGACCACGGCCGGGCTGATGACAGGTGAATGATCCACTGATTTTTGCAGGAAACCGAAACTCAAAGCGAAAAAAAGCGCCCCGGCCAGGAAACTGGCCCCGGCGATAAGACCTATTTTTTTCATGCGATCCTCCTTGTTCTATCTAGAAATATTATGACGCAAAAAAAACTGGAAAAGTTTCATCATTTGCCCAGGCTTTGGATGAAATTGATGATGCCAAGGTAGAGCCCGGCGGCCACGGCCTGGCGGTATGACGGCGAGGTTAACCGCCTGGCCTCGTCACGGTTGCTCAAGAAAGAGACCTCGACAAGTGCCGAAGGCATCTGTGCTCCCAACAGAACATAGAAAGGGGCCTTCTTCACCCCCAGGTCTTCGATGGCATCGTATTTTTGCTTCAGGTTGGCCACCATGCTCTTCTGGATGGACTGGGAGAGGATCCGGGATTCGGATATCTTGCTGTTCTGCAGGATCTGGTTCAGGATGGTGCGCATCTCGGCCATGGACTTGCTGCTCATGGCGTTTTCCTGGGCGGCCACTTCCATGGCCCGGGGATCGGCGGTGATGTTCAGGTAATACGATTCCACGCCGCGGGCGGTCTGGCGCGGCGCCGAGTTGGTGTGGATGGAGACAAAAATATCGCCCTGGTTGGAGTTGGCGATGGCCGCCCGCTCCTCCAACGGCACGTAATCGTCGCGGCAGCGGGTAAGGATGATCTCGAATTCCGCATGTTCATTCAAAATGGCGTTCAGCCTTTTGCCGATATCCAGGGTGATGTTTTTTTCCTGCACGTCCAGGCGACGGTTGACCGTACCGGGATCCTTGCCGCCATGGCCCGGATCGATGACGATGCGGTGCACGCCCAGCCCGAGCTGGCGGGCGATGGAAGGGTTGCCCTCAACCGCGGGAATATTCTGCTCCCGCGTCTGCTGGCCATGGCTGACGAATTCGGCCTGACTATATATGTCAAAGACGATGCGGAAGGGGGAGGTCAAGTAAAAACGGTTGTATTTGCCGATCTTGTCGAAATCAAAGACCACGCGGATGGTCTGGGCGTTCCATTTGCCGATACGTATCCTCTGCAGGTTCCCGGCCTGGATCTTGATCTCATTTTTCTTTTCAAAAGGGTAATCCGCGGCAAAGCGGCAGTTTTTCAGGTCAAAAAACAGGCGGCCGCTGCTGCTGCCCTTGAGGGTTTTTTCGCTGATCTTGATATCGGCGCTGAGATCCAGGACCACGCGTGTGTATTCGGGATAAGAATAATAGCGGATGTTCTGCAGATTGACTGGTCCCCTGGCCGGCAGGGCCAGTGAGACCGCCAGCATGAAGTATATTCCCAATAAGCGTTTCAACACGGTTATACTGTACTAAAAAATGAACCATAAATCAATATCGGCCGCACAAAAGCAGAAAATCGGGTCGCGTTTATTTGCCCTTTGGTCCGGAATATTTTTTAAACGGCCGTGGCGCCGTTTGCGAATTCTTTTTTGCGCGGCCGGGACTTTTTTCGGTTTTACTCATTTGCACTCGCGCCTGTCCCCCAAGGGGATGCCGGCCTTGAAGTCCCGCCTGGCGGCGGGTGTTCTTGAACTGGTTGACAAAATTTTTGGCGCCCATGTTTCTCCAGCCGTGATCATACCACGATTCAGTGGAATTTGGGACTAGAGCGCTCAAACACCTTAAAAAATCCCTCTCTCCCCCCTTTCATTGTGACCCTTAAAAAATACTTGCTTAATAAATACCTGGAAGTGAACGGCAAAACAATCGGGAAATATCTGATTCCGGCATTCGAAAAACCTTAGGTGCCAAATGGCAACTTAAAGGAGCTTTCGTGACGCGCAACCAGAGAAGACTAAAATTCTAAATCACAAATCCCGAATTCCAAATAAATTCCAAGTTCCAAATCCCAATGACCTAAACAAAGAGGCAGACGGGTTGAAGGGTAAAAGAGTAGATGGGTTTAGAAAACCGCAATATTTCGCTATCATTGCGTTTGCCCCATCAACTCATCTACTCATCAACGAATGCCTGTTCTCCTCGTTCGGGTCATTTGGTCATTGGTGCTTGATGCTTATTTGTAAATTGCTGCTTGGGATTTGTGATTTTTCTTCACCGTCAACCGTGCACCGTACACCTTACACCGATTTCCACCTGTGACCCATTGTCTATCGCCTATAACCCATCGCCCCTAGCCTCTTCCTACTGTCTACTGTCTACTGGGCTTCACATATCCAGGGAAGTGATCCCCTCCATGATGGCGTATTTGGTCAACTCGGCGATGCTGAATATGTTAAGCTTGTCCATAATGTGCTGGCGGTGCGTTTCCACGGTCTTGACCGACACGCTCAACTGAGAGGCAATGCGCTTGGTGGTGCTGCCTTCGGCCAGGAGCTGCAGGATCTCCTTTTCGCGAGGGCTGAGCAGCGAGGGATTGCTTTTGCGCATGCGCTGGATATAGTCGCGGATCACCACCCCCGAGATCATGGAGCAGAGATAGGTCCGCCCCGAAATCACCTGGCGGATGGCCTGGATCATTTCATCGAAAGCACAATCCTTGAGCAGGTAGCCCATGGCCCCGGCTTCAAACATGCCGGCCACGAAGCGCTTGTCGGCATGCATGGAGAGGGCGATGACCCGGCAGCCCCATTCCTTGGCCACGATGTGGCGCGTGGCGTCCATGCCGTTCAGGTCATCCATGGAGATGTCCATGATGATGATGTCCGGGCGCAATTGCTCGGCCAGGCGGATGGCTTCCCGGCCGTTCTTGGCTTCGGCGATCACTTCCAGGCCTTTTTCCTTTTCGAGCAGGGTGCTCAAGCCGTCACGCATGATCTTGTGGTCATCGGCGATGAGGATCTTCACGCTCATGGATTTTTTCCCTTGGCCACCGCTGCGCAGCCGTGCGGCGGCATGGTCAGGATGATCTGCGAACCCTTCCCGGGCTTGGACTTGACCTCCAGACCGCCGCCGAGATAACTCAAGCGCTCGCGCATGCTGAAAAAGCCGAACCCGCCGTTCTGCTCCCTGGGATTGAATATTGTCGACGCATCGAATCCCACCCCGTCATCGTTGACCTGGACCTTCAGGAACGGCGCCTCGAAAGAGAGGATGACCTTGGCCTGGCTGGCCCGGGAATGCTTGCCCACATTGACCAGCAGCTCGCGAATGACCTGGAACAGGATCACCTGCCGGTCGTCATCCAATTCCGGATCGTCGAAGCGGCTTTCGAATTCAATCGGGACATGGAACTGTTCCTGGATCCTTTCGGCCAGCCATTCCAGTGCGGCCTTGAAACCCAGTTCATAAAGGACCGGCGGGCTGAGATCGAAGATCAGCGAGCGGGCGTCCTGGATGCTGCACTCCAGCAGGCGGCGCACGGCGGACATTTCATTTTTCAGGGCGCTGTCGGTCAGGTTGTTTTCCAGGGCGGCGACTTTCAGTTTGCACAGGGCCAGGTTCTGTCCGATCTGGTCATGGAGTTCGGAAGCGATGCGCCGCCGCTCCTTTTCCTCGATCAGGGTCAGTTCCGAGGTCAAGGCGCGCAGCTGCTCCTGGTAGGCCAGCAGTTTGGCTTCGGCTTCCTTGCGCTCGGTGATGTCCTCGGAAATTCCCAACAGGTATTTCGTGATCCCATCGGAGCCCCGGATGCAGACTTTCCGGGTATGGAGCAGCCGCTGGCCTTTCTTGGCAGTCATGATGGGCTCTTCCGGGATATCCAACATATTGGCTTCGCCAGCAAGGACTTCCCGGTCCTTGGCCATGAAGAATGCAGCCTGCTCAGGGGGAAACAAATCCAAATTGTTCTTACCGAGCAAGCTCTTGCGGTCATATCCCAGAAGTTCTTCACCGGCGTGATTGAATACGACGAACCTCAGGTCTTTCGCTTCCTTGATAAAGATCATGAGCGGGACGTTCTCCACGACCGCATCGATGAGGGCTTTCGATTCCTTCAGCTCCTGTTCGGCCCGCTTGCGCTCGCTGATGTCGCGAATGGTATGCAATATATATTTTTCGTCGTTGACATCTATGATCGCCGCCGACACCAACCCCAATATGTTTTCACCCGACTTGCTTACGAACCAGTACTCAATATTCTCGGCAGCTCCTCCCGTTCGCAAGGCGTCAATTATCCCTTCATGTTCCCCGGGATTTTTATAGATATTTATTTCCGTGTTGGTCTTGCCGACGACCTCGTTTTCCTCGTAACCAAATATTTTCGTGAACCCCTTGTTGACGGACACGATCCTGCCGTCATCCAAGTGGGACAAGATAAAAGAATCCGGGCTGATATAAAATAATTTTTTGAATTTCTCTTCCGACGTGACCAGCTGGGATTCAGCACGGCGGCGGCGAAGCGAAACCGATGTGATATGGCTGAATGATTTCAATAATTCTATGGATACGGCCGGGGTCCCCTTGGCGACGGCCATTATGACGGTCCCGATGAGCTCGTTCTCGACGACCAGCGCCATGCCGATAAAATGATCGATATTGAACAAATGTTGGACTATGGAGCTCGCCTTTTCAGTAATGGCCCCGAACGATGCCTCATGGAGGGTGCTGCGATACCCTACGATCTCGCTGGTTATTTCCTTATACTTCGCCTTGCTTACGTCATATTTGATGTTCCTGACATTTTTGCCAAGAATTTTGTTTACCTCAGTCAATATTTTGCTATTGGTCTTGGCACTGATGAATTCGAGCTGGCGGGTGTCTTTGTTGTACTGATTGATCCCGACATAAATGGCCTTGGTTAGGCTCATCAGTTTTTCGGAAATATATTCATTGATATCAGCCGCCGGGGGCATCATCGCCAAATCGAGCGATATTTCGTTAAGGGTGGACAGTACTTTGTTTTTTTCCGCGATATTCAGTTCCGCCCGCTTGCGCTCGCTGATATCGCGGCCGTAACCGATCAGGCCGCAGGGGGTGCCTGCCGCATCGAACCGCAGGGAGGCCGATAACTCAATTGGAACGAGATCGCCGTTTTTTTTCTTGAAACTGTATTCCAGGATGGTCAATTTCCCGTTTTTTGTGAATTTCTTGATGTTTTGCAGAAATATCTCATGGTCGAAATCGGTAACAAAATCAAACGAATTCCTGCCGATGATCTCATCAAAAAAATAGCCGCTGAGGTTGACGAAACGCTGATTGACCATCTGCAGATTCCCATCCAGATCCGTGACCGCGATGATATCGGGCGAAGTGTCGATCAAGGAACGGTAATATTTTTCGCTTTCGCGCAGGGCCGTTTCGGTCTGCAGCTTGGAGATCAAAGTCCCGGCCTCCTTGCCGATCATTTCCAGGATGTTTTTTTCCTCGGGGCTGAAAGCCGAGCGTTTGCAGCTGCCCACGTTGAGGGCGCCGATCACCCGGCCCTTGGAGACCAGGGGAATGCTCGCTGCTATGCGCAAGCCCAATGGCTTGGCCAGGTCAGGCACCGTTTTCAACGCGTGGTCGACGAAGACCGACTCCCCACGCAGCACCTTGGAAAAGGGGAGATTTTTCGTCAACATGAATTCTTTTTTCAGGTGAAAATTCTTTTTTACTCCCCGGGAGGTGAGTAAGTTCATTTTTTCCCCCAAAGGGTCGAGGATGAAAATGGCGGTCGTGTCGAGGTCCAGGGGCTGGGTCACGCAATCGAGGATGACCTCCAGCATGTCGGTCAGGGATTCGGCCATGTTGCCCTTGGAGATGATGCAGTTGAGGATCTCGATCTGCTGGGTTCTGATCCTCTGCATCTCCTCGGCCTTCTTGCTGAAGGAGATGTCCTCGACGGTCCCCTCGAAAAAGACCTGATTATCCTCGTTACTCACCAGCTTGGCATTCTCGCGGACATGGATCATGGTGCCGTCTTTTTTATACCAAACGGATTCCAAACCCTTGATCTCGCCGTCGCGCTTGAGGCGCTTGACGAAATCGGCACGCCGGTATTCGGTATGCCGGGAATCTTTTTCCAGGTTACGGGTTGCCAGTTCAGCGAAGGAATCGTATCCCAGCATCTGGACCAGGGCCGGATTGGAGTCGACGATGCGGCCGTCGGGGGTGGTGCGGTAGATGCCGATGGGCACGTTTTCAAAAAGCTGGCGATAGCGCTCCTCGCTCTCCAGCAGGGCGCGCTTGACCTTTTTATAACGCTTGACTTCGACGACGACCAGTTCGCGCGTGTTTTCTTTTTCATCCATTGGCGGCGGCACCTCGCTCCGTGTACAAACATCGTATCCAGTAGAGTTTTTTTTGTCAAGGCATGGGTAGCGGACGGAGTAATAAGTCACAAATGACCAGTGACAAGTGACGAGGAAGAATAAAATCCCAAGCACCAAGCTCCAAATCCCAAATAAATTCCAATTTCCAAATTCCAATGTCCTAAACGAGAGCCCTTTCTGTTATGCTTTCTTCGTTTGGGTTATTTGGTAATTGGAATTTGGTGCTTGTTTGGAATTTGGGATTTGTGATTTGGAATTTTAGAACGGGCGGGTTTAAAACCCGCCCCTACCCTAACTCGCGCTTTTTCTTTGTGTCTCTTTCTTCAACATCGAACCTCGAACTTCGAACTTCGAACCTTGTTGATTAATTACTGATTTTATGGTATATTATCTTTCTAGTGGGGCTGTAGCGCAGTTTGGGAGCGCGTCTGAATGGCATTCAGAAGGTCGGGAGTTCGATCCTCCTCAGCTCCACTTTTACTTCCCATAAAAAACTGGAAAACATACAGGAATATTAAATAAAAATTATATTTCTCAAATAATTATTGTTCCAATCTTGACCTTTCTTGACCTTGCGCTGGATGTTATTTTCGCAGCAACCGTACAGCTTTGAACTGCCGCACGATATCCCGGATCCCCTGGCCAAATTCCACCTCGGTCCGGAAGCCGAGTTCCTCACGGATCAAGCCGGCATCGCAAAGCCAGTAATTGTCGCGGGCGCTGCGCAAATCGCTGCGCGTGACCAGGGGCGCCTTTCCCGTCAGCCTGGAGATGGCCTCGGAAACAAAAGCCACGCTCAGCATAAGCGGATGGGGTATCTTCAGCACGAATTTCAGATCCATTTCCAGAAGCAGCTGACTCAGAATTTCCCGCCATGAGTAGAATTCCTTTGCCGCGACGAAATAGGTTTTGCCCCTGACCGACTCATTTTCCGCAACCAAAACCAGCGCCCGAACCAGGTCCTGCACGAAACAGATGCTGGTCTGTTTCTCGCGCCGGCCGATCAGAGGCACGATCCGCCGCCGCAGCAGGTTCATGACGGCCAGCAGCTCTTTCTGCCCGCTGCCCAGCACGTTCGGCGGGCGTACGATCACGATCGGCAGCCTGTCGAAAAAAGCGGCTGCCGCCTGTTCGGCCAGGTATTTGCTCTTTCCATACAGCGACACGGGCCGACAATCGTCCCCTTCACGCAGAGGTTTTTTATCCAGGGCCGGACCAACGGCGGCAATGCTGGAAACCACGACCAATTTCCTCAGTCCGGGATTTGCCTGCGCGCAGGCCTCCAGTATATTGGTCGTGCCTTCCACGTTGGTCCTGAAGTAGCCCGGCCAATCCGGCGCGCTCAGCACGGCCCCGGCATGAAATATGTAATCCATGCCCTTTACGGCACGGCGCAGGGAATCAAGGTCAAAATAGCTACCGCTGATGCGGGCAACGGCAAGCCCTGCCAAGGCGCGCGGCTCGCTGGCGGGCCGGACAAGACAGGATACAGCGTGCCCCCGCGCCAACAAGTAGCGCACCAGGTGGCCGCCGATAAATCCGCTGCTCCCTGTCACCAGCGCTTTCACTTTATTTCTCATTACAAATGAAAAACGCTTTTTAAAGGTAGCCCTGCTGCCGGTACCAATCGATCGTGATCTTCGCCCCTTGCTCAAAAGGATAGCGGCTTTGAAAACCGATCTCCCGCCGTGCCTTGCTGGTATCGTACATCCAGTGACGGTATTTCAAATACAGGGTCAGTTCCTCCCGGGTCAGGACCGGGACGGACCTCGTCAACCTGGAAACGATTTCAATAAAAAACGTAAAAAAATGAAGCACGAAATAGGGCAGCGGCAATTTGACAGGGTGTTTGCCCAGGATCAAGGCAATCGTTCGATATATCTGCTTCACGTGATAGGCTTTTTCTTCACCCAGGATATAGATTTCTCCCCGGGCCTTGGGGTTCTCGACGGCATCGATCATGCCCAGGACCACGTCCCAGACGAAACAGACCGTCGCCTTCAACGTGCCGACATTCACTTGCAGCCCTTTGCTCAGCAGCTTGAAAAAAATGTACAACCCCCCGTCGCTTCCGGGGCCATAGACCACGGGCAGGCGGATGATCGTATACGGCAACGTGTTTTTCAAGGAAGCCAGGTATTCTTCCGCTGCGAGTTTGCTTTTGCCGTAGGCGCTCACCGGCCGGCAGGGCGCACCTTCATTCAACAAATCGTTTTTCCCCGAAGGCCCCATGACCGTCGCGCTGGAAGCAAAGAGAAACCGTTTCGGTACCACGCCCTGCTCGCGGCAGACATCAATAAGATTCTTCGTTCCCTCGAAATTCACCCGGAACAGCGCCTCCGGGGGCACCCCGCCCATCACTGCCGCCAGATGGAATATGTATTCGGCGCCGGCCACGGCAGCCACGAGAGTCGATTTTTCCACAAGGTCCCCGTATAGGATCCGGCAATCGAGTCCGCGGATCCGGGAAATGTCTTCTCCGGGCCGGACCAGGCAAACCACCCGGTTGCCCCGGCGCAGCAGCTCGGGCACGAGATTGCTGCCGATGAACCCGGCCGCTCCGGTCACCAGGATTTTCCTTCCCTCCAGGGAAAAACCCTTGTTATGCAAGCGCATGAAGATCGACATCGCCTATGAACGGATTGATGGGACCCGCCGACTTACCGGCCGAGCAGGACCAAAGCGCCGGATACAATGGCCAGGATCGCCATGATCAAGGGAAGGCCCTCAAAGCTCAAGTGGAGCAGCGGAATCAGCCCGGTCATGATGAGCCAGATGCCCAGCAGGATCATCCCCAAGCTCTTTGTCAGTTTAAATTTACTCATTTTGTCACCCTCCTTTTTTTACTTTTCATTGGAAAATTATGAATCGATAAAATAGTAATAAGATTATCTTCCTCCATTTTTCTCTTTCTTCTCATTGTCCTGGCGGGCCTTTTTGCGGACCAGCATGATGAACATCCCGCTGAAGGCAAGCACTTCGGCCGTGAAATAGATCCTGGTCCGGGCAAAACTGCCGCTTTTCATCGCACCTTTTTATAATACTTCATCGCTTCCGGCATCACCGCTATGATCTTCGTCATACGCTTCTTGTCGGTGGGATGCGTGCTCAGGAATTCCGGCGGCTGCTGCCCCGCTTTTTTGGACATGCGCTGCCAGAACCCGATGGCGGCATGGGGGTCATACCCGGCCATGGCCATGAAGATCAGCCCGAGGCGGTCGGCTTCGCCTTCCTGAAGACGATTGTAGGGCAGGACCGCACCCAGCTGGACCCCGACGCCGAAAAGGCCCATCCAGATCTGCTGGGTCTGCTGAGGCTTCTGTTTGATCGCTTGAGCGAGCACCTGTCCGCCCAGTTGCGCGACCAGCGCCTGGCTCATCCGCTCGTTGCTGTGCTTGGCCACGGCGTGGGCGATCTCGTGCCCCATGACAACGGCCAGGCCGGTTTCGTTCTGGGTGAACGGCAGGATGCCGGAATACACCATCACTTTCCCTCCCGGCATGCACCAGGCGTTGGCTTCCTTGTTTGCGACAAGGTTGAATTCCCAGGCGAAGCCATTGAGACCCTGTGCCATATTGTTCCGGGCGAAATAGGCTGTCACCGCGTTCTGGATGTTCCTGCCGACCCGTTTCACTTCATTCGTATCAGCCGAGTTGGAACTCATCCTGTTTTCCTTCTGGAACTGGTCGTACTGGCTGAAGCTCATGGAAAGCATCTCGGCATCAGAAACGAGCGATAGCTGGCGCCTGCCGGTGAGCGGCACGAGGCTGCAGGTTTGGAACAGGAACGCCGCGATCACAATGACAAACAATTTGGTTTGTATTTTTTTCATGACCACCTCTTTTTACGTTTCCTCCCTAGAAGGTTCTTCTCCCCATAAGCAGCCGAACAAAGTTGGTTGAAAAGAATCCTGTGACCCAGATCGCACCGAGAGTGATTATAATTTTAAAAAACATATCAGCCCCCTTTTTGCCTGCTTCTCATTCTTTTGCCAAGCCATTTCAGGCGCGATGAACCGGACAGTCGCTATCTCCTGGTGATCAATCGGTAGACAAACAGGATCAAGATGGCTCCCAGGATCGCTCCGATGAATCCCGCCGGCTGGCCTTGCCTGTACCAGCCGAAGTGCTGCCCGATGTAGGTCGCCACGAAGGAGCCGGCAATGCCGAGAAGAATCGTAATGATGAATCCGCCCGGATCCCTTCCCGGCACGAGCAACTTGGCGATGAACCCGACCACAAAACCGATTATGATGATCCATAAAATATTCATGGGACCTCCTTTGAATGATTACAAGATTCAGCCTTTCACTTTGTCTTGCGCGGCCTTTTTCAACTTGTCATTGGCGATCACCGCGATATCCACCCGGCGGTTTTTCTGCCTGCCTTCAACCGAATCGTTGGTAACGATCGGCTGCGCTTCGCCGTAGCCTGTTACGGAAAATCTCGCCGACTGCACATTCATTGTCGCCAGGTACAAGGACACGGACTGGGCGCGCGCCTTCGATAGCGTCATGTTGTGTTCATCCGTTCCGCTGTCGTCGGTGTGGCCTTCGATCAGGATGTTGGTATCGGGATATTTGTTCAGGATCGTGGCCAGCTTGGCCAGGCTTGTTTTGCTGACCGGCCGCAGGTCCGACTTGTCAATATCATAAAGAATCCCGCTGTCGAAGGTGATCTTGATGCCTTCCCCGATGCGCTGGACTTCGGCCCCTTCAATATCGCGCTGCATTTCCGCGGCCTGCTTGTCCATGTAACTCCCAATAATGGCGCCGGCCGCTCCGCCAACAGCCGCACCGATGATCGCGCCAAGCACGGTGTTGCCGGCGGCATGGCCGATCAACCCGCCGAGGACGGCGCCGCCGGCGCCGCCGATCACGCCACCCTTTGCGGTCTTGCTCCAGGACGCGCAGCCAACGGCCGCCAATAAAAAAACCACCACAACGAACAGGGTCACAATTCTCTTCATAATGTCCTCCTTCTTTTCTTGACCTCGCGCCATCATGTCCCCGGCCGGTAGGGAACGGCACGCTGGATTACGCGAAAACTCCGTTATTTCTTTTTGCGCTCCGCAAGGATCAGCGCGATACCCGCGATGAGCGCGACTCCTCCCACGATCGGCGGCAGCGGAATGGTCTTCTTCTCCGTCGTTGTGACCTGGAGGGGCCCGATATCGACCAGCTTCTCTCTGGTTGTATAGCGTATCCCCTGGTAGGCCAGGGCCAACACTCCCAGAATAACCAAAACAATGCCTGCAAGTTTCATTGGATGATGCCTCCCTTTATATTGAGAAAACGGCGGCCTGCCCCATCTTCCGCAAGAAGGCAGGCGCCGTACACACGCAAATTAAAGGACAGCGGCCAGGCCGATAATCGCAAATATGATGATCACGACGAGGATGATGTCTCTGGTGGACAGATATCCTCCCCCGGCATCGGAAGCCGTGATCACATCCTGAGTACCGATCTCGAGCTGGATCGTCGTATCCGTCTGCGGTTCCGCCGTTTTCTCAGCGGCCATGGCCAGGGACGAGGCCAGCACGATCATCAACAGGGCACTCCAAATTCTAGTCTGTTTTTTCATTTTGTTTCTCCTTTTTTATGTTATCAGGCCGGGCCCTTTCGATGCGCAGGGCCCGGACCTGTAGATAATGCTTGCGGATGAATTTTTCACGCGGGGCCAGCCGCTGCGCCTGCTCCAGGGACACCAGGGCCAGCTCTATCTTTTCCTGTTTGGCGTAGGCCAAGCCCAGGACATCATGGGCGTAAGCGTTCTTTGCGTCCAGGCCGATGGCTTGCCGGGCATAGGCCTCGGCCTCCCCGGCCTTGCCTTCCCGCAAGCTGATCATGCCCAGGCTGTACAAAGGATAGGGATCGGCTTTGAGTAATTCCCTGGCTTTTTCCCATTGCTCTTTCGATCTGATGAAATCCGACCTGCGGTAATATGCCGTGGCCAGGTTGATGGCGGTCAACGGGTCATTTTGCAGAGCGGGAAAGGGGAAGGGACCTTGACCGGGGACCACGGCCAGCATCCACCGGCACTCGTTCCGCCCCTTGCCCAATTCCCAAACCTTCATGAAATTCTTATACGTCATGGCATAGCGGCTGCCGAAGAAGGGATCGTGAAAGATGACCTGACCCTTGTCATCATCATAGCCGATGACCACCCGGTAGTGCCCTTTGGGGATTTGTTTTACGGGTTTGGTCAGAACGATCACCGGTATGCCCTTGGCGACAACCTCCTTCAGGAACCGCAGGTCCCCCTGGCAAGAGTAGCTCGCGAATCCTTTGCTCCGCGGATACAGTACCATCTCGGAATTGTGGGTGGCTTGATTTTCCGAATCATAGATCTCATCCGTGATTTTCCTCTGGCTAAACGATCGCGCTTCATCCCAGTAGTTGAGGACCATGGCCAGGCAGGCCGGGCCGCAATAGTTCCTTTTTAACCATTTTTCGCCGGCGATGTTCTGGATCAGGTATCCATTCTCAGGTTTTGTATTTTTGTATTTGAAAACCTGGGCGGAAAAGAGACAGGGGGCGATCAAGCCCATGATAGCGAGGAAACTCCATGTCCGTCTTGAAGCCCGGACTTTCGCCAGGATCATTTTTGTGATTTCCTGCTAAAAGACTTTTTTGCCCTGCAGCAGTCGCAGGATCACGACCACCAGGGCAATGACCAGAAGGACATGGACCAGGCCGCCGGCGTGTAGCGCGAAAAATCCCAAAGCCCAAAGAACGACCAGGATGACTAAAATTGTTCCCAACATGTTGACCTCCTTTTTTCCTTTGCCTCTCGCCGTCCTGTTTTCAGCCGTTTGGTGAACGGCACTACAGACATAAAGAGAAGTTGATAATTGTACTGCATTTATCATGCCAGAATTTTTCACGGTGGCAGAGCGGCAGAAAATGGATCGCCTCTCTGGAAAAGGGGAATGGCTTTGGACCGGCGATCCAAAGCCGCCATTCGTTCAAATCGAGACGCTTCCCGGATCAAGAAATTGGATTGTAAAACAGGACAATTCCTGTTTTACAGGACATTTCCCGCCTCCCTATCCCGGCAGAATATCCCGAATTTTCATCCCCGCTTATTAATAGAGAGAGGTTCGGAACGCTTCTGGAGGCCGGGAGATGAGCGAAGAATAGAGACGGGCATGCTCACGGCGTCGAACAGTGGCCATGCTGAAAAAGGATTGGTATATAACATGCATGGTTTATTTTTAGAAGGAGATCCATCTTGAAAAATGGTCCTTTAAGAATATCGGCTCGGGAAACGCTGATCCCGGGAATCGTATCATTGCTGCTGATGACAGGATTGCTGATTTTACTGACGATCACCGGCTATTTATTCAACTCCAATACGGACGATCACATCACGGCGGCCGCCAAGGAAGCGTTCGCATTGAAAAGCGATCTCAAAGGTGATGAGTTCCAGGTTCACTCCCAGGACGGGGCGGTCACGTTGACGGGAACCGTTGGCGAGGAACCTCATTTATCATTGGTAGCCGAGACGGTTGCCTGTCTGCCTGGAGTCAAGCGCGTGGACAACCGGCTGGAGGTAAGGACCCATTCTGTTATGTCAGCACCGGGCCCTTACAATTTGACAAAGTAGCCAAGGAGGCCAAAAAAAATGAATACCTTATTTGTTCTGGAAACACCGAACTTTAAACCACTGAATGAGATCCTGCACCACATCCTCACCTTCATCTATTATCTTGCCCACCAGATCGGTTTGGGAATCTTCAAGGTCATACAGGCAATATTTTCCGGCACGGTTTTCCCGGAAAGCATTATCGATCCCCTTGGATTCCTGGCCATATTGACCCTGTTCATGTTTCTGGTCAGCATGGATGCTCTCAAGAAAATTGTCTGGATTGTTGTTTGCGCAGCCTGGATTTTGTTGCTCATCAGAATTCTCATGATCATTTTCAAGTTCGGATAAGCCATCCAAAAAACCAGGATCAATTCTCCGGGTCCCGGCCTCAGGACGAGTGATCGCCATAACCCAAGCCGGAATTTATAACTGCCTTTACAAACCCATTAGCCGAAGGTTGTGCTGGAAAAGAGCCATAGTTAGAAAACCGCTGAAAATATTTTTATTAAATATTGCAATTTATAAAATAATTTTTTATTATATGGAAAAGGTAGATGCATTGCCATGGAAAATATCTTGATCATTCATTCCGACAAGATAAGCAGCGAAAGGATCAGTAATGCCGTGAGCCAGATGGGCCATACAGCGTTTGTCGCGCCTACTCTGGCAGAGGGGCTCCAGCAAGCCCGATCCGGGCCGTTCGCCGTGGTTTTCCTTGAGGCGGAGCTGCCCGACGGCTCCGGCCTGAAAAGCATTGCAAAAATCAAGTCCAGCGGCCACGCCCCGCAAATCATCATTATCACCGGTTTCGGCAATCCAGACGAAGCGGAGTTCGCCATCACCAACGGCGCCTGGGATTACCTCGAAAAGCCCGTCTCACTGGAAATCATTAAAATGCACATTGCTCGGATCCTGGAATACAAGACCGACAAGGGAATTAAAACCACCCCCGTGGCTTTGGAGAGGAAGGATATCATCGGCAGCTCGAAACGGCTCGATGACAGCTTCGAGCTCCTGGCCCAGGCGGCGCAAAGCGATGTCAATATCCTCATCACCGGGGAGAGCGGCACCGGGAAAGAGCTTTTTGCCAAGGCGATCCACAGCAACAGCCGGAGGGCCCAGGGCAATTTTGTCATCGTCGACTGCACGGCGCTGCCGGAAACCCTCGTGGAAAGCGTTCTTTTCGGGCATGTGCGCGGATCTTACACCGGGGCCTATGTCAGCCAGGAAGGGCTGGTCAAGCAGGCCGACAAGGGGACCCTGTTCCTCGACGAGATCGGCGAGCTGCCGCTGGCGATCCAGAAGAGCTTCCTGCGGGTCATCCAGGAACACCGCTTCCGCCCGCTAGGAGGCAGCCAGGAGATCAGCAGCGATTTCAGGCTGGTGGGGGCGACCAACCGCAGCCTGGAGGACCTGGTGCAACAGGGGCAATTTCGCGAAGACCTGCTTTTTCGGCTGCGGTCGCTGGTGATCGAATTGCCGCCCCTGCGGGAATGCCTTGACGACCTTAAGGAATTGACCCTGCATTACATGGGCACCCTGTGCCAGCGGTTCGGGCTGGAACCCAAGGGATTCTCCCAGGAATTCTGGAATACCGTCAGCAATTACAAATGGCCGGGGAACGTGCGGGAACTGATCCAGGCCCTGGAAAAGGCTTTGCTCGCCGCCAAGGAGGAACCCATCCTCTACCCGCTTCACCTGCCCACCTATATCCGCATCCAGGTGGCGCGCAACGGCATTCAAAAGCAACATGCCGGCCAGGAAATACCGGAGAACGGCACGATCACTCCCGCGGCCCCGACCACATTGAAGGAGTTTCACCGTACCGCGGTTTCGGCGGCGGAAAAGCGGTATTTCAAGGACTTGATGGAGTCCGTCTCCGGAAATATCGATGAGGCCTGCCGGGTTTCCGGCTTGTCCCGTTCCCGGCTGTACGCGCTTCTCAAAAAATACCGGCTGCCCTCCACCTGGTAACCCGGTCAATCCCGGTCATCCCCGGAAGCGTCCCCGGTATATTGAATTGGCATCAATCTTGATTGAAATTTCTTGAAAAGCGAAGAAAAATGATCTTTTTTTTTAAGGAGGAATACGAACATGCAACTCCTTTTTTATGCCAGTAAAAATGACGAAAATGAAAATAGACTGGATGCGGCGATCCGCTCCGTGGCCCCGGGAGGAACGATCGAACGTTTCGTCAAGTTGGAAGATTTTCGCAACCGACTGCGCAGCATCATCGAACCAAATTCCATCATGGTCCTGGCAGCGGTCGACCGCGAAGAGCTGTTGGAAATGCAGGCATATCGCGACATGCTGACAGAGATTTTTATTATCCTGGTCCTCCCCGATCGGCAAGAGAGCACCATCAAGCTTGCTCATCTTTTAAGGCCGCGGTTCTTGAGCCAAGTCAATGATGATTTCTCGGAGCTGAATCAGATTATTGCCAAAATGATCCAGACTCCTCATGGCCCGCCGGCAACGCCAGTTGCCGCCGGCAACCCTCCCGGCAATTCCTGATCATGGCCTTAAAGAGAAACGGGTTGAAATTGAATCTGAAAAACAGTAAAAATATCATTAAATAAGAATTTTCTCGTTTTTGGGGACAAGTTAAAATCAAACTCAAATCCGCATGGATCTTTTCCTGAAAGTTTGCCAAGAGAAAATGATTTTCCCGGACACTCCGGAAAAAATACTGCCACATGGCGCAACAAATGCTTATTGAATAGTGGATCAATTGAAACCTTAAATCAGGAGAGGTGCGATATGCGTAAAATGATCATGATTATTCTGGCCGCGGCCATGTTTCTCACCGTAGCCGTTGCCGAGGTCTCGGCACAAAGCGTGCTGATGAACTCGGCCGAGACCATCAACCAGGGCAACCTCAAGCTTGGTATTTTCCCGACCATTCTTTTCGGCAAGAACGGTGGTGATTCAGTGTGGGGCGTGGCCGGCCGCTTCGGGTACGGGCTCACGTCGAACATTGACATCGAGGCCAAGGCCGCGTTCTTCAAAGGGCTCAAATACTTCGGGGCCGACGTGGAGTATTGGTTCCTCAAAGGGGAGAATTTCAACGCCTCGGCAGCGCTGGGCGGGCACATGACGGACTACAAGGGCGGCGGGGACAGCAAGGGCATCGATGCCGCGCTCCTGGCCAGCACCAGACCCGTGAAGAACCTGGAGCTCTATGGCGGTCTCATGCTCGCCTTCGATTCGGTCAAGAACGGGGGAAACTACACCCTGGCGCATATCGTGCCGGGGATCGAGTACCGCCTCAGTGATGACCTCGATTTCCTGGCCGAAGTCGGCATCGCCCTCAACGACAACTCCCGCAGCTATGGCAGCGTGGGCTTGGCATACTACTTTTTGCGCTGAAGATTCTTTCCCAAGGGGAGCCCGAGCTTTTTTCAGGATCGGGGGAAAGGGGAAGAGTAGTTCTAGCCATGGGGCGACCAACCGGTCGCCCCGACTTTTCCTTTTTTTCATCCCTTGGTTTTTTTTGCAATTTCTCCCCTTGGATGCCATTCAGAAGGTCGGGAGTATTGCCACTCTGATTTTCCAGAACCTGACGACTATAGAAAATCGGCGAGTGGCAATATGCCAATGCTGGATGCGTTCTCAGCTTTCAGGCTTGAGAACGCAGTGCATTGGGATTCGCTCCTCCTCAGCTCCACTTTATTTTCTCTCCTCTAACACAAACCGATCAATTTATCATTTCAGAATTCAGATTTCGTATCTTTCTTTCATTATTCGAAACCCTTTTAAAAACAATTTCTTGAATTTTCCCTTAAAATGGTCGGCTTCAAGCAATATTTTCTCCTTTCCAAGGCAATTTAGAACGACCAGGGCATTATCCATGTCCTTTATCATCTTGAGTTCACGATCCTTGCCCTTCCTCAATTGGGAAATGGCAATCTTGTGGATAGCCCATACAGCCGGCTGGGGAAGTTGGACGGAAATCTTTTTATAAGTCAGCGTCATGCGGTTTTCCAAAAGGATTTTTTGATAGGGAACCGGGTTGGCCACGATACCCAGTCCTGGCAAGTGAAAGGGCTCAATAGTATTCCGGCCCGGTTCGCACAAGAACTCGATGCTCAGGCTGTTCGACTCGGAGTCGGGAGCGGGGATGTACTTCTCGGCTTTGCTCAAGATGCCTGATTTCGGAACATAACCGAGCCTGGTCAATGATTCCTGGAGGGCGATGCCAGGACTTCGGCGCAGGTCCCGCGGGCGCTGGATGGAAAAATCGACATCACTGGTGGTGAAGGCGAATCGAGGGATGGGATAATGCTCGTGATAGACCGGCAGGCACCAACTGCCAATCAAGACCAGATGTTCAAGAGCCCCTTTTCTCTGAAACTCCTTCAGGAGGCCGATGAATTCTTTTTCAAACTCGAACATGTTCGAAAGCCTTTCTTGCGATCTTGACTTGCTTTTTCATAGCCAATATCTCTTTTTTCAGCTTAGCCAACTGCTCTTTCGCTCTTTTGACCTTTTCATTCTCAACTTTCATTTTCCTGGATGCTCCTTTGAAATCGAAATCTCCACTCCCTAAAAATTCCGAAATCGATTTTTCTCCCCTGCGGTATTTCTTATAGTAATAGTTCCTTCCCTTGATGCTCCGGCAATAAATGGACGCAGATGGATTGGCCTGTAGGAAGCTCTTGATCGCCTCGATCCGCTCTTGCAGATTCGCGATTTCTTCTTCCAGATAAACGACATTCGCTTCCAAGCCCATCTTACACCACCTTTTCTTTAATTTATCATAATATGTGGTGTAATCCCTGTCAAGGACCTTACACCACAATTTATTTTTTTATTTAAAACATGTGGTGTAATTAGTTTCGAGGCTAGTCAAGCACCCTGAGCAACCTGGTCCTGCTAGCACATAAGATATTGGCGAACAGGAACTTCAACGGTATCGAACGTTCGATCGTGCAGGCCAATTTAGAGCGTTACGTTCAGGCCAAGGTGACCAACATGGCCGACGCCATCGGTCGGGTTTTGCTGATGACCGAATCAGGGGCAAGGCTGGTAACGTTTCAGCCTGCACCGCACCAGATCACGGGTTCAAGGCTGCCCGAGCTGTTGCAAAAACAGTATGTCATCGAGAGCGGCAAGCGGCCCGAATTTATTGATGAACTGGAAACCATTCAGCAGGCGAAAAAAATCGCATAACAAATATATCGCTACTCCCGCACGGGAGGTGCGTCATGATCAAATTCTTAAAGGTCATCTGGCTGGTATTGCCGGTCCTGATTGAAGTCATGGAACGGCAAAACAGAACCGGCTGATCACGTTTCGTGGGGGCAGGACCGGTTTCCGTCTCCGGCTGCCCCTTTTTTTTGTGGAAAACCGACTATAGATTCACACGCAGCCTGGAGCCAAATCAAGCCCTACTTGGCAAAAGTTATTATTGGAAGGATATAATCGCTACCCTCCACCATACTAATATTTTTGGTTTCTCCAAGGTTGTCGCTTCGATCGATGCCGATACTGTAGAGTATCTTCTTGGCATTATTCCACATATATGGCTTACCTGAACAGGGGTCCAAAAACTCCCGGTAACTAGGCAAATCATTAAGCTGCGATTGTACAGACCGCGCTGGGTCAAAGACGCGATGCAAGTCGGCAGCGATATGGAGCATGTCGTGCGCCGTCTTCAACTGATACTCCTTGTACACCACGCCAACCAAATTGGGCAGGGTTATATCAAGTTGTCTCTTCCCTATAGGGTTTTGCAACCACCAGAAGGATTTGGAAGTAAAAGGCGTTAGTTCAATAGATTCCATACGCCATTGATAAGGCGGAATTTTCTCCATACCGATATATCGCTCCATTATGCGAAGACGATGATTGGTGGTACGATTTTTCTGATAAAGAAACCAGTAAAGAATCCGGTCCGACAACCCTGAGTCAGGTTCTAATGGAACCTGTGCTTCCCACATTAAAGGATTTTTGGAACCAAACTCATCTGATGAGATGGACTTAGTGCCTTCATATACCAAATCGAAAACCTGGGGCGGGCAATCCTCCTGGTTCATGATTGCGTTCAGGGCCCAGATGGAATAGCGAGCAACGGCTTTGGCTATCAAGCTGGTGATTAGCATACGGCTATGGGAGCTTGCATTCTTGGCAAAGGAGAGATGGCGTAACAGGTGTGCAGCAGCTTCGGGAGCATTCCCCTCCTGTGCCGCCATGATATCCAGGGTGATGGAAAGCTTTGCTGTATGTAGCCAGGCTAGCAGGTTGGGAAGAGGGGAATCTGATCGTGCCAGCGTAAAATCGGTAAAACTGTTACAGCGGATCAGCTTTTCATAACGGACAAGCATAAATTCATATTCTTCTTTGGCTTTTTCCAACTGCTTATGGTATTTGGCTAAAATGGGTAACCAATCGATCCCGTAATCCATGGCGGAGAAAAAAGGCCTTAGTTCTTTTGATCGTATTTTTGCATATTTTTCTTTATACTTCTCAACATTAAATTCCCTTATATAGAGGTCATTGTTAAAAGAGGGATCAAAAAGACGGCGATATGGGAGAATTGCCTCATCGGTTTCAATATCAACTTCCTTTGGTTCGATTAGTGTCCATAACCGGTAGAAACCATTTGTTTTTTCAAAGTCCTCCTGAGTCAAGGCCAGCGGCGCGGATATTGATGATTGATATGGCCTGGCATCGATCTGGTTCAACACCAGGTAACCCACGATTAAAGCTAATACGAACAACAATATGAGGCTTACAATTTTTTTCACATTCCCTCCTTACTTTGGGTCGCTGGTTTCCCTGCACCATGCTCTGATTAACACAAGTAAAAACTGTAATGTGGGGGAGAATTAATTTTTCCCATTTTTTTATTTTGAGGATAATAATCTGAAATGTCAATGGCGCTCAAAGAATCACTCTATTGGCTGCCCTCTTTTTTCTTTCTTGGTTCTTACCCAATCACATAAGTCCTGACTAAAAATGGCAGGCAGGGAAAGGAGAATCGAAAATGACAGTCATTGTTGCATCAACACCCACATCAAAAAAAATCATTGGCAACCAGGAGCGACTGGAGGCGATCTTCCATACCATGGATACCATCAAGTCCGATCTGAACAAATGTGGCATGCGCCTGCAGGAAGCCAGGCAGTTATGTGCCATCGCTCCATTTGCAAGCGCAGCCGGTTCCTTCACCTGCACCTATGGCATTGCCGATGAACTGCTGCTGGAGAACGTGGTTAAGAAGCAGCAGAGCCTGAAGGTCGCGGCCAACGAGCTTTTCAAGAAGGATAAGGCCGTTCTGATCTATGACCTTATCAGTAAGGCCTGGGAGATGAACGAGATTAAGTCCATGGCGGCCGCCACCCTGGTCCTGAAGAACCCGCTGCAAAACGATTACCAGATCAACAGCATGGTCGTGGCGTTGAAAAAAGTTGAATACAAGTTTTACCCGGCCCAGCATGTGCTGAAACGGAAGGCAGACAAGGGGAAATTCCAACCGCTGCTGGAAGAGGTCAGCGATTTCTATGTTACCTACTTTCCAGACGCCAACTCGGTTCTGTACCGCATCGAAATCAACAAAAAGGAACAGATCCGCGGCTACATTTTTCTGCTCAGTTTGGTGTAATCGTGGAAGCCGGGGAGAAATCCCTGGCTCTCCAGAAGAAAAGCCATTCCGTGTTGAATATGCTGTTATGATTTTAACACTATATAGAGTTTCTTCAAGTTAATTATTACAGTGGGCATGCTTATCGGCTTTATGAAACTTCCACCATGTGCAATTGAATTTCTTTCTTCGTAGTAATTAGAAACTAAATTAAAATCCCCGAAGCCTTTCTCGGTAAGCAGTGAAAGACGTTTTTTAAAGCTCAAATCATCACTATCTGGCTCTTTCGGTAATATATCCCAAGGTGTTCTTACTTTCCAAGATAAACTCGAGTCCTGTTTTCTTTGGATTAACGCTGCAGTTTCTACTCGAATATGATCCTCAAGGCGAGAAAACATATAAAGAAAATACGCTTGGTCATTTATTCTTCGTCTTTGCTGATATTGCTTTTCCTCATTAATCAAACCATGACTGCCAGCTTCGAACTCAAGCTTTGCATAATATTGGTCAATCTCATTATATTGAAACTCCAGTTCGTCAAAGACGCTCATGCTTGGTTCACAAGCTTTAGAATGAAAGACGAATCAAAAGGATGCGCAGATTGTCTATTTTGCGGAAAGAATAAATTCCATTCAGCAGTTTGACCATAATCCGCTTTGTCTACAAGTAAATGAACACCATTTTTTGATAAAATATCAATCCGTCCATTTGCTCCAATAACCCACAATCCAATAGGCTTAAAGGAAACTACAATATTTTCATTTTTATAGATATCAAGAATAGGGAGCTGTTGGGGGCTAACATCATTTTTTTGCATAAGATCTTCATACATGGTTATATTTCGGTTTCTCTGGCATCTGACTCCATCTAAATGAACCAAGGCTTTCTCGACAAAGGTGTACAGGGAATCAAGGCGCTTTACCCAGTCATTAACTCGATCTTCAATATGTTGCTTATCAATTTTTATCATTTTTTTTTACCCTTGTTTTAACAGCATAACAATTAGTGATTAGGCTGCAGAGTAGACTGTATGCTTGCATTTTGAGACTAAGTATCTGAATTGTCAATAGTCGGCACTGGAGTTTTGGCAGGCCATAAAGAAGTGCATATCCTCGCCCATTTTAGCCTATAGAAAGCCCGTAGAGATGCGATCGTTAGGCGAGTTGATATATTAACTAAGACTTTGTATAATATTTTAAAAGAGAGATGAACATGATAGTGAATGATGGTACTAAATTTAAAAAGTGGTATGAATAATAAAGTTGATTATTTTGATGCCGGCTATGATGCTTTTTATAAAAAAAATTATGAAGCCGCCATATCAAATTTTACTGCAGCCTTAAATATTGAAAAAAATATTTTCCAAATTCATATGATACATAATGAATTAATTCAATCATTTTACCGATTGAGAAATACATATCCAGATGCTTTAGAAAATTGCATATTATTTTGTAAAAAAGATATAGAAATTCTTCCGGAATTTGCAAGGTACTATAAAAAAGAATGGCCACCAGAAAAAGGGAGCTCCTTACCTGAATGTCCATCCCTTAAACAATTAATAATAATTTATGAAAAACAGAAAAAGTTTGATGAAGTAATAAAAATATGTCTTTTTGCTATTGCGCATGGATATGATGATCGTTATGATTGGTACAATAAAACTTACGGAACAAAAAAAGGATTTAAGGAAAAGTTGATAAAACTTGAAAAGAAAAGATCCTGATCTTTAAGATCAACGGTGGTGCGAAATGAATTGCACTCAACTCTAGACATGGAACGACTTATCTGCTTTTTTACAGATTGGAATTCCGACCTTGAAAAAATGGATTTTTCAACGCCGAATTCCTGTGATTCGTCTTGGGAGTGGACGGCATTCACTGATCCGTTTTGATCCGGTTGAGATAACCAAATGGTTAGACATGTGCAGACATTCAGGGGAGTTGGATTAAATATGGTGGATGGAAAGGAGAATAGAAACATGAATACTAGATCATTATCAGAGGACAATCAGTTCCGTTTATGGAGTGTACTCCATCATTGCGACTGTCATTCGTGTGTGTATTTCAATGGGGCTGGTAAAATTTGCTTTGGGACTATCAACAATAGTCAACTATATGAAATTACCAATTCTGGAAAGCTTATCTGTAAGTCAGTAAAACTAAATGATGGGCAAACTTTTAAACCCGTTAAAAAGTAGCGAATTGGCGGGATAGGCATCTGATTTTCTTGCTTAGTACTTAACCTTGTTTTAGCGAGGTTATAACCACCTTACTAAACTCGTCCGCTTTTAGTCTCCTTTTTTTAATCTCCATTTCCAAATTATTAAGGAAAATAAGATAAATTTATTTATCTGAAGATATTCGGCTCCAATCTGTGCTGCCATATCCAACATCCTTTGGTTGAGGTACTCGAGGATGTTGATTCTTTGGAACAAAGTCAACTAGAGGAAGTAAAATAATACTGATTATTGAAGAATTGAGTTGGACTTGAATCTTTTCTCGAATCCGCCAAAGTAATCTACCAACATCTGATATTCGGTTCAGCCAAGAAACTACGTCTTCCATAGTATATGCGAAGCAAGGCGGATCAAAATGACTTAAATGATTGCGAAGATTTTTTAAAACAATAAAAGATTTAATTTCATTAATTGCATTATCCAATGGTCTGCCAGTGATTTTACCAATCCAATTAAGTTTATCCTTTAAACGTATTCCAAAGCGTGGGCCAAGAGCCTCCTCATCAAACTTAAACAGGTTGGGTGGATCGCCATATTGCGCCTTAAAATACAATTGATGAAGAGTAACGTCAATAACCGCCACGCAATCATTAAGAAGCATACGAAAATCGTTTAACCAGTTAAAATCGAGCCCAATTGCCAGATGGGAGTTCTCAACAAGTTTATAATAGAGATGAATAATATTCTGTTGCAAAGGTGTTTGTAACGTCCTAAATACAACTCCTTCCCGATCAATACATGGTTTTAAAGGAAACCGATGTCCCAAATCCATGGGTACAGCAAATCGGGCAAATCGATCATAATTTATAGTTGCGATTGGACCATCTGGTTTAGAAAAACTAACAAACCCATCAAGCCATTCACATTCAATTTTTGGAAGTGTAAGCTCCGCTTCTATTAATTGGCGCTTGGATTGTAAATATTCCGACACCCTATCTAGTGAGATTGTACATTGAAACTGCTTCACATTAGTTCGCCATTCAATTTTAATCTCTTTGAGTTTTCGCAATTTAGATATTGAATAATTTTTCCCAATTAACATATTTATTATATATGCAGCAAGTCGATTTGTTTCGACAACAAAAGGCTTTTCGCTTCTCAAGGCTAGAAAACGATGGCTTCGATCATCTGTCATAGTAATCTCCCGCAAATTTAACAAGCTACATTAAGTAATTTTATATCGTTCAATTATTTTTTTAGCCACTAGCCTTGGTGAAAAATGGTGCTTTTCAATATCTATGGATGCATCAAGAGAATACAACCCATCAATATTAACGTCATCAAATCTGAAAAACATTATTTTTTCAAACTTTTTTTTATTCATTAAATCTCTTATTGCTCGCCATTCCAGTCCACACCATTCTTTTTTTTCATAATCTTTTGAGAAAAATACTACAATTAATTCAGATTCATCTGTGTACAACTTCTGAAGGTAATTATCAGCACTGGGCCGTGCTAATTCGTAATCAATACTTTTATCATATAATATTTTTTCTCTTCCAAATTCATCAGATAGAAAATTATAAACTTGCTCAATAAAATCTCTTTTTTCTCCAGCAAAAGAAAGCGCAACAGCAAATCGTTTTTTTAACTTTATATTTTCAGTTTCTTCTTTTTTTTCTTTCAATCCTAAATGTTTTCTTCCCTCATAAGTAATCCTATATCTTTGACCCTCTTCATGTTTAATAAAACCTCGATCAATCATATCATTAAACCTTTTAGAATATTGCTCCCCTACGAAATATTTTTGTTTCCCTATTGCCAATATTGTGTTTTCTCCAAGAGGCTCAAGTCTAGCTAGTCCAATTTCATCATTCTCAGCCTCATATAATAATTCAAATAATTCTTTCTCTCCCGAATCATGAAGATTTTGTAATAGAATTTGTTTAAAATCGCTCAATACTTTTATTTGATTTTGAGCCATGGATTTCACGTAAATTAATATTTTCGGATCTGATGCAGAATTCCAAACTCTGTTGGAATGGTCAGAAGGGGTTTGATCAAAAATTTTTACAAAGTCTGGATTGTCGGAAAATATTTGCTTGAGAATTATTGATGTAATTCTTTTCCATCTTTCATAATCAGAAGGAGTCGAACTTGGATTATTGATAAAATTCTGACCTTCGCTAATTTTTAACTCGATTTGATTAATTTTTTCCTTAATATTCATGCTTCGCCTCATCCATGTATTATTTTTTATCCAATGACTTATTATTGTACTCCATTTATTTTTTTATCCAATTACATTTAATATAAAATATATTTCGAACAATATCGATGCAATTATTGGTAATTGGTTTCAAGACATTTAGCTTCCCCCCTGTGAATAAAATGTGCAAACTAAAGTCTTAACATTTAGTTACAGCAGTCAACATTTATTCAAATCAACCCTAATCTGACACAATTTAATTAAATCCAAGATGTCAGTTTAGGCTACAGTTGAAGTGTACTCAGGGTTACACTCATTTTGCTTCCTTGAAATTCTTTTCAATCAGCATAAAATATAGAAAAATGAAAAATAGATTTCAGGGGGTAATACACAAAATCTGGAGTTGGTCCCTTCAAGCCGAGTGTTTTTTCTGGAACAGTATTCATGTGATTATGCCGGGCAAGAAACTAAAAGCGATTTGTCTCAAGCGTGCAATGAAGGCAGGAATGGCTGCGCAGCGAATTTGGCCAACTAAAATGGAGACGATAAAAATGAGTCCACGTGTTTTTATTTCACCGCCTTTCGTTGAATGTCCAAATTGTAAAAAGATATCCTTTGGTGTTCGGAATATTACAAGCAGTTCTTATTCAAGACGATGCGGGGAATGTCTTTTTCCAAAAGGTGATTCACCTGCAGCATCATTTGATTTACCTAAACTGAAGAAGAAAATTCTATATCTCGACCAATGCGCGATAAGTAATATGATGAAAGCACTAAATCCGCATTTGATTTCAAATCCCAATCACAGTATTGACCCATTTTGGAATAACTTATTCGCAAAAATATTTCAGTTGTGCAAGATGCAGAGAGTTGTATGTGTCGACTCCTCATTTCATACAGATGAATCTTTACCAACGGCATTCTATAGAGATTTGAAGGACTTTTTTGAAAGACTCAGCCATGGAGTAACTTTTATCGACAGAGATACAATCCAAAATATCCAAATAATAGAGCATGCAAAAAACTGGATTGAAGGTAATTTTGACTATTCCCCCAATATGGACATTACTGAAGTAACTCATGGAGACGTACACGGTTGGAAAGGCAGGCTGATAATTTCAGTTGATTTCAATTATTCAAAAGACTGGATTGATGAGTTACAAAAAGTAAGAGAAAAGAAACATCAAATATTGGGAAGTCTTTTTCTAGAATGGAAAAATGAAAAAGGTCTTACTTTTGAGAAAGTTCAAGAGAGGGAAGGAAAATATTATGGCGACCAAATTGTAAGTAGTCATAATGAATATTTAGATGCCATAAGAAATGGTATTTTCCCTACACCCAACCAACAAAAAAACAATTCATTGGTCAATCAAATCTGCAAGTTATTTGAAAGTCATGGTCTCTCAAATGAGGAAGTAAATTCAAAAATCATTGAATATCTTCACTCACCAATTTTTGACAAAATTCCATTTGTAAATATTTCAGCGCTTTTTTTGGCGGGTATCGCAAGAAAGGCCATATCGGGCCAAGTCAAACCCCCGAATCAGGGTATGGCGAACGATTTATTTGTGATTTCTCATTTCTTGCCATATTGTGATGCGATTTTTTTAGATAATGAATGTGCGGCATTATTATCAGAGAATCCAATCAAAGAACAATTGAATGAGTATGGGACAAAAATATTTTCTTTGAATACCAAAGATGATTTCATTAGATATTTAGATGAAATAGGAACGTCGAATCAAACACCGGATAAAAAACTGATTGAGGATGTGTATGGGAAGAACTGGTTGGATAAATAGGCTTGCTTTGAATGCAAAGTTCACCATTGCATCAGATAAAAATCATTTCGGGAGGCAAAAATGCTAGTTAAAATTCATGACGATGATAAAGTTGCTGTTACAGAAAAAATAAACGATACAAGATACTATTCAAGTGATTTAATTTTTATTGTTGAAATTGCAGTTCAAAATAATGTCGGTTATAAAATTTTTGAGTGGAATGATTTTTTCGAATACAAGAAGAATCCTTCAAATATGGTTGATATGAAAGAGGCCCAAGAGTATTTTGAAAATGAAAAATATCATGACCTTAATGAAAAATTAATTGATTCATTTAAAGAACACAAAATAATTTGGACTTGTGGTGAATACTCAAAAAAACCTGATTTTATGAAAAACCTCTATGCTGTTGTAAAAAACAAAAATGGTGGTGTTTTAGCTTTGTGTGGAATGGAAGCTATGACCTTTTGTTCAATGGAAAATCTTTTATCTGGTGCTGAGCCTCGTGATGCAATACCTGTGATATTTAACAATGCCAACCTAATGGCCCATGCTCCAACAATGTTTAAAGCTTTGGAAACCATTCAATCTCAAGTTTTGCAAGGTCTGATGTCAGATGAAACAGGGAGAACAAAAGCGCTCTTAGCAATTAACGCCATTGCAAAAACTGCGCTCAATAAAGACTAAATAATATTAATACAAATGGAAGTAAAACTTAGAGAACGAATTGGTAATAAAAAGACAACTCTCAGTTTAGTAAATCTGGAATTTTTCTCGGTTATTTTTTAGTCACAATTCTGGGTCACAAATCAATAAAAGCGACATCTAATAAACCCATAAATCCAGTACTATTGAGTGTTCTAGGCGAATAACAACTTGGCCTAACTTTGGGCTCATAACCCAAAGGTCATAGAAACAATATCAGTTTTGGGTTTAGGCTAAACGGATTAAGTTTTTTTTCTGTTTAACATATAAAGAGCGGCTTCGGCTTCGATTTCATCATTGGTCTTACATGCAGATTTTTCGATCCACTCGATTAAATCAGAACGTTTAAAGAGAATACGGCTACCAGGTTTATAGAATTTGATTTTATTTAGGGAGGTCATATGGTAGAGATAACCGCGTTTACGTTTAAGGAAAATAGCAGCTTCGGATAAAGAAAGGAAATCGTCTTTTGATTCAGCTGGCTTAGTTGGATCTTTAGGAGAGAGATTATATTTCTTTAACGTATCTAGTTCAATCTCTTCGGTCAATTCTTTACGAAGAGGCCAAGGACAAACATCAAAGGATTCATTGTAAACTTTAGTGAGAGAGCAGGCCCAGATTGGTTTAACGTCAACAAAGAATTTACAGATACATTTGCCAGCAGGACAATAGAGATTCATTTCCGCTCCTTATGAGAGGTCTCATTTAACCAGCGATCAATTTCAGATGGTTTGAAACGAATAAGTCTACCGACTTTAACGTAGGGGATGGATCGTTGGAATATCCACTTGCGGATAGATTGAGGAGAGACTTGGAGGAGAGAAGCGAGGTCAGTTATTGTTAGGAGTTTACTTAAGGAATTCATTTAGTATCATTAAGTTATGTTTGTTTTTCGGGAGCAAGGATTAATATCAAATATAAAAATAGATTTGATCAAGAAGTAAAATTAGTTGCAACGCATGTTCTTTTGTATATTGCGTCGCTTTTGCAACCCCATGGGATGAGGTATGGCGAGACATATCAATATTCCCATTTTCAATATTAAACTTGGGAAACATGAAACTTTGCAGATATTTTAAAAAAGGTAATGGCAAAAGTAGTGAGTCACTTGAGCCAGTTTTATTTTTCGCTTTTTCAACAATATATTGAATTAATTCATTTGATTTAATATCGTTCCCCTTTCCCTTTTCATCAAAATAGAGGTTTCGCAAAATTCCTTCAATCTCTGTCCATAAATTTTTTATGCAATTCACAAATCCATCTGACGTGTTTTGTAAATATGCAGTAATCCCTGCCATGATTAGTGATTTTTTTTCAAAAAATATCTGATTTGACCACCATCTCTCTGTAATTTTTTTTATTCGATCAGCTGTAAAAGAGTTAACTACTTTTTGGATTCTATTATTTAAATCGAACTTGCTTTGAAATATATCATTTAATTCCCCATACTCTACCGTTAGAATTTCAACAAAAGGGAACCACCCATTTTTTATTAATATGTCAAACTGATTTCCTGATTCTAAAACATTATAAACATTCCAAAAGTAAAGGCGCCGATATAAATACCCTATTGTAACCATCATTTTTTCAACATCTAATTTCTTGGCTTTTTCTATTAAATTTGAGGAAGTGGGTTTAACTCTTTGAGACAAATCAAAAAACAAACCGAACCGCCAACCAGCTTTAAAACAATAAATTACTTTATCATTTTCAGTGATTACTATTTGGGGAAATTTAACCTTATGAATATTCGCAATATCTTCTTTAAAGATCACCTCACCTTTTTTCACACTTCTCTTAGGCATAATATCAATAAACATTTGAAAGTCATTTATATATAAATCTGCACTCAAATCTTGATGAATAATCACTAGAAAACGATATATTGAATCGATTGTTATATTTGTTTTATTTAAAAAAGTATTAGATATCTTTTCGATATATTGATAAAAAATAGGATGATCTGAAGTTAAAGCTACTTGCGTCACAGTTAAAACGCTATTCCCCCCTTTAACATTTTCCATTGCAAAACCAATAAGATCAGGAACTTTTTCAAGATGAATGACTGGCATATGTTAATTATATACTTAAAGCTTCTAAAAATTTAATTATTATCATTTAATTTGTTTGAAACCTATACCCTATTACAAGCAGTAAGTGTTTTTCTATTCGAAGTATAAACTCGGTTCTCTATCACATCGAGGTCAATAAAAAGAAGAAGATCCGAAACTACATATTCCTACTCCTGCTCAATTAACAAGAGTCTTTGGCCTAATATATATTTCAATAGAAAATGGTTCTGTTTGTGTTCCATTTTTTACTATTGCTCCATATGGCTTTTTTACTATTTCAGAACTATATGTTGAGTTGAATAAGTTTGGAACTTTTTCTTGAAGGGTTAGAAGTACCTCATGAGCAATTTGACGTAAACAAGGTAACTCTGGAGAAAGCAAAGGATATCTCTTTCCACTTTTGACTGCAGTAATTCCCAGAGCATTTTCCCTTGATAAATCCGCATAGATTTTATCTAATTCGGGATCGACATGAGCCCCGCCATGTGTATCGGTAACCTCTAAAATTAACTTTTTCCTGGAAAAGAATATTTGATTTACATTGTTATTTGCTATTACTACATGGTCTAACCACCATCTATTAAATTCGCTTTTCATAATTTTTCCTTTTGGAGTGCCTTTGGGGATAAGCCAAGGAATATGCCCAGATGGCTCATTAAATTGGATTGAGAAAAGTCCAAAATGACTTACTAGATTGTCAGGATCATAAGGATCAACAGTATCTATCCATGGGATATCACGCAAATAAAGTTGACCGAGTAATGATCTTGATTTATTTGTTTCGTTAAATAATATCCGCAAAGTGTTAGCCAATCGTTTTGCTTCAGTATGTTGCCCATCATCATATAATCTGCATGATGTTATTAGAAATCCAATTTGCTCAGAAAGTTGTTCTTCAAGCTCCGCTTTTGGTTGAGCTATCTTTGCCATTAATTTTATTTTGCCCAATTTGGCTGTTTTATCAATAGCCGTATATTTTTTAAATCAAATGGCCTTTTTAATTGCTTTGTTATCGTCGAAATAACTTTAGCCGCATTAAAATAGTTTTTAACCGCTTCTTGAATTGTAAATGATTTACCCTCTCCATATCTCTGTTGAATTGCTACTTTATCAGAAAGAAATACTAAAAAACTATTATAGTCTAAATTTATTCCTTTTATAGTGTTAGCAATTTTACAAAGCTCTTCAAGATTGTGCGTTTTTTTATTACTCCCTCCATCCTGGAGAACAACTAATTTTATTGATTTTTCTAAAGCTAAATGAGTTTCCCAATACGAATTTGATATCCTACTGCTTTCTAAGCTTAATATATCTAATACCGCTTTATCTAGATGGGTGAGTATGCTAGCAGCAATTTTGTGTATTTCAATTTTTGGATATTCACATTTTAGATTAATATGAATTGAACGAATTGATTCAGCTAAGTCTGAAATAGATTTTGTTAAAGATTTTAAATTGTCTCTTGCTATCTTATCCATGTTGGGTTTATTTTGAATCCAATTAATTACATTTTCATTCTCCAAAATAGAAATTGGCATACAAATCCATCGACAATTATTACCCTCCCTTTCCTGAGCTACCCATAGAGGAATCTTCAATTGAAATGGTGTGTTATGAATTAAAACAACCCCAATAGCAGAAGGATCATTTTTAATTTTAAATCCATCAGCATATCGCTCAGAATACCATTTATTGATTAATTGATAGATAATCCTAAACCATTCTTTTTCAAAATAATTTTCTTTATTATCTCCTTTTATTTTAATAATGCACCGTTCTACAAAATAACTGGCTGCATATATTGGTCTTATAGATAATGGTATCTGATCATCCGCTAACATTTCATCAAATACCGGCAATTGCTTTTCTAAAAAATCGTTAAAACCATTCCCAGTAATTTGATTACTCATTCTGCGTTTTTAATAAACTCATAACGTTTATTTTTATTATCATATTTAGCCTTATTTTTTTCTACCATTTTTTCCCAAAACTTGTTTGCTTTTTCAGACCTATATACTCCAGGGATTCCAATATGTGTGCTTGATACAATTTTTATATTAAGCTTTTCCATTAAAAAGGGAATTAAATACTCAGTAATTCCTTTCTCCATATATTCAACATCATGATGATTATGCATAATACTTATTCCATAGAGTTGATCATCTATTTTTTCTAATTCAAATTCATAAAATTCTCCTTTGGGATGAGCAATTATTGTTTTTATGTGAAAAGATAAATGATGATCATCACTGTCTTCTATTTGTTCACACAAAAAATAATAAGGCTTATTAAATTTGTCTATAGTTTTAAAATTTTCTTTAATCATAACATCCCCTAAAAGTCTATATCGCCATTAATTTAACTATTTTATAATAATAATAAATTTTACGTAACTAATTCTTGAGTAAATATTCATTCCAGATATTTTTATTTCATGTTTTTCATTTAGTCCTTCAAAAAATAATTTAAAAATGAAAAATATCTAAAATTAAATATAGTCACAATCCAGACACATTTGGCGATTTCGGGCTTTTCCACATAAAGTGAAACCCTTGTGGACAATTGGTTTCAAGGAATTTTGACAATTTCGCCCCTTAGAATGGCATTCAGAAGGTCGGGAGTATTGCCACTCTGATTTTCCAGAACCTGACGACTATAGAAAATCGGCGAGTGGCAATATGCCAATGCTGGATGCGTTCTCAGCTTTCAGGCTTGAGAACGCATAGCATTGGGATTCGCTCCTCCTCAGCTCCACTCTTTCTTCCTCCATTGTAACCATTTCCGGTTTTTTCCCATATCCCAGTTTGGTCTTTTTATTGCGAACGAGAGCCTTTTTTTATAAAATTCAATATATCAATATTTGTGGAAGGATTGAAAGTACGCATGGACCGATAGGAGCCTGACATGAAAAGTTTTTTTCATGATTTGTTTTCAAGGGCGGAAAGCATGCCTTTCAGTATTACATATCCCGACCGGACTACGGTAAAATACGGAGGCGCGGGAGAATCCAAGTTCAACCTGATTTTTAAAACGGAAAAGGCGATGCGTGCCATGCTCGTCAATGTCGACCTCGGCTTCGGTGAAGCCTATATGCTGGGGGACATCGACCTTGAAGGGAAGATGACCGACCTCATGACGATGGTCATGACAACGGACCTGATGAGTGCGTTCCGCAAAGTCGTTTATCATCCTGTTAATATCCTCCGCCACCTGCCGAGCCATGCGCGCGTATTCTGGCATTACCTCTACCAGCGGCACACGGTCGAGAACGACAAGCGCTTCATCTCCGAGCCTTATGACCTCAGCAACAAGTTCTACTCCTTATGGCTGGACAAGGACATGCAGTACACCTGCGGCTACTTTAAAACGCCCCAGGATTCTATTGATCTGGCGCAGGAACAGAAGCGCGAACAGATTTGCCGAAAGCTCCGCCTGAAGTCCGGCGAGACACTTCTCGACATCGGCTGTGGCTGGGGAGGCATGCTGATCTATGCCGCCCAACATTACGGGATCAGCGGCGTCGGCGTGACCCTCTCAAAGGAACAGGCGAAAGAATCGAACCGGCGGATTAAGAACGCCGGTCTGCAGGAGCGGATCCACGTAGAACATGCCGACTATCGGGATCTTCTCAGGCAGAACCGCCTGTTCGATAAAGTGGTCTCCGTGGGCTGCCTGGAGCACATCGGCAAGCCGAACCACGACCTTTTCTTTTCGATCGCCAAACAGTCACTGAAACCCGACGGCACGTTCGTCCTCCACACCATTGGCAAGTCGAAACCCGGAGCATCCTTCGCCTTCGGCAACAAGCATGTATTCCCGGGCGTATACACCGCAACCCTGGTGGAGATCGGCCAGTGCCTTGCGAAACTCGACATGCGTATCCAGGACGTCGAAAACATGCGCCTGCATTATTCCTACACCGCCCAGAGGTGGCTGGACGCATTCGAGGCCCACGTCGATGAGATCCGTGCGATGTACGATGAGCAGCTCGTCCGGCTGTTCCGCATATACCTCAACCACGGCGTCGCCTTCATGAGGTACGGCGATAACGAGCTCTACCAGGTCATCATCACGCCCGGCATCGACAACAAACGTCCGCTGACGCGTGACTACCTTTATACCTAAAGGATATAATCGCAAGCGCCGCAGCGGCCAAATGAGCCGGGGATAAAAAATCAGTGACTAGCGGTTTTCCGGAGCGGCAGGCAATTCGTCGCCGATGGCGACAAGCTCCACCCGCTGCCCGCCTTCGGACATGGTTTCGCTGAGCACGAGGCCGATGCCGGGGGCGTAGTAGCGGTATTCGATCCGGCCGGCGTCGATGTCTGAATAAACCTTGACCTTGAGGCAGCCGCTGAAGGTTCCGTAAGGCACCGTCACCGTTTCATTCAAGCTGAGAACCTGGACCTTGTCCTCTTCCAGGCCGGCGACATATTCCTCCCGGTACTCCTTGTTCAAATAATCCGCGGGCCGGCCGACCATGACCATGCCGGGCTTGGCGCCGTTGATCCCGGCCTGCCAGGACCAGTCCTCGGTCACGACGTCATAATCGTATTTCCTGGTCTCGCGGGCGAAATACCAGACATTGCCGTGCAGGTCCTGGGCATACCAGCGCCAGGTATCCTCGAAAAGCCGCATGTCGGCGACCAGCCGCTCCTGCACTCCCTGGCAGAGGACGCCCATGATGAGCTTGTTATTGGCCGTGGCCGTGACCGTCATCTCGGCAGCGCTTTCGCCTGAGGTGACCATGTAATTCCGGGTCTGGCCGGGGTGCAGCGGGAAATACGGGTTGTCCACGCCCTGGACGAATTCCAGCGGGATGATATGTGGATTGTAACCGGTCTTCTTGAAAACCGTCAACACCAAGACGGCAACGACAACGCCGGCCACAGCCAGGCCAAGGAGACTGGGCAGAAAACGGCTCTTCCGCCCCGGCGCTTTGCTGCTGTTGCCGACCTGCTCCACGAAATTCGGAAGCGAAGCTTGAACGCTGGCAGCGACCTGCGGCCTTTTCAATTCCGCTTGAGCGGCCAGGGGGAGCGACCTGACAGCCAATATAAAGAAAAAAGATACAATCTCTAAAACCGCGATGCTCCTGAAATGATTTTTGGGCGAAAACATGGAATACCTCACAAATTCGCGCCGATCGAGGGTAAAGAGTAATGCATGCGGAGGGAAATGTCAAACCCGGGTGCGGGTACATTTCCTCATAAATTTCATTCCGGGACCTCATCTGAATGCCTACCGCCCCAGGACACGCACGCCCAGGAAGGTAAGGGATGAGAACACCACGCTCCACAGCAGCGAGCCCGCTGCCAGCCAGGGCAGCAGGCGCCGCGGCGGAGCGCCCAGGACCAGGCCGAAGGCGGCCCCCAGGGGCGAGCCGACCAGCAGCGGCGCCAGCAGCCCCCAGCCGATGACGCCGTAGCGCTGCCAGATGCGCCACAACAGCCCGCGCCGCTCTTCCATTTTTTGGCGTTTTTGTTTCCGCTCCAGCCAGGCCTTCACCCGCTCGCCCAGCAGGACGACGACGGTGCCGCCGCTAATGGCACCGGCCGCGGCCACCAGGCAGACCAAAACCGGATCCAGGCGCATGACGGCGCCGGCCGCCGCCGCCGCCCAGAGTTCAGCGACTCCCAAGCTAAAAATGCTCAGCAATTTCAGCAGCAATGCCAATTTATCACTCCTCGTGTTCAGGGCCAAAAGTTGCAGATGGACTCCTATTTTATAATAACGACCTCGACTTGTAAAACGCCATCAAAGGCGCTCAAAATTGTTCAGGAATGAACAGTAAATGTCCAATAACGAACATCATCCGGATGCTTGCTGAAGCAAAAGTGCTTTGTTTGCCGGCTTGACAGGATTGGCATTGAATTTGCATACCTAATTGTGTTAGGTATTATCAATTTGGAGGTATGCATGACATCGAAAGCCTTGGTGGCGGCGTCGGTCAAGCCTGTTGTCCTGGCCCTGCTGATGTCGGGAGAAAATTATGGTTACCAGATATTGAAACGGGTGAGCCAGGTCTCGGGCGGTAAACTGGACTGGTCGGAGGCGCTCCTTTACCCGGTCCTGCACCGCCTGGAAAAAGACGGACTGGTCGTTTCACAGTGGAAGATCTCCGACGGCAACCGCCTGCGCAAGTATTACCGGCTCACTGCAGCCGGCAAAAAAGAACTGCTGGCGGAAAAGGAACACTGGCTCAGCGTGCACCGGGCCCTGCAGCTCTTGTGGGAACCGGCGACCACAACGGACTAAGAGGAGAGACAAAACATGTTTGACCTTGAACAAGCCATAAAAAAGTGGAAGCAGAAGCTGGCCGCCAACCCGGCCATGGAAGAGGGCTATGTCGCCGAGCTGGAAGGGCACCTGCGCGACCGCATCGAGGAACTGGCGAGTCAAGGCGTTGCTATTGAAGAGGCATTCCGGAAAGTGGTGCACAAAATGGGAAAGACAGACGAGATCGGCGGCGAGTTCTACAAGGCCCATACCGTACGCCTTTCGGGGCGGCCGAGCTGGCAGCCGCCGCGCTTCATGCCGGCGCTAATGTGGAATTACATAAAAACCGCCCTGCGTAAAGTCAGGCGCCAAAAGGGATATACCTTCATCAATGTTTTCGGCCTGGCCCTGGGCTTGGCCTGCTTCATCCTGCTCTCGCTGTGGATCCGCGACGAGGTCAACTGGGACCGCTTCCATATCAATGCCAAAAACCTGTATCGCGTACAATCCGGTCTGATCCAGCAGCCAGGGGCGATCGGGCCGTACGTAAAGGCCAATTTTCCGGAGATCGCGAATTCGGCCCGCCTGTATTTTGACAAGACCCGGACCATTCGCCGCGACAATCTAGTCCTGGAGGAAAATGGCTTTGTCTACGCTGATCCTTCCCTGTTCGAGATGTTCACGCTGCCGTTCGTCTCGGGGAATCGGAGCAGCGCCCTCGCAGCTCCCGATGCGGCGGTCTTGAGCGAAAGCGCCGCCAGGAAATACTTCGGGAACGGGAATCCCATCGGCCAAACCCTGACCGTGGACAATCAATACACGGTACGGGTGACCGGCGTGGTCAAAAATCCGCCCCTGAACTCCGACATCCGCTTCGAAGTGCTGGTTCCGTTCCAGTTCATCGACAAGCGCTGGAAGAACGAAGACCGCAGCTGGGGGGCGCACAACCATCGCACCTATGTGCAACTGCGGCCGGGAGCGGACAGCCAGGCGCTCATCGCCAAGATCGCGCCCCTGCGCCGGATCATGGACCAGGAACCTTCGGCCTGGCTCCTGACGCTGGTGCAGCTGGAACGGATTCACCTCCATGAAGACAACGCCATCAAGTCGGTGATCATCTTTGCCATTGTCTCCCTTTTCATCCTGGTCATCGCCGCCTGCAATTTCGTCAACCTGGTCACGGCCAAGTCCGGCCAGCGGGCCAAGGAAATCGCGGTGCGAAAAGTTGCCGGAGCCGTCCGCAGCCAGCTGGTCAGGCAATTCTTGAGCGAGTCGCTGATCCTGTCCCTGTTTGCTTTCCTGCTGTCGCTGTTGCTCGTCTCTTCTGTCTTGCCCTCCTTCAATGCCATGACCGGAAAAGACTTTGTTCTCAAGGATCTTTTCGCCCAAGGATTCTTCCTTCTTCTCCTGGGAACGGCCGCGGCCATCGGCCTGGTTGCTGGAGCCTACCCGGCCATTCTACTTTCTTCTTTCCGGCCCGCCGGACTGCTCAAGGGAGGAAGTCCCCAAGCCGGTTTTCAATCAGGCGGGTCCGCTTTGCGCCGCGTCCTGGTCATCGTCCAATTCGCCATTTCCATCGTGCTCGTGGTCTCCATGCTGCTCGTCCGCAAACAAGTCAATTTTATCCGCGGCTACGACCTCGGTGTGCAGAAGGAGAACGTGGTGATTTTGCCGGTCAACAAGCCGCTCCTGAAAAACCGCCAGGCTTTTGTCAATGAATTGACCGGCCGCCCCGGCATCCTCAACGCCACTTTCGCTTCGAGTTTTCCCTCCAACAAACGCCAGGTTTTCGGGGTGGAGTGGGAAGGCCAGGACAGCAGTTCGGATACGGTCTGGCAATTCATCGAGACCGACCACCGCTACCTGGACACCCTCGGTATCAAGCTCCATGCGGGCAGGAATTTTCCCGAAGCCGGTCCCGCCGAACGGATCGCACCCTATTTCATCATCAACCAGAAAGGCGCGGCGGCCCTGGGCAGGGAAAACCCGGTGGGCATGAAAATCACCGCCTACGGAACCCAGGGGACCGTGATCGGGGTCGTCAAGGATTTTCATTTCAAGCTCCTGCAGGAGGAGATCGGGCCCCTGTTCCTGTTCGTCGGGCCTTTCAACCTCAGATATGTTCTCATTAAAATCAACACAAAAAATGTCGGCAGCAACAAAATCCTCGCCCGCATCAGGGAGGTCTGGGAGCGCCACGCCCCGGGCATGCCCTTCAGTTACTATTTTCTTGATGCCGCTTATGACCAGAATTATCAGCCCGAGCGGCAACTGGGGCTGGAATTCAGCTGCTTCACTTTGCTGGGGATATTCATCGCCTGCCTCGGCCTGTTCGGACTGGCGGCAGCCCTGGCCGAACAAAAAAGGAAAGAGATCGGCATTCGCAAGGTGTTCGGCGCGACCCAGTTGGAAATTCTCAGCCATGTCATCCGCCAATTTGCCGGCCCCATTGTACTGGCCAACCTGATCGCCTGGCCGCTGGCCTTTTGGGCCATGAGCCGGTGGCTGCAGGGATTCGCCTATCATACCGACCTCTCCCTCGACCTGTTCATGATCGCCGCCCTTTCGACCCTGCTCATCGCCCTGCTCACGGTCGGGTTCCAGGCCGTCCGCGCCGCCCGGGCCAACCCGGTGGACAGCCTGAGGTACGAATAACAAGGAGAAATGGAGATCGCGGACCAGTCTCCAAAGCGAGGTAAGTCATGTTTGATCTGGAAAATGCCATAAAAAAGTGGAAACAGAAACTGGCGGCCAACCAGGCCATGGAAGAAGGGTACATCGCCGAGCTGGAAGGGCATCTGCGCGACCGGGTCGAGGAATTGACCGGGCAGGGCGTTGCCGCCCAGGACGCATTCGAGCAGGTGGTCGAGGCCATGGGCAACGCCGACGAAACGGGAAGCGAATTCTTCAAGGCCCACACCGTGCGCCGCTCCGACCGGCCGCCCTGGCAGCCGCCGCGCTTCATGCCGGCACTGCTCTGGAATTACCTGAAAACCGCTTTGCGAAAAATCGGACGCAGCAAGGGATATTCTTTCATCAATGTAATCGGCTTGTCCATGGGATTGGCCTGTTTCGCCCTTATCATGATGTGGGTCCGGGACGAGGTCAGCTGGGAACGTTCGCACGAGAATTTACCGCTGATCCATCGTTTGGAATCGAACTCACCCGCCATGCCGGCCGCACTGGCTCCGTACCTGAAGGCCAACTATGCGGAAATTGCCGATGCTGTCCGCTTCTATCGCCCATATCCACCTCTTGTGAAAAACCTGGACAAAGCCTTCGAAGAGGCCGGATTTGTCCTGGCCGATCCATCGGTGTTCAACATTTTCACGATCCCGTTCATAGCCGGGAATCGCGCCGGCGCCTTCACCGATCCGGACACGGTCGTGCTGACGGAATCGGCTGCAAAAAAATATTTCGGGAACGAAAATCCCATCGACAGCTTCCTGACCGTTGAGGATCGCATCCAGGTCCGGATCACGGGCATTGTCCAGGATCCGCCGCGAAACTCCGACCTCCAATTCGCCATCCTGGGCAACTTCAAGATCCTGCGCTATTTCAACGAGAACTACGAATCCAACTGGGGAAATCGCGCCTACTTTACGTATGTTAAACTGGCCCCGTCCGCGGCGGCAGCGGCCGTTATTCACAAAATCGCCCACCTCATTATGGACCACGATCCCGCCGGGGCGACGGCCCTGACTATGACAGCGCTAGGACGCATCCACCTGTACCAAAACGGCGTCATCGAGACCGTTGTCACCTTCACCCTTATCGCCTTCTTCATCCTGCTCGTCGCCGCTTGCAATTTCGTCAACCTGGCTACGGCCAGGGCCGGTAAGCGGGCCAAGGAGATCGCCGTCCGCAAGGTCGCCGGAGCCACGCGCATCCAACTCGTCAAGCAGTTCCTGAGCGAATCGGTCCTGCTCGCCCTGGGCGCCTTTCTCGTCTCCTTGGCGATCGTGGTGCCGGTCCTCCCTGCCTTCAACGCGATCACGGGGAAGGCCTTCCGCCCGGCGAATCTTCTCGAACCCGGTGTGTTCCTGCTCCTCCTGGGGACGGCCGTCGTCATCGGCGTCCTCTCCGGCGCCTACCCCGCACTCCTGCTATCCTCATTCCGGCCTGCTGGATTGCTTAAAGACACGGGATTCAAAGCCGGCCGTTCATCTGGCAGCTCACTCTTCCGCAAGATCCTCGTTGTCACCCAGTTTTCCATATCGATCGTCCTTCTCATCTCGACCCTGTTCATCGCCAGGCAAGTCGCCTTCGTCCGGAACTATAACCTCGGCATCCAAAAAGAGAATATCGTCTATCTTCCGGCCAAGGCTCCCTTGATCAAAAGCGGCGAGTCCTTTATCCGTGAACTGACTAGCCAACCAGGCATAGTCAACGCGACCTTCGTTTCTAGCTTGCCTTCACAGGTGGCCAACGTCGCCGACGGCATGGAATGGGAAGGGATGGCCGCCGGTCTCAAACCGGCCTGGGCATTCGTCGCAACGGATGACCGCTACCTAGACACGCTGGGGATCACGCTGGTCGAAGGCCGGAATTTCCCTGAGGCAACACCCGTAAAAGATGCTCCATATTTCATTGTCAACCAAAAGGCTGTAAGAGAAATGAAGCTCAAGAACCCGGTCGGGACAAGGTTCTCCATGTGGGACTGGAACGGTATTGTGCTCGGCGTTGTCAAAGACTTCCATTTCCGCTCCCTGCACGAAGACATCCAGCCATTGCTGCTGTTTGTCCTTCCCAAGGTGTACGGCCAGATTCTGGTTAAGATCAGGCCCGAGAGCGGCCCGAACTCCGAGGTCATAGCCCGCGTCAAAAAGGTCTGGGAAAAATTTGCGCCCGGAATTCCGTTCAGCTACGAATTCCTCGACTCCGCCTTCGCCGGGAACTATCAGGCCGAACAGAATATGGAATTGGAATTCAAATACTTCGCCTTCCTGGGGATATTCATCGCCTGCCTCGGGCTGTTCGGACTGGCGGCAGCCCTGGCCGAACAAAAAAGGAAAGAGATCGGCATTCGCAAGGTGTTCGGCGCGACCATGGCTGACATTCTCCGCCATGTCAACCGGGAATTTCTCGGTCCCGTTGTTCTTGCTAACCTCATCGCCTGGCCGCTGGCCTTCTGGGCCATGAGCAAATGGCTGCAGGAATTTGCTTATCACACGAAGCTTTCCTTCGATTTGTTCCTGCTCGCAGCGATTTCGACCCTGCTTATCGCCCTGCTTACAGTCAGTTACCAGACGGTCCGCGCCGCCCGGGCCAACCCGGTGGACAGCCTGAGGTACGAATAAGCGGAAGCCGGAACCGGATCCCCCCGGCTTTGCCACCCCCCTTACCAAGGGGGGCAGGGGGGATCAGGAGGCCGGAGACAGGAGACCGGAAGAAGAAAGATAAAAAAGTTTATATATATTTAAATTTTTCCGGTCTGCGGTCTCCGATCTCCGGTCTGCGGCCTGTGTTTTATGTCCGTTTGCGGACAATCAATGTACACATTCGGACAGCATTTCCATGCCTATTTCCCGGAAGTAAAGATATATACAGGGGAAGGATTTGGCATCTGTTATGCATACATAGATTGCGAAAGTAACTTCGCCTGCGAGGTACGCATGATATCGAAAACATTGATGGCGGCGTCGACGAGGCCGATCATTCTGGCCATCCTCTCCCGCGGCAAGGATTACGGCTATAACATTATCCAGAAAGTCAAAAACACCTCGGGCGGCGGCATCGAATGGAGCGACGGCATGCTCTACCCGGTGCTGCAGCGCATGGAGATGGACCACCTGATCACTTCCGAATGGATCTCCGTCGACGGCGGACGCCCCCGGCACTATTACCACATCACCGAACTCGGCCGACAGGTTCTGGCAGCCGAGTTGACGAGCTGGCAGAAGATATTGCAGGCCATGGTCCATTTCAGCCAGCCCCGACTGGTCAAAGAATAAATAGGAGGCCCCATGTTCGACCTGGAAAAAGAGATCAGGGAATGGAAAAAAGGGTTCGGCAAATATGATTCGTTCGAGGACGGCCTGGTCGCCGACATGGAGCTGCACCTGCGGGACGCTTTTTCCGGACTGAAAGAGCAGGGGCTCAGCGACGAGGAGGCGTTCCAAAGGGCCGTGAAGCAGGTCGGCACGGCCGAAGCGATCGCCGGGGAGTACCGCAAGAACCGCGAGCTGGTTCTGGACCGCCGCGCCCCCTTGCGCCCCGGTCGCTTCATGCCGGACCTCGTCTGGAACTACGCAAAAGTGGCGGTTCGCAGGCTGCGCAGGCAGATGGGGTATTCTCTGATCAATATCATCAGCCTGGCCGTGGGCATGGCCGCCTGCCTGCTGATCCTGCTGTTCGTCAGGGATGAGCTGAGCTACGACCGTTACAACCAGGAAGCGGACCGCATCTTCCGCGTGGCCGCCTACGTCCGTTTCGGCGGCATGGACAAGAACGTCGGCCTGCTTCCGGCGCCGCTGGCCGCTGCCTGCCTGCGGGAATTCCCCGAAGTGGAGCAGGCGGTACGCTTCCGCGAGCACGGCAATTTCATCGTCCGGCACGCCGACCGCAGCTTCAACGAATCCCGGCTGATCTTCGCCGACGCCTCGGTATTCCAAGTCTTCACCCTGCCCCTGCGCCGGGGTGACCCGCGCACGGCGCTCGCAGAGCCGCGCACGATCGCGCTCAGCGAAACGACGGCGGCCAAGTACTTCGGCAGCGCCGACCCCGTCGGCCAGACGCTGCGCCTGGACAACCGGGAGGACTACCGGATCAGCGGCGTCTTCCGCGACATCCCGGCCAACTCACATTTCCACTTCGACCTGATCGCCTCGCTGGCATCCCTGGACGAGAGCCAGGAAACGGTCTGGGGCAACTTCAATTTCTTCACCTACCTGCTGCTGCGTCCGGGAAGCGATCCGGCCGCCCTGCAGGCCAAGTTCCCGAACTTCATCCGCGCCACCCTGGGATCCTGGGTCAAACAGGTCCTCGGCCGCTCCTACGACGAACTGCTCGCCGCCGGGTCCCGGGTGGAATATATGCTGCAGCCGCTGACCGACATCCACCTGCGCTCACGGCTTGTGGGCGAGCTCGACGCCAACGGCGACATCCGCGTGGTCTATCTCTTCGCCGCCATCGCCCTGCTGGTCCTGCTCATCGCCGCCATCAATTTCATCAACCTGGCCACGGCCCGCTCGGCCGGCAGGGCCCGGGAGGCGGGGATCCGCAAGGTACTGGGCTCGGAGCGCTGGCAGCTGGTGCGCCAGTTCCTGGCCGACTCGCTGCTGTTGAGCGGCCTGGCTATTCTCCTGGCGCTGCTGCTTGCCGCCATCGCCCTCCCCTGGTTCAACAGGCTGACCGCCAAGCAGATCGACCTTGTCGGAGCCGGCATCGCTTTTATAGCCGCCTGCGCCGCCCTGATGACCCTGCTGGTCGGCCTGCTGGCCGGCCTCTACCCGGCCTGGAAGCTGGCCGGCGCCCGGCCGGCGGAGGTGCTGAAGGGCAACCGGGCGGTCGGGGTTCGCGGCGGCCGGCTGCGTGCAGCGCTGGTGGTGTTCCAGTTCGCGGTCTCCATGGTCTTGATCATCGCCAGCCTGGTCGTGTACCGGCAGCTCCGCTTTATCCAGGACAAGAACCTGGGCTTCAACAAGGACCAGGTGCTGGTGCTGCAGCACGCCAATCTGCTGGAGAAGCAGGCCGATGCCTTCAAGAACGAGATGCTGAAGCTCCCGGCCGTCGTCAGCGCCACGGCGACCGGGTTCCTCCCTGTCCCCCCGTCCGACCACAGCAACAGCGGTCTTTTCCCCAAGGGAGGCATCCGGGGGGGCCAATTGGTCATGGCCCAGCACTGGACGGTCGACGCCGATTATATCAGGACCATGGGCATGAAGATCGTGGCCGGCCGGGATTTCACCGGCGACAATCCCGCCGAAAGGGAATCCGTCATCATCAACCAGGCCGCGGCCCACCAGTTAGGCTGGCAGGAGCCCCTGGGCCGGCAGATCAGCTTTCCCAAGGACAGCACGGTCAAAACATTCCTCGACCGCACCGTAATCGGCGTGGTCGAGGATTTCCACTTCGACTCCCTGCGCAGCCCCATCAACCCGCTGGTGATGTTTCTGGGCGATAACCACAACCGCATATCGCTCCGTTTCCGGGCCCGGGAGACGGCCGCCTTGCTGGCCGAGCTGAAGCGCCAATGGCAGCGTTTCGCTCCCGGTCAGCCCTTCGAGTACTCCTTCTTGGACGAGCGCTTCGCCGAGATCTATCGCTCCGAGCAGCGGCTGGGGACGATCTTCAGCGTCTTTTCCGGCCTGGCCATCCTGATCGCCTGCCTGGGCCTGCTGGCCCTGGCATTCTACATGGCCGAGCGCCGCACCAAGGAGATCGGCATCCGCAAGGTCTTGGGCGCGACCGTTTCGGAGGTCTTCCTTCTGCTTTCCCGCGAGTTCGTCAAGTGGGTGGCCATCGCCGCCCTGGTAGCCTGGCCGCTGGCCTATTTCGCCATGAGCCGCTGGCTCCAGGGCTTCGCCTACCGGGCGGAGATCGGCTTCGGTCCGCTCCTGCTTTCCATGCTGCTGACGATGCTCATCGCCATGCTGACGGTGGGCTTTCAAGCCATCCGCGCCGCCCGCGCCAATCCGGTGGACAGCCTGAGATACGAGTAACAGAAAGGAGAACCAAAATGTTCGACCTGGAAAAAGAGATCAGGGAATGGAAAAAAGGGTTCGGCAAATATGATTCGTTCGAGGACGGCCTGGTCGCCGACATGGAGCTGCACCTGCGGGACGCTTTTTCCGGACTGAAAGAGCAGGGGCTCAGCGACGGGGAAGCGTTCCAAAGGGCCGTGAAGCAGGTCGGCACGGCCGAAGCGATCGCCGGGGAGTACCACAAGAACCGCGAGCTGGTTCTGGACCGCCGCGCCCCCTGGCGCCCGGCGCGCTTCATGCCGGCGCTGCTCTTGAATTATATCAAAGTGGCACTGCGCAAGATGCGGAAGCAAAAGGGGTATGCATTCATCAACATCTTCGGCCTGGCCATCGGCCTGGCCTGCACTCTCTTCATCCTGCTTTGGCTCCAGTATGTTTTGAGTTTTGACCGCTTCCACGCCAATGCCGAGAATCTCTATCGGGTCGAGCAGGAAATCAATCTCAGCCAGGGCCTTATTCATGTCAGCAGCACGCCATATCCCATCGGGCCGATCTTAAAAGCCGAGATCCCGGAAATCATTGACACAACCCGAAAGGCCGGATTGGGCACCTTACTCATCCGCTATGGTGAGAATGCCTTTTATGAAAGTCGAGTCTCTGCCGTTGACCCGCAGATTTTTCGCATGTTCACTTTCCCTCTCCTCCAGGGCGACCCGGCCACGGCCCTCCTCCGCCCCGGTTCCCTGGTCATTACCGAGGCGATGGCCAAGAAATATTTCGGCAGCACCGATCCCCTGGGCAAAGCCGTGACCATCAACAATACCCACGCCTTCACCGTCACCGCTGTCCTGAAAAATATCCCGCCAAACTCCTCGCTGTCGTTCGATATGCTGGTCCCTTTCGAATTCGTCAAGACCCTGGGGCTTTACAACGACGATTTGAATCTTAACTACGTGAATACATTCGCCCAGCTTCACGCCCAAAGTAAAATTGCCGCAGTGGGCAGGAAGATCACCGAGTTGGTCAACAGTCGCATACTGGAAAGGATGCGGGCCAATCCGGAAACGCGCGGCCAAGTAAAAAAATTCCAGGGCATGGACTACCTGCTGGCGGCCCTGGTCGAATTCAACAGGCCGGCGCTGCAGTCGGTCAAAACCTTCGCCGCCGTTGCCCTCTTTGTACTGCTCATCGCCTGCATAAACTTCATGAACCTGGCTACGGCCCGCTCGGTAAGCCGGGCTAAGGAGATTGGGCTGCGGAAGGTCGTTGGCGCCCAGCGCAAGAGCATTATCGGCCAGTTTTACGGCGAATCCATCCTTACCGCCTTCCTGGCCGGGGCCGTTTCTCTGCTCCTGGTGATCCTTCTTCTTCCGGCTTTCAATACCCTTTCCGGCACGATGATCGCTGCCAACGTCCTCCTGAACAAAAATATTTTGCTCGGCATTTTTGCGCTCACCCTCACCACCGGCATCGCCGCCGGAACCTACCCGGCATTCTTCCTCTCTTCTTCCCAGCCCGTCAATATCCTGAAAGGCGGATGGCCTAGAAGCGGCAAAAGCGCCCTGCTCCGAAAAACGCTGGTCGTATTCCAGTTCAGTATATCCATTCTCCTTCTAATCGGCATGGGGGTCGTCTCGCGGCAGTTTGAATTCATGCGCAATACGAAGCTCGGCTACGACAAAGAGCAATTGATCTACCTGCCGATGCGAGGCGAGATATCCTCCTCTTATGCCGCCTTCAAAGAACAGCTAAACCTGAATCCCGGGATCCTTGACGTTTCGGCAAGCGATCAAGAACCGACCTTCATCCGCAAAAGTTACGGAGGCCCCGACTGGGACGGCAAGGACCCGGACCTGAAATTCGTAACCTATTTCAGCCATGTCGATTTCGATTATCCCGAAACCCTTAAGATCGAGATGGTCGCAGGACGGACATTCTCAAGGAAGCATGCAATGGACAACGGGCAAGCTTTTCTTGTCAATGAAGAAATCCCGAAACTCATGGGGCTTGACGCCGCAGCGGCGGTGGGAAAAAGGTTCAAGGTATACCGGCTCGAAGGCACGATCATTGGAGTAATGAAAAATTTTCATTATAGCTCTCTCCGCTATGCTATCGCACCCTTGCTCCTTAACGTCGATCCAAACCAATTCGACTTTGCCATCGTCCGGCTCAAGGCGGGAGAGGTCCCGGCCTCCCTGAAGGCCGTCAAGGAAACCTGGAGGCGGGTCTTTCCGCAATACCCCATCGAGTACCATTTCTTCGACGAAGACTTTGGCCAGATATATCAAGCGGACGAGCAGACGGCCTTGCTCCTTAAGGTCTTTGCCGGCCTGGCGGTGATCATTGCCTGCCTGGGCCTTCATGGACTGGCTTCCTACACGGCCGAACAGCGAACCAAAGAGATCGGCATACGCAAGATCATGGGCGCGTCTTCACCTGGGATCATCCTGCTCCTTCTGAAAGAGTTTGCCAAATGGGTCCTGATCGCCAACCTTCTGGCATGGCCTATCGCCTATCTGCTAATGCAGAACTGGCTCCAGGAATTCGCCTTTCGATCGACTCTTGTCTTTTGGTTGTTCGCCCTGGCGGGCACCGGCGCCCTGGCCCTGGCCCTGTTGACCGTCAGCTTGCAAGCATTCCGCGCCGCCCGCGCCAACCCGGTCGACAGTTTGCGATACGAGTAGCATGCAGGAGGAAAAAATGTTCGACCTGGAAACAGCGATCAGGGAATGGAAGAAAGAATTCGGCAAATACGAATCGTTCGAGGACGGCTTCCTGGCCGATATGGAGCTGCACCTGCGCGAAGCGTACGAAGCTATGAAAGCCGAAGGCCTCAGTAATGAAGCAGCTTTTGCGAAAGCCGTTGCGCAAGTGGGAACGGCCGCAAATATCGCCCAGGAATACCGCAAGAACCGCGAGCTGGCCCTGGACCGCCGTTCCCCCTGGCGCCCGGCCCGTTTCATGCCGGAGCTCGTCTGGAATTATGCCAAGGTGGCCATCCGGAAATTTTATCGCGAGAAGGGCTACTCCATTATCAATATCGCCGGGCTGGCGACCGGATTGGCCTGCTGCATCCTGATGGTTCTGTATATCCACTCCGAACTGAGCTATGACACTTTTCACAAAAACGCAGAGCGGATTTATGCACTGGGAGTTCAATCGGAATGCGATGGATACGAGTTCAAGGGAACGAGCAGTAATGCCACGGCTGCCGAAGTTCTACAAAAAGAATATCCGCAAGTGGCTCAAGCGGTTCGGTACGGTTATAAAACAGGTTCAACCTTTGATTACGAAGGCAAACGCTTTGCCCTGAAACTCGTTCTCTATGCCGACGAGAATGTATTTAAGGTGTTCACTTGGCCGATGATCAAAGGAGATCCGCAGAAGGCTTTATCAGCTCCTCATACCATCGTGATCACGGAAGAAATCGCCGAACGGTGCTTTGGCAAAATGAATCCCCTGGGCAGGATTCTGAAATTCGGTGAAGAGGATGCGTTTGTCGTGACCGGTGTTGTAAAAAATGTCCCAGACAACTCATCCATTAATTTTGACGCCCTCTGCTCCTTCAAGACGCTCTATGCGCAGGAATCGCTGCAGCGGATTCTTACCGATTGGCTGTCACACAATTTCAGTACATATTTGCTTTTAAAAAAGGGAATCAAGCCCGGAGATTTGGAAAAAAAGTTTCCGGCACTGCTGGAGAGATTCGCAGGCCCCGAAATGAGGGCGAGGGGAGCGACGGAATCTTTATTTCTTCATCCTTTTACGAAGCTTTACCTGGATCCACCCTGGACTTCTCGGGGACCGATTTTCTATGTCAACATATTTGCCTTAGTGGCTTCTCTGATTTTACTGATTGCCTGTTTTAATTTCATGAACCTCTCAACGGCACGGTCGGCAACCCGCGCCCATGAAGTGGGGATAAGAAAGGTGTTCGGCGCATCCAAGAAAAACCTCGTCGCCCAGTTCATCCTCGAATCGCTTTTTTTCAGCTTTGTCTCCCTGCTGTTGGCAGTCGCACTCGTTCAATTGCTTCTACCCTCGATCAATTCGCTGACCGGAAGGGCATTGAGCCTGACCAGGCTCGATCTTCCCGGGCTGATCTCGGGATTTATCATTCTGCTGCTTTTTGTCGCCCTGATGGCAGGAAGCTACCCGGCCTTCCTCCTTTCACGGTTCATGCCCGTGAAAACTTTGAAAAGGAGATTGGGTTCAGAGAAAACCAATCTGACATTTCGGCGGGTACTGGTAGCGCTGCAATTTGTCATTTCCATTGCTCTGGTAATATGCGCCGTTATAATCACCCGCCAGCTTTTTTACATGCAGAATATCGATCCAGGTTTCGACAAATCAAACGTTGTTGTGATTCCGGCAAAGGATGATGTGATCAGGAAATCTATTGCTGCCGTCAAGGAGGAATTCAAAAAAGATCCGCGAATTATCCGCGTCGCGGCTTCTTCGACCATACCGGGAGGGGGCTATGCAAATACCATAAAGATTCCGGAAGGATATGCGGAATCGGCAGCAGTTTTAATGGACGAAATCAATGTCGATTACGATTTTTTATCCACCATGGGCATAAAACTTGTGAACGGAAGAAATTTTATGAAAGAATCAGGAGCGGATGAGCTTGACTCCGTGCTGATTAATGAAACGGCGATGAAACAGTTCGGCTGGGATAATCCCATCGGCAAGACGATAAAATCCAGAGATCCGAGAAAGCCTGGCAACCAATACAAGGAAATGACGGTTATCGGCGTCGTCAAAGACTTTCATCTTCGCAACCTGAATCAAAAAATAGAGCCAATTTTTATAGGCAACGATTCCACCTATCCGTTGCCTTTTAATTATCTGGATGTGCTTTCGGTGAGGATTCGTCCGAACGATATTTCCGGCGCTATTGCTTTTCTGAGGGAAAAATGGGAGAAGCTCTTTCCAAACATGCCCTTTGAGTACTATTTCCTGGATGCCCTATTCAATGAACAATTCAACCAAATCGATCGTTCCAGAAAAATCTTTTCTTATTTTTCATTCTTGGCCATATTTGTTGCCTGTTTGGGACTGTATGGGATGGCTTCCTTTTCGGCCGCTCAGCGCACCAAGGAGATTGGAATACGAAAAGTGCTGGGAAGCACCATAGTCGGCATAATAACCCTTTTGGGCAAAGAGCTGATCGGATTAATCTTACTGGCAAATTTGGCCGCCTGGCCCCTCTCGTTTTTTTTGATGAACCAATGGCTAAGCAATTTTCCCATTAAAACAAAAATCGGAATGGAGATATATTTGGCTTCATCTCTTGGAATATTGCTCATAGGTTTGCTGACGGTTTATTTTCGAGCCATCAAAGCCGCTCGGGCCAACCCGGTGGACAGCCTGAGATACGAGTGATTGCCAGGAGATAAAAGCATGTTCGACCTGGAAAAAGCAATCAGGGAATGGAAAAAAGGATTCGGCAAATATGAATTGTTCGAGGACGGCCTCATCGCCGACATGGAACTCCATTTGCGCGATGCCGTCGCCGCGCTGCAGCAAGCCGGGCTTGGCGATGAAGAGGCGTTCCGCAAAGCCATGGCCCAGATTGGAACCGCCGAACACATCGCCGCGGAATACCGCAAGAACCACGAGCTGGCCCTGGACCGCCGCGCCTCCTGGCGCCCGGGGCGCTTCATGCCGGCATTGATCTGGAACTACGCCAAGGTGTCTTTCAGGAAATTCCGACGCGATAAGGGCTACTCCACCGTCAATATCGCCGGCTTGGCGATCGGGTTGGCCTGCTGCGTGTTCATCTCCCTCTGGATTCAGGACGAGATGAGCTTTGACCGCTTCCATCCGAACGCCGACCGCATCTGCCGCATCACCATGGAGCACCAGGGCCAGTGGGATGTGGAAAGCCCCTGGGCCCTCGGTGATATATTGGGGCGGAATTACCCGGAAGTGCTCTCCCGAGCACGCATTCGATACGAACCCATCTCCATCATCGCCGGCGACAAGTCCGTCAACGTGCTGGCGGCGCTCACCGAGCCGGAATTCTTCGACATCTTCAATTTCCCCCTCATCGCCGGTGATCCGGGCAGGGCCCTCCAGTCCGGCGACTCGATCATCCTCACCAAAACCCTGTCCCACTCACTCTTCGGAAGCAAAAATCCGCTAGGGGGATCGTTATCCGTTCTCGATACCAAGATGCCCGTCGCCGGTGTGATCGATGACCTCCCCGCCAATTCGCACATCCAGTTCAAAGCCCTGCTCTCCGTCAGGCTATACGGCGAGGACCGCATCCGCTCCTGGGCTTGGGAGCCGAACACCTACCTGCTGCTGAGAAACCGGGACGATCTGAGAAAGCTGGAACGAAAGATCGTCAACCTGCCGCGCCAATATAATGTCGCGGGCAATCAAAAGTCGGAAATCCACCTCCAGCCCATGGTGGATGTGCACCTGCGCAATCCCGGTGGCGGCGGCCGCATCGTCACCATATACCTTTTCACGAGCCTTGCCGCTCTCATCCTGATCATCGCCTGCATCAATTTCATGAACCTGTCGGTAGCCAGGGGCGAAACCAGGGCGCGGGAAGTCGGGCTGCGGAAAGCGTTCGGCTCCCAGCGTGGACAGCTGGTGCGCCAATTTTTCGGCGAATCCATCATGCACTCCTTCGCGGCCATGGTGCTGGCCCTGGGATCGGTACGGCTGCTGCTGCCGGCCTTCAACCAGTTGTCCAGGAAGCAGATCGACGCGGCGTTCCTGCTTTCCCCAGGATTCATGCTCGCGGTCTGTGGCATCACCCTGGTGGCGGGCGCAATCTCCGGAAGCTACCCAGCCTTCTGGCTGTCAGCCTATCCGCCCAGCAGAACCCTCAACTGGGGCCCTCGGACATCGACCGGTCGTTCTGTCCTGCGCCAGGCCCTGGTGGTCCTGCAATTCGCCCTGGCCGTCGTCTTGATGGTCGGCGCGGTGATCCTCCACGGGCAGCTGTCATACATCCAGCATAAGGACCTCGGCTACCAGCGGGAGCAAATTATCACGCTGCCGATAGATCGCCCCCAGCGATCCAAGCTCCGCTCCTTCAAAGACGAAATCCTACGAAATCCTGCCGTTGCCTCGGTGACGGCGGCAACCCATCCTCCCAACAAGGTCACCGCGATCAACCCGGTGAGCTGGGAGGGCTTGAGCCCGGGCCAGTTTCAAACCGTCAACTGGCAGGCCGTCGAATTCGATTATCTGAAGACCTTCCGGATGAAGCTCGCCGCCGGCCGTGATTTCGACCGGGAGCGCTCGACCGACCGCCGCCACTTCATCGTCAACGAAACGCTGGCGCGCCGAATCGGCAGCAAGGAGGTGATCGGGAAAAGGCTTTCCATATCGAACGACAAGGGCGAGATCATCGGCGTCGTGAAGGACTTCCATACCACCTCCCTCCATGGCCAGATCCAGCCGCTCGTGCTGATGCTCGTCAGTCCCAATTGGCCGGTGGACCACGTCTTCATCCGCGTTCAGGCCGGCCAGGTGGAAAAAATCCTCGGGGATTTGCGGGAGGCATGGAAGCGCACGTTTCCCCAATACCCTTTCGATTACCGCTTTCTTGACGACCTTTTCCAGCAGCAATACGCCGACGACCGGCAAATATTCCAGGTGTTTCAAATCGGCGTCGTCCTGGCCCTGCTGATCGCCGGCATGGGGATTTTCAGCCTGGCGGCGTTCATGGCCCAAAGAAGGACCAAGGAGATCGGCATACGCAAGGCGCTCGGGGCATCCGTTCCGCTTATCGTCAAACTTCTTTTTCGGGAATATGTCGCCTTGGTGGGGCTGGCCAACCTCATCGCCTGGCCACCGGCGTATCTCCTGGCGAAACGACTTCTTCAGGACTACGCCTATCGGATCCCGATTTCCCCGTGGCTCTTTGTCTCCGTAGCGGCGGCGACGTTCGTGGCCGCCTTTCTCTGTGTGGGCATGCAAGCCATCAAGTCGGCCCGAGCCAACCCGGTCGAGAGCCTGAGGTACGAATAGCCTGCTTTCTTCTGTCCGCTTTTGAACGAAAAGTGTCCGGCTGCGGACAAGGCAAAAAAACCGAAAATCCCGAGAATCCCAATAGATAAAGGCAATTGACTTGGCACGCCGAATGCATACATAGAGGGTCAAGGTAACTTGATGAAAGAGGTAAGCAATGATACCCAAAGCACTCATGGCGGCATCGACCAAGCCCATCATCCTGACCATCCTGAAAGGCGGTGAGGATTACGGCTACAACATCATCCAAAGGGTCAAGGAACTTTCCGGGGGCGCACTGGAGTGGTCCGACGGCATGCTCTACCCGGTATTGCAGCGCCTGGAAAAGGAGAACCTGATCTCCTCTCAGTGGATCATTTCGGACGAGGGCCGGCACCGGAAATACTACAAGATCACCGTGGCAGGCCGTGAAGCGCTCACGGTGGAGATGGCCCATTGGCGGAGCATGATCCGGGCCCTGAACCTGATCTGGAAACCCATGCTCGAAACGGAGTAAAATCATGTTCGAACTGAAAAAAAATCTGAGATATGTATGAATAAAGGATATCAGAAAAGGATCCCCCCGGCTTCGCCACCCCCCTTACCAAGGGGGGTCGGGGGGATCGAGATTACGGAGACAGGAAATAGGAGAGATGTATCATGTTTGATCTGAAAAAAGCCATAGCCGAATGGAAGAGCTCCCTGCGCAAATTGGAGTCGTTCGAGGACGGAGCCATCGCCGAGCTCGAGTCGCACCTGCTCGACGAGTTCGACAAGCAGAAGCGAAACGGCCTTGTCGATGAAGAAGCTTTCGCCAAGGCCGCTGATGTTGTCGGCCGGCCCGAGGATGTGGGCGGCGAGTACTTCAAGGACAGCCGCCGCTCGCTGCTGGCTTCGCCCTCCTGGCAAAAATCGCGCTTCTGCGCCGGCCTGCTGCTCAACTACCTGAAAGTGGCGCTGCGGACATTTCGCCGCCAGGCGGGGTATTCCCTGATCAATATCCTGGGACTGGCCATCGGCATAGCCTGCTCCCTGCTGATCATGGTTTGGGTTCGCGACGAATTGAATTTCGACAAGTTCCACAAGAACGGCAAGGACATTTACCGGGTCGTCACCATCGGTAAAAACGGCAATGATTTCAGCTCCCCGGCGCCGTTCGCCCCGGCCGTGACGGCAGAAATTCCCGAAGTGGTCTCCGCCGTGCGCATCGGCAGGATTCCCCGTATCGTCCTGCAATATGAAAAACGCGCGTTCTACGAGGGTATGGGCATTGCGGCCGACCCGGCGTTGTTCAACATGTTCACCTTTCCCCTGCTGCGGGGAGATAGCGACAACTCATTCGCCGCTCCTGAAAGCATCATCCTGTCCGCCGGCCTGGCCAAAAAATACTTCGGGAATGACGATCCGATCGGGAAGACACTGCTGGCGGAAGGCCAGATCCCCCTGAAGGTGGCGGGAGTCATGTCAGACGTTCCCCAGCAATCCCACTTTCGTTTTGATTGTGTCATCCCCTTCAAGCTCGCCGAGGCCCTGAACATGTGGGGGATGGGATGGGGCGACTTCAACTTCAAGACCTATATCCAGACAAGACCGCTGAAAAACGAGGCGGCGATGGTCCGCAAGTTGAACGAGGTTGCGTCCGCGCACCTCGGGCCGAACTTCAGCAAGGTGGCGACTTTTTCCATCCAGCGATTACGGGATATCTATCTCAACCCCATCGGCCCCAACGATATCCCCTTGGGCAGCAAGACCCACGTCTATCTGTTCTCCTTTATCGCCTTGTTCATTATACTGATCGCCGGCATCAACTTTATCAACCTGGCCACCGCGCGCGCGGAAAAAAGGGCCAAGGAAATCGGCCTGCGCAAGGTTGTCGGGGCCGACCGCAGGCAAATCGTCGCTCAGTTTTTTGGTGAATCGCTACTGATCACCGTGCTGTCGCTCCCCTTGACCGTCATCCTGGTTTGGCTCGCCCTGCCGTATTTCAGCGAATTGACAGGGAAGGTGTTCTCGCTGCAAACGCTCACGCCCGGCATGCTGTGGAGTCTGGCGGGCATCGCCTGTGTCATCGGTCTCCTGGCCGGCGCTTTTCCCGCCCTTTATCTCTCTTCTATCCAGCCGGCTTCGGTCTTTAAGGATTCGCTAGCCTCCCGCTCTGCCAACAAAGGCCGCCAGGCGTGGGTGAAGCACGGGGCCTTGCGGCGGATCCTGGTGACATCGCAATTCATCATCTCCATCACCCTGATCCTGGCTACGCTCGTCGTCGCCAGCCAGTTGCGCCTGATCCGACAGAAAAGCTGGCATCTGGACCAAGACCAGATCATCACGATTCCCATCAAGGAGAATATTGGCAAAAAATACGATCTGGTCCGCAGCGAGCTGCTGAAAAATAAGGCGATAACCGATGTGGCAGCCAAGGATTGGCTGCCGACCGGTTATGGAACGAGGAACGACACCAATGGGGTGACCTGGGAGGGGAAAACGGAAGATCAGAAAACGATCATGATGGGTACGACGCAGATCGATGTCAATTATTTCACGACCATGGGGATGGAGCTTATTGCCGGACGCGGGTTTTCCGCCGCCTTCCCGGGAGACAGGGGAACGGCGTATGTACTCAATGAGCAGGCCGTTGAAAAGGCCAGTCTGAAGGATGCCGTGGGGAAATCGTTTGCCGTTGGCGGGCAGAAAGGGACGATCGTGGGCATCGTGAAGAATACTATCTTTCACTCCCTGCGCCAAGAGCCGCGGCCGGAGGTCTTCTACCTGTTTAATGATCTCGCCGGAGACAGCTCAGAAGGAACGGTGTTCATTCGCGTGAAAGGCGGCAGTCCGCTGCCCGCCGTCATTGCGCACATCCAGAAGGTTTGGAACAGCGTCAATTTCTATGCCCCCTTAGAATACCATTTCCTCGACCAGCAGATCGACGCCCAATACGGGAGCGAGCAGCGGCTGGGAAAGTTGTTCGGTACGTTTGCCATACTGGCCGTTTTCATATCCTGCCTGGGGCTTTTCGGCCTGGTCTCCTTCATGGCCGAGCAGCGCACCAAAGAGATCGGTATTCGCAAAGTACTGGGGGCCTCCGTTCCCTCGATCATGGCCCTGTTGACCAGGGATTTCGCCAAACAGGTCCTACTGGCCAATCTCTTGGCCTGGCCGTTAGCCTATTTCCTGCTGGAAAAATGGCTGCAGGGATTCATCTACCGCATTGCGATCGGGGCCGGCCTGTTTCTCATTTCCGGGATGTTGGTGCTGATTCTAGCCATGCTGACTTCCAGTTTCCAGGCGGTCAAGGCGGCACGGATGGATCCGGTAAAATCACTGCGCTGTGAGTGAAATGAAGCATGTTACTGAATGGAAACAAAATATCAAAGGGAGAACCAGGCAATGAAAACAAAAATTCAAATTAAACTCGTGGCGGCGACCGCGTTCTTTCTTTTTTTCGGCGGCGACCGCGGACAGATGCAACTCGGAGCTGAGATCACCGTTAACGATATTTTTCTATATCAGCCCGCTGCTGCCGATTATCAAGGCACGTGGCGGACAACGGGAAATCGTGACCTGAGAATTGTTTTGTCGGGCGTGTTGGACACGAATATTGAGATGGGCGGGTTGTCAGCACAAGCCCTGCGGAAAATTGTCGGCTCTTCGAAAAAGGGATTTGAGATCCGGCGCGATGCCGGTACATTTCTTTTCGAAGGTTGCATTTCGAATTCGCGAAGCGGCTCGGGAAGGTTTTACTTTCACCCGGATACGGGATATGCCGTCAAAATGAATCATCTCCTATCTTCCGGTTCAAGCAAGGACAATGTCACTCCAGATTCTTCCTTGTTCTATTGTGCCGTTCATAATTTAACGGTTGACTATGCAGCAAGAATAAGGGACGCAGGCTTAAAAATAATTTCCATAAATGATCTACTGGTTCTATGTAGTACGGGAGTTGCTCCGGAATATGCAAAGACGATGATCGGAATCGGATACAGGGATATCTCTCCGGATGATTTGATCTTATTGACTGTTCAAAAAGTTCCCACGGACTTTATCAAAAAAATAATTGGCACCAGTGACAATCTGCCCACAGTTCGCGAATTGACTCTGATCTGGATGTATGGCGATAAGGTTTCCGATTTTAAGCACCATAAAAACTAAATAAAAACATGGGTGCGCCAATAAGGAATCAAGTATCTGGATTATCGCGCTATTGCTTGTGCCAGCGGTTCATACGACTGCACATGCCGATCAAGCGGATATGCTTATCAGTCGCGACAGCAGGGACTGCAATGCTGCCCGCGGTCCTGCTGACCATCAGCGGACAGGCGTTCCGCGCCGCCCGCGCCAACCCGGTGGACAGCTTGCGCTATGAATAAAGAAGGTGAATTATGTTTGACCTGAATAAAGCCTTGACCGAATGGAAACGCTCCTTGCGCAAGCTGGAGTCGCTCGAAGATGGGACCATCATGGAACTCGAGTCGCATCTGCTCGACGAGTTTGACAAACAGAGACAAAACGGACTGGCCGAAGAAGAGGCATTTTCTGCAGCGATAAAAAAAATCGGCCGGCCCGAGGATGTGGGCACGGAGTATTTCAAGGAGAGCCGCCGCTCGCTGCTGGCTTCTC
>Ga0307378_10000200_pt1 | contig 110845 bp, 105 predicted proteins | sample UN1MG_FD_202238 | JGI IMG/M metagenome (GOLD analysis project Ga0307378, IMG submission 202238) | Soil microbial communities from Risofladan, Vaasa, Finland - UN-1 | ecosystem: Environmental > Terrestrial > Soil > Coastal area > Acid sulfate soil | place: Finland: Risofladan, Vaasa...
AAAGTTTTGCGTTCTTCATCTGTCAACACGATCGGACAAGCGACGCGCATCGGCTTCACCTCCTGCGGAGGAGTATAGCCGATGAGGCGAACATAAGCAACACTAATTCTGAAGCACTACACTAGTGCCAGGTTTTCTAGACGCCGTCCCGACGGATCCGTTCGACGGGAAGCCTCTGCGCTACAATGCCGAGAAGAAGGTAATCTACACAGTCGGCGAAGACCTCACCGATTCCGGCGGCACAACCGAGGCCGAGTGGCTCGACAAGAAGCGCCGCGAGCGCGAAGCCCAGGGTGGGGAATGGACCGACGAAGACGAGCGGATTGCCAAAGATGAGATGAGTCTCTGGGAATTTCCCGACCCGAGTTGGGCGATTGAGTTCTGACCGCGCGGCGCTGCAAGGGGGTTACGGAAGCGTTTTCACCCTCACCCCTTCCCTCTCCCATCAAGGGAGAGGGAGATATGAAAAGCAGCGGCCGTCACTCCAGGTCAATCGCCACGGCCTCTTCGTCGCAGTCGGGGAACTTGTGGCACTTGATGCAGTCGGCCCAGATCTTGTGGGGCAGGGTTTCCTTGGCGACGCGCGCAAAGCCCAGGTGCTCGAAAAACTCCGGCGCGGTCGTGAGGGAAAAGACGCGCGTAATCCCCAGCCGCCGCGCCTCCGCCAGGCACGCCTCGACCAGCCGCCGGCCGACGCCGCGGCGCTGAAACTCCGCGACGACGGCGACGGAGCGGATCTCGCCCAGGTTCTCCCACGCGATCTCCAGGGCCGCCGAGCCGACGATTCGGCCTTCGGCCTCGGCCACCTGGAAGTCGCGGAGGCACTCGTAGAGTTCGGCCCGGCTGCGCGGGAGCATGACCTCGGTGTGGCTGAACGCGGTGATGAGGGCGTGGATGGGCTCGATGTCGCCCATGCGGGCCTGGCGGACGGTCGCCTCGGTCCCGGCGCGCCGGGACTTGGAAGCCTTTCGCGTTTTCATGGCGGGCTATCGTAGGCGAGCGCGGGCGGCGGGTCAAGCAAGACCCGCGCGGCGGCGGGCCAGGACAACACGTCGGCGACCTCGAAAAACGCTTCCTTCCGTCCGCAGCCGGCTATAGAGTAGAGTGGGTCGTCTGCGGAAGGAGCGGCTCGTGCTCGAAGAACTCAAAGAACAGGTCTGCTGGGCCAACTGTGAACTTCCCAAGCGGGGCCTCGTGGCCTGGACGAGCGGCAACGTGTGCCAGCGGGACCCGGCGTCGGGCCTGGTGGTCGTCAAGCCTTCGGGCGTCCTCTTTGAGGACCTGCGGCCCGAGATGCTGCCGGTCATGGACCTGGAGGGCAAGGTCGTCGAGGGGGATCTCAAGCCGAGCGTGGACACGGCCACGGCCTTGCTCATCCTCGCGCGCCTGCCGGAGATCCATGCCGTCATCCACACCCACTCGCCCTACGCCACCAGTTTCGCAGCGCTCGGCCAGCCGATCCCGGTGGTGCTGACGGAGCACGGCGATGCGTTCGGCATTCCGATTCCGTGCGGCGGGTACGCGAAGATCGGCGGCACGGAGATCGGCGAAGAGGTCGTGCGGATCCTGCGCGACATCCAGATGCAATGCCCCGTCGTGCTGATGCAGAACCACGGCGTGTTCGGCGTGGGGACGACGGCGCGCGGGGCGCTGAAGGCGGCGGTCGTCGTCGAGGACATCGCCCGGACGGTCCACCTGGCGATGGTGAAAGGCGATCCCATTCCGATCCAGCCGAAGGAGGCCCAGCGGCTGTACGACGTCTATCACACGCGCTACGGCCAGAAGGCCGGCGGAGGGTTTGAGTAGATTTGAGATTTCAGATTGCAGATTGGCGAATTGAAAAGCCACGGCAACAGCAAGCCTATGCAGCGCAGCCGTTCGATCGAAAATCGCAAATCTAAAATCGAAAATTGCTTGCGGAGGTCGCCCATGGCCAAGAACGCGTTCCGCACGGAGAAGGACACGCTCGGCGAGGTGAAGGTCCCGGCCGGGGCGTACTGGGGCGCGCAGACCCAGCGGGCGGTCGAGAATTTTCCCGTCTCGGGGCTGCGGGCGCACCCCGCCCTCGTGCGGGCGCACGTAATGGTCAAACTCGCCGCCGCACGCGCGAACGCCCGTCTAGGGAAACTCGACGCACGGCGCGCCGGGGCCATCGAAAAGGCGTGCCTCGAGGTCCTCGAGGATGGGCGCCTCCTGGACCAGTGGGTCGTGGACGTGTTCCAGGCCGGGGCCGGCACCAGTTTCAACATGAACTCCAACGAAATCCTCGCGAACCGGGCGAACGAAATCCTCGGCGCGCCCCTCGGGTCGTACAAGGAGGTCCACCCGAACGACCACGTCAACATGAGCCAGAGCACAAACGACACGTTCCCGACGGCGATGCAGGTGGCGTGCGTCGCCTTGGGGACCGAGTTATTGGCGGTGCTCGACATGCTGGCGGAGGCGCTGGAGGAGAAGGGGCGCGCGTTCGACGGCATCGTCAAAAGCGGCCGGACGCACCTCCAGGATGCCGTGCCCGTGCGCCTGGGCCAGGAGTTTGCGGCGTATGCCGCGGCGATTCGCCGGGCCGTCGAGAACCTCGACCGGGCGCTGGAAGCCTGCGAGGAACTGCCACTGGGCGGCTCGGCGGTGGGCACCGGCCTGAACACGCACCCGGACTACGCCGCCGCGGCCGCGAAACACTTGGCGCAAATCTCCGGCCTCGACCTCGCACCGGCCGAGGACCTCGTGCACGCGATGCAGTCCATGGCCCCGGTCGCGGGGGTGAGCGCGGCGCTGCGGAACCTCGCGCTGGAACTAGCGCGGATCGCCAACGACCTGCGATTGCTTTCGAGCGGACCGAGGACGGGTTTCGGCGAAATCCGCCTGCCGGCCGTTCAGCCCGGCTCGAGCATCATGCCCGGCAAGGTGAATCCGGTGATGGCGGAGTGCCTCGGCATGGTGGCGATGCAGGTCGTGGGGAACGATACGGCCGTCGCGCTCGCGGTCCAGGCCGGGCAACTGGAACTGAACGTCTTCATGCCCGTGATGGCCCACAACGTCCTGGGGAGTCTGGAGATCCTGAAAAACTTTCTGCCGGTCTTTACCGACCGCTGCATTCGCGGGATCGAGGCGGATGAAGCGCGGTGCCGGGCGTATTTCGAGTCGAGCGTCGGCTTGGCAACGATCCTCAACTCTTCACTCGGCTATGCCAAGGCCGCCGAGATCGCCAAAGAAGCCGCCGCCACAGGCAAGACCCTCCGGGAACTCATCCTCGAAAAAAAGTTGATGACGGAGGAAGACCTAGCGCGGGCGCTCGACCCGAAGCGCGTCACTGAGCCGTGAAGAAAGGCTTGAGGCTTGAGAAGAAGCACAATTCGGCATGACAGCCTGCCGTGCGCTGCGCATGGAATAGGGCAAATTCATCGCAGGAGGGTCGCTCATGGCAAGACTGCTGCTGCTCATTCTCCTCGCGTGCTACCTTGCGCCTGAATACCAGCACCAAGAACAGGCGATGGAAGATCTGGCCCCTATCTCGAGCGAACCAACTCCATCAGCCCCAACCAAACACATTGTGATTAATATCATTAACCCGGATAATCCGCAGATCGTTCTAGAAGGCCAGGTCCTTACACTCCAGGAACTAACCGAAAAGCTGAAGCATCTCGGCGGCGCGCCCGGCGAATCCCTCGAAGTCATTCTTAATGCTGACCCGGATATCCCGTATGAGGATATCGCCCGTGTCATGCTCGCCGTAGGCGCCGCTGGAATCGAAGGCTGGGAGGTCACAACGGAAACCGAGGAACCGGCGCGATAGGACGAGTTTCGCACGATGTTGCTCGCGGGTGCGGTTATAATGCACCCAGTGGCACATCCGAAGGAGAGGGCGCCATGCTCGTGCGTGAACCGGTGGCGGCCGGGGGATTCTATCCCGCCGGCCGAGATGAGTGTCTTCGCATGATCCGGTCGCTCCCAGCCGTCGAGTTGCCGGCGGACCTGCCGGAGCGTCCCGTCGCGGGCATCGTACCGCACGCAGGGTGGATATTTTCCGGTGCGACGGCCCTGGCGGTGCTGAAAGCAATCCAGTCGAAACGGTCGGCGAAAACGTTCGTGCTCTTCGGGGCCGTGCATCGGCCCATCGGCCGAAGCGCGGTCTTTGCGAGCGGCGCGTGGCGGACGCCGCTGGGCCTTGCGGCGGTGGACGAACGCCTTGCGCGCGAAGTCCTCGCCCTGGCCGGCGACCTCCTCGAAGACAATCCGCGAGCACACGTCGGCGAACACTCCATCGAGGTCCAGGTGCCGCTCATCCAGCACCTCTTTCCCGATGCGAAGATTGTCCCCATCGCCGTCCTGCCGGAGCCGGCGGCGACGGAGATCGGCCTTGCCGTCGCCCGCGCCATCCGCAACTCCGGCTGCGACGCCGTCTGCCTCGGCTCGACGGACTTGACGCACTACGGGCCGGCGTACGGTTTTACGCCTCGCGGCTACGGCGAGAAAGCCATCCAGTGGGTTCGCGACGAGAACGACCGGCGGATGATTGACCTGGCGCTGCGCCTGGACGCCGAGGCGGCGGTGCCGGAGGCGGAGTCGCGCGCGAACGCGTGCGGCTCCGGTGCGGTGGCCGCCACGCTGGCCGCGGCGCGCCAGCTCGGTGCCAAACGCGGATGCCTCGTCCACTACACGACCTCCTACGACGTGATGCGCGAGCAGATGGGCGAGCGCGATTCCGACGCCGCCGTCGGCTACGCCGGCCTCATCTTCTAACCTGGTACCTGAAAGGTCACCGTCATGGACAACGAAACACAGAGGGACCAAGCACCGCAGAACGAAAGAGGGTCGCTCCCTACCCGACGTCATCACATCTGGCGCCTTGTATTTGCCGTGGCACTGGCAATTGGGATGGGCTTCACGGCGGGATATGCCGTCGCCACCCATGTTCTTTGGGCCAAGGCGGCCGCGGGGCGCAGACCGGTGAACGACATTATGGAGAGACTGAGGGAGCCGCTTCCGGCCGCGCCGGGGACCGAGGTGCTCGAACAGCACGTTGCCAGCAGCGGCGTCGGCTGGGAGAATCCGGGGCGAATCAACGAGGCATGCTCTCTGTTGTATGAGAAACAGATCCGGCTCACTTACACCTCGGATCTCGCCAAAGGGCCGGAGGACCGGTTGGATCGCGAGAGGCGGTTGTCACAAGTTCGGAAGTTTTACGAGGACTACTTCTTGTCTCTTGGCTTGGTCCGAGGCAATACGCACGCACCCGACGCCAACAGCACCGTCCAGTATGGCCCAAGGTGTGTCTTCTACGTCTGTGCCGATTACTCGTTAGTCGGTCCCAATGACAGGGAATGTATCCTCGTGCACATCCTTCTTTTCGACTCGGGCTACGCCGCGCCAAAACGCTAAGACATCTTCCCTGACCATCCGTGGCCGGCTCTCGCCATTACCCTTGACACTCCGCGAGAGTCCTCGTAAGTTTTGGTCCGCAAGACTTTCGATGCCGGGGAAATGTGCATGTCCTGGCCGAACCGCATCACGGTGCTACGGCTGCTTTTGGTGCCGGTGTTCGTTCTGCTGGTGCTGAGCGCAGCCGACGCGGCGATGTATCGCTACGCCGCACTCGCCCTGGTGGTCGTCATCGGCATTTGCGACGCGGCGGACGGCATCATCGCGCGGCGGACCGGCAGGGTGACGAAAATCGGTTCGCTGCTCGACCCCCTGGCCGACAAGGCCCTGATGATCAGCGCCCTGGTGATTCTGAGCAAGGAAGGCGTTCTCTCGCCAGAACACCCCAACCTTTACCTCCCCTACCTCGTTTCCGTACCTCTCGTCTCACGGGATTTGCTGATCCTCGTCGGCGCGGCAGTCGTCTTCTTTCTGGCCGGCGTGTTCCACGCGTTGCCGAGCGCGAGCGGCAAGGCCGCCACCGTCCTCCAGTTCATCCTGATCACGGCCATGCTCGCGTCGCCCGACTTCGTGCGCTGGTTCCCCGAGGCAACCTGGTACGCCCTCTACGCCATCTGGATCGCGACCATCGTCCTGGGCCTAGTGTCCCTGCTGGGGTACATCCGGACGGGTTCGAAACTGCTCTCGGCCGGGGGCCACTAGGTTTTTCGCTGCGTTTCCGGCCGTGCGCGCGCAGGGGGGCGGGCGGAGGCCGCCGAACCAGTTTCTCCTAAGTCGCCCTGCCACAAGCACTTATATCGCCTCCCCGGGCCCCATCGCGCGGGGCGTTTGCCTCCCTCCTCTCTATCCGTAGAGTCTATGCGGAACGGGAACCCGGTGGGCGAATCCCCGCCGGGGCAGAAAAAGGAGGTCACATGCCTGGCCGACCTAACGTCCTTTTGATCGGTGCCGCCGAAGGCGCCTGCGCCGAACTGGCAAGCGTCCTGGAGGCGATCGGCGCCACCATCCAGCCGGCGGGGGACTGCCTGACGGCCATGGCCGCCGTCAAGAGCGACGGCATTGACCTGGCGGTCCTGGCGGACTGCGGCGGGGAGTTCAACGCCGTCGAAACCGCGCGGGTTCTGAAGAGCCTCCGGCACGACAAGTATCTGCCGGTGATGCTCCTTGCGGCCAAAGGCCTGCCGGACGGCCAGCCGCCGGCCGCCCTCGAGGACGGCATTGACGACATCCTGGCCCCGCCGTTCGACAAGCGGGTCCTGGAGTGGCGGCTCCAGGCCTTGCTGCACCTGAAGAGCGCCCACGACCAGTTGCGGGACGTGCGAAGCGAACTTCAGAAGACCCTGGCGCGCGAGAACGCGCTCCTGCAGCAACTGCGGGAGGACAACCGGGATCTGAAAGCCCGCAGCACGACGGACGGCCTGACGGCGCTCTACAACTACCGGTACCTGATGGAGTGGCTGAAGACGGAGTTCAAAGTCAGCCGACGCTACGGGCACGCCCTCTCCATGATCATCGTGGACATTGACTTTTTCAAACGCATCAACGACGAGCACGGCCACCCGTTCGGAGACCTGGCGCTGAAGGAAGTGGCCGTCATCCTGAAGCAGTGCGCCCGCGAGTCGGACCTGGTGGCACGGTACGCAGGCGACGAGTTTGCGATCGTCTGCCCGCGCACCGGGCACAAGGAGGTGGCGACGATCGCAAAACGCATCCTCGTCGCTTCCCGCAAGCACCGCTACGACCATAAGGGCCAGGTCGTGCCGATTGCGCTGAGCCTCGGCACAGCAACGTATCCGGACGACCCGGAGGCCGTCTCGCCCGAACTGCTGGTGTTCCTGGCGGACCAGGCGCTGTACCAGACAAAGCGTCAAGGCCGGAACGGCATGACCGCGTGGCACGAGATTGACGCCGACACACGCTTCGCCGTCCGCGGACAACTCAAAGGCCCGAACCACCCGCTGCTGGCCAACGACCCCAAGAGTCGGCTGGAACTGGCGGCAGCGGCCCGGTTGGTGGGGAGTGCGGCAGCAGCGACCTCCTTCTGCCTGCGCCCCCCCGAACCGGCGTCCCAGGAGTAGGCGCAGCAGGAGGAAGGCCGGCCGGCTACCACGCCTCTCGCACCGGCTGGCCTTCCTCCAGGGACGCTTCCAACGGACACCCCGCGCACTCGGGCGCCTGCCGCTTACACTGCCGCTTCCCCGCCGCCACCACCAGCGCGTGATACTCCTGGTACACACCGACGTCCTCGGCCAGGCTCGACTGGACAAGGTCCTGGATGTCGGCGTAGCCGGCGTCGGCCTCGATGAGGCCGTGACGGAAAAAGATCCGCGCCGTGTAGGCGTCCACGACGAAGACGGGCCGGTGGGCCGCGTAGAGCACGATGGAATCCGCCGTCTCCGGACCGAGGCCGGAAACCCCGAGGAGCGTCTCGCGGAGGTCGCCCGTCCGAAGGGCGAAGAGGGCCCCCAGGCTCCCGCCGAAACCGTCTGCGAGCAGGCGGATAAAGTTCTTCAGGCGCTTCGCCTTGACGCGGTAATAGCCCGCCGGCCGGATGACCTCGGCCAGGCGCTCGGGAGCAACGTGCGCCAGGGCCTCTGCCGAAAGCAGACCCTCGCGCTTCAGGTTCGCGACGGCCCGCTCGACGTTCTTCCAGTTGGTGTTCTGCGTGAGGATGGCGCCGACGGCCACTTCGAACGGGCTATCGGCGGGCCACCAGCCCTGCGGCCCGTAGGCGGCGAGGAGTGCATCGTAGAAGGAGCGGATCTTCTCGGCCGAACCCACGCTCACCTGCCTCCCGCCGGACCGCGCCGCCCGGACCGCGCAAGCCTAGCGGACCTGTGCGGCGTTTCAAGGACATTTGGACGCAAAAAAGACTCCAGGTGTCTTTTCCCCGAAGGGCCCGAAGGGTGCTGCGCAGAAAAGACACCTGGAGTCTTTTTTGCGTCCCGCTTTTGCATGGAGCGCCCCTCCCGGCCATGCTAGAGTCGCGGCATGGGAAAACGCGGGCGGCGCTCGATTGGGGGAGGCGGGGGCGGCGGCGTGCGACCGGGGGCTTCGCTTCTTTTTGCGCGCGAGGCGGCGCGCCCCTGGCCGTGCCTCCTTTTCCTCTCACCCTTCCTTGCATTCTACACCGCGGGCCTGGTGTGGGTCCGGCCGGACCTGGCCGCGGGCGTGGACCTTCTCCTGCGCCGCGCGCTGTTTCTGGCGGGAACCGCCGGCGTGTTGGCGCCCGGGGGCCTCGTCGTGGCGATCCTCCTGGGCTGGCACATCGCGCGGCGGGACGCGTGGCGCTTCCCCCTGGGTCTCCTGGGTGCGATGGCGCTGGAGGCGGCGATGCTCGCCGTCCCCCTCCTGGGGCTGCACGGCCTGTTCCAGGCGTTTGCGGCCGGGGCCTATCCGCTCCAGGTGGCGGCCGACGCCGGGACCCGGACCGGCCTCCTGGCCGCCGCCATGACCAGCATCGGGGCCGGCATCTACGAGGAACTCCTCTTCCGGCTGGTCCTGGTGGGCGGGCTGGTGCTTCTGGCCGAACATGTGTTTCGCCTGGAGGCGCCGGGGTCGGCGGTGGCCGCGGTGCTGGTGGCGGCGGCCCTTTTTGCGGGCGCCCACACCGTCGGCGCCCCGCAGGCGTTCACTTGGCCGTCGTTCCTCTTCCGCACCGTCGCCGGGGTATACCTTTCGGCCATCTTCGCGGTGCGGGGCTTCGGCATCGCCGCGGGCGTCCACATCTTTTTTAACCTCCTTGCGAAACTCGTCCTCGCCCCCGCCGCCTGAAACGAAAACACATTCCGGCCGTGCAAGCCCTCTCGACTTCTGCTACTATGGTAAGCGTGTAGGAGCCGGTCGAGCGGAGGGTTACCCGATGAGCACGCGACGCACCACCCGGAAGGCTGTCCGGCGTGTGGCCGCTCATCGTGCGCGCAGCCACGCAGAGGCCGAGCGATGGGACCTGGAGTTCTGGCAGGCCAGAACGCCCCAGGAGCGCCTCTCGGCGCTGGTGGACATTCACGAGGATATTGCCAAGATCAAGCGCCGACGACGAGGCCTGGACGACTGAGCGGACAACCGTGAAGACGATTCCCGACTTCGAGGACCTTGTTCGTCTCCTGGCCAAGCACCGGGCGCGCTACCTCATCGTCGGGGGGTTGGCTGTCATCTACCACGCCAAGCCGCGCTACACCAAGGACATTGATCTCTGGGTTGACCCTTCTCGGTCGAACCTTCGGCGCGCCAACCGCGCCCTGGAAGAGTTCGGGAGCCCCTTCCTCCTGAAGGTCGGGAAGCCCGACGAGATCCTCCAAATCGGCGTGGCGCCAACCCGCGTGGACATTCTCCAGAAAGTTTCGGGGGTCCGATTTGCAACCGCCTGGCGCAGAAGAATCCGCAGCCCCTACGGGCGCACCGGGGCGAACTGGATTGACCTGGAGTCGCTCATCCGGACGAAGCGCGGCCTCAGCGCCCCTCGGCATCAGGAGGACGTGCGCGTCCTGCGCCAAGTCAAGGCCATCCGAAAGAAGCGATCCTGACCCCTTCTCCGTTCGCGCTTGAACTGTCCGCCGGCGGCGTCCACATAGTCTTTAACCTCACCGTCAAACTGACCCTGACCGTGCCGTGAGCGCGCCCGCGAGCTGGTTCCTGAGATCCGACTGGGAATTCTGGGAACATCCCTAACCGTGCCCCGTTATTCCGAAGGACGAAGGTGGAACGGGGCACGGTTATAGGTGTCGCCGGAATTCACGGATTAAGTATAATGTTCCGGCTTCCAATTGAAGGAGCGAGGAATGAAGAGTCTAGGAAGGTTTGCCGCTTTGATGCTCTTGACAACCTCCGGGGCTGTGGCTGGAGCTCCTCTGGAGGATGCGGGACCTTCCGTGGGCGCCCCATCTGTGGGCTTGGTCATTTCAGAGATGACCGTTGATGTGCCGCCCGGGGCCGAGGGCGCCTGGATTGAACTGTACAATCCTGGAGCCGAAAGTCTTCAGGTTGAGATTACCACCGTGGTGTACAACGGCCGAGAGGTCTATCGGATGCCGCAGCTATCCGTGCCCCCCCAAGCCCTCGTCCTGGTGAGATTCAGCAGGGAGGTTCCGGAACGAGAGCGGGAATGGGAGAGGCGAAAAAAGGAAAATCCTAAACTACCGGCTCAGCCTTGGTGGCAAAGTAGGGCGTTGGGGGGCAGCAACGCCATCGAGTTATGGGCGCCACCCGTGTTTGACTGGAAATGTCCCACTCAGTATGAGGAGCGGAAGCCAGGCTGCTGCGCCGTGTTCCAATCGGCGGATTTGCGTGAGGAAGAAATGCTGGACTTCGTCTTCTGGGGAGATGCGAGCACGAGGGACGAAGTGGACGCTACCCACCGTACGTGGGCGGAGAAACGGGGGCTTTGGGCACCAACCGGGGCGACGATCCAGACGCTTCCGGCCATCCCGTGTTGGATTCCGCCGATTCCCGGGGTTCTTGCACGAATGAGTTTCGGCGAGGATCTTCATCGAGTTGACGCTTGGATTGGGTACGGGGAAAACAGAGCGTCGCCGGGTGCCGGCAATCGCTGGCCGCCACCTTGGCTCGAATGCCCTGGGGGGATGACCCTGGATCCAACCGACCCGTTTGTTGTTCAGTGGAGTTCGTATATCCCGAGCAATCTCTTGAAGAAGGATCCCCTTCCCGGCCGGTTTCAGGTGGCTCGCGACCCGCATTTTCAGGATGTGGTGATGGACATTCGTGTCCCGATAGCCCCGGTTTTTCCAGAAGGCGTGGACCTGGCACCGGGCAAGTACTACGCCCGCATCAAATGTGAGGCGGGCCCAATCAGCACGGATTGGTCGGAGGCCGAATTCTTCAGTTACCACTTGCCGCTGCCTGGCGCTCCGCCCGCCGCGCCTTAGTCCTTGAAGTTCCGCCGAATCCTGCGCTATAATGCGGCGTCGCGCGTGGTGCAGCGCCGGCTACCCAAGGAAGATCCATGAATCCGCTCCTCGAGGAAGAACGCCTTCAGGCCGCCGACGCCAAGCGGACCCTCACCGGCCGGCCCATCCCGCCGCTCCAGGCCGGTCTGCCGAAGACGGTCGAATCGGTTTGCCCGGAGTGCATGCGCCTGGTGCCCGCGCGGCTCTTTGAGAAGGACGGCGCGGTCTGGATGGCCAAAACGTGCCCGGAGCACGGTCTGTGCGAGGACATCGTCTGGGGCGACGCGCGGCTCTACCTGAAGGCCGAGCAATTTCATTATGCCGACGGCGACGGCGTCGCCAACCCCAACACGCGCCCGTCGGCCTCGCCGGCCGTCGAGGCGGGTGCATCGGCGGAGTGTCCGAACCAGTGCGGCCTGTGCCCGGAGCACGCCTCGAACACCGCCCTCGGGAACATTGACCTGACGAACCGGTGCGACCTGGCGTGCCCGATTTGTTTCGCGAACTCCCACGCCGCCGGCTACGTGTACGAGCCGACGCTGGAGCAGGTGGTCGGGATGCTGCGGACATACCGAGCGATGCGTCCGTCGCCCGCGCGGGCGATCCAATTCTCGGGCGGCGAGCCGACGCTCCATCCGCAGTTTCTCGACTGCTTGCGGGCGGCGCGCAACCTGGGGTTCTCGCACATTCAGATTGCCACGAACGGCCTGCGCCTGGCGCGCGAGCCGGACTTCGCCAAGCGGTGCGAAGAGGCCGGCCTGCACGATATCTACCTCCAGTTCGACGGCGTGACGGACGACATCTACGAGCGGACCCGCGGCCGGGCGCTCGCGAAGGAAAAAGAGGAGGCTGTCCGCCGCATCGCCGAGACGGATATGAAGATCGTCCTGGTGCCGACCATCGTCCGCGGCCTGAACGACCACCAAGTGGGCGCGATCGTGCGGTACGCGCTGGAGCGTTTGTCAACGATCGCAGGCATCTCGTTCCAGCCGGTCGCCTTTACGGGGCGCATCTCGCGCGAGAATCGCTTGCGCCAACGGTACACGCTGACGGACCTGGCGCACGACGTCGCCCGCCAGACCGGCATCGGCGACCCGCAGGAGGACTGGTTCCCCCTGTCGTGCGTCCAGCCGTTCACCCGGCTGTTCGCGGCGGTCAAGGGCGAGCCCAACCTCGTCATGTCCTGCCACCCCCACTGTGCGCTCGGGACGTACCTGTTTGTCGGGACGGACGGCCGGGCGGTGCCCGTCCCGCAATTCTTCAACCTCAAGGGCATGCTGGACGACATGTGGCTCCTCGCGCAGAAGACCGAGCGCAGCCGATTCAAACTCTTTCGCAAGGTCCAGGCGTTCCTTGCGCTGCGGCGCCATTTCCGGCCCGACCGCGCCCCGGCGGGCATGACCTTTGAGGGCTGGCTTCACACGCTGAACGGCATGACGGACAAGCGCGTGGGGCGAGGCAAGGCCGGCCGCAAAACCTTCCGAAGCCTGCTGGTGGCCGGAATGCATTTCCAGGACCGCTACAACTATCAGACCGACCGCTCCCGCCGATGCGTCATCCACTATGCCGACCCCGACGGTCGCCTGTATCCGTTCTGCACGTACAACGCGGGCCCGGAGCACCGTTACCGGGTCGAGCGGAAGTTTGCGATGACGCCCCAGGAGTACCGCGCCCGCCGGGCCAACCATGACGCCTGAGCCGATGGTCAATCCGCCGCGCGCCCTTTGCCGCCTGTCGTTCGGATCTCGTCATTCCTTCGTCATTCTCTTTGCCGCCTTCGCCGCCCTGGGTTGCGGTTGCATGGCCGGGCGGTCGGGCAACGTCTATCGCTTGCGCGGGCGGGTGCTCGACGCCGAGACCGGTCGCGGCCTGGACCGGGCGCGGCTGCGGCTGCGGGCCCTGATGCCCACCGCCCTGGGACCGAAGACGCTGGCCGCGTACGGTCTGACGCAGCCGGACGGAACCTACGAGTTGGAACTCGGCGCGGGGTTCGACGTGATGCGCGAAGCGCTGCGCATCCGCCTGGAGGCGGGCAAACCCGGATACGACACGGCCAGCGCCGACTTCGGCGCCCCGGCCGGCCGACAGACCATCTATCCGGCCCCCGACATCACGCTCCGACCGGAAACACCCACGCCCTTTGCCAAGCCGTAGCGCAGTAAAGAGGAATTCCTGCCGCCGACGTGGTATGATAACGTGAGATGCAGGCCTGATAGGAGACCCTATAATGAGATCTTCGACACACGGACGCGCGCTTTGGCGAAGGGCCGCGGTGCTGGGTATTTTGGCGCTCGGACTGGTCTGGTGGGCCGTTGGCGAGGGTTACACGATGCAAAACAAAAGCGAGCAGACGGGGAGCGAGTTGGCCCGCCGGATCGAGGCGCGGATCCAGCAGAGCGGCAAGCCCGACTTGGAGAAGGCGCGGCTCGGCGTTCTCCTCCACACGGAGGAGCCAAAGACGACCGATGCGCTGTTCAAAACGCTTGCGGCTGGAAAGCAGGACGACGAGTATGCCCGGCTAGGTTACGCCAAGGCTCGAATTCTGGCGGGACATGTAGAGGACGGCCTTGTGTATTTACAGAAACTGGATCGCCAGCATCCCAACAACCCGTCGATCCTTTATGAAATGGCGATGGTCCTTATGCGGCAGGGACAGGAAGCCGTCGTCTTGCTGAAACGCGTGGTGGAAATCGATCCGTTCCATGCCCGGGCGAATTACGAATTGGCCAAGTGGTTTGCCGCCAGCTCCCGGCCGGACCAGGCGGTCGAGTATGCTCGGCGGGTGCTCTCCGTCGAGGACCCCGCCTCCCCCCTGGCCGAAAAGGCGCTCCTCCTGCTCGACAAGTTGATCCCGGAGAAGAAGCCCTAGGCGCGGCCTGCGTCAGCCGGTCTTCTTCGGCAGGCTTGAGGCTTTAGAGTTTGGACCTTGGTCCATCCTCTCGGGGAAAAAGGGGGGAAAAAGGGGACAGGGAAAAAGGGGACAGGGAAAAAGGGGACAGGCTACTTTTTCGCCTCCTTGCGAGGTCGGCCACGGGGGTGGAGTGTGAATTCCGGCCCCAGCCGCCGCGCCGCCGGAAGACCCCCGCTGCCCGTCAACAGAATTAAGTATTGTGTCCCCAGAACTCACCAGAACTCAAATATCGATTACACCACCCAGGACGGAAGCATCGCCTTTGACCGGAATGTAAAGGACGACGACATAGACGATTTTGTAGACCAAGATTGGAACTTCAAAGGAAGCCATGGCAACGCGTTCTGGAACATACACTTGATATCCGCGCATCAAGGTCGGATGGATTATGACCAGGAGCCCGAGTCGGAGGGTGCACACCTCGGGGTGTCCAAGATGTGCAAGTCCATCATTTTTAAGGAAGTTATCAGGGATGCGGGTAATGCCGATGAACGAGTCGTCGCCATACACGAGGTGGGCTTCGCCCTTGGCGCGGCGATCATAGAAGGGGATTGGGAGATCAGCAAGGGCGTCATGTACAAAGACTACCAAGAGATAAACACTTGGTACGGAGATCAGTCTCTCAAGGAGATCCGAGAGACCGAGCACGCGGACTGATAGGAAAGGAGACTAGCTATGTATTCCAGACGCACAGGTGTGGTGCTCCTAGCGTGTCTTGTGGGAATTGGATTCACACTGAGTGGCCCGATGGCGGGTTTCGGGGCCGAACCAGAGGGTCTTGAGGTGACGCTATGGCTTGATAAGGACACATACGTTTTGGGGCAGCCCATAATTTTTGTCTTGACGCTCAGAAATGCCAGCGAACATGGTCTCTGGGCACGTTTTGACGCCGTCGGACTAGGTAATTTCGTGATGGAAATGGCTTTTGAGGGAGAGCAGTACCAGAAACTGCACTATCGCTCCATTGAGCACTTCGCTACCCGGCCTCCGATGCGTGAATTCAAGCCGGGTGAGGTAAGGGGTGTATCTGAACCTATCCACTTTCGGCGCCATAGACCGTCTGTGGGCGCTGCTACCCAGGATGAGATAGACCTAACGCCTTGGCTGGTGTGTAACCGAACCGGGTCCTACAGGCTCCGGGCTAGCGTTTACGTGGATCTGGCCGACAAGCTCGGCGACAAGGGCTCGTGGGTTGTCTCAAATGAAGTCCGTTTTGCAGTAAGGCCTAGTGCGGAGGGATATGTAAACTTTCTCCGGTTCTCACTAGAGCATGCGGGCGACGGCTTCGAGATTTCCGAAAAGGGATATGCGGCGGCGGCGGAGATTGTGGGGAAGCTCGAAGGAACGCCGTACCAGAAGTATGTTAGGTTGGCGATGATGCTTCATTACGTCTCGGAACGAATGGACCCCGAGGAGCCTTCTCCGAAACTTTCGGACGAGGAGAAGGAGGAGCGAGAGGTTTACAAGGGTCTGGCTGAGCAGATTGTCGCCGACCCCCATCAGAGGCAAACGCGGATGGGCGAGATCGCGCTTGTATATCTCCTTGCGTACGAGCTGTGGGCTCAACATCCCCAGGACGCCCTCCGGTATGCGACGATTCTGCAAAATGAATTGCCCTGGTCCAGAAACGCTGGGGCGGTAACCATTATCCGGAAGCAGATCGAGGACGAGCTGCTTTCGGGCGAGCGCGTCGAGCCGCGGACCGACAAGACTCCGTCGGCCCCTGACGCAGGGCCGTAGAAAGGCAGCCATCGGCCATCGGAAGACCAGCCTGCAAGAGGAAAAAGGGGACACCCATAAACCGTGCCCGTCAAGGCCCTGGCCAGGGAAAAAGGGGACATGCTGCTTTTTCAGCGTCCTCTGGGTTCACCTCGCTTCGGTACGCCGCATGCCCTGAGCGACCCTGAACGAAATCGCCTACGCGACCGAGTCGAAGGGGAGTCGAACGGGTTTGCCGTTCCACCCAATCCTCGGCCGTCCTCTGCGCTCTCGGCGATCTCTGCGTTGAAACCACCCGGCATTTCCGCCGACCCGCTTTCGCCCGGTTTGTCCGCCGTGACAATCTGCAATCTCCAATCTGAAATCCGCAATGCAACGAAGGGTCTCGCCGTGGGCCGTGGCCGTGACTTGAAACTTGGAACTCCTGCCACGCCGACTTGCTTGCCACGCCGAAGCATGTGGCGAAGGCGGGTCTCGGCGTAGCCCCGGCGCGCCGGGACGAAGACGGAAGACGAAGTTCACCCGCCTATGGCGGGCCGGGTCCAAAGTCTTTGGTTCCCCATTCTCCCTCTGCGATCTCGGCGTCCTCTGCGTTGAAACCACCTTCCCCCCGGCATGCAAATCCCGTGCCAAACTTCGCGGGAAAACGGCCAATCCATCCACGCCGCTCCATAGCATGGGAGGCAAAACGAGGTGTTTGCGAGGCAAAACCGGGGCAGTACGGGGCATGTACGGGGCAAATCGGGGCAAAAACGAGGTCAAAACGGGGCTTTTTGCGCATTTTCCCGCCTCCGCCATAGCCTCAGCGGCGGCAAACACGCCCGAAAACGCCCCTGGCGCTCTCCAAATGCGGCCCGGACCCCCTCAAAAACGCTCCAAAATCCGCCCGCCCATCAAAAATATTTTTTGGAATTTTCGGATTTTTCTCGGACCGGCGATTGGGCCGACCCGTCACACCCCGTACAGGCGCCCCTCGTCCACCATCGCCAGGTAGTTGTCGAGGGGAATGTAGTTGGCGACCGAGTTGCCCGTGCCGAGACAGTACCCTCCGCCCGGCAGACAGACGTCGAGGGTTTCGCGGACGCGCCGGCGGATGGCATCCTCGTCGGCACGGCAGAGGAAGTCCACGTCCATGCCGCCCAGAAGGGCGATCTTCCGCCCGTACGTGCGCTTCGCGTCGCGCACGTCCTCGATCGTGTCCTCGAAACTGTGCTTGCCGTCAATCTTCACATCGTCGGTCAGGTCCGGGAGGATGTCGCGCAGGTTTCCGCACGCGTGGAGAATATACAGCCGGCCGGCGGCGTGGGCCATTGCGGCCGCCTTCTTATGCCCCGGGAAGACGAACTCGCGCATGTCGGCGGGTGAAATCAGCGGACCCGTCTTGAATCCCATGTCATCGCTTCCCCAGATGATCCGCACGCGGTCGAACTCGAGGACGCGCTCCATGCAAACGCGGTCCAGGTCGCGGAGACGCTCCGCAATAGCCTCCACCAAGTCCCGCTGGTCATACAGCGCAAAGCAAAGCGTCTCGTAGCCCATCAGCCACATCAGCATTTCCGCGAAGTGACCCATCAGGCCGCCGATGATGCACATGTCCTGCGGCAGGTTCTCCTGGAACCAGTCCAGGTCGCGCGTCGCGTCACCCAGGGACAACTGGGGTTGGTGTGGCGTCTGCAATACCCGGACAATACGGATCTGGACTACCGTTTCGTGCAGCGGGGAACGGGCATCGGTGGGTCGGATGCGAACCTAGAGATCCGCTGGTTCATGAACCGCCAATTTCGTCTTGCACTCCTCAGAAACTGGAAGGCCGACGGCCCGGAATCCGTCATCGATTACACTCGCTACGATCTGCCTGCCGCAGAACCGCATGGGATCGCGCGCAATTGGAGCCTCCTGGGTCAAATCAACCAGAAACAGACGCGACCTCAGGATCGCCCCGTTCCGCTGGCGGCGCTGCCGGAAGCCGACCGGCAACGAATCCTGGCGCGCTATCCGCAACTCCACGACTGAACCGTTTCGGCACTATGAAAGAACGACCTCAACCGTTTCGGACGCCGGCTGCCTGAGCCGGTCTTCTTCGGCAAACTTTGGATGATCGGGTCCGCCTGGAAACATCCACGCCCTTTGCACCGCCCCAGTCGACCGGCAAGAGGGAGTGTTCATCTCGCCGCGCGGACGGCGGGCGGTTTACGTTGCGGCCAGCCGGTACTGCGCGGAGGAAGGGCGCCAGCGCGCGCGGCCGTGGCAATCGGCGACTCCGCGGCGTCCGCCAGCATCCGAAGGAACGTCCGGACGCACTCGGGGTCGAACTGTGTGCCCGTGCAGCGCTGGAGTTCCGCGGCCGCCTCGTCGTGGCCCATCGCCGCCCGGTACGGACGCAAACTCGTCATGGCATCGTAGGAATCCACGACGGCCAGGATCTGCGATTCCTGGGGGATTTCCTCATTCCGGAGGCCCTCAGGGTACCCTCGGCCGTCCACCCGCTCGTGGTGATGGAGGATGGCCGGCAAGGAAGGTTTGAGGAATCGCAGGTGCTGGACCATCTGCACGCCGCGAACCGGGTGCTGCCGCACCAGGAACCACTCGTCCTCCGTCAGCGCGCGTTCGGCTCGAAGGATGCTATCGGGGACAGCGAGTTTGCCGACGTCGTGGAGTTCGGCGGCATAAGCGAGGGCCTGGAGACGCCGGTCGTCGAACCCAAGTTCGCGCCCGACGGCGGTCGCCCACACCTGGACGCGCGACGAGTGGCCGTGCGTGTACGGGTCCTTGGCCTCGACCGCCAGGGCGAGGGCCCGGATGGTGTCGTAATTGGCGCGCTCCAGGTCGTGCCTCGCCACCTGGGTCGCCAGGCTGATGCCCGCGGCGCCGGCCGTGAACTCCATCTCCGCCAGGTCGGCCGGGGTGAACTCGCCCGCCGGCGTGTCGGTCGCATTGATGCAGCCGACCTTGCGGCCATTCATCCCCATCGGGGCGCTCAGGAGCGGCCAGGAGGCCGACGCTCCCTTCCCCTCCAGCCCCAGCGCCAAGTCCGGTACCTCGCGCGCCGGATCGTGAAACACGACCGGCCGGCCCGTCGAGAAGACCCGGCCGCAGATCCGCGCCGAGAGGGGCACCGCCACGTTCCCGGCCACCTCCGCCGGGATGCCGAGCGACGCCGCAATCCGCAGGACGCCGTCCTGCGCCACCATGACGCTGGCCCGCCGGGCCCCGGTCCATCGGACGATATGGTCGAGGGCCGTCTCGGCGGCCAATTCCACCGACTCCGCCGCCGCCAGCCGCTCCAGCACCGCGCAGCGGGCAACGTCCCGCGCGCGCTCGGCGGCCGTCTCGTCGAGCGCATCCACCAGGCCATCCGTCTGCCGCTTGATCGCCACCCCCAGCGCCACCACCGTCAGGATGCTCATCGCCACCAGCAGTTTCGTCATCACAGGCCCGAAGGCCGCGTCCAGCAGAAACGCAATCACCAGGAGCAGCATCAGCAGGAGCGAGACTTGAAGCCCGCAGCACCAGCGGATGCTTGGCAGGCGGCACCAGCGGCAGTGGGGGTACGGCGCCTCGCCGAGGGCTCGCGGCACGAGGCAATCGGGGTTCCACCGGTCGGCTTGCTCGGGATCGGGCGGCGGCACGCGTCCGGCCGCCTTCTTCATCAGCGCATAGAGGACCGTCGTTACGACAAAACCGGTTGCGCCCTCGAGGATGGCTGTCGCCGAGGCCGCCAGGATCGGCAACCAGCCGACCGGACCGCTCGTCGCAAGCAAAACGAGCCCCGCCCCGAGCAGGGCGGCGCGCACCGCCTCGTCAAAACGATAAGGACCGTAGCGCAGCGAGGCTGCGGCATCGGCTTGGCGACGGCGAACGAGCGCACACAGGCGGGCCACCACCGCGAATCGCGGCGAAACGAGCGCCGCCACCGACAGCCCAAGCGCCACCCAGAGAAGCGGCGGCCAGCCCACCAGGTAGGCGAGCGCCGACACGCCCCCCACGATAAGTTGGTGCAGCCGCAGACCGTCGCGGCCGTCGTCAGGCGTGAACCCCATCGCCCATCCCCTAGCGCGAGCGGCAGTTCGGCCCGTGTCTGCTCCCCCAGGTCGCCGGACGCCGCGCCTTTCTTATCGGATGTGCGGGGGGCCTTCCATCAGGACAATTCCACGTATGGGCGAAACCACTCTTTTCAGATATGAGGAATCGCGGCCAGACACGCATTCCGCGGGCCGTTTGGGGGCGAGTGACAGAAAGGTGTCACTTCAAGCGCCGCTGAGCAAACTCACGGTCATTGTAATGCCCCCCCTTTGCGCCTACCCAAATTCTCAGTTTCTCTCGCGCCGAAGCCGGGCACAACAAGGCTAAAACTGGCGGCCGCAAGCATAACGCCGGCGGCAGAAGCACAGCGGGATAAGCCCGTCGCTGATCAAGGCGTTGAAGGCCCTCGTGGAGGCGGCCTATTCCGGTCCCAGCAGGCTGATTTTCCGCTTCGGATCCAGTCGGCGTTTCATGGCGAGGGCGTTGGATTTCAGGATGACGACCTCGGCCAGGTACGCCACTTCGCTCTCCGGTTCCAGGTGTCCGCCGAACGATTCCTCTTCGCCGCAGGAGACGACGGCGTGGAGGTGCGGCTCGCCGTCGGCGATGATGCCGCTCAACGAGAGCAGTTCCAGCGGCTTCTCGACCTTCCAAAAATGGCTCGTCGGCGGGAAGTCCGTGTGCGTGATACAGTGGAGGTGACAGGTCCTGAGCGTTCCGATGCCCGAGACGACCACCCCGTTTCGGACGTCGTGTCGCCGGATCGCTTCCTGGATGGACTCCAGAAGCCTCTCGCCCGGTTCGAGCGCCACCACCACGATCGGGGCCGCCCCGTTGTGTTCGAGCGTTTTCATCGCTGCGCCTTCTTGTCGTCCAGGACCGTCTCGTCGAGTTTCATGCCGAGCGCCTTGTAATGCCGCCGCCGCCCGGCCTTGTCGCGCCGGTGCTCGGCGCGGGCGTACGTGGCGACCTCGAGAGCCGCCGCGCGCGGCACGACGATGACGCCGTCGCCATCCGCCACGACCACATCGCCGGGGTTGACGACGACCCCGCCGACCGACACGGGAATGTTCATGGAGTCGTACTTGATCCAGCCATGAACCGTGTTCTGGGAGCAATAGGCCGACCAGAACGGGACTTTCTGGAGGATGATCTCGTCGGTGTCGCGGACGCCGTCGCTGGTGACGTAGCCGCGCGCGCCGGCCCGGATCCCGGCGAGCGTATTGTTGGAGCCCATCAGGCCCGTGTTGACGCCACTGAGGTCAATGACGCAGAAGTCGCCCGGCTGAATCCCGTCCATCCACGGATACGGACAGACATCCCTGTAATACCGTCCGGCCCACTTCCCGTACTGCTCGGGTTCCATCTTCGGGATGGTGCCCTGATAGGGAACGTAGCGGCAGGTCCGGGCGATGCCGAACGCCCGCGTTCGCCACAGAGGCCGGATCCGGGGACTCATCGAGCCAATATAATGCATCCCCAAGGTATCCATTCCGTCGCGCACGTCCGCCACGCGCAGGCCTTCGTACGCCGCGAGCAACTTGTCCCGTTCCGTTCGTGAGCGGTTCATAAGGTCGGTGTGCTCCAATGTGGCGCTTCCGGGCCGGCCGCCGCGCCTCTCCCTACCGAAAATTCCGTCGCCCCTATTTTGCAAAGACTTACGTCCCTTGTCCACAAGAGAGTTCCCTTGTCCGATTCCCTGTCCTGAACCCGCCTGCGGGCCGTAGCCTACGGCGGGCGAAGGCCCGCATGGGCTGCCGCTCGCTTGCGAGGTGAAGGTGGTGATCGCCCACGATCCCGGCGCGCACCGCCTCGTCAAAACGATAAGGACCGTAGCGCAGCGAGGCCGCGGCATCGGCTTTTGGCAAATAACAACTACTTGAGGTCTTCCAGAAACGCCCGCGCCTCCGCCGCCTGCGGCGAGTCGGGATAGGCGCCGAGGATCTTCTCGAAATACTTGCGCGCCAGGTCCAAACGCCCGCCCCGCAGGTAATTGACGGCCAGGTCCAGCCACTCGCGGGCCTGTCGTTCGGCCTGGACCTCGCGCAGGCGGTCCGCAAAGGCCGCGTCCTCCTGGAGCCGATTCATGGCCGCGCCGGCTTCCCGGCCGCTCTCCGTCGCCGCCCCCTGGCGGACGATGCGCTCGTAGAGGGCGTAGGCCTCGAGAAGTTTCTGGAGCCTCGCGGCCTCGCGCTCCTCATCGGTCATTTGCGTTGGGGTCTCGGCCGCGGCGGTTGGCGCGCCGCCGGCCGACTCACCGCTCCCTGACGGTCGCGGCTCGGTGGTCGGTTGCGGCTCGGGCTCCGCCCCCAAGCCGCCCGCTTCAGGGGGCGGCAACCCGACCTGCCGCTCACCATCCCTTTCGCCCGGCGCATCGGTCGTCGGATGGAGGATGGCCTCGGCCTCCTGCTCCAGCGCGCGGGCTCGATCGAGGTCTTCCTGAAGGCTTTGAGACCGAAGCGCCTGCTGGAACCGGGGATCCTTCTCCAGTTCCCTCAGGAATCGGCCCGCCTCCTTCGCCGGCCACAAGCCGCTGTAGGTCCGCACGATGCGCTTCAGTTCCTTGAGGCCCGCGTCCAGGCCCTCGCCGGCCACCAGTTCCCGCGCCACCGCCAGGTCGCGGGCCCCCTGCTCCGCGAGGACTTTCAACTGGTTGAAAGCCATTTCGGGGTAAGGCGAGTCAATCCGCTGCCGGCCCATCTTGGCAACCCAGAGGAGGCGCTGGACGGCCCGCTCGGTGTTGCCCTCGGCGACGGCCTGCATGCCCTCCTTATAGTACTGCTCGGCCTGCTCCTTGGCCTTGGCGTGCTTGACCTCCTCGCTCTCTTCGATTGTGCCGAAGCCGACGCCGGCGCGACCGGCCGCAGCCGGAACCAGAACGGCGAGCACCGCCAGCAGGACCGCCGGCCGTTTCATGGCTCCGCCCTTTCGATAAGCGTCTGCGTCTTCAGGATCGTCGTCTCGGCAGGGAACCCGTGCCAGGCGTGCACCAGAAGGCTCGTGGCGCGGAGTTCGGGGACGGCATAGGCGAAGGCGCGGCCGGCGAGGTCGCCGGGACTTTCGGCGAAGAGATGGGCCTGGCGCGCTCCGGCCAGGAGTTCCTCAGCGTCGCGGCGGTAGGTTTCGGCGTCGGCGGCGTCCACCAGATACGTCATCTGGTAAAGCACCTCGCCGCGGGCCTCGATCCGCTGTTCGCGCTCGCCCACCAGGTCCATCTCGCGCACGAGGCCGCGCTTCGGCAGCACAAGGCCTTTCGGGGCGATGACCTCGGTGACGGCCCTCTCGCCCTCGACGAACGTGATGACATGGCCGAAGTCCAGCAACCAGACCTCGGCCCGGAACCGGCCGGACGCGCCCTCGAACGCCCGCCCCACGCGGATGGTGAAGAACTCGGGGTGGACCGTCCGCAGGAACACGCTCAGCCTCAGGTCGCCCGCCGCCACCTGTCGCTCGCCCTGTGCCATGAGGGGCCGTCCTTCCATTCAATTATACGGACGGGGCGGCGGCACGCAACCCGACGGATGGTCGGGGATCCCGGCGGGGAGTTGCGCGGCGGGTCTCCGTACCTGCCGCGCCGACAACTTCTCGCGCGGTGGGTGCGGAGACCCACCGCGCGAAAGAAATGGAAACCCGGCGCGGGTTACGGGCGGCGCGGGCCGGCGGCGCTTGCATCAATCGGCTGGAAACCCAACGGGAGGGCGGGGCTGTCCGGCTTCAGCTGAAAGTCGCCCCGCTCGGGCGCGATGAAGAGTGGATCGGCAACGAGAGAATGGACGTCGTGGCCGCGCTCGCGCCACTGCTGGAGCGAGAGACCCGCGAACGTGACGGGCGCGCCCGATGCGTCCCAGTAGCAGTTGGAGTCCATGGCGAACTGGTCGTCATCCCACGTCTTGCCGAGCAGCGCCCCGTCGGTCCAGTAAACGATGTTGCGCTCGAAGGTGAACGAGAGGTGCGGTTCGGCGCGGGATCGCTGGAGTTGGTCGGTCCGCGAGAAGGCGAAGATGTTGTTCCGGAGGACGTTCTCCCGGCCGTAGTGCTGATGGAACCCGCCGGTCTTCGTCCGATAGACGATGTTGTTCTCGATGAGGATGTCGGAGGATCCCTCGTCGGTGTAGATGCCCCACCCGCCGTAGCCGTGCGACTCGACGTCGTGAATGACGTTGCCGCGGATGACGGTTCCCGGCGACGGGCCGAGCGTGTAGATGCCGCCCATGTCGGAGAGCCTCCCGCGGCCGACGTCGTGGATGAGGTTCGCCTCGATGCGATTGCCCGAGGCGACGCTGGGCTTATAGCCCCAGACCCATCCGACGCTGACGCCGGTGTAGTCGAGGTCGTGGATGTGATTGTGTGCGATGAGGCAATCGGCCGCGTGGCGCACGAGGACACCGACCGCTGCGTGCCAGACCTCGCCGACGTGGTGGATGTGATTGTCGGTGACGGCGACGGCGCGGGTACGGTCGGCGTCGGGACTGGCCGCGTCTCCGCCGGAGATAGCGACGCCGCCGCCGCCGAGACGGCGCATCTCGCAGCCGACGATCGCGATGTCGCGGCATCCCTCGACGACCTCGACGGCGTAGGTTCCGAGGTTCTCGAAGGTGCAGCCCACCAGGGCGCTGTGCCCGGCATACCGCATCCGCACCGCGCCGGGAACGCCGACGGCGGATTGAAGGTCGCCGGCATCGCCGGCCGGCAGGTCCCACTCCGTGTGGGCGAGGTCCAGGCCCTCCAGACGCACATGCTCGACCGGCGTCTCCGGCCGGCCCTCCAGCCGCACGAGGCAGTCCAGGCGCGGCGCGACCACCTCGGTCGCCTGCGGGTCCTCGGCGGGCTTCGGCAGGTAATAGAGCCGTTCTGTCGCCCGGTCGAGATACCACTGACCGGGCTCCTGGAGCGCCTCGAAGACGTTCTCGACGTAGTAGCGTGCGCCCTGCTCGCCGAAATCGTCGGTCAGGCGCTTCCGCGTCTTGCGAGTGAAGGTGACGGTCCGTGTCGCCTCGTCCACCGTGGCCACGGGCAGGTGGGCATCGGTCCAATAATGGAGGACCACGACTTCGACGTCCTGAAGGTTGGTCCACTGGGACTTCAGGTCGCCCGGCGCGAAACCGAAGCGGTCGGCGCCGTTCTGCCAATCGCCCGATTCAGGGTCCACGCCGGGGACGCCGGCGATGCGGAAGCACCCCTCATGGGGGAGGCGCGGGCGCGGGCACCGCTCGCCGCCGACGAAAAGTTGGCGGAAATGCCACGACCCTTCCCTGACGCCGGGCACGTCGGCAACCCATCGGCCGCCTTCCTCTCGCCGCCAGCCCGTGATGGGCCGACCGCCGGAGAGAACCGCCCGCTCGCCTTCGTACGACGCATAGGTGATGGGACACGTCGCCGTGCCGGAGTCCTCGGGCGCGAGCGTCAGCGGCTCGTCGAGGTAGTAGGTTCCGCCGCGCAGAAGCACCCGGACGGGAGCGGCGAGGGGCCCCTGGGCTTTCAGGGCGCGGACGGCGTCGCGGGCGCAGCCGGGGGTGGCGAAGGGGCCGTCCGTTCCATCCGCGTTCGGCCGGGGAAGCCGGCCGGACCAGCCGTCGCGGCCGTCGGGGGAGACGTAGAAGACCGTTCCATCCGTCATGGGGGGTTGACCTCCGGTTGCCGACGGCGGCGCTACGGCCAGGAGAACCGCTGTCTGGAGCAACAGCCGCAGGCCGCCGCCGACCCGTCGCGCGTTCATGGGGAGGCATGTTACCGGCGCTCGGGTCCGCGTCAAAGGGGTTTCTACACAGCAGGCCGCAGGGAATGCTTGACATGCGGGCTTTGTTGTGAAGAATGACCGAAGGACGGAATCGGGGTCCTGCAGCCCCGGGGCGGAACGGGCGAGGAAAGGAGATCGCGCACATGAACCGGAGAGCGTTCTTTGCGTGGGTTCTGGTGGGGGCGGGAGCCGCCGGCTTGGCCGCCTCGGGCCTGGGATGCTATCTGCCGGAGTCCCCCAAGCACATGCCGCTCCAGTTCAGCGCCCAGTGTCCCGTCTGCGGCAAGCAGATGGAGGAAGGGGCGTACTGCATGGAATGCAACTCCATCGCCACCGCCACCGGGGAGTACGAGTGCCCGACCTGCGAGGAAGTGGTCCGGATGGGCACCTACTGCTATGCCGGAAACGCGTTCCACTTCGGGCCGTCGGCGCCGACGTGTCCGAAATGCGGTAAGCCGAAGGGCCAGTGGTGCGAGACGTGCCAGCGCTATTCCGGCCTGGAGAACGTGACCTACTGCCCGAAGTGCGAAATGCCCTACCCCGCCACGGGCACGCCCTGCCCGAGGTGCGAACCTGAAACGAAGGACGCCGAGACGCCGTAGCGGCCCGGCCGCTAGAGAAGCGCGATGATCTCCTGCGAGCGCCGCAGCCGGCGGACCGCGAACTTCCTGAGGGCGATCCACTTCGACCGCCCGGAATGGACCCCCTGCCACATCTCCTTCCTCCCCGCAGCGTGGATGAAATACCGCGAGAACCTGGAGGCGCTGTGTCTGGAGCATCCGCGCGTGTTCCCCGGCTTCCGCAAGGGCGGGTGCGACTTCGATGCGGTGGGCGACCCCTTGTATGAAGAGGGACGGGTCACGGACGCGTGGGGCTGCGTGTGGGAGAACCGCCAGCGCGGCCTGGCGGGGGCGCCGGTGACGGCGCCGCTGGCGGACTGGTCGGCCCTGGAGTCGTATCAGCCGCCGGACCCCCTGCGGGACGACCAGTTCGGTCCGCGCCGGCCGTGGGACGTGGTGGCTAAGGATTTCGCGGAGGCGCGGGCGCGCGGCGACCTGGCCGCCGGGGGTCTCGACCACGGGTTTATGTATATGCGCCTCTATTACCTTCGCGGCTTCGACAACTTCATGCTGGACCTCGCCGTCGCAGAGCCGCGCCTCGCGCGCCTCATTCGCATGGTGGAGGGGCGCAACGAGGCAGTCATCCGCGCCTTTCTCGAAGCGGGGGCGGAGATCCTCTACTTCGGCGACGACCTGGGTCTCCAGCGGTCGCTCCCGATCAGCCCCGCCATGTGGCGCACCTACATCAAGCCCTCCTACGCCCGCCTGCTCGGACTGTGCACCAAAAAGAACGCGATCGTGTACCTCCACTCCGACGGACACATCCTGGAGATCATCCCGGACCTGGTGGAAACGGGCGTGAAGGTCCTGAACCCGCAGATTCGGGCGAACGGCCTCGAGGGACTCCGGCGCGCGGCGAGGGGGAAGGTGTGTCTGGAGCAAGACCTGGACCGGCAACTCTTTCCGTTCGCCACGCCTCCTGAGATCGAGAACCACGTCGGCGAGGTGTTCGAGGGACTCTATCAGCCGGAGGGGGGCCTGATGCTGCTCGCGGAGTGCGGCCCGGACGTGCCGCTCCAGAACATCCACGCCATCTGCCGAGCATTCGAGCGGCTGTGCAACCTGCCGGAAGCCTGACCCCAAAGGCTTGCCAAACCTCAATCAGCACGGTAGAAGAGATGTTCTGAGCCCGGCAGGGCACTGCTGAGTCGGTCGAGGAGAGAAACCCATGGCGAAAAAGTATAGAATCGCGGTCATCGGCGGCGACGGCACCGGGCCGGAGGTCCTGGCCGAGGGCCTCAAGGTCCTCGCGGCCGCCGCCAAGGTCGGCGGGTTCGCGTACGAGACGCGGGACTTCGATTTCAGCGGCCGGCGATACCTCGCGCGCGGCGGCGACGCCGCCAAGCCCACCATCCCCGTCATCACCGACGAGGAAATCGCGGAACTGAAAACCTTCGACGCCATCTACCTGGGCGCGGTCGGCGACCCGAACGTCGCGCCGGGCATCCTGGAGAAGGGCCTGCTCCTGAGGCTCCGGTTCGAACTGGACCAGTACATCAACCTTCGGCCGGTAAAGTTGTATCCGGGGGTGCCCTGCCCCCTGGCAGGCAAGGGCCCCGAGGACGTGGACTTCACCATCGTCCGCGAGAACACCGAGGGTCTCTACACAGGGATGGGAGGCATCCAGTACAAGGGCACGCCCCACGAAGTCGCCACCCAGATTATGTGCAACACGCGCCACGGCGTGGAGCGCTGCATCCGCTACGCCTACGACTTCTGCCGCCGACGCAACCGCAGGAAAATGCTCACCCTCGTTTACAAAACGAACGTCCTGACGTACACGGGCGACCTGTGGCACCGCACGTTCCTGGAGGTCGGCGAGGAATATCCCGACATCCAGAAGGACTACAACCACGTCGACGCCTGCTGCATGTGGATGATCAAGAACCCCGAGTACTACGACGTCCTCGTCACGAGCAACATGTTCGGCGACATCATCACGGACCTCGGGGCGATGATCCAGGGCGGCATGGGCATCGCAGCGGGCGGCAACATCAACCCCGAGGGTCTCTCGATGTTCGAGCCGATCGGCGGCTCGGCCCCCAAGTACACAGGCCAAGGCAAGATCAACCCCTTGGCGGCCATCGGCGCGCTGGCCATGCTCCTCAGGGAAATCTGCCAGGAGGCCGCCGCCGACCGCGTCGAGTCGGCCATCGCTTTCGTCACCTCGAAGAAACTTAAAGGCATGGCGGCCGGCAAGATGGGCTACACGACGGGCGAAGTCGGCGACCTCGTCGCCGAGGCCGTGACCCAAGGTCTCAAGGGGTGAGCGCACGGGGACCGCTCGGGCGGCCTGCGTTTGGCTGCGGCTTCCGAGGGTTTCCGAAAGATCGTTGCCTCGACGGAATTTCAGGCGTATCATGAGGCGCGGGTCGGGCTCACGGACACCGCAGAGGAAACCATGAACCCCCTGTTCGAGGCGGCGCTGGACGTCCAGGGTTTCATCGAAGACCGCGGCTGGCGGTTTTGTTTCATCGGCGGTCTGGCGGTCATCCGCTGGGGCGAGCCACGCACGACCGGAGATGTGGATGTCACGCTCCTGACCGGATTCGGCCAGGAAGAAGCCTACATCGGACCGTTGCTCGATCGGTTTGCCCCGCGCCGCGACGATGCCGCTCGATTCGCCCTTGCGAACCGCGTCCTGCTGCTTCAAACGCGGGAAGGAATTCCCGTGGACATTGCGCTGGCCGCCTTTCCCTACGAGGAAGGCGTTGTCGAGCGCGCCTCGCCTTTTGACTTCGCGCCTCAGCACCGGCTCATCACCTGTTCCGCTGAGGACCTGATTGTCCTAAAAGCCTTCGCGGGCCGGCCCGTGGATTGGATTGACGTGACAGGCATCCTGCGCCGGCGATGGAAAGGATTGGACACCGCCTTCCTCCTGGAGCAACTCGAGGGCCTTTGCAGACTCCGGGAAGACCTGGCGCCGCTCGAGCGCCTGAAGACCCTTTTGGAAACCGAGGCATGAACGAACAGGAACGTCAACTAACCCGCCGATGGATCGCGCATTGGCAGCGCGTCGGCCCCATCCTTGAGCAAGTCAAACGGGAGGAACTCGCCCGCTACGACTACGACAAACACCGCCACCTGGTGGATGCGCTCCTCGAGATCGGCGTCCGGTTCGCTCGACCGCGAACCTCCAGCGGCCTGGTCGAACAGCAGGCCGCGTTCCACAAGGCACGCGGTTGCAGTTAAAATAAAATCGGCGACCTCGTCGCCGACGCTGTGGCCCAGGGCCTCAAGCCCTAGACCGTCCGACGGCCACAGGACCCCCCACAAGGTCCGAAGGCAGGCCCAGGCTTTTTCCGCCTTCCACCTCTCCACAGCCTGTACCCGATTTTCCTAAAGGCTGGACGCGGCACCGGCCGAAAACAGAAAAGATACCCCTTACGTTTTTGCTTTTCCCGGTCACCCCCGACCGGTGGGCGTGCGGCAAAGTCGTGGCCTTTAGAGGAGACGCCTTCAAGTCGGAACGACGCTCCCTCATCAAGAAAATGCGACAAGCAACAAACGCCTTGTCGCTAACAGCACCAGGACTAGGAGCACCTCAGATGAACAGCATGCGAGACAACGATTCTCCTCCCACCGACGGCCGGGATCCCTCCAGCCGGCCCGCAGACGAAGCAAGCCACGGGGCAAACCACACGCCCGACCTGGCGCATCTCCTGGCCGAGGAACACCGACGCCTCTACGACTACGTCCTTCGCGTGGCCGGCAACCCCGACACGCCGGAGGAAGAGGACGGACCGCTGATAGGGGCGGTCACGAGACTGCACAGGGAACTTCGGCGGATACAGGGCCAACTGAAGGGGGCCGAAAGCCAGTTGGCCCGACGCCGAGAACCCTCGCCCGACGCCGGCGCCGACCCCCTGACCGGCCTGGCAAACCGGTCGGCCGTCCTCCTGGCGCTCCAGCGAGAATTGGAGCGCGCGGGGCGTTTCGGCACGAGCCTGGCGCTGGCCCTCGTGGACATCGAGCGGTTCCGCGAGATCAACCGGGCGGCCGGCCAGCAGGCGGGCGACGCGCTGCTCAGGCAATTGGCCGACCTCCTTCGCCACCTTACCCGCGCCGTGGATACGGTCGGACGCTACGGCAACGACGTCTATGCCGTCGTCCTCCCCAACGAAACCCTCGCGGGGGCGCTGGCCGCCGCCAACCGCTGGCGCCGCACCATCATCGAACAGGCCTTCCACGTGCCGGACCTCAGCACCCCCGTCTCCGTCACCGTGGGAATCGTCGGCTATCCGGAGGACAACGTGGGGGCGGCTGAGGACATGCTGCGCGCGGCCGAAGCGGCACTGGAGTTTGCGAAAGCGTCGCGGGAACGGACGGTGGCGGCGTTCCGCGACCTGTCGCAGGATCGCGCCCCGGACCTCCAGACGCGCCAGATCGAAGACCTCGCCCACCAGGTTCGCGACCTCCTCCATCGCAGCCGCAGCGCCTGTCTGGATTCCATCTGGGCGATGGTCCGCGCCATCGAGGCACGCGACGGCTACACCGGCCGACACAGCCTCAACGTGCACCGGCTGGCCGTGCTGCTGGCGCGGTACCAGAACCTGTCCGCGCCGCAGATTGAAACCCTGGCGCACGCCGCCATGCTGCACGACATCGGGAAGATCGGCATCCCCGACACGATCCTCACCCAGGCGGGGCCCCTCTCCGCCGAACAGTGGCAGGTGATCCGCACGCACCCTGCCGTCGGCTGCCGAATCCTCAGCCAGGCCGCGTTCCTGCGCGGGACGGTTCCGGCCATCCGTCATCACCACGAGCACTACGACGGCCGGGGATATCCCGACGGCCTGGCGGGCACGGCCATTCCAAAGGCGGCCCGCATCCTGAACCTCACCGACGCCTTCGATGCAATGACCAACCGCCGCATCTACCGCCCCGCCATGGACCCCGACGACGCCCTCGCGGAAATCCGCAGGTGCCAGGGCTCCCAGTTCGACCCCGACGTGGCCGACTGCTTCGCCCAACTGTACGCGGGCGGCGACCTGGACCGGCCCGTGGACCCGCCCTTCTCGCAAAAGGCGACCTGACGGCCCCTGGACAAGCCCCCCGCACGCCGGGGCTTTCGACGCGCCCGTCGCAACCCCCGCCTCAGGCCGACCGGGCGTCAATTTTTGTTGACACCCCCCCGAGCGCCTCTATAATCGCGCCGCCTTTATCCCTCGTAGCGACGATCCGCTGCAGGCGCGCCACGAGCCGAGGAGGCCGATGCCGCGGATCCCCCGGAGGCCCGCGGGTCCGCGCGGAGCGCCGTCAAGCCGCCAAACTAGGCTCACCTGAGACTTTGAAGGAGACACCAGATGCTGATGCGTACCTTCCTCCTGCCGCGTTGCCGCTCGACACACAGAACCTGGTTCGTCAGCCTGGCGCTGGCGCTGGCGCTTCTGCCCATCAGCCGCGCGACCGCACAGGAAGAGACGGCCGCCGAGGCGGCGCCCGCCGAGGCCATGCCCGCCGAAGAAGCGCCCGCCGAGGCCGCACCCGCCACACCCGCCCAAGAGGAGGCCGCCGCCACCGGATACGGCGCTGCCGGACTCCCCGCAAGCGTCGCCTCCCCCGACCTCCAGAACGACTGGCGGATGATGGTCCATTACTTCAAGCTGGCCCGGTTCGACCTGGCCGCCGATTATGCCAAGAAGGTCTTGGACGCCAACCCCGACGCCAAGACCGTGCTAGCGCTGGTCGAGTCGCCCTCCACCGGATACGACCTCATCATCCAGATGGTGCGCGTCAAGGAGATGGAAGCGCCGGCCGGACGCATCCTCACACTCGCCGACGAGGGCGCCTATCTGAAACGGACGGACGCCGCCCGGATCCAGGCGAACCTTCTGCGGCTCGGCCAGGGCCCCAGGCCGTGCTACCTCGCCATGAAGGAACTAAAGGTGAGCGGCCCATACGTCGTTCCGCACGCGCTCGCCATCCTCCAGGACCCCGGCCAGAAGGAACTGGCGCCGTTCGTCATCCGCGCGCTAGTGGAACTCGGCCGGCCGGTGGTCCTCCCTCTGCTGGCCACCCTCCGGACGCCCAAGGAAGACCTCCGGCGCACGATAGTGACCATCCTGGGCGACATCGGCTACCCCTACGCCCTGCCGGCCCTGAAGGCCATCGTCGAGAGCCCGACATCCACCGACACCCTCAAGGCCGCCGCCACCGGCGCCATCCTCAAAATCGCCGACGAGCGGATCCTGGCGATGCCCGCCAAGACCCTCTACTTGGACATGGCCGAAAAGTACTACTACGGAAAAATCGTCGTCGCCGACGAACGCCTCCCCACCTACGACCTCTTCGATTGGGTCGAGGGCACGGGCCTCCTCTACCGCGCGGCGCCCAGCCGGTCGGTGAACGAAATCCTCTCCGCCCGCGCGTGCGCCGACGCCCTGAAGACCGACCCCGGAGCCCTCGAAGCCGTCGCCCTCTGGGTCTCCGCCACGATGCAGATGGAAGCCGAACTCGCCGACAAGACCGCCCGCCAGGCCGACCCCTTCCTCCCAGACGACATGCCGAGCGTGGACTTCTTCGCCCGCGCCGTCGGCCAGCAACACCTGTATAAGGTCCTCGACCGCGCGCTCCAGGACCGCAACACCCCCGTCGCCGTCCGCGCCGCCAAGGCCCTCCAGGACGTCGCCAACGAGGAGTTCCTGACGCTCTACGGCCAAGCCGACGTCGGCAGCCCACTCGTCGCCGCGCTGACCTACCCCGACCAGCGGGTGCGCTTCGCCGCCGCCTTTGCCCTGGCCGCCATCCGGCCGCGCAATCCGTTCACCGGCGCAGGCTCGGTCGTCCCCGTCCTCTCCGAGGCGCTGAACCTCGAGGCCGCCAAGTGCATCCTCCTGGTGGAGCCCGAGGCCGACAACCGCAACCGCCTCCAGGCGGCCCTGAAAGAGGCCGGATGGAACGTGGCCGTCGCCACCACCGGCAATCAGGCCCTCGCCACCGCACGCGCCTTGCCGCGCATTGACGCCGTCGCCGTCTCCAGCCGCACCACCAGCGTCAGCCACGCCGACGTCGTCACACTCCTTCGCAGCGACTACGCCACCGCCATGACGCCCCTCCTTGTCCTCTCCTGGCTCGACGACCCGGTCAAGGCCTCCTGGCTGGAATCCCAGGTGCCATACCTGAAGGCCGTCGAGCCGACGATTCCCGCCGAGGCCCTGGCGGCCGTAGTGGACGAACTGAAACAGACGGCCGGGTCCATGGTGCTGGACGCCGAGGCGTCGCGCCAAATCAGCCTCCAGGCCGCCCAGGTCCTGCGCGAGATCGCCGTCGAAAGCCGCATCTACTCCGCCCGGCGGGCGAGGCAGTCGCTCCTGGAGAGCCTGGCCGGCCGCCCGGATGAACTCGTCGTCGCCGTCCTGGGAGCCCTGGCGGAAATCGCTGACGGCGAAATCACCCGCGCCATGGCCCGCGTCGGCACCGACGAAACGCGGTCCCAAGACGTCCGCGTCGCCGCACTCGAGGCCCTCGCCGCCGCCGCACGAACCGTCGGCAACGAACTCGAAGCCCGGGACATCGCCGCTCTCCAGGCCCTCGCCGTCAACCCGGACGATCGGATCCGCGATGCCGCCGGCGAAGCGCTCGGCGGCCTGGACCTCGACGCCTCCGAAGGCGCCAAACTCATCCTCAAGCACGGCAGCAACTAGCGCCTGCTTCATACACATCACAGCGCGGCGTCCCACCAGGACGCCGCGAGTTTTTTTACCGAATTTCCCCGCGCCGCAAACGTTTCATAGGGCGAGGGTGGCCGGTCGTCGGGGGGAGCCCGGGCCCGGCCCGGGGAGATGCATCCCGACTCCCTGGGATTTGCTCACCAGCACCGGCCGCCCCTTCTCTTCCGCCGCCAACCGCCCGCGCGCCGCGTTTAGTCGCCCCGCCCGCCACGGCGGGTAAACTTGCGGGGCGCGCGCCGTTTTGGGGCGGGGGCGTCCGCCGTCGCCCCTTCGACTTTCCTCAGGGCTATGGCGGACCAGTGGGGAAAAAATCCAAAAAATTTTTTTGGGTGGTGGCCGGATTTTGGAGGCGTTTTTGGGGGGTCGCAACCGCATTTCCAGAGCGCCTGGGGCGTTTTGGGGTGTGGAAGACTCCGCGTGGAGTGCAAAACGCCCCATTTTCACGCGACTATGGCCCGGATTTTCCCCGACAATGGGCGACAACCGCCCCGGTTTTGCCTCGCAAAACCCGCGTTTTAGCGACTATGTTATGGAACGGCGTGGATGGGATTAGGGGTTTTCCGCGAAGTTTGGCATGGGATTTGCATGCCGGGGAGGGTTTCAACGCAGCGGGCCACGGCAGGGGCCGTAGCCCTGCCAGGGAGATCGCCCGCCACAGGCGGGTAAACTCCGGACGCAGAGGGAAGGCTGGGGGAACCCGGCTTCGTCCGCCAGGACAGAGGGCGGACTACGCCGTGGCAGGCGGCGGACGGCGTACCGCCCAGAGGACGCAGGAAGCAGGGCAGGCTGCGGGACCCTTCGATTCGTCCCGACAGGTCGGGACTCGCTCAGGGCAGGCTCCGGGATCCCGATGAGTCGGGGCGGGCTCCGGCGGGCGGGCGGGAGCCCGACGCCGGAGCATCAGCCGAACAACCTTTCCAGCAGTTCGTCGCGGTCCAGTGCGGCGTGGGCGGCGACGTCGCGCAGGATGCCGCTCAAGGTCCCGATTTTCAGGGGATCGTGGTTGGGAACCGTGAGGTGATGCTGGCGGCCCTCGCCGGAGCGGGTCAGGCGTATGTGACTGCCCGTCTGGCGCGTGACACGATAGCCGAGTCGCCCAAGGGCCTTGACCAGCCTTTCTCCGGAAACGTCTCGCGGGAGCCTCAAAGGGCCAAGACCTCGTCGCGGACGAAGTGGATCCTGACCAGTTTAGGACGGTCGGCGGGTTCGTCGTAGTGGCACTTGACGGCGTCGCAGATGCGCTCGCGCAGTTGCTGGAGGGTGTCGGCCTCGGTGAAGATGGAGGCGCCGACTGCGCGGGCCGTGAACCCGCCTTCCGGGTCTTCCTCGACCTGAAACAGGATTTCGGTCATCGGGTTTGCTCCGCGAAGTCTCGTCCCCCTCATGGAGGAACAGGGCTTCATTATAATCCGGCGGGAGGCGAGAGAGAAGCCCAAAAGTCGGGGGGTTGGCGGGATGGGCATGGGATTTGCGTGCCGGGGGTGGTTTCAACGCAGAGAACGCTGAGGCCGCAGAGGACGGCTGAGAATTGGCGAACGGCAGACCTTGGACTTCGGGCCGTCTCCGTTCGCCTCCAGTCTCCGGTCTCAAGCCTCCGGCTTGGCGTCCCCGACTTTGGACTGCCGCCAGAGTTTTGGCTTTGCGAAGGGGGATGGGAGATTGTAGATTTCAGATGCGAAGTCTCTTGTTGCCGGGTAATGTGGCTTCGCAAAGGGGGCATCCGTTATGGCCAAAGTCGATTTGGATTACATTTCCTCGGCCATTGAGGATTTGGTTGCGGCGCTTGGAATCCGTGACCACGTCGATTACGCCGCGTTGACAATGATGCTCCTGCCCGATTCTGTTGGCAAATGTGTTGAGGCCATAGCAGGCCAACTGGGATTACCCATCCGGGTGGATTTGTCGTATGTTCCGGCAGGTTGGCAACCGCCCGGAAGTGGCGGGAGTGGCAATGCGTTTGAGAGTTCCTCGTTGGCTCATACAACGGCCACCGGACGGGGGGCCGAGGGGATCACGGCACAAGTATGCTGCCCGGCTTCCTTGCCGCTCTACGGTTCCAGTAAATTGAACGGCATGGTGATCCAAGTCAAGGTTACGGAGAATTGTGTAGCGCATCCGCAGACCTTCGTGGCCATCATTGCGCACGAACTGTGTCATATTCTTTTGCGTTCGCTCGCGCACCCTCAGAGCGACAACGAGATCTACACAGACCTTGCCGCCATGGTTCTTGGTTTCTCGAATGTCATTCACGAAGGGCGAAAACTTGTCAGCCAAACACACCGAGGAAATTGGGTAGAAACACAAACGACAACGTTTGGTTACCTGGACGACGAGCAGTTTGATTTTGCGCTATCAAGGGTGGACGCCTTGCTAACCGATTGCCGGGGTCTCAAGAACAAGGTTATGGCCCTTTCAGAAAGGCTTCTCGGCGATTGTCAAGAAGGGGGGCGGATGTCGGCCCGCTTCGGTGAAGCACTGGCTTACCTTGACTCCCACCAGGAACGGCGGATTAAGAAACATGACGCTGTGCTGCTTGTTGGCTTCCACCGGCCGGGCTACACGGAGCCCACAGAAGCGGCCCTCAGAGAGTGCCGGCAAGTTGCCGAAGAAGCGTCACGCGCGGTTCGTACCATATCGTCCTACACGCAGGGCGTGGTGGCCTCTCTCCGGCGTTCTCTGGAGAGGTTAACATCATCGAGCGAGGAGTTGGCTGCGCACCTTGTACGATTGCGCGCGGACTGCAAGGTGGTGGAGAGGAACATCGGCTTCCTCGCGAGATTACGTTTACGCAAAGAGCGGAAAAAGCGGGAGGCTTCTTCAAGAAAGGGATCACCACAGCACTGACTGAAGTTTGCTTGCAAGGATTGTTGGACACGGTAACCTTTGCGCGGCCGGCGAGGGCCGCGTTGCGTTCACTCCTGCCACTCGAACGGGCGCGGGGCGATCAGATACAGACGCCGCAAGGCCACGTTGCACAAAAGGCCGAGCGCAAGGAAGGAACTCGTGAGGCTGGAGCCGCCGTAACTGACGAGCGGCAAGGTGATGCCGGTCACGGGCGCTAGTCCGATGGACATCGCCAGGTTCAGAAACGCCTGGGCCGCCACGAGGCCCACCACGCCGACCACGAGGAGTTTTCCGAACGGCTCGGTGGTCGAGAAACTGACGTCCATCCCCATCAGGCACACCAGGCCGTAGAGGATGACGACGGCGGCAGCGCCGACGTAGCCAAATTGCTCGGCCACGACCGGGAAGATGAAGTCCGTTTCGGCGAAGGGCAAGAGGCCGTGCCGCGTCTGCGTGCCCTCGAGCCAGCCGCGACCCCAGAACCCTCCGGCGCCGACGGCAATCTTGGCCTGAAAAAGTTGGTGGCTGGGTCCGGCCAGGAGCGTGGCGAAAAATTGTCGGAGGGCGTTGAAACTCCTGGGCCCTGTGCCCTCCTCCCGGAGTGCGACAAAGAGATGGTCGCGTGCGGCGGCGAAGTCGCTCGGGTCCTCCTTCCAGACCAGATGCGTCGCCAGGCGCCACGCGCGGAACCGCCACATGCCCGTCACCTCGCGCACCAGGGCCGTCTTCTCGTCGTCCGCGAGGCGTGCGGCGGCAGCGGCGACGATTTGGCCGTTCGCATCGCGGGCCTCGCGCCGGGCGGCGTGTTCGGCGTCGGCAATGGCGAAGTGGAGCCGCTCCGCGCAGCCGTGCAGAAGCCACGAATCTATCCGCATCCGCTGATATCCATGCATCGAGGCGTAGAACGCCGGGACGCAGAGCAGGCCCAGGGCGATGATCGCCGCCAGGTGCTTCGCCCTCGCCCCCGCCGCAAACAGCATCAGAAACAGGACCGGCAGGAACAGCATCGCGGTCCCCAGGTCGGGCTGATAGAGCACCAGAGCGGTCGGCACGAGGGCCATCGCGAACGGAACGAGCAGGCCCCAGAACCGCCGGTAGTTCTTGCGGTAGCGCAGGTAAAAGGCGAGCGACATGATGAAGGCGATTTTCGCCAGTTCTGACGGCTGCACCTTCTGATCCGAACCCGGAATGCAGATCCAGGAATACGCATTATTCGTTGGGTAGATGAAGCCGGGAATCTTAAGATTCAGGACACGCAGGACCGCCAGGAGAACGAGCAGAGCCAGCGTCAGTGCGAAGAACCAGTAACTCCATCGCGCCAATCGCGTGTAGCCCGGCAGAAGCGCAGCGCCGAACACCACCAGGGCGACACCGAGGAAGGCCAACTGCTTGGCGGCCGGGGTTTCCCAGAACGAGGCCTCTTCGCCCCCTGCCGTCGCCGAGTAAATCCCCGCGATGCCCAGCGCCACCAGCCCAAGCGCCGGCAACATCACCAGCCACGGAAAGCGGTACCAGTATTCGCTTCGAAACACGCCGTCACCTGTTGCGCTCGCCTGCGAACGCGCCGGCAAACGTCTTGTGGGAACCCGCGGACGCAGTATAATCGCTCTCTCGAGGTCCGGCCACATGAATCGGCAAACACGGCAAAACGCACGGCTTGGGTGGCGCCTGGCGGCGGGCGCCGCGCTGGTGCTCCTGGCCGGATGCTCCCGCCTCCAGCAGGCCAACGCCCGCCTGGAGACAATCGAGAGCGACCGGGCGCGCGGCCTGGTGCGCGACTGCCTGTGGAAGCACGGTTCGCATTACCGCTGGGTCGAGCGCGACTCCGTGCGTCTGGAGGTCGAGCGGACCGACCACGCGCCCGGCAGCGAGCGCACGGGCGCCGAGGTCTGGACGTGGGACATCGCGCGCGGCGACGTGCGGATCGAGCGGCCGGCCGCCGGCGAGGTAATCCTGGCCGACGGTCTCGGGGGGGGCGTCTTCGTGGGCGGCAAGCGGACCGCCGACCTGGAGGCCCGCGACGAGGCCGCCGGCGCCGTCCGGCTCGTGCGCGAACTGGCCGCCATGCCTTTCAGCCTCCTGGGGCCGGGACTGCGGATCGAGTGCCTGGACTCGGAGACCGGCCCGGCCGGGGCGCGCGTCTGGGACCGCCTGCTCGTCCGGTACGGGCGCGCAAGCCCCGCCGGGCCGGCGGACAGCGCCGTCGTCGAAATCCGGCGCGACACGGGCCGCGTCGAGGCGGTCATCCTGCGCTGGACGGAACTGCCTTTCGCCGGTCGGCGATGGCGCATCGAGATGGACGATTGGCGGCCGGAGGGCGACCTGCTGGTGAGCCACCGCTGGCGCTTCTTTCCGGCCGACGACTCCGGCGCCCGGGCGGGCCCGGTGCGGTGGACTTTCCGCTTCGTGCGGTGGACGTGGGACGTCACGACCCCCGGGCGGCTCTTCAGCCGGCCGTAGGCGATGCGAGCCGCCCGCGGAAGCGGGCGGGAACTCGGGGCCGCCCACCACGCAACGAAGATGCACTGGCGGGCAAGCCGCCAGTGCCACCCGGCGCGGAACGGCGCGGGCATGATGACCGGGGAGAGCAACCGATCGCAACGAGCGACTGGAAGGACCCCGAGGATTACCTGGAAGAGGCGGACCGTCACTTTGAGGACGCCGCCTACGAGGATGCGCTGCGCGCGTGCCGGCAGGCCCTCGAAGTGGAGCCCGAGTACGCCGATGCCCGCGCCCTGGCCGGACGGTGCCTGGCGTACCTGGGGCGGGTGGACGAGGCCGAAAAGGAACTCCTGGAAGCCCTCGACAACGACCGCGAGTGCGTGGAGGCGTGGTTCGGCCTGGCGTTCGTCTCGTGGCTCCGGGCCGACGACCGCGAGGCGCTTGGGTACCTGGAGCGTGCCAGGAAACTCGCGCCGGACGACGAGGCGGTGCTCGCCCAACTCGTCGGGACGCAAGGCAACCTGGGCCAGTTCGACCAGGCCGAGCGGGCCTACAAGGAAGCCCTCGATTTTCACCCGACCAGCGCCGAGGTGGCGTACCAATGGGGCCTGGTGCTGGCGATGCAGGGCCGGCTCGATGAGGCCGTCGCCGTCTGGCGCCGCGCCGCCGAATGGGACCCCGAGTTCCCGGACCTGCACCTGGCGGTGGCGCGGGCGTGGGCCCAGAAAGGGGACCTGGCGCGCGCCCGGCGGGAACTGGAGAAGGAACTCCATCTGTACCCCGATTCGCGCGAGGCGCGGCTGGCGATGGGCGGGTACCTCGCCCAGACGGGCGACCTCGCGGCCGCCATCGCCCGCTTCGAGGAACTCCTGGCCGAGGACCAGAACGACTCGCGCGTCCACCTGGAACTCGGCGCCGCCCTGATGCGTGCCGGCCAGCGGCCGAAGGCCCGCCGACACCTCCTGAGGGCCCTGGAACTGAGCCCCTCGGACCCGACGATCCTCTCGCACCTGGCCACGGCCGGCCACTCGAAGTCCGACCTCACGCGCGCCCGGCGGGTGCTGCGGCGCGCCCTGACGCAGGAACCTCACCGCGACGAGTTGTACCGGAACCTGGCCTCCCTCCTGGCCGGCGAGGGTCGCTTCGACGAGGCCGAGGAGGAACTCCGCCGCGCCATGGCCTTCTCCGGACGGGCGCACGAACTGGAGAACGAACTGGGGGTGCTCCTGGCCATCCAGGGCAAGTTCGACGCGGCGCGCGAGGCGTTCGAGCGCGGCCTGGCGAGCCGGCCCGACGACCGGCCCCTGCGCATCAACCGCGCGCTGATCGAGGCCGACCTGGGGCGCCACGCCGACGCCCTCGCGCACCTGGAAGCCCTCGCCGCCGAGTTTCCCAACGACCCGGAGGTCCTCGCGAACCTGGCCTCCATCCAGATGGAGACCGAGCGGCCCAAGGACGCCCTCGCCACCGCCGAGAAAATCGCACGCGAGGCGCCCTTCGACCCGCGAGGCCACTACCTGACCGGACGCACCCTCTACGACCTCCAGGAGTATGCCGACGCCCTCAAGCATCTGGAGCGGGCGCTTCAACTCGACCCGGCCCAGGTGGACACGCTGATGGCGATCGGGATGTGCGAAGCGGCCCTGAGGCGGACGAAAGCCTGTCGCCGGACGCTCCAGCGCGCCCGCGGCCTGGCGCGCAACGATCCCGACCTCTTGCTGAACCTCGGCTTGGCGTACGAGGAAGCCTCCGCCGTGAGCGAAGGACGCGTCGGCCTGGAGGAGGCGGTCGCCCTTTACGGGCGGGTGCTGGAACTTGCGCCCGGACATGCGGCGGCGCGCGAACGCCTGGACGCCCTCGCGCCCGACGACGCCGACTGACGCCGCCGACCGGCATGTATTCACGCCCCCGGCCACAGCGCCCGGCGTGTATTCACGCCGGGCTAAATAACGGCACGCGCCGCATCCTTTATTTAGCCCTCGGTGAATACACCGGGGGCGCTGTCGCCTTGGCCGGTGCATACACCGGGGGCGCGGTTGGCTTGGCCTCGACGATTATACCGGCTCTCGGTCAGCGTGGCCGGTCGTCCAGTTCCAGCCCGACGAGCGCCACGTCGTCCGCGAAGTGTGAGCCGCCCGTCGCGGCCCGGACGGTGTCCATAACGGCGTCGAGCATCGCCTCCAGCGGCAAGAGGGCGCTGGCGCGAATGATCTGGAAGAGGCGCTCCGGATTGCTCGTCGAGCGCTCGTCCACGCGTTCGGCGCCGTCGGTGTAGAGCAGCAGGCGTTCGCCCGGCCGGAGGCGGCGCCGGCAAAGGTCGAAGTGGGCGTCGCGGAAGATGCCGAGGAGCGGCCCCTCGCCCCCCAGTTCCTCCAGCGCCCCGCCGCTGCTCAGCAGGAGCGGGCGCGGGTGGCCGGCCCGCGCGTACACGCACTCGCGCGTCTCCTCGTTATAGAGGCCGTAGACCATGGTGATGAACGGCGTCTCCTGAAGTTTCGCCGACAGGAGGTCGAGGTTCAGCAGGCGCAGCGCCTCGGGGGGCGGGACGAGTTCATATCGCTTCCCATCAATGCGTTTGGCCTGGAGGCTCTTCTTGACGAAGACGGTCAGCAGGGCCGCCGGAATGCCGTGGCCGATGGCGTCGGCGATGTAAAACGCCACATGCCGCTCGTCCAGACGAAAGATGTCGTAGAAGTCGCCCGCCACCCAGGCGGCCGGCTCCAGCCGGGCCGCGAAGTGCGCGCTCGCCACGACGGGAAGCGTCTGCGGCAGGAAATCCATCTGGAGCCGCTGCGCCAGCCGCAACTGCTCGTCCAGATGCCGCGTGTACGTGCGCAGGCGGCGGATGGCTTCCGCGGTCGGCCGGCGCGCCTCGAGCAAACTCGCCACCTGGGCCGACAGTTCCTCCGCGTCCGCCTCCCCCACGATGCATGCCACGACGCCCGACCGATAAAGGTCCGTCCGCACCTGGGGCGGAAGCGCCTCCGAGAGAACCACGACGGCGGTCGGCGTCTTTCGCAGCCGCGACGCCAGAGCCCCCGCCACCTCCAGAAGGTCCGCCCGCCCGGCCGCCACGTCCACCAGGACGAGGTCCGGCCCGTGCGGATCGAGCACCTCGTCAAGCGCCGGATCGCCGACGGCGTTGGGCATCGGGCCGCGCGCCACCGTCGCCCAGGCCGGGTCCAGATGCTCCGCCAGACAGGCGACCAGATTCGGCCGGTCGGTCACCGCCAGAATGGTGAAAGGGGCGGAAGGCGATTCGTGACGCACGGGCGCCGCCGCCTCAGGGAGTGCGGACCCAGAGGACGGCGCCGTCGAGGAAGCAGACGCTTTGCTGGTACTCGTCGCCGGACTTTCTGCTTGTGAGGACATAGTCCCAGATTTCTTTCGTATGGCCGGCGGCCCGTTCTTCGGGCAGGGCGGCTTCGCGCCGGTCCGTCGGCTCGCCCCACGCCATGCGGACCTGGAGCGGCATCATGCCCTCCACGACCCGCCGGCGCAGAATGGCGTCCTGGATATCTTTCGGCTGTTCGGCCCACTTTTGATAAACCCCAATTTCCTGAAGGTACGCCAGGCGGAGGCTGACGGGCTTGCCTTCGGCCTCCAGGAGACGGTAGTCGGCCTGCTGAAGGGGAGTCATCAGGTTCAGGTAAACCTCCAGTCGCGTCTGCCGCTCGCCGCACCCGGCCGCCAGCGCCGCGGCCAACAGCAAAAAGAGGACGGGAGTGTTTCCCCCCCAAAACGCTTTTCCCGCAAAGGGGGGGTGGCACTGGCGGCTTGTCCGCCAGTGCTTCGCTTCAAGACGCCGGATGGAAACGACTTCCGTCCCCATGGCTCACCTCACCAGGCGCTCCAGGTCCTCGAAGAAATCGGGGTACGTCTTGGAGACGCACTCGGCCCCGGCGATGTGGATGCCGGGAACCTTCAGCCCCACCACAGAGAATCCCATCGCCATGCGATGGTCCTTGTAGGTCCGGACCTCGGCCGAGAGGACCGCCGGCGGCGGCCAGATGGAAAGGCCGTCGGGATGCTCGTCCACGCGTGCGCCGAGGCGCGCCAGTTCCGCCGCGAGGGCCGCCAGGCGGTCGGACTCCTTGACGCGCAGATTCGCCACGTTCTGGATGACCGTCCGCCCCCTGGCCAGGAGCGCCAGCGGCGCGAGCGTCAGAACCATGTCCGGCATGGCATTCATGTCCATGCGTATGCCATGAAGCCGCTCGGGCCCCTCGACGGTGACGCCCTTCGGCGTCCACTCGACGCGGCATCCCATCGCCTCCAGGACGTCGGCGAATCGGGCGTCGCCCTGGAGACTGTCGCGCGCCAGGCCCTCGACCGTGACGCGCCCGCCGGTGGCGGCCGCGGCAGCGAAAAAGTAACTGGCGCTGGAGGCGTCGGGCTCGACCGCATAGCGCCGGGAGCGATAGACCTGCGGCGCCGCCACCTCGAACCGCGCGTAGCCTTCGCGCGTCGCCGCCACGCCGAAATCGCGCATCACCGCCAGCGTCATGTCCACGAACGGTTTGCTCACCAGTTCCCCCGCGACGCGGATCGCGACGGGTCCCGCGGCGGCGGGCGCGGCCAAGAGGAGCCCCGAAAGGAACTGGCTGGAGGTCGCGCCGCGGACCTCGACCTCGCCGCCCTTCAGGCCCTCGGATTCCATCACGACGGGCGGGCATCCGGTCCCCGCCTCGCTCCTCGCCTCCACGCCGAGCGCCCCGAGCGCGTCGAGGAGGTCCTGGATCGGCCGCTCACGCATCCGCTGCGAACCGTCAATGCGATACCGCCCGCGTCCGGCGGCGACCAGGGCGACGAGGAACCGCGTGGCGGTGCCGGAATCGCCCGTGTCGAGGTCCTTCGGCCCCTCGGGCACCCGTCCGCCGCAGCCGGCGACGCGCAGCCGGCGGGCCGGCTCATCGGTCTCGACCTCGATGCCGAGCGCCCGGAGGGCCTCGGCCATGACGCGCGTGTCGTCGCTGAAGCCCGCAGACTCGATCGTAGTCCGACCGTCGGCGAGGGCGGCGACGGCCAGAGCCCGGTTTGTCAGGCTCTTGGAGCCGGGCGGGCGCACCGAGCCCGTCACGGGTCCGGGCGCGGGCGTAATCGTTCGCGTGGCCATGAAAGATTCCCCAGGGAATAGGGGATAGGATGACGCCGCGCGGGGCGGGCGTCAAGCCGTTGCCCCAATTCTCAAGGTTATTTCAACGCAGAGAACGCGGAGGACGACAAAGATAGGGAAACGGCAAACAGCAAAGATAAATCGTTTTGCCGTTGTTGCTCAATCTTCCCTCTGCGTTCTCTGCGCCCTCTGCGTTGAAAACACGGCATTATCCGTACGCGCCGGCGCGTTTGACCGCGTCGAGGATCGCGCGGAAGTTTTCGAGGCTGACGCTGGAGGGAATGGAATGGTCGGAGGCGAAGATGTACCCGCCGCTTGCCTTCAGGGCGGGCACGAGGCGCTCAATCTCCGCCACGATGGCGTCGCGGTCGTCCCAGAGGACGGCGTTGACCCCGCCGTGGAGGACCAGGCGGTCGCCGCAGTCCCGCTTCAGCGCCAGCGGGTCCATGCCCGCTTTGACTTCCATGGGGTTCAGGCAGTCCACACCGATCTCCAGGAGGTCCGGGACGAAAGGCATGATGTTGCCGCACGAGTGCAGGTGGGCGTAGCCGCCCTTGGAATGAATCCACTCGATGGCCCGTTTGTGGACGGGCTTCAGGAGGCTGCGGTACATCGCGGGCGAGAAGAACTGTTTCCCTTTGAAGCCCATGTCGTCGGGCCAGGTGACGGCATCCCACGTGTACCCGGCCTCCCAGACCTGGTCCAGCAGCGCCAGGTCCAGGTCGAGGAAAGTGTTGAACATGTCCACGCACCACTCAGGATCGTCAACCATCGCGTAGAGCAACCGTTCCGTGCCGACGATGCGGCTGTGGGTAATGTCGAACCCGAACCAGAGGCCCGCCTCGATCCAGCGGCCCTCCTTGCGCCAGAGGGAATAGTGCGTCTTCAGGTAATTCCAATCAATGCGGTCGGACGTCGGCGTCAGACGTTTCTTGGCCTTCTCCCATGCGCCGCGGTCCTTGATGGCGAAATCGAGGTCCAGGGGCGTCGAGGCCACGTGTTTCCAGTTCTTCACCGTCGCGCCCCACTGGTTGGCCTCGACGAGGTATTCGTCCGTTTCTTCGAGGACCCGCCGCTCGAAGCGGAAACTGTTGTCCACGCCGATGTCGGCGACCTTGTCCACGCCGAAGTAGTCCCGCCAGTCCACCCCTTCGGGCATTCCCTCGCGGCGCCATCGCTCCAGGGTGGCGTTCCAGGGGCTGTCCTGGATCGGCACGCGGTCCGCCTCGCGGTGCTCGAACATCCGCCGGAACCGTTCGCAAGAAGTCATCTCGCCCACGTAATCGTTCCCTCCGGGATTCCTTCGTTCACGCGGAACAGGTCAACCGAAACCATCGTCGGGCGGCCATGCTTCAGATCCGCCGTCGCGGCCGGCGCGCGGGCCACAAGAGAATGAAGAGGACCAGGATGCCTATCACGCCCCACGACCACGGGAAGGATTCCTCGGGCTTAGGACGGGGTACGGCCGCGAGGCTCAGGGGTTTCCCGGCCCGGACATACGCGGTGTAAAGGAGCCGGGCCGTGTCGGCGGAGGCGTCGCGGAGCGCCGCCGCCACCGGATGGCCTCGTGCCGCCAGGGCGTCCTGCAAGGCGCGGTAGTAGGGTGTGGCACGCTCGCTGGCAAGGTCGTCGAGGTCCGTCTTGTTGGCTTTGAGGCCGGGGTCGTAGCCGGTCGCGGTTCGAGCGGCGGCGTCGGCATCGAGGATCGGCCGGACGCGCCCGTGGGCCGCCAGGAGCCACTCGAAGAGCGCCGCCTCGGCGTTGTCCAGGTAGGCAACCTCTTCACGGCCGTCGCGCATGCGTTCGGCGTAAAAATCCTGATAGCGTTTGACCAGGCCGACTTCGACGGCGGCGTGAATGCCCGGGTTGCCGGTTTCCTGGCCGTCGTAGTTCCGGGTGGTGTGGAAGGGCATGTGGAGGTCGGCGGCATAGTGGACGAGGGCGCCGGCCTGGCGGAAGGCGTCGTCGGTGCGGCCGTCGGCCAGGGCGCTGGCGAAGGCCTCCAGGGCGTCGGCGGCGGCCCAGGGGCCCCGGCCGAACGCATCCAGCGCTTCGGCGCCGACAATCCGTTCGGCCTCGGCGCGGGCGCGGGGAAACTCGCTGAACGTCTTCAGACCGGCCTTCTCGGCCAGGGCGTCCATGTCGAAGAAATGCTTCGGCTTCTCGACGGAGGTGTAGTGTTCCTCGCCGCGATGCGTTTTCTTTTCCTCGGCGCGCCACTGGTCGGGGGCGGCGGAGGCATCCTGGAGCCGGCGGAGGTTCCCGCCCTCGGAGAGCAGCGTCCTCAGGGGTTCGGGCAGGCGCTCAACGGCTTCGGCGGTGATGAGGGCGTGGCCGAGGTCATTCCACGCGCGGGCGGGCGCCGGCGCAAGCAAGAGGACCAGGACGGCGGCGATCAGCGTCCGGGCGGCGCGCGCTCGACAGCGCAACATTCCACGCGGACGCATCCGTGAAGCCGGACGGACGATCATTCGGTTTCGGTCTTAGGCGGCGGCAACTGGCTGCCGGTGGGCGACAGTTCCGAAAGCCGCGCGCTGGTCTCGGGCTGGGCGGGCGCCAGTTCCATGCTTTTGCGCAGATGCAGGACGCCCTCGTCGCGCTCGCCGAGACGCACCAGCAGGTATCCGAACTCGCGATGGGCGCGGGGGCTTTCGGGGTCGGCGGCGACGGCCTTGGCCATCCACAGTCGCGCCTGCACGAGGTCGTCCTTCTCCACGTACCATCGGGCGACGTTGAGGAAAGCGTCGGCGGTGTAGGGGTTGGCCTGCGTGCCGGTCACCAGGGCGGCCAGGGCGCGTTCGGGCGAGCCCTTGGCCTCGTGGCACTTGGCCATATTGTAATAGGCAATGGTGATGCTCGGGTCGAGTTTGGTGGCCATCTCGTAGAGGAACAGGGCGCGGTCCAGGTGCCCGAGCGTCTGCTCGACCATGGCGGCGTTGAAGTAGTATTCGCCGCGGTCGGGATTGGCGGTCATGGCCTCCTCGAAGCCCGCCAGGGCCTCCTGGTGGCGGCCGGCGTAGTAGGCCGTCAGCCCGGCCGTGTTGTAGCGGGTGGCGGGGTCCTCGCAGCCGGCGGCGAACAGGGCGGCGACGAGCGCCAGGCCGACCGCAGTCCGAAGGACGCTTCGAGTGTCGAGGGCCATAGGAACCTCCTCGCGTGCTGGACCAGACGAGCGGCGCAAGCCTTCGCGCTTGTGCCCCCGATTATGCAGCCTGGCGGGGCGCAGTTTCAAGCAAAAACCCGGCGCTTCCGGAGCGGTCCGCAGGCGCAAAGAAACCCAGGGTCGCCGCGGGGCTTACTTCGTCGGATCGAGGATGCGGCCGAGGAAAAGGATTGCGCCGGTCTTGGTATCCCGGATAAGGAAGAGGAACGGGTGGTCGGCGCGGAAAGGGGGAACCGGCTCGGGCATGGCCTCCGCTGCCACCCCCGCTGTCGCCGCGGCCGCCTCGGTCCCTTCCTCGTTCACGTCCACGAACGCCTTGTGGACGACGGCCGAGATGAAAAGGTCCTTCGTGCCCGTCATGCCGGAGAAGTCGGCGGCGCTCAGGCTGAACGCGTCGGTCATGCCCATCGCAACGAGTGTGTCCCCCAGCGATAACTCGGCGGTGGTCTTGAATCGCGGCAGGGCGACCTGGGCCTCACACGGGAGCAGGTTTTCCACCCAGCCAGCCACCTTCTCGGCCGAGAGCGACGCCTCCAGCGCCGCCAGGCCGTCCTTCGCTTTCGGTAGCACGACGACCATCGCGAGCCGCTCGCCCTGGTACGGAAGTTCCAGGGCCTGAAGATCATCGCCCTCGAAGTAGCCGAACTCGGCCGTCCGGTGCATGAGGGGTGCGGTGACTTTTTTCTCCGGCGTGAGGAAGAACTCCTCGTCGCGCGTCGCCTTCTTGTTGAACGGGTCGGCCCACTTGCCCTTGAAATAGATGGCGTTCGTGAGGACCAGCCGCGTCGTGGCGTCGAGGACGCCGGGTTTGAGAAGGTCCTGGATCTTGTCGCGGGTTTGTTTCTCGACCCAGGCGTTAATGGTTTTGCGGGAACCTTCGGTGTCGGCGGCGAAGTCCACCTGCTCGAGGCCCGCACCATAGTTGGTTTCGAGGAGTGAGAGGAAGTCCGGAAGAAAGGTATAGCCCTTCTCGCCCCAGAGGCGGTTGGCGACGGCCAGTTCGAACGCCCCGCCCGCCCCGGCGGCATTGAGGTCGCCTTGAAGCGCACCGTACGCCCTGTGAACGGCTTTGCCGGAGGACGGCAGGCAGAGCACCTGGGCCATCTGGTCGGCCGTCTCGCCGCGCGCGCCGCCGTAGGTCATCGCGAGCGCCGTCGAGATGGAATAGGGCGAGAGAAAAAGATTCCCCTCGCCGCCCTTCAGGCGGCCATAGAGGTCGAAGGCGAAGCGGTTGCATCCCTCGGCCACCTGGGCCAGTTCCTCGGCCGACGCGGTCGGCCCGCCACCCCCCGCGCACCCCGCACTCGCCAGCACCAGCGTCATCGCCGTCCAGACCGCGATGCGTTTCATGGCTTGCCTCCTCAAACGGGTTCCCTCGCCGTTGGGCGCTCCATCTGCCGGCTGATTCGCTATTGTACCACCGCCCCGCCGAGCGCGTCATCGAAAAGGGTTCCCCCAAATCATCGGGCTTTGTTGGCGCGGGCCGCTCGAACCGCTCGGCGAGGGGCCGGGGCGTTTCCTTGCATGTCAACGCAAAGTAGAAATGTCCTCTTTCCCGCAAAGTAGAAATGTCCGCTTTTTCTGGAAGGGTCGGCGCCAGGGGTGATCCTCCGTGGGACGATAAGGCGTGGGGGCCGGAGGGCCGGGGGGTGGCCCGGAGGCCCCCACGCCCGGCCGCGGCGTTGGCGTCGCCTTGACCGGGGGCACCTCGTGGAACCGCAGATACCGTCCCCGGAACCGCAGCCGTAGCGACCCGTCCCGTCGTTCCTCCACGATCACTTTCGATCCGCGCAGGCCGCCCGCAATGGACCGCCGTTCGATCTGATACCGATGCCCTCCGTGCCGCACCGTGTAATCGTTGGCGACGGAGCGCACCGTCTGAATGCTCAGGATGGCCGCCAGGTCGTACCCCTTCGCCGGGCGGTGGGCGTCGACCGACGAGGCCGGCGGCACGGTGAAGCGGGCGTTCAGCATCGGCTCGTACTCGGCCTCCAGATAGGCGTTCGCGGAGGGGATGTCCGAGATGCCGCGCAGCCGGAGTTCCTTGACCAGGCGATCCTGGTCGGTCTGGAAGGACCGCTCGACGCGGCCCTTGGCCTCGGGGCTTGCGGCCGGGATGTAGTCGCTGCCCAGTTCCCGCAGCGCCCGGCCGAATTGAGTCTCGGCCTGGCGTCCCTGGAGGGCCTCCTCGGCTGCGGGGGGCCGATTGACCTGGAAGATGCTGTCCTGGTCGGCATAAATCGCCAGCGGCCGTCCGTGCCGACGCACCCACCGCCCGAGGACCTCCAGGTTCGCCTCCGTCGTGTCGGCCGGGAAGAACCGGAGCACGGTCCGGCTGGTGGCGTCGTCGATCATCTTCACCAGGACCGGTTCGGCCTCGCCCCGGCCCTCGAACCACGCGTGTTCGCTGGTGTCCATCTGGACCAGTTCCCCGAACGACGGCCGCCGCGGACGCCACAGGTGCACCTCCCGGCGGGGTCGCCGCGGCGTCCAGAGCCCCTCGGCGACCATCCACCCCCGTAGCGTCTCCCGGCTGACACGCAGACCGTCCCGCTCCTGAAGCTTCTCGGCGGCGAACGTCGGACCGAAGTCCCGGTACTGCCGGACCACCCGGCCCATCACACGACGACGTAGGGTCTCCGGCACCCGCCGGTTCGACGGCCGACCGCGCGCCCGGTGCACCAGGCCGGCGTCCCCCTCCGTCCGATACCGGGCCAGGATCCGCCGCGCCTGACGCTCGCTCAACCGCAGCAGCCGCGACGCCTCCTTCTGACGCATCCGCCGCTGGGCCAAGGCCGCCATCACCTTCAACCGATCCCGTTCCTTCCGGCTCATCCGCAGTTCCATCCTCGTCCTCCTCCCGGCAACCCCGCCGGAAAGAGGACAATTCTACTTTGCGGCGACAGGGCGTTTCCTTGCAAGGCGGCGCCGGGCCGGTATAATCCGCCTGCAAGGGAGAGTTCGAGGAGCCGACGGGTTGCTGGCCAAGCGCATCATTCCGTGTCTGGACGTGGACCGCGGCCGGGTCGTCAAGGGCACGCGGTTCGTGGACCTGCGCGACGCGGGGGACCCGGTCGAGGTGGCCGCCCGCTACGATGCCGAGGGCGCGGACGAACTGGTGTTCCTCGACATCACGGCCAGCCACGAGCGGCGGGACATCCTGCTGGACGTGGTTCGGCGGACGGCGGAGCAGGTCTTCATGCCGCTGACCGTCGGCGGGGGCGTGCGCTCGGTCGAGGACATCCGGCGTCTCCTGCAGGCGGGGGCGGACAAGGTTTCGGTCAACTCGGCAGCGGTGCGCGACCCGGCGTTCATCTCGGCCGCCGCCGAACGCTTCGGCAGCCAGTGCATCGTCGTGGCCATCGATCCCAAGCGCGTCGTCGAGGAGGGCGCGGAGGTCTGGCGCGTGCACATCCACGGCGGGCGCGTCGCGACGGACAAGGAAGCCGTCGCCTGGGCCCGCGAGGCCGCAAGCCGCGGCGCCGGCGAAATTCTGCTGACGAGCATGGACGCGGACGGCACGCAGGACGGGTACGACATCCCGATGACGCGGGCCGTCTCCGAGGCGGTTTCGATCCCCGTGATTGCGAGCGGCGGGTGCGGGGCGCCGGAGCACATCGTCCGGGTGCTCACCGAGGGCGGGGCGGACGCGGCGCTGGCGGCAAGCATCTTCCATTTCCGCCGGCACACGATCCGCGAGGTGAAAGAGGCGCTGGAGATCGCGGGGGTGGCGGTGCGAACGGCGGTGGCGGCGTAGGAGAGTGCGGGGGCTCGTCCCCCGCGATGAAACGGCGAAACAACAATGATGAATGTCCAACGCCTAATGTCCAATGACGCAAGACGACGCGGCGCCGGCGGCGGAGGGTTCCGCTTTGTACCGGCGGTGGTCGCCCTGGGCGCGGCGCTGGCGTCGTCCTCGGCGTCGGCGGCGGCAGTCGAGATGCCGACACTCGCGGCACCGGCGCTGCGGTCGGTCGGCATCGTGGAACTTGCGCTGGTGGCGCTCTTCGCCGCCGCTGTCTTCTACGTGGCGAACTGGACATTCTTCGACGTGCGCTGCGTGCGGACGAACGAGCAGCTCTGGAGCGCCGTGGTTCTGGGCGGCGCGCTGGCGGGGCTGGCGGCTGCGCTGGCGGTCCCGTGGTTCGCGCTCGGCCTCGCGCTCGGCGTCATTCTGTTCGGCGGGGCCGCGATGGCCTACGTCGTCAACCGCAACGCCCTGGTGGTCCCCGGCCTGACGGTCGTCTCCGGAGCGCACCTCGCGCGGCTCCGCCGGCGCCTGGGCGGGCGGGGGGCGGAGCGGGAGGATCGCGGCCCGGTGGCGGCCGAGGGGCGGGAGATCCTCTTCATGGGCCTCGACGACCTGCCGATGCGCGTGCCGGCCGAGACGCAGGCCGAACAGGAGGCTGCCAAGGAGGTCGAGCGCATCTTCTTCGACGCCATCGTCCAGCACGCGTCGGTCGTGGGGCTCCTCGTCCGTCCGCAGAAGGTCCAGGTCCGCCTGCGCGTCGAGGGCAAGGTGGTCGAGGGCGGCGACGTGGACGGGCTGCTCGCGCCCCTGGTGAGCGCGGCCATCAAGCGCCTGGCGGGCCTGGACCCGGCCGAGACGCGCAAACCCCAGGAAGCCCGCCTGCGGGCCGTCGTCGCCAGCCAGGCGTTTGAACTGCGCCTCAAGACCCAGGGGTCGGTCAAGGGCGAGCAACTGGCGGCCCGCATCATTGACCTGGTCGCCAGCCGCATGACCCTCCAGGACCTGGGGCTCTCCGAGCCGCAGATTGCGATGCTCTCGGAGGCGCTGGCGAAGCGGCCGGGCATCGTCCTGGTGTCGGCGCCGAAGAACTCAGGCCTCTCGACCACGCTGCACGCGTGCCTTCGGCACTTCGACCGGTACATGAACACGGTCGTCGCGTTCGAGCCTCACGTGGACCTGGAGGTGGAGAACGTGCAGCACGTGGCGCTGGCGCAAGAGGACGAAGCGGCGGCGGAGGCCCTGGTGCGCCAGGTGCTCGAGTCGGGGGCGGACGTGGTGGCGGTGGATTCGCTTTCGTCGCCCCAGGTGGCGCGGGCGTTGGCGGAGTCGGCCGGTGAGCGGACGGTCCTGGTGTGCCTGCGTGCGGCCGACGCCGGCCAGGCGCTGGCGCGCCTGGTGGCGCTTTTTGGTTCCGCGGCGCCGGCCGGCGGCCTCCATCTGGTGGTGAACCAGCGGCTGGTGCGCGACTTGTGTCCGGAGTGCAAGGAAGCCTATCGGCCGAACCCGGAGTTCCTGCGCAAGGCCAACCTGGCGACCCAGGCTGTGGAAACGCTCTACCGGCCGCCGAAAACCGTCGCCTTCGAGAAAGGCAAGCCCGTCCTCTGCCCGCGGTGCAACAACTCGCGATACGTCGGCCGGACCGGTCTGTTTGAACTGATAGCGCTGGACGACGAGGCCCGTGCGATGATCGGCCGGGGCGCCGACGCCGCCGACATCCGCGCCCACGCGCGCAAGGCCGGCATGAAGAACCTCCAGGAAAAGGGCCTCGCGCTGGTTATCGCCGGACGCACCAGCATCGAAGAGGTCCTCCGGGCCGTCAAACAATCGTAGCAGGGGAAACCCATGCTCCTCATCTTCAACCTGCTGGCCGTCGCCGCGATGGTCGCCGTCGCCTACATAGGCGCGGTCCAGGGCCTCTACCGGTCGGCCAAGACGCTGGTCGCGTGCCTGGTGGCGGGAGCGGCGGCGTTCGGCCTGTTCGCCCCGGTCGCCGGATTGTTCGACTCCGCCAACCCGGACTCGGTCTGGTACTACGCCGCCGACGCCCTGGCGCTCTGGGCGATCTTCTCGGTCGCCTTTCTGGGGCTCAGGACGCTGGGCGAAAAGACGCTGAGGGTCCAGCCGACCTTTCCGGGCCTGGCCGAGCAGATGGGCGGCGCGGCCGTCGGCGCCGTCACGGGATACCTGGTCGTCGGCATGGCCGTCGTTCTCGCGCAGATGCTTCCCCTCGAGCCGGAAATCGTCGGCTACGCGCCCTTCCAGTACTACGCCGGCAAAGGAGAGGTCGAGCCGGGCAACCGTCTCTGGCTGGCGCCTGACCGGGGGACGCTGGCGCTGTTCGGCTACCTGTCGGGCGGTCCGCTCGGCGGCGAGGAACGGCGGCTGTTCAACCGCTACGGCAACGTGTATCCGCCGGACGCCCACTCGGAGAGGAAGCCCGATGCCGACGACATGCTCTACTACCACTGGATGCGCCGCTGGAAATACGTGAAGTGGCGGACGGGCGTCGCGCAAGGTCCCCTCGCCTCGGGCGAAGCCGACGAGGCCCCCGGGAAACCCGGCGCCCTGCCGGGAGTTCCCCTGCGTCTGGGTCGGCGCATTACCGCCGACGATCTTCTCGTCCGCCTCTCGCGCATCGAGCGGGCGGACCACATCGAGGACTTTCCGGACCTCGTGCCGCCGGCCGGACACGTCTTTCTCGTTCTGACGCTCGACCTTTCGCCGGGGTCGGCGATCCCCGCGCAGATTGACACCCGGCGGTTCGTCCTCCTGGCGGAGGACGGGAAACGGTACACGGACCCGCTCCTGTACGGCCCGACGCGGCTGGGCCGGCAGGGCTTCGAGATTGAGCACCCGACCGCGCGGCCGCCCCTCGAGACCACCCCGCGCAATCTCCGGTTCGGAACCCCGAAGAACAAGACGCGCGGCCACTACGTGATGGACGGGGCGGTCGTCCACTTCAGCGACAAGACGCAGGGGGAGCGGCTGGACATGGTTTACACGCTTCCGGCAGACCTGGAGGACAAAGAGATTCGGTTCGTCCTGGAGGGCAAGCCCGCGCCGGCCGAAGCGGCGCCCGAGACCCCGCCCAACTGATGCCCGAACCCGACCGCACACAACCCGCCGCGATGGAAGACCTGGCCCGACACCTGGCGGACCTGGCCAAGCGTCGCGGGGCACGCTTCGCCGACGTCCGCGTCCAGCATCGCCGCGCCTCGGGGTTCCTCGTGCAGGACGGCCGGGCCGACAAACTCTCCGGCGCCTCCGACCGGGGCGTCGGCGTGCGCGTCCTCGTGGGGCGTTCCTGGGGATTCTCCTCCGCCGACAGCCTCCAGCGCGCCCGCGCCGAGCAGTGCCTCGACGACGCGCTGGCGCTGGCGAAGGCGTCGGAAGCCTTCGTCCGCGATCCGGCGATGATCGCGCTCGCCAGGCCGGTCGAGGCCGTCGCCCTCGCCGAGCCCGCCATTCACCCCGCCGCCATGCCGGTCAAGGAAAAGGCCGCCCGCCTCCTCGAGTACGAGCGAGCCGGACGCGCCGCCGGCGGCAACCGAATCGTCAACTCCGTCGTCAGTTACTCCGACAGCGTCCGCGAGGAAGTGCTGGCGAACACAGCCGGCACGTGCATCCGCAGCGCCGCCTGCTACGCCGTCACGCACGCCATGATGGTCGCCTCGGACGGGAAAATCCTCCAGCGGGGCGTGGAGCACCGCGGCATCCTGGGCGGGGCGGAACTGCTGCGCCGGACCGCCCCGGAGGAGTTCAGCGTCCGCGCCGCCCAAAAAGCCCTCGACCTTCTGGAGGCCAAACCCGCCCCCGCCGGACGCTTCACCGTCATTTTCCATCCGTCCATCACGGGCCTGCTGGTGCACGAGGCGCTGGGGCACAACGCCGAGGCCGACGCCGTCTGGGCAGGCCAGAGCATCCTCGAAGGACGCCTCGGCGACCAAATTGCCGCCCCGGCCGTCTCCATCTACGACGATTCGACGCTGCCCGGCGCATTCGGCTCGTACGCCTACGATTCCGAAGGCACCCCCGGCCGGCGCCGGCCCATCATCGAGAACGGCCGCTTCGTCGGTCTGCTGCACGACCTGGAGACGGCCGCCAAGTTCGGCGCCGAGCCGACCGGCAGCGCCCGCGCCGAAAGTTACGATTGCCGGCCCATCCCGCGCATGACCAACACCTTCATGGCCTCCGGCGCCGTGCCGTTCGACGAGATGATCCGCGGCGTCCAGCGCGGCATTTACCTGGAGGAGGGCCACTGGGGCTACGTCATGGTCGAGAAGGGACAGTTCATCTGCCACGCGGGCCTGGCACACATGATCGAACACGGAAAAATCGGCGACATGCTCCGCGACGTCTCCATCTCCAGCCTCACCCTCGACACCCTCCAGAACATTGATGCCGTCGGAAACGACTTCGAAATGAAGATGCCGGGGATGTGCGGCAAGCACGGGCAGTCGGCGCCGACGGACTGCGGCGGGCCGCACGTCCGCGTCCGCAACGTCGTCGTCGGGGGACAGGCATGAACACAGACCGCTATCTCGATCTGTGCCAGACGTGCGTCCGCCGCGCACGCGCCCTCGGCGCCGAGTGGTGCGACGTCGCCGCCGGCGCCTCCCGCGACATCTCCGTCACCATCGAGAAGAGCGGCATCAAGGCCGCCGACGCCGGTCAGGGCGAAAGCGCCGCCGTCCGCGTCTTCATCGCCGGCGGCATGGGATACATGAGCGTCGGCGGAAGCGACCCCGACGACATCCAGGATGCCGTCGAGCGCGCCGTCGCGCTCGCCAAAGAGACCACCCCCGACCCCGATTTCCGCGCCCTGCCCGCGCCCCAACCGGCCGACGAGGTTCCCGGACGCTTCGACGACGCCGTTGCCGCCATGACGGTCGAGGACGTCGTCCGCATCGCCGCCGCCAACCTCGAGGCCGGCCTCGCGCTCGAGCCGAAGGCCATTCTCTCCGGCAGCGTCGGCCTCGACGTCGGCGAAGGGGCGCTCGCTTCCTCGACAGGCGTGGCGGTGGCGACTCGCGGCACGCGCGTCGAGGCCACGCTCGAAGCGCTTCTGAAGCGAGGCGACGACGTCGGGTACTTCTACGATTTCGATTTCGGACGGTTCCTCCAGGACTGCGCCCTCGAGCAGGTCGCCGAGGCCGCCGTCCGCGGCGCGCGGCGATTCCTCGGCGCCAAACGCATCTCTTCCGGCCGGCGCACGCTCATCCTCGGCCCCCTCGCCGCCTACGGCCTTCTCGGCGCCATCGTCTCCGCCGCCAATGCCGAGAGCGTCCAGCGCGGACGAAGTTTCCTCTGCGGACGCCTCGCAAAGCGCATTGCCTCCGAGCACCTCTCCGTCGTGGACAACCCTCTCATCCCGCGGGGACTCCGCTCCGGCGCACACGACGGCGAAGGGACCCGACGCCGGCCGCTCCCGATCATCGAGCGCGGAATCCTCGCCAGCCTTCTCCACAACTCCTACACCGCCGGAAAGGCCGGCACGAAAAGCACCGGCCACGGAACGCACGGCGGCGGCATCGGCCCGACGAACCTGATTCCCGCGCTCGGCCCGCGGCCGGCGGCCGAACTGGTGCGCGAGGTCCGGGACGGCATTTATCTGGAGAGCGGGGAGATCCGTCCCGACCTTGCCAGCGGCGACATCTCCGCCAGCATTGACTTCGGTTTCCTCGTCCGCAACGGCGAACTGGTTCATCCCGTCGAAAGCGCCATGATCGGCGCCAACGTTTTTGATTTGCTCGAGCGCCTCGACGCCGTCTCAAGCGACGCCCGCACCGAGCCCGGCGTCGTCATGCCCACCCTTCGCATCCCCGACGTCCAGATCGCCGGAGCGGAATAAGAGCCTCTAACAAAATGGGTGGCACTGGCGGCTTGCCCGCCAGTGCATACCTTCTGTTGTCACGCACTGGTGGACCCGCCTTCGCCCTTCGGGCTATGGCGTGGCAAGCAAGCCACCAGCCGGCCACGGCACGAGCCGTACCCGTGCCAGGGTGCCACCCGGCCACGACCATTCTGTTAGAGGCTCTAAGAAGCCGCTCGCCCTTCGGTCGGTCCGGCTTGCATTCGCACGGCACAGTGTCTAAATTGGCTCCAACGCTGGATCGGCAGCGAGGAGGCCCTGGGATGCGCCTGCTGGTGGTCGAAGACGACCGCGAGATGGCCAAGTACCTGAAGCGCGGCCTCCAGGAGGCCGGGTACGCGGTGGACGTGGCCAGCGACGGAGAGGACGGCCTCCACCAGGGCCTGTCGGGCGAGTACGACGCCGTCGTGCTGGACCTGATGTTGCCGGTCCGCGACGGCGTGTCGCTCGTGACGGAATGGCGCGGCCGGGACCTGCGGATGCCGATCATCATCCTGACGGCGCGCGACGCGATCACCGACCGCGTGCGCGGGCTGGACGCGGGGGCCGACGATTACCTCGTCAAGCCGTTCAGTTTTGCGGAACTCCTGGCGCGGCTGCGGGCGCTGCTGCGTCGCGGCCCGGCCGGGGGCGAAACGGAACTGCGGGCGGCGGACCTGCGGATGGACCTGGCGGCCCATCGCGCCTTCCGGGGCCGGGAGGAATTGGACCTCACGCCCAAGGAGTTCGCCCTGCTGGAGTACCTGCTGCGCCACGCCGGACAGGTCGTGACGCGGACCATGATCATCAACCACGTCTGGAACTACGACTTCGACCCGGGCACGAACGTGGTGGACGTGCACGTGCGCCGGCTTCGGCTGAAAGTGGACGAAGGGCGGAAGGTGCGGCTGATCCACACGGTTCGCGGGGTGGGGTATGTCCTCAAGCCTTGAGCGCCGATTTTGGCGGCGATTCAGCGTGCGGACGACGGTCGGCTTCGTCGGGCTTCTGGCGGTGGCCGTCGTCGCCGCGTTCCTCTTGTTCCGATACGGCCTGCATCGCAGCCTCGAGCGGGAACTGGACGAGGCCCTCGAGGGCGACGCCCGCGAACTGGTCTATCACCTGATGTCGCCCGACTGGTCGGAGGCGCTGCTGAAACAGGAACTCGACCACGAGGCGGCGGGGGGCGCGGAACACGGCCTGTTCTTCCGCCTGTACGACAGTTCCGGCGCCGTGCGATGGACTATTTCCCCCTCCGCCGCCGACGCCTGCCTCCCCCCGTCCGACGCCCTCGAGGACGCACTCCACGGCCGCCGCCGACACCTTCAGCATCAGGCAGCCGACCGCCCGAAAAGCCTCAGCGTTCTCTTCCCCGTTCCGCAGGCGGACGGCTCCTGGCGGGCCTGCCAGGTCGGCATGTCCACGGGCCAGATTCACGCGCGCCTCGCCAAGTACACGTACGTCTTCGGCGCCGCGGGTGCGGCCGTCGTCGCCGCCGGCGCCCTGGCCGTCCACCTCCTTCTCCGGCTGCCGCGCAGACGACTCCGCACGATCCTGCGCGAGGTCCGTGCCATTACGGCCACGGCCCTGGACCGCCGCCTCCCGCTCTCGGGGGCCGGCGATGAGTTTGACGAGTTGTCCCGGACGCTCAACGACATGCTCCGGCGTCTGGAGGTGTCGGTGCAGGGTCTGGAGCGGTTCGCGGGCGACGCGGCCCACGAACTGCGCGGGCCGGTGGCGCGGCTGCGGATCGCCGCCGAGACGGCTCTGCGGGGGGGACCCGGTTCCGCCGACTGCGACGCCGCCCTGGCCGACGTTCTGGACCAGGCCGACCGCCTGGCCGCCCTGATTGAGGACCTCCTTTTCCTGGTGCGCCAGGAAAGCGGCTCGCCGGCCGGCCGCCGAGAGCGCCTCGACGCCCCCGCCCTGCTGGCCGAGACCCTCAGCCTCTACCAAGGCGTGGCCGAGGAGAAAGGCGTCGCGCTGAACCTGGCCCGGGCCGACGCCGCCTCCGTCCGAGGCTACCGCCAACATCTCCTGCAGGCCCTGGGGAACCTCGCCGAGAACGCCGTCAAGTTCACCGCCGCGGGCGGACACGTCGAACTGTTCGGCCAAGCCGGCCCGGACGCCTACCACTTCACCGTGCAAGACACCGGCCCGGGCATCGCCCCCCAGGACCTCCCGCACATCTTCGACCGCTTCTACCGGGCCGACGTCTCTCGCGCAAGCGACACGGGGACGGGCCTCGGCCTGAGCATCGTCTCGGCGATTGCGAAGGCCCACGGCGGCGACGTGGCGGTCGAGAGCGAGCCGGGCAAGGGCAGCCTTTTCACCCTCACCGTTCCCCGGGCGATCTGACGCGCCTTCGCCTCTCCTCCCGGATGACGAAACTGTCATCCGGCGGTCACGTTTCCGTCATCGTCAAATCCTTATGATAAAGCCCATGCGCGAAACGGCTCAACTGCGCCTGAGCGCCCGGGCGGAAGGCCGATACGGCCGAGACCTGGCGGTGGTGCTGCTGGCGGCGGCGGCCGTGATCGCCGTTGTGGCCCACGGTCCCAGCACGACGCTGTCCTACGCGCAACTCCACCATATCGGTTCGGTGGTTTCGGTGGCGCAAGGCGGCGACTGGTTGCTGCCTCGTTGCGTGACGCGCGGCATGTTCCACAAGCCGCCTTTGGCCATCTGGGCCGGTGCGGCCGCGGTCCGAGCCACGGGGCTCTACAACAACTTCGTCTTTCGCCTGCCGACGGTCCTGGCCTTTTTCGCGGTGGCCGTCATGGTTTACTTGCTGGGACGGACCTGGTACGGCCCGCGCGTCGGCGTGCTGGCGGCTTGCCTGTGGGCCACGGCGTTTCACATGTCGAAGGTGTCGTACCTGGCGCTGACGGACATGCTATTCACGGCCTGGCTGACCGGCTCGATTCTTTGCGCGGACCGGCTTCTCTTTCACCGGCAGGGCGTGCGCCGCCGCTGGGCCTGGGCGATAGGCCTGTGGGCGACGGTGATTCTGGGGGCGATGACAAAAGGGTGGGGACTGGTCAATGCCGCGCTCCTGGGGGGTATGCTGGCGCTGGCGGCGGTTGGTTCCGGCTTCCGGGCGGCGCCGGGCGTCAAGGGAATCGGGAACAAAATGCTCTGGGCCGTCCGCTTCGTGCTCGGTCGCTGGTGGAAGGCCGCCCGGGCCCTTTATCTCCCCTGGGGCCTGATCGCAGCGCTGCTCGTCCTCGGGCCGTTGCTTGCGGCCATGATTGTCGTCGGGGGCGAGGAATTCAAGGCGATCGCGTACAAGGAGGTCTGGCAGCGGTTGACCGGGACGGGCGAGGCGCCGCCCCTGGGGACTTCCGTGCCGCCCGTCGCCCAACTTCTGTACTACCAATTTCCGGTCTCGGTCTTTGCCGTCGGGGCGGTGTTTCTGGCGAAACGCCGCCAATGGTTCTCGCGTCGGGCGCTGCTTTTGCCGGCGTCATGGATCCTGGCCGTCGTCGTGCCGTTCTCGGTGTCCCACGGGTTCCGCCCGGACTATCTCCTGCCATGTTACGCGGCCGTTGCCCTGATGGGTGCCTGGGCGGTTGACCGGTTGGCGTGGTCGGACCTCCGGACGGGCCTCCGCTCGGCGGTCCGGCACCTGTTCGCCGCTGCGCCCGTCATCGGGGGCACGGCGCTGGTGCTCGTGCCGATCGCCTACGGACTGAGCGCGCATGGGGGATGGCCGGCGCCGAAACTTTTCCGCGATCCGCAGACGTTGGACGGTCCGACGCGATGGTTGATTGTGGTGACGGGCGTCGTCGGGATCATCGTCGTGGCCGCCTCGGTGCACGCCAGCCTGACGTGGCGGATCTACCGCCTGGGCGGGTTGGCGGCCCTGGCGTCCTTGGGGCTGATCTTCCTTTACACGCACACGCTCAGCGAACATGCCCGGTCGCTCGACGGCGAGAAAGCCGCCCTTTTCACCCGCGCCGTCCGTGGCACGGTGGACGACGGCCCCGTCGCCCTGTGCGGGGCCGAGCAGGCCGGCGTCCATCTGTATCTGGGACCAACCCGATGGTGGTTAGTGGCCCCGTCGGACTTGGAAAGAAAACTCGGCGGGTCGGCCGTCCGCTGGCTTGTCATCTCGGACGACGCTTTGGCCCGAGCAGCGGCATTCTCCATTCACGAGGGGAGCCTGGAAAGTTCCGCCCAACCCTTGCGGCCGGAGGGCCTCGGGCTGGTGCGCGCTCGAACCGAAGGACCGATTGCCGCAAGGGACGTGGGCAATCTTTACCTCATCGAGAGGAGCCCGCCGGCCAGCGGTTCGCAGAAGGCGGACGGGCGGAGCGGCGAGCAGACCGGAGGACCGAGCCCCCATGCCGGATGACCGCACCCTCTTTGTGACGCGACGGCCCTGGCTCATCTACCTGGGCCTCGCCTTGCTCCTGGCGGGCAGCCTCTTGCCCCGCCTTGGCGAGGATGTCGCCTTGAGTTCGCACGAGTCTTATGTGGCAGTGACCGCACGCAACATGCTGGAGAACCGCGGCGTCGTCCTTCCCGACGGCAGGCGTCCCAGTCCATACCTGATCCCCAACTTCAACGACGAGCCTCGCCTCCGCAAACCTCCGCTTCCCTATTGGATCGTGGCGGGCCTGGGACGGCTGACGGGCGAGGTCAACGAGTGGACCGCACGGTTGCCGGCCGTCCTGGCCGCAATCGCCACGGCCCTGACGCTGGCGTGGTTGGTAAGGCAGCAGGGCGGCCGGTCCGAGGGCTGGCTGGCCGGCCTGACCGTAGCCACCATGGTCGGATTCCTCCTCCTGGCACGCCGCGCCATGGCCGACATGCCCTTAGCCTTCTTCACGACAGCCTGTTGTGCGGCAATGTGGACGGCTTGCGGTCGGCAGGGCCGAAAGCGGTTCGCCTGGCTCACCGTTGCCGGCGCGACCGGCGGCCTGGCGGTCCTCACCAAAGGCCCCGCGGCGATCCTCTTCCTTCCCGGGCCGGCCTTGGTCGTCGCCGGAGTGATCGCACAGAACCTCTGGCGCCGGCCACAGGCGGATCCCCAGCGCCGGGCCGACGTGGCGTGGACCTTCCGGGGAATGCTTGCGGCGACACTGCTCTTCCTGGCCATCAGCCTCGCCTGGCCGATCTACGTCTCGGCCCGTGTCCCGGAGGCCGCTTCCATCTGGAAGGCCGAGTCCATCGGCCGGGCCGTCGGAGACCTGGGGCGCGAGGAGCCCGTCTATTTCTACCTGCTGCGCCTGCCCGTTCTCGTGCTGCCCTGGACCTATTTCTTCCTCCATGGCATAGGGCTGGCGATCCGGCGCGTGGCGAACAACACCGGCGACCGCGCCTGGCTCCTGTTCGTCGGCGCCTGGCTGCTTGTGCCGCTCCTCGGATTCAGCGCAGCCGCAGGAAAACAGGACCATTACCTTCTGCCCGCGCTTCCGGCCGCGGCCGTCTATGTGGCCATGGCCATGAAGCACCTGTTCTCGCCCGGCTCGCCGGCCACCGCCCGTGCCGCAAGACGGGTCGGGCTGATCCACGGCGGCGCTTTCGTGGCGGCGGGAGTTGCGACGGCTGTTTACGTCATCCATATTCACGCGGCGCACCAAGTTGCGGGCGTCCTCTTGGGAGGTCTCATCGCCGCGGTCGGCATCTTGGCTACGCTGCTTGCGGCTCGCGGAAGGTTCTACAGCGGGCAGGTCGCCTTGGCGGTGGCCATCCTCGTCGCCCTCCCCGTGGCATGGAGCACGCTGGTCGGACCCGTTGACAAGGCCACGGAAGCCGAGCGCTTCGGCCGAGACGTGGCCCGCCTCGTGCCGCCCGACGCCCCGCTCTTCTTTTTTGCCGAGGACAATGCCACCGTCATCTTCTACGCGGACCGGCCGATTCCCCTGCTGACCGACTCCGAAACCCTCGCGGCCGCAATCCTTGCAGAAAGCGACATGTTTGTGATCGGGCGTTCGAGCCCCCTGCCACAGGTGACACCCCCCCGGCGCTGGAACCTCCTGGCTTTCGAAGGCGACACCGCCAAATCGGTGAAAGGCCTCTGGTTGTTCCGTGGAACCGCAGCGAGTGACGGCGACCTGGCACAGCAGCCCACGCCGGAACCTGCAAAGGAAAGGAGCACGCTGCCATGACCGGACCCAAAGTCGGAATCGTCGGCTACGGTGTCGTCGGCAAGAGCCTGCATCGCCTCTTCGGCGACTCGGCCGTCACCCTCGACGTCGGCGCAAGCGCCGCCGACCGCGCTCGCATCAACGCATGCGACTTCGTATTCCTCTGCGTCCCCACCCCCGTCGCGCCCGACGGGGCGTGCAACACCTCCGTCGTCGAGGATTGCGTGGCGTGGATAACGGCCCCCCAGATCATCATCCGCTCGACCGTCGCTCCCGGCACCACCCAACGGCTGCGCGACACCACCAGCAAGTCCATTCTCTTCCAGCCCGAATACATCGGCGAAACCGTCGCCCATCCCCTGGCCGACGTCCGCACGCACCCCTTCATCATCCTGGGCGGCCCCATTCCGGAATGCTCCGCCGTCGCCGACCTTTACAAACGCTACTATCACAGCGACCTGCGATTCTACTTCACCGACCCCACCACCGCCGAGGTCGCCAAGTACATGGAGAACGCCTTCTACGCCGCCAAGGTCACCTTCTGCAACGAGTTCTACGACATCGCACGCGCCCACGGCGTGGACTATAATGAACTGAGAGAAATCTGGCTCGCCGACCCCCGCATCAGCCGCGACCACACCTTCGTCTACCCCGACGACCGCGGTTTCTCCGGCAAGTGCCTCCCCAAGGACGTCTCCGCCATCATCGCCTCCGCACGCCAGCGCGGATGCACGCCTGCGATTCTCGAGGCCGTCATGGCCGTCAACGAACTCCGACGCGCCGACGACCCCACCTACGCCCCCTATCGCCGAAAGGCCGCCCTCCATGCCCGCTCCTGACACCGCCGAGGTCCACCTCTCCGTCGTCACGCCGGCCTACAACGAGGCCGACAACCTTCCCGACCTCGTCCGCGAGATCGCCGACGCCGTCTCGCCTCTCGGGCAACCCTGCGAAATCCTCGTCGTGGACGACGGCAGCACCGACGCTTCGCGCGACGTCCTCCGACGCCTCATGACCGAGCACCCGCAACTGCGCGTCATCGCGCTGCAGCAAAACTCCGGCCAGACCGCCGCCCTCGACGCCGGCCTGCGCGCCGCGCGCGGCTCATTTTTGGCCACACTCGACGCCGACCGACAGAACGACCCGCGCGAAATCCCAAGGCTTCTGGCTCGCGTCGCCGCCGGCGACTGCGACTTCGCCAACGGCTGGCGCCGCGAGCGCAACGACCCCTGGCTCCGACTCGTCTCGACACGCATCGCCAACGCCGTCCGAAACTCTCTCACCCACGAATCCATCCACGACTCCGCCTGCGGACTGAAAGTCTTCCGACGCGAGTGCATCGAGCGCCTCAAACTCTTCAACGGCCTCCACCGCTTCCTCCCCACTCTCGTCCGCATCGAGGGGTTCCGCGTCCAGGAGTTCCCCGTCGCCCACCGGCCGCGCGAGCGCGGCCTGGCCAAGTACGGCGTCTGGAACCGCGTCTTTAAGGCCCTCCGCGATTGCCTCGCCGTCCGCTGGATGCAGCGGCGAGCCCTCCGCTACCACGCCTCCGAACGGGAGAGAGACGATGTGGAACGAACTCACCCAAAAACTTGACTTCTGGGCCGCCTTCGGCCTGGTCGCCCAACTCGCCTTCACTGCGCGCTTCGTCGTCCAGTGGATCGCCTCCGAACGCGAGAAACGCTCCGTCGTGCCGCTCGCCTTCTGGTACTTCAGCCTTTTCGGAAGCACCGGCCTGCTCATTTACGCCCTCGTCCGCGCCGATCCGATCTTCATCCTCGGCCAATCGCTCGGCAGCATCATCTACCTGCGGAACCTGATGCTGATTTATCGTGAGCGACGCGAAACAGGACACAAGCCCGAAGCAGGAACGCCCGGCTGAAACCGCCGAAACCTGTATGCACAAGGGAGAGACTCCTGATGCGTGCTGTCGGCATCGCGCTGCGCCTTGCCGCCATCGCCTGCGTCCTGGCTGCGATTGCGTTCGAGGGGTACACCCTCGCCGTGCACTCCGAAGGCGCCGATTTTTTGCCGCCCCTGTTCGGCAACTTCCCGGCAAACCGCGCCGTTCTCGAGCATAGCCCGCCGAAGGACGAATTCACCTTTGCCGTTGTCGGCGATACGAAAAGCGTGGGCACCTTTCAGCGCATCGTGGACCAACTCCGCCACATCCCTCTGGATTTTGTCGTCCTGCTGGGCGACGTGGCGGACCGGCCGACCCGGACCGCCCACCAGTTCCTTCGCGCCGAGTTGGCCCACGAATACGCCCTCTCCTGCCCCGTGTTCTTTGTGGTCGGCAACCACGACGTTGGACTCGAAGAGTTCCGGATGGACGATTTCGAGCGGGACTACGGACCGAGCGCGTTCAGTTTCCGCTACCAGGACTGCCTGTTCGTTATACTTTGCGCCGCCGACCTGCCCTCGGACGAAAAAAGTTATGTCCTCCTGCGCCAACTGGCCAACGCCCCGCGGGCCGACGCGCGCCATGTGTTTGTCTTCCTTCACATGCCGCCCGTCCTCGTGACGTCTGCCGCGGGGGCCGTGGCCGCAAAAACGTCCCTCGTCCCCTTGCTCCAGCAGATTGGCGCAGATTACGTCATTGCCGGCCATGTCCACGGCTATCAGCGCATCGCCCTTGGCCCCATCACCTACCTGGTCACCGGCGGCGGCGGATCACGCCTGGCACATCTGGACGTCCCCCAAATCCACCATGCGATGGTCATCCGCGTCGGCAAAGATTTCGTCCAGGAAGAAATCGTCCCCGTCGAGCCCGAGCACGAGTGGAGCGATGTCCTGGAGCGGTTCGCCATCGTCTCGCTCGGACCGTGGCTGACCGGCCATCCGGCATGGGCGATCCTCGCCAGCGCGCTCGCCTTGCTCGTCCTGCTCTTCCTCCTCAGATCCCTTTGGCGATTCAGCCGACCGAAGAGCAACCGGCAACCCGCATAGGGCCGAAACATGAACCAGACCGAGAAACCGCCCCCGACGCACAAACGCCTCGCCCTCTTTCTCGCCGCCCTGGCGATTGCCGTCGCCTTCGCCTTCCAGGGCACGCGCGGGGTCCAGAAATCCACCGAGTGCCGTTACGCCGAGTCCGCTCGCGAAATGCTCGCCAGCGGCAACTGGCTCGTCCCCACCCTCCGAGACCGGCCCCACTGGACCAAACCGCCGCTTACCTATTGGACCCTCGCCGCAGGCATGGAACTCTTCGGACGAAACGCCTGGGGCGCGCGGCTGCCCGTCGCCCTGGCGTTCCTCGCATCCGTCTGGGCCCTCTATGCCCTCGGCAAGGCCCTCTGGAACCCCGCGACCGGTCTCCTCTCCGCCATGCTCTACGCCACCAGCCCCTTCGCCGTCGCCGCCGCCAACGTCCTCTCCACCGATATGTTCCTCGCCCTCTGGCAACTTCTGGTCGTCCTCGCCTACTGGAAAGCCGTCCGTTCCGACGCCGAGCGCCCGCGCCGCGCGTGGATCCTCGCCCTCTGGTTCTTCGCGGGTCTGGCGTTTCTTACCAAAGGCCCCGTCGGCCTCCTGGCGCTCCTGGCCGTCCTCCTCTTTCACGCTTGGAGGAAGCGCCGCCGCCCCGACCTCCCGCGCCTCTTTTCCCCGGCCGGACTCGTGATTTTCTTCCTCACCGCCTTCGCCTGGTACGCCGTCGTTGTCCTCCGCTATCCCGGCGTGCTCGGCTACTGGCTCCGCGCGGAACTCCTTGGACGCATCGCCGGCTCCAACATAGACCACAATCCCGAATGGTACAAACCCTTCATGTTCTATCTGCCGATCCTCCTGTTCGGACTCGGCTTTTGGACTCTCTTCTGGCCCGGCCTGGCCCGCCGCCGACGGGCCGACCTCCGCCTCTCGGCCGCGGGGCGCCTCTTCGCCTCCAGCGACCCCGCCCTTTTCCTGGGCATCTGGCTCTTCGTGCCCCTTGCCGTTCTATTCGGCGTGCGTTCCCGCCTGCCCCTCTACGTCCTGCCGCTGTTCCCCGTCGTCGCCCTCGCGACGGCCCGCGCGATGGTGCTCGTCTGGCCCGAGGGATCGCTCTGGCGCAAAGTCGTCCCTGTCGCTTGCGCCGCCGCCCTCGCCGCCATTGCCGTCAAAGCCGTCGCCGCCTATGTTCCATCCAAGCGGGACGAGCGGCCTCTGGCCCAGGCCGTCCTAGCCAATGCCACGCCCGACACCTCCATTGTGATCCTCGACCGCTCGGAGAAGTACGGCCTGCTGTTTTATCTCGACGGCCGGCTCCGGTTCGCCACGATGCGACCGGAGGCCCGCCCTGCCGACCGCGACGCCGCCGACCTCGTCCGTGAAATCGCCACCCAACCCCGACATCCCCGATACCTTATTATCTATAAGGAATCCGCCGCCGAGTTCGAACTTCTCCTCCGAGAGGCCGGCCTCTCCTACACCCGCCTCCCCGCCCCCGGCGGCTACGCCCTGCTCATCCTCCCGCCGGAACCATCGGTCCGCGTCCCGCCTGCCCCGGCGTAGTCCCGACTCGTGGGGACAAAGCCGGGTCGCCTGCCGTTCGAGCCGGCGCCGACTTGTCACGGCGTAGTCCGACCTGTCCGCCATAGCCCGAAGGGCGAAGGCGGAAGGGCGGCGGAAGGACGAAGCCGGGCCGCCTGCCGTTCGAGCCGCCCGCTTTGCGGGCAGTCACCTTCCCCGCCGCGATTCCCCTCCCGCGCGCCGTTCGCCGAAATAGGGTGGCCGCTCGCACGGACGTTCCGGCGCTTGACAAGTGTGAGGAGCCGGCCTAAGGTGGTGTCAGTCCCGCTCGGGAGATAGAGTGTGTTACCGCAACATTCCCGCGACCTTTGGGGCTGCAGGGAGTTCATTCACATTGCCGATCCGTGGGATGCGAAGAACGTGATGCGCGCCTTCATCAGCAAGGCGGGGAGAGGCGTATGAGCGGCGTAAGGTTCGATCAGGTCGGCTACTGGACCGAAGTGAAATTGAACATCTTGCGGGATTACTCCAAAGCCTATGCCACAATTTTGAGCAAACAGAAGAGCATAAAGCACTTTGCCTACATTGACGGGTTCGCGGGAGTCGGCACCCATATTTCCAAATCGACCGGTCAGGAGATTGAGGGCAGTCCATCCATTGCCCTCAACCTGGAGCCCAAGTTTTCTCATTATCATTTCATCGACATGGATGGACAGCGCGCGGCTCGCCTGAAGACACTTGCAGCGGGGCGAACCGATGTCACGGTCTACACCGGCGACTGCAACTCAATCCTCGTGGACAAGGTTTTCCCGCAGTGCCGCTATGAGGATTTTCGTCGGGCGCTCTGTCTTCTCGATCCTTACGAGCTGAATCCGAACTGGCACGTCGTCAAGACGGCAGGGCAGATGAAGAGCATCGAGATTTTCCTCAACTTCATGATCATGGACGCCAACATGAATGTTCTCTGGCGCAACCGAGACAAGGTTCCGGCTGCACAGATCGAACGGATGAGGGCGTTCTGGGGCGATGACTCGTGGCAAGATGCCGGGTATACCACCGAACTGGGGTTGTTTGGAGACATGGAGACAAAGGCACCCAACGAGGCCGTGGTTGAGGCCTACCGGAAGCGACTCCAGAAAATCGCCGGGTTCAAGTATGTCCCCGAACCCATGCCCATGCGGAACAGCAATGGTGCGGTGATCTATTACTTGTTCTTCGCCTCGCACAACCAGGCGGGTAACAAGATCGCCGGAGCCATTTTCAAGAAGTATCGAGGCAAGGGAATGATGCATGGGCGCTAAATCAGCCATCGAATGGACTGAGTCCACCTGGAACCCGGTCACGGGGTGCACCAAGACAAGCCCCGGCTGCCTAAACTGCTACGCCGAGCGCATGGCCCTCCGTCTCCAGGCCATGGGCCAGCCAAACTACCGTCGTGGCTTCAAGGTCGCCCTCCATCCCCGCACCCTTCGGCTGCCGCTCACCTGGAAGAAGCCGCAGATGGTGTTTGTCAACTCCATGAGCGACCTGTTCCACGAGCAAGTCCCGGTTACCTTCATTCAGAAGGTATTCGATGTGATACACCGGGTCCCCTGGCACTGCTATCAGATCCTTTCCAAGCGGTCCGAGCGATTGGTCGAGCTCGACCCGGTTCTTCCCTGGGGGGCCAACATCTGGATGGGCGTTACGGTCGAGAACGCGGACTGCGCATTCCGCATAGATCACCTCCGCAAAACCCATGCGGCCGTCAAGTTCCTTTCACTTGAACCGCTCCTCAGCCCCATCCCGCACCTGGACCTTGATGGTATTGACTGGGTGGTCGTCGGCGGCGAATCCGGGCCTGGCGCACGCCCGATGAAGCGCCAGTGGGCTCTCCAGATCCGCGACCGCTGCCGCAAAGCAGGCGTGCCCTTCTTCTTCAAGCAGTGGGGTGGGGTAGACAAGAAAAAGGCCGGACGCATCCTGGACGGCCGCACCTGGGACCAAATGCCCAAGCCCAACAGCGCGCCCCTGCCTCTCTTCGCACGTGCACAGGGCTGATTGTCGCGCGAGTGCCGGCCACGAACGCCTCTGAGGAGTGCAGAAAACAGGATTCCCGCCCCTCTAATCCTAACCTTTGTCCCGCGGCACGAAGCTTGCCTGCCTGTGGCGGGGCGGGTTCCCCCCAATCCTCCCTCTGCGTCCCGTTCGATCCCGGCGCGCCGGGACTCAGGGCAAGCCTCTGCGTTGAAACCACCCTCCCCCTCCCCCGGCATGCAAATCCCGTGCCAAAGCGCGCGAGAAAATTCCGTTTCGGTGTGACAGTTATTAGCAACGCTCCATAGCATAGGAGGCAAAACGAGGGTTCTGCGAGGTAAAACCGGGGCAGTACGGGGCATGTACGGGGCAAATCGGGGCAAAATCGAGATCAAAACGGGGCTTTTTACGCTCCACGCGGAGTCTTCCACACCCCTAAACGCCCCTGGCACTCTAAAAATGCGGTTGCGACCCCCAAAAAACGCTCCAAAATCCGCCCGCCTCCCAAAAAAATTTTCGGATTTTTTCGAGATTTTTTCGACCGTGCGCCGAAAACGGCGCGTGGTTCAGCTGACGCGTTTCGCTGCGTCCGGCGCGGCGCGGACCGCGACAATCTTCCCGAAATAGACGCGGTGGAAGTTGCCGCCCGCGTAGGCGCTCGCGACGACCTCGTCGGCGAGGTTGGGCGGCAGGACATCGTTAAAGTGGACGACCTGGCAGACGTAGTGGATGGGACACTCGGCGATGGTCGGGGCGGCGGCGGCCGAGGCTCGCTCGACGGTCAGATTGCACGCCGACAACTTGTCCATGTCGCGCCCGCTCTTCGAGCCGCACAGGGCGCACGCCTCCGCCAGGTCGGGTCCGGGCACGTTGACCGCAAACGCCTTGGAGTGCTCGATGCAGCGGTAGGTGTATCGGCTGGGGCGCACAAGAACCGTCCAGATCGGCAGCCCCCAGACGCATCCGAGCAGGCCCCAGCCGATGGCCATGGCGTTCGGCCTGCCGTCCGGCCCGTAGGCCGACAGCAAGAGGCCGCGGGACCGCAAAGCGTCCATGACGGCCTGGTAATGGTCGGTCCAGGGGATTTCGCGTTTGGTCATTGTGGCGTCTTTTCGATGGTCGGGGGCGCGGCGGCTGGGGCGGTCGGTCGGAGGAGGAAGTTGCCGAGGCGGGCCTCGACGATTGCGCCCTCGCGGTCCACCGTGACGGCTGCGAGGGTGCGATAGTTGTCGCCCGGGAACCGCTGGGCCAGGACGATTTCGGCGCGGCCGGCATCGTCCCATTCGCCGCGCGTCAGGACGCAATCGGTCTTGAGGTTCAGGAAAGCGGGGAAATCAATGTCGTCGGGGACCTCGGCATGGACTATCGCTTCGACCCGGCCGGGGGCGTCCAGAAGGCGCGGCCCGAAATAGAGGAATGCCGGGGCCGTGAGGACCAGGCCGTCGGGCACAGGGACATCTTGGATTTTCTCGCGGGGCTCGGGGAAAGGCTTGAGGTCGCGGTCGGCGAAGCCGTGGACGGTTAGGTGGGCGACGCGGCCGGGTTCCGGCGCGCCGGGATCGGCCTGGGCGAAGACGGCCTCGCCCTCCATGAGTTTAAAGTCGCCCAGGCGGGTGGTGGCCTGGATGCGTTCCGGTTCGGGGCGTTGGCCGGTGCGGTAAACGGCGAAACTCTCGAACCCCGCGGGCTTGTCCTTCGAGCGGATCTCGAAGCGGACCTGGAAGATGACCTTGTCCTGGACCTCCATAACGTGCCAGTCCATCGAGCCGACAGGTTTGCCGTCGGAAAGGACGTCGAAGACAATCGCCGTCGTCTTCAGGCCTGAGCCGTCGCCGGCGGTTTCGGCGGCATCCGCCTCCGCCCGGCTGAAGTGATCTGTCGCGGCGAACAGCGCCAGCACGCCGATGGTTAGGCAGAACAAGCCAACGGATCTCACGGCTTTCTCCTTCCGCTAGAACCGCCTCAACTCACTGCGCCGAAATGTCCAGTGAGGCGTGCGGAGTGTATCACCGAAATCTGCCTCGTACCAGGGGCTCCGGGCCGGCGATGACGGGTTCACGAGGACGTGCATGTCCTGGGCGGGCATGAACCCCTGGGCGAGCAGCATCACCCGCTTTCCGGTCCGCCGGTTTTCGGCCGCGTCCACGACGATGACCGCGTGACCGGGAAAACCGCCTCGGATAAAGACGTCGCCGATCCAAACGGATTCACCCGGCGGCACGGGCGTCATCTCCGCGCTCAGGCTGGCCGAGCCCGCGTACGTGAAGACGGTGTCCAGGTATCGCCGGAGGCTCGGGTGGGACGCGTCGGCCGCGGCGGACCGGACCCACCGCACCGTATTTCCCTGGATAGAGGGGCGCCACCCATCGCGCCAGCGGGCGAAGTCGGCCCGGTCGCCGCTCGTAAAGTTGAAATGGATGGCGTCGGCCTTGCCGACCGCAAAGAGGTACTCGGCGCGGAGGCGAATGATGGCATCAGCACATTGCTGAAGGTCGCTCTTGCCGGTGTCGATGTCAATGACGGCCGCGTGGGCGCTTTGGTCCATCTTCTGCCGGCCGTCGTAGAGGCGGACGGGTGTGCCGGCCTTCTTGAGCGGCAGGTGCCTCAGCCAGCAGGCAAACGTGCCTGCCTCCGCTTCCGAAAGCTCGAACCCGTTCGGAACCGCGATGCGACCGGCGATTGTCTCTCTCGCGTCGTACGCGGCGAGCCAGAGGTAGTCCTCCGCCTGCGGCTGCGCGTCGGCGAGGCGCCCCGCCTCAGGCGAGGCGGCAGGCGTGTCCGGGGCCCTCAACGGAACCGGCGCGGAGAAACCGGACCAGAGGAGGACTGCCCCGACCCCGAACAGGAGGCACAAACAGGCAAGCACGATAGCCGCCGGCTTCACCTTCGACTCCCGAAATCATGAGGTCGGCGCTCGCGCCGGAGTGACAATCGCCGCCGTCACAATCGGCCGGAGCGCAAGATGGCGATAGCGAGCCAAATGCCCAAGAGCCCCGCCACCAGGAACCCCAAAAGGCCGAGGATAGGGACGTTCTCGGTATAGGGCAACTTGGGCCCGACGCCCATGCCGAGGATGACGGCGGACCCCAGAATGATGGCCGCCACGATCATGGCGAAGGCAATGCGATTGGAGGAGCGGTCGAGTTCGGTGATGAAGCGGTCGAGGTTTTCGTGGCGGAACTGGAGTTGGAGGCGTCCGCGGGTGAGTTTGCGGGCAAGTTCCCTCAGTTGCCTGGGTCCCTGCTCGGCCATGGCGGCGATGTGATAGGCGCTTCGAAGGCCGCGTTCGGCCAGGCGTTTGGGGGAGATTTTCTCGGCGGCCATCGAACGGACGCGCGGCCGGACGACCTCGACCATGCTCGTCTCGGGGTCCAGTTCGAGCGCCACGCCGCCCATCGTCACGAGGCTCTTGCCGAGGAGGACGAAGTCCCGCGGGAGGATGACGCGGTGTCGGCGGGCGACGGCGGTGAGTTCCTCAAAGAGGTTCCTCACGTCGAGGCGCTTCAGCGGCATGCCGCTGTACTTATCCACGAGGCCGGCCAGGTCGGCCATGAATCGCCCCCCGTCGAGGTCGTCCGGCAGGGAGCCCAGGTCGTCGAGGACGTCCACGACGATGTCGAACTCGCGGTAGAGGGCGGCGATGAGGGCTGTGCCGAGTTTGGAGCGCATGGCGTCGGAAAGGCGTCCGACCTGTCCGAAATCCAGGATGCCGACCCGGTCCGGCGCCTGGGCCACCAGGTTTCCCTGATGGGGGTCGGCGTGGAAGAGCCCAACCTCGAAGTACTGGCGCATAAAACATTCCATGAGGTGGGCGGCCAGGGCCTTGCGTTCGACGCCCGCGCGGGCGAGGGCGTCGGCATCGCGCAGCGGAATCCCATCGAGGTGCTCGAGCGTCAGCACCGAGGGGCTCGTCAGCGTCCAGAGGACGCGCGGAACGAGGACGAACTCGCTATCCTCAAACTCGCGGCGGAACCGCTCGGTGTTGGAGGCCTCGGCGATGAAGTCCAGCTCGCGCCGGACCGTCTGGGCGAACTCCTCGACGAGCATCACGGGGCGGAAGACGCGGTACTCCGGGACGTAGCGTTCGGCCAGTTCCGCCAACCGCGCGAGAATGTCAATGTCCGACTCCAGCGTCTCCCGCAGGCCTGGCCGGCGGACCTTGACGACCACCTGGTGTCCTTCGGCCGTGCGGGCCCGGTAGGCCTGGGCGATGCTGCCCGCCGCAAACGGCTCCGGGCCGAACGATTCGAACAGTTCCTCGACCGGCCGGCCGAGCGCCTCGCGGACGGCCTGGCGCGCCTCCTGGTTGGGAAACGGGCGGACGCGGTCCTGGAGACGCCGGAACTCCTGGATGAAGTCGGGCGGAAGGAGGTCCTGTCGGCTGGCGAGGACCTGGCCGAGTTTGACATAGGTCGGTCCGAGTTCCTCCAGGACGTTGGCCAGGCGGGCCGCCGTCGTCGGAGCCGGCCCGTCTTCCGGCCGGCCGAAACGTTTCAGGAGACGCTTGCGGAACGGTACGAAGCGGTCGAGGTGGAGGCTGACGACCAGCCAGCCGAAACCGTGGCGCGACAGGACCGTCAGCACGTGGCCGAGGCGGCCGATCTCGCGGAAGCGCCGTCCGAAGGGGATCCAGGTCATGAGGTTCCCGCCCGCTGCTTGACGGTCCGCATTATAGCCGTCCGCCGCTGAACGGGCCAAGAAAAAGGTCACCACGGCCCCGGTTCGTCGGGCCCGGCGACGGCGAGGACGGCGGCATAGACGTCGGCGGCGCCGGCGCGGCGGAGGACGCGCGCGCACTCGCCGATGGTCGCCCCGCTCGTCAGGACGTCGTCCACAAGGAGCACATGCTTTCCGGCGACGGCCGCGGCTCCGCCGCGGACCGCGAAGGCCCCACGGACATTCTCGGCCCGCCGGGCGGGCGGGAGGCGCGTCTGGTGCGGCGTCGCGCGGACCCGCAGGAGCCCCCAGACCACGAGCGGCCGATCCCGGCGCGCCGGGACCCGGACCGCCTCCTGCGCGAGGGCCGTCGCCTGGTTAAAGCCGCGGCCGATGCGCCGGCGCCAGTGAAGCGGCACGGGGGCGACGAGGTCCACCCGGTCGGCCCAGGGCGCCAAGGCCAACCGCTCGGCCAGCAGCCTGCCCAAGACGGGGCCGAGGTCGCGCCGCTGACGATACTTGTAAGCCAGGACGAGGCTCCTGAGGGGCTCCTTGTACGGTCCGATGCGGGCCAGGCCGTCATACGGGATTCGCCGGCCGCGGCAAAGGGAGCAGCCGTCGAGGTCGAACGTGAACGGTCCGGCACCTCGGCCGCAGCGGGGACAGTGGGGGATCTGAATGAGTCGGGCCATCGCCTGGGCGCAGTTTTCGCAGAGCATGAATCGGCCGTCGCGGGGGGCGGGGGCCTCGCAGGCCGGACAATGGCGTGGCAGCACGAGTTCGAGGAGCGATCTCGCCAGGGCGCGGAGCATGGCCCGATTATAGACGGCAGGCGTCTTTTCCGCCAATCTTCGCCTGGCGCGGTCGGCCGGTGTGCCGTCTTTTGCGCTTGTGGGCGTGTAGCGGTCCGACTAGAGTGTCCCAAGCGGCTGAAGGGGGCTCACCAAGGCAAGGGTACCGCCTGTGCGGATCCTGCACCGGTACATTTTTCGGGAACTTTTGAAGGCGTTCGGCCTGGCGCTGGTGGCCGTCACGGGCGTCGTCTGCCTCGGGATGGTGCTCAAGGCGCTCCAGGACGAAGGCCTGGGTCCGCTGACATCGCTCCTGTACATGGTGCTGAGCATTCCCGGCGCGATGTACATTGCGCTGGGGCTTTCGGCGGTGCTGGCGGCGACGCTGGTGTACGGCCGGCTGGCTTCCGACCGCGAGGTCATGGCGTGTCAGGCGAGCGGCATCCCCGTCTGGAGCCTCTTCTGGCCGGCCGTCCTGCTGGCGATCCTGGCGGGATCGGTCAACCTGTTCCTGGCAATCTGGCCCCTTCCGGCGAGCAGTTATGCCGTCAAATGCCTCTCCCTCCAGGACGTGGAGCGCCTGTTCTTCACTCGCCTGTCGAGCACCGGCAAGATCAAGGTCAGGGACGCCGGGTTCGAGATGACGGTGGACCGGGTGGTCGGCGACATGCTGTACGGGCCGACGCTGAAGTACCGGGGGAGCCAGGGCCAGACGTACGCCTATGCGCCGTACGGGCGGGTGGAGTTCGATGCGCCGCGGAACCGGGTCCGCCTGATGCTGTGGGAGGCCGTCGTCGTGGACGAGTCGCGGGCGGTCCCCGTGCGGGGAACCCATCTGGTGGGTCTGACGCTGCCGACGGAGGTTCCGCGCGACATCAAGGAGCAGACGTTCTGGGGCTTGATGGCCGCCCAGAGCCACCCGGCCCAGTTCTCGCAGGTCCTGAAAGACCTGAAGGAAGGCGAGGCGTCGGAAGAGGCCATCCAGAAGGAAAAGAACAAGGTCCGGGCCCAGGCAATGGCGGAGATGCACGGCCGGCTGGCGTCGGCGGTGGGATGCTTCGGCCTGGTGCTCCTGGGCGCCGGGCTGGGCCTGCTCTTTCACAGCGGGCACCTGCTGACGGCGTTCGGGGTGGCGCTGGCGCCGGGGCTCGGGGCAACGGTCCTGACGATGGCCGCCAAGGAAGCCGTCGGCGCCCACAGTGAGAACCCCGAGGACGTGCTGTACCTGGTCTGGACGCCGAACGTCCTGATGCTCGTGCTGGCGGCGGGAGTGCTGGCGCACCTGGTGTGGGGGTTGGCGTCGCCGGTTCGGCTGCGTAACCGGTTGCGGTCCCTTGCCGGCGGGAGGCGGCCGGCATGAAGATCCTCGATCGCTACATCGTGCGGACGTTCGTCTATTCGCTCGCCATCGTCCTGGTGGCGCTGATGGGGCTGGTGCTGATCCTCGATGTGTTCTTCAACGTCAACGATTTTATGGGGACCGGCACCGCCGCGCAGCCCTCGGGGTTCTGGACGATCTTCGGCAACATGATGAACTATTATTTTTACAAGGCGTTCGACTATTTTCGGTTGTTGGCGGCGCCGTCGCTGCTGGTGGCGGCGGCGGCCTCGCTGGTGCGCCTGAACCGCTCGCGGGAACTGACGGGCATCAAGGCCGCGGGGGTGAGCCTCTACCGCGTCATGTGGCCGATGATCCTGGTGGCCCTGGTCGTGGACGCTTTTTGCATCTTCAACCAGGAATACATCATCCCCCGCATCTCGCCACAACTGTCGCGCGACCGCGGCGACCTCCAGGTCCAGAAACGTTTCCCCGTGGACTTCGTCCGCGACGAGCACAACAACATCCTCTACGCCCCGCTCTACGACCCTCAAACGGAGACGATGTTCGCCGAGCCGCGCATCGTCCCCGGCACGACCGACGTCCAGTTCATGGCGCGGGTGCGGATCTTCCTGAGGGACTCCAAGTACAAGGCTCGCGGCACGATCGAAGCCGAACGCGCCGTATGGAGCGCCGAGAAAAGCGGCTGGGAACTGGAGGGCGGCATGCGCCTGCCGCCCATCGAGGAATCGGCCATCCTCGACCGCCCCCCCACCGGCCCCGAGGGCGACCCCTATCCTTTCTACCAGACCAACATCGGGCCCCGCGAGATCGAACGCCACCGCGCCAGCGACTTCCACCGCTACATGTCGTACGGGGAACTGAAAATCCTGGCGACCGACCCGATGCGCGGCAACCGGCGGCAACTGCAGGTCGCCATGCACCAGCACGTCACCCAACCGATCCTGAACCTCCTGGTCCTCCTCTTGGGTCTGCCCTTCGTCGCCGGACGCGAGGAACGCAACTACTTCGTCAGCATCGGCATCGCCCTGGGACTTTTCGTCGGCGTGTTCATTCTCTCGTTCGCCTCGACGGCGTTCGGCAACGCGGGGCACATCAGCCCGCTTCTGGCGGCCTGGTTCCCCATCTTCGTTGTCCTGCCGGCAAGCATCCTCTCGATGGAATCGCTGCGAACTTAGCCGCCCAGCAGCCGCCCCAGTGCCGAGAGCCGCCACGCTTCCGTCGCCGCCCCGCTCCAGAACATCCATCCCAGCCTCACCGCCCAGGCAACGAGCGCCGCGGCCGCCACCAGCGGTAGCGACCAGACCAGCGCCCGCGCCGCCCCGTCCATCCAGCGCCGACCCGTCAGCGCGATGCCTGCCGAACGGACAAGCACGACAGCCAACAGAGCGAAAACGATGGGGCCCAGCGGATGCTCGCGGAGGGCCTCGGCCACGGACATGCGCCCCAGGGCGTAGAACGACCGCGTCATGCCGCACGAAACGCACGGCAGGCCCGTCGTCCGCCTGAGGAGACAGAGGGAACCGGCGGGGTCGTCGTCGGATCGGCCGGCGTCCCAAAACTCGATCTGGAGGAAACTGGCGACAAAGACGCCCACCAGCAGGACCGCCGCCGCGCCGTGAAAGCACCGCTCGCCGCGAGGAATACGGCGGCCGGATGCGTCGGCCATCGGCGTGCCCCTCATGTGCCGGCCGGCGGCTCGATGCTCGTCGGCGGGATGGGCCCGCCCTCGGCGGCCGCCTCGCTCGCCGTAATCGGCTGGACCAGCGGCTGACCCGTCCACGAACGGTAGAGGTAAGCAACTGAGGCGTAATACCAGACAACCAACGCGGGCACAACGAACAGAAAACCCACGCAGCACGTCAGGTACCCCGCCAGCGCGCCCGCACAACCGATTAACCAGAACAACAAGTGGAACCCGACGACCGACCACAGATTGCGCCAAACGAGGCGCATGGAGATCTTGGCTGCCTCCCAACCCGACTCCGGATGGGTCCACACCGCCAGCGGAGCAAAAGTAAAGAACCACCCAAATACCGCCACACCAACTATCAGCACCAGAAACGCCGCGTACGTCAAGCACATCGTCCCGCCAAAGATGAGCCCGAAGATTTCCTCACTGTCGGCGGCAGCGCCACCCGCGGCGCCGGCCAGCACCCCCATGAGAATAATCGGAACAACCACCAGCCCGCTCGCAGCCCCTGCCAACATCAGCGGAAGCATCGCCACGATGGATTGGCCGAAACGCTGTCGGAATCCTTCGAAGATTTCGGCGACCGCGGCGGGGCGCCCGTCAATCCGGCGGGCGATGACGTAGAACAGGCCGGCCATCAGAGGCGGTCCGGCCAGCACATAACCGAACGGAACCCCGCTCGAGGCCACCATCAACGCATAGAACAGCAGACCCACCAGCCAAAGGTTCCAGAAGTCGCCCTTCAGAAGTTGCCAGCCCATCGAGAGGGCGTCCATGACGCCCAGACGCCCCTCGCCCGGCAGGCCCTGCCGCATTTCGAATGACGTGCTCTGGCTCATCTCGGTCTCCTTGCCGCAACCCGACAGCCGCCCTTCTCCCGCCCGCAAGCGGCGCCCCGAGGGTACACCCGCCGGCCTTGAGGCGTCAACGAGTTTCCACATCAGGAGTTTACCGCGGCGCAGCAAGGCGACAGATTGGAGACTCAGGATTTGATATTGAACGGCAGGCGCACGGCGGCGGCGTGGTCGTATAATAGACAGGAAGGGGAACGGAAAGGGGGCGGCCATGAAACGGGCGACGATAGTCGGCGTGGTGTTTGTGCTTGCGGTCTTCACGGCAGGGGCACGCGGAGGGCCCGGCCAAGAGGCGTCGGACCGCGATCGCGGCGACAACGCAGAGAAGGTCAAGGCGATTGCAGAGCAGGTGACGCAGCAGCCGGCGGCGGAGGCGGGCAAGGCGGAGGACGCGGAGGCGAAACGAAAGGCGCAGGAAGAGGCGCTGCGTCAGGCGATGGAGCGGGCGCGGACGCGCGAGCGCCTCCAGACGCCGGGGGCGGCCCTGGAGTTCGACGCCACGCCGCTCGCCCAGGCGCTCCAGATGCTCGGCCAAGCGGGGGACTTGAGCATCGTCTTCGACCGCGAGGCGCTCGACGCGGCCGGGCTGGACCTGGAGACGCGTCCGGTAACGGCACGGCTGGCGGGGATGACGTTCGAGGAGGCGCTCATGCTCATCCTGCCGCGCGAGTGCGGCTACCAGGTCGGCGCCGGGTACATTGTGGTGACGACGCTCGAGAAATCGTGGCTGCCGCTACGGACGGTGGTGTTCAGCGTGCGGGAACTTCTGGCGGAAGTGCCGAACTTCGTCGGCCCGCGCTTCGAGGTGAAGGACGTGACCAGCCAGGGGCCGGGGGGCGGCCTGTTTGACGCCCCGCCCGACGAACCGGAGGACACGGGCCAGGCGACGTCGGAGCGGCTCCTGGAGCTGGTGAAGCGGCACGTGCGGAGCGCCAGCGACCGCCGGATCGCGCCGTGGAGCGATGAGGGCGGGCCGGCGACCATCGAGTACCTGGACGGCAAGTTGATCGTGTCGCAGACCTACGAGGGGGTGCGCGCGGTGGCGCGGCTGCTGGCGGCGATTCAGTAGCACGATTGAACCGCAGAGATCGCAGAGACCGCAGAGAAAGAGTGAATTAGGGAAACAGCGCAAAACGGAGCGCCTATTTGGCCCCCCGTGAACACACGGGGGGCATCGTTTTTTGTGACGTGTCAAGGGCGGCGCGGCGCCTATCGCATTTCAACGTCCAACGCTCGACGGCAAGCGGATGGGAAAGGCAGGGGGTTGACGAGGAGAGAGCATTTGGCTATTATGCCAAATGAGCAAGGAGCCTGGGAGGACGGACATGAACGCAAGAATGCAGGCGCGGTTTGAGGCGCGGGCGCGGGTGCTGAAGGCCCTCGCGCACCCGACGCGGCTGTTCATCGTGGACCAACTCGTGCGGGGCGAGCGGTGCGTCTGCAACCTGACGGAGATGGTCGGGGCGGACATCTCGACCGTCTCGAAGCACCTGGCGGTGCTGCGTGCGGCGGGAATCGTGCAGGACGAGAAGCGCGGCAACCAGGTGTTCTACCGGCTGCGGTGCCCGTGCGTAACAGACTTTTTCGGGTGCGTCGAGGGGGTGCTGAAGGCGCGTGCGGCGGAGCAAGCGGCCCTGGCGCGGTAGGCCGAGAGAGAAATCGCGCCCGACGCCGGAGGCGGCGCGGAGCGGACATCCTCATGAACCACAAACGCGAATGGACGATCCTGGCGGCCCTCGCGGTCGTATTCCTCGTTTTCTACTTTCTGCCGGTCGGCTCGGAGCGGTTCGACGGGGCGGTGCTGGAGTCGCTCGCCCTGGCGAAGTCGTACGCCCGGGAACATGTGCTCCTGTGCCTGGTGCCGGCGTTTTTCATCGCGGGGGCGATCGGCGTCTTCGTCCGCCAAGCATCGGTCCTGCGGTACCTCGGCGCGAAGGCGAACAAGGTCGTGGCCTACGGCGTCGCATCGGTCTCGGGGAGCATCCTGGCGGTCTGCTCGTGCACGGTGCTGCCGCTCTTCGCGGGCATCTGGCGGATGGGCGCGGGCCTGGGGCCGGCGACGGCGTTCCTCTACTCGGGCCCCGCGATCAACGTCCTGGCAATCATCCTGACGGCCCGGGTGCTGGGCCTGGAACTCGGCATCGCGCGGGCGGTCGGGGCGATTCTCTTCAGCATCGTCATCGGCTTGGCGATGCATTTTATCTTCCGCAAGGAGGAACGCGCTCGGGCCGAGGCCCAGGCCGCCGTGCCGGAGCCCGAGGCCGGCCGGCCGTTGTGGCGGACCGCCCTATTCTTTGCGGCGATGGTCGGCATCCTCGTGTTCGCCAACTGGGGCCGACCCGACGAGGCGAGCGGCGCGGTCTGGCGAGCGATCTATTCGGTCAAGTGGGCGGTCGCAGGCGTGTTCGCCGTCGCCCTGGCGGCGATGATCATCGGCTGGTTCCGCCGGGCGGAACTCGGGGAGTGGTGCGGCTCGACGTGGGGATTTGCGAAGCAGATTTTGCCGCTCCTTTTCGTCGGCGTGCTGGCGGCCGGGTTCCTTCTCGGCCGGCCGGGGCACGAGAGCCTGATCCCGTCGGAGTGGGTGAGCGCCGCGGTCGGGGGCAACTCGCTCCGGGCGAATCTTTTCGCGTCGGTCGCGGGGGCGCTCATGTATTTCGCCACGCTCACCGAGGTGCCGATCCTCCAGGGCCTCATCGGGTCGGGCATGGGTAAGGGGCCGGCGCTCGCGCTCCTCCTGGCGGGGCCGGCGCTTTCGCTGCCGAACATGCTGGTCATCCGCAGCATCCTGGGCACGCGCAAGACCATCGTCTTCTGCTCGTTGGTGGTCGTAATGGCGACGGTGTCGGGGATGGTGTATGGGGCGGTTTTCTAGAGGTCAAAGGGGATATCCGAACGTGGCGCCGGAAACGCAGAACTCGGCCAAGGGCTTGAGCGTTTTCGAGAAGTACCTGACGGTGTGGGTCATCCTGTGCATCGTCGGCGGGATCGTGCTGGGGAAGGTCGCGCCGGGTTTTGCGAAGGCCCTCGACGGCATGGCGATCTATGTCGGCGAGGCGCCGGTCGTCTCGGTCCCCATTGCCGTGTGCCTCTTCTTCATGATGTACCCGATCATGGTGAAGATTGATTTCGCGGAGGTCCTGAAGGCGGGCAAGAGCCCCAGGCCCGTGCTGCTGACCTTGGTGGTCAACTGGGGCATCAAGCCCTTCACCATGTTCGCCATCGCCTGGTTTTTCCTCGGTTATGTGTTCCGCGACCTGATTCCCGGCACGGAGATCGTCAAGGACGGCAGCCAGGTCGAACTGTGGCGTTCGTACATTTCCGGGACGATCCTGCTGGGCATCGCCCCGTGCACCGCGATGGTGCTGATGTGGGGCTACCTGGCCAAGGGAAACCAGGGCCACACGCTCGTGATGGTGGCCATCAACTCCCTGACGATGCTGGCGCTGTACGGCCTGCTGGGCGGTTGGCTGTTGCGCGTCAACAAGATGCCCGTGCCGTGGGAGGCGCTGCTCTTGTCCATCGCCATCTACGTCGCGCTGCCGCTGGTCGCGGGATACCTCTCGCGCAAGTGGATTATCAAAGCCAAGGGCCTGGCTTGGTTTGAGTCCAAGTTTCTGCACGTGCTGACGCCCGTGTCGATCATCGCCCTGCTGGTGACGCTGGTGCTGCTGTTTTCGTTCAAGGGCGAGGTCATCCTGTCGAACCCGCTGACGATCCTCTGGATTGCGATTCCGCTCTTCATCCAGACGAACCTCATCTTCTGGATCGGCTACGGTCTGGCGAAGTGGCTGCGGCTCTCGTACGAGGACGCAGCCCCGTCGGCCATGATCGGGGCGTCGAACCACTTCGAGGTGGCCATCGCTACGGCGGCGATGCTCTTCGGCCTCTCGTCCGGGGCCGCCCTCGCCACCGTGGTCGGCGTCCTCATCGAGGTCCCCGTGATGCTGATGCTCGTGAAGATCTGCGTCCGAACGAAGCACTGGTTCCCCGCGGAACGCCGAGCATAGTCGGCGCACCGCGGGAGGAAAGGAGTCGTACATGGCAACCGAGGAGAACACCCACGATCTCGTGCAGAAGGCTTACGGTGATGTGGCCCGCAAGCAGTCCTCCTGTTGCGGGCCGGGTTCGTCGTGCTGCGACGACAGCAAGCCCTACACCGTGGCCGATCACCCGGTCCCGGAGGCCGAACTCGGCCTTTCGTGCGGCAACCCGGTCGCGTTCTCCCGCCTGCGGTCGGACGACGTGGTCCTGGACCTCGGCAGCGGGGCCGGCAAGGACGTGTTCCTGGCCGCCGAGAAGGTGGGCGACGCAGGCAGGGTCATCGGCGTGGACATGACCCCGGAGATGCTGGCCCTGGCCCGCAAGAACGCGGTGAAGTTCTTCACCACCACCGGCCTCTCGAACGTCGAGTTCCGCGAAGGCAAGATCGAGAACCTGCCGGTCGAAGATGCGTCGGTGGATGTGGCGATCTCCAACTGCGTCATCAACCTCTCGCCCGACAAGCGGCAGGTCTTCCGCGAAGTGTACCGCGTGCTTAAGCCCGGCGGGCGGATGATCGTCAGCGACATCGTGCTGAACCGCCCGCTGCCCGAGTCGGCCCGAAACAGCGCGGACCTCTACGCCGCCTGCATCGCCGGGGCGTTGCTCCGTGACGAGTATCTCCAAGCTATCCGTGACGCCGGCTTTGCGAAGGTCGAAATCCTCAGCGATAACACCTACCAAGCCTCCAACGCCTGCGACGATCCAATCACGAGCAGCGTATCGGATGCTTTGGTTGGCGCCGCGGCAAGCATCACGGTGCTAGCGCGGCGATCGCCGCGCCCCTCGGCGGCCTCATCGAGATCGCGGTGATGTGGAGGCGGGTGAAGATCGGCGTCCGCACTCGGAAAGGTTTCCGGGGGAAACGGGGGAATGCACGCGTTAGACAAGGAGACAGTCATGGCTAAGTGCTGCGGTTCAGGTGGAGGCAAACGGAACGTCCTTCTCTATGCCTGTTCGGGCGGGGCGAACGTCGCGGAGATCTCGGACCGGGCGGCGCGGGAGTTGATGTTCTCCGGCTGCGGCAGCATGTTTTGCCTGGCGGGCATCGGCGCGGGCATCCAGGGGATGGTCCAGACGGCCAGGGACGCCGACCTGAACCTTGTCCTGGACGGATGCCCCATGGACTGCGCGAAGAAAATCTTCGACCGTGCCGGCCTCACGAACTACGCCCAGATCAAGGTGACCGACCTGGGTATCGAAAAGACCAAGGGCGTCCGCGCGACGGACGAGCAGGTGGCGCGCCTGGTGGCCAAGGCCAAAGAGGTCCTGGCTGGGGCCTGGCGTCCGTCGGCCGAACAGGGGAACGTCCATGAAGGATGCGCATGTGAAGGTGACCGTCGAGGAGCAGATGAGGATGCAGGCGATTCTTGTGGACCGCGACAAAGAGGATGCCCTGGAGTTCCTCAGGATGCTCCGCGACCGCATTGAGACCAGGGAGAACATGGGTATGCGGTCGCACCTGGACCAGTAATAGAAAGGAATGTGGACATGACGCTTATTCAGATTCTTGGCACGGGGTGCCCGAAGTGCCGCGCGCTGGCGGCCAATGCGGAGGCGGCCGCGAAGGCGCTCGGCATCGAATACTCCATCGAGAAGGTCACGGACATTAGGGAGATCCTGAAGTTCGGCGTGATGCTGACGCCGGTGCTGGCCGTTGATGGCGTGGTCAAAGTGGCGGGCAAGGTGCCAAGCGCGGACGAAATCAAGAAGATGCTCGCCTGACACCGGGGGGAGACTGGGGACTCGGCCGAGGAGAATTGCATGAAACCCAAGACTATTTTCGGTATCGTCCTGGTGGCGTTCGCGGCGGCAAGCGTCGGCGTCCTCGTCGCGAAAGGAGTGCTGAACAGGGGCGAGCCGACCGCCCCGGCGCCGACACCGACCTCGGGCGACGGCATCATCGTGTATTACTTCTACAGCAACGTCCGCTGCCCCACGTGCCGGAGGATCGAAGCCTATACCGGCGAAGCCGTCCGGGACGGGTTCGCGGAGGCGGTCCGCGACGGCCGGCTCCAGTGGCGCCCTGTCAACACCGACGAGCCCGGGAACGGGCACTTCAAGAAGGACTACGACCTCTTCACCAAGTCGGTGGTGGTGGCCCAGATCCGCGGCGGCCAGCCGGCGCGATGGAAGAACCTCGAGCGCATCTGGGATCTCGTCGGCGACAAGGACGCGTTCATCGCCTACGTCCGCGGCGAGGTTCGTCCCTACGTGGAAGGCTCCTGATGGGCACGTGGCTCGTGGCCGGGGCGTCGGCCCTCTGGCTGGGGATTCTGACGAGCGTCAGCCCCTGCCCGCTCGCGACGAACGTCGCCGCCATCTCCTTCCTCGCGAAGCGTGTCGGCAGCCCGACGCGGGTGCTCCTCGCGGGGCTCCTCTACACGCTCGGGCGGGCGTCGGTGTACGTCGGCCTGGCCATTCTCATCGTCGGCGGCCTCCTGGAGAGGCCGGAGGTCGCCGACGCCCTCCAGACGCACATGAACAAGATTCTCGGCCCGATCCTCATTCTTGTGGGCGTCGTCCTGCTGGAACTCGTGCCGCTTCCTTTTTCGATCTCCGTCGGCGGCGAGCGTGCCCAACGAATCGCTGAGAGGGGAGGCCTGGCGGGCGCGGCGGTGGTGGGGATGCTCTTTGCGCTGGCGTTCTGCCCGGCGTCGGCCGGCCTCTTCTTCGGGAGCACCATCGGCCTGTGCCTGCCTCTGAAGTCGCGCGTCCTGCTGCCGCTGGCCTACGGCGTGGGAACGGCGTTGCCCGTCGTCGCCTTCGCGGTGCTCATTGCGCTGGGGGCGCGGTCGCTCGCCAAGGCGTTCGACGTCCTCCGCCACGTGGAATGGTGGGCCCGGCGGGCGACGGGCGTTCTCTTTATCCTGGTGGGCGTCTATTACACGCTGCAATTCATATTCGGCATGTGGTGATGAACGGCAAGTCGAGCCCTCCGGTCCGGTCGGCGATTTCGCTTGCATGTTGCGCGCCGCCTCGGTATGAGAGTCGCCCTGCAACCTGGTCTTGCCCGGAAAGGGGATGCCATGGAAGTCGGATTCCTGACCGCCTGCATGTCGAAGGAGCGTCTGGAGGACATCATCGCGTGGGCCGGGGCCAGCGGCGTCGGCCTGCTGGAGGTCCACGCCGACCACCTGGGCGAGAACACGCCGGAGCGCGACGCGGCCATCGTCAAGGCGCTCCAGAAGGCGGGCGTGAGGCTCTCGAGCGTCGCGGCGTACGACGGCAAGATTTGCCACGACCCCAAGAAGGGCCTGGCGGGCCTGAAAGCGGCCGTTGACCGGTGCGTGCGGCTCGGGACGGACGTCTGCTGCGCGCTGGCCGGCCTGCCGCCGGAAGGGATGACCCGCGAACAGGCGGTTGACGGTCCGTTCACGGAGGTGTTCGGTCCGGCGTGCGAGTACGCCGCCAAGAAGGGCGTGAAGATCGCCTTGGAGAACTGGTTCGCGACGCTCATTCCGCACTTCGACCTGTGGGACCGGGTGCTGGAGCGCGTCGCGGCCGAGAACCTGGGCTTCAACTACGACCCGTCGCACCTGCTGTGGCAGGGGATTGACTACCTGGGAGGCGTGGAACGGTACGGCCGGCGGATCTTCCACGTCCACGCCAAGGACACCGAGGTGCGCGACGAGGTCCTCGCGCGAGTCGGCGTCCTCGGGTCCGGCTGGTGGCGGTACTGCATCCCCGGCCTGGGGCGGGTCCGGTGGGGCGAGTTTGTCGCACGGCTCAGGCGGGTCAAGTACGACGGCGTCCTGTCCATCGAACACGAGGACGGCACGATCGGGGCGAGGGAAGGCGTCCTGCTCGGAAAGAAGTATCTCGAACAGTACCTCTAGCGGTTTCAGGTAAACCCTGTCAACTCGCCAGCGCGGCGGGTCTCCAGACCCACCGCGCAAAACTTATCTGAAACCGCTCAGGTTTCGTACACTTCGGCCGGGAGGGGCAGGCTGCGGCCGAGGCTGCTGGAGCGTTCGGCCGTCTCGATGACGGCGATGACCTCGCGGGCCTGCTCGGCGGTGACGACGAGCGGTTCGCCCATCAGCAGGTGGTCGGCGACGTTGCGGTAGTACTCGACCCATCCGGTGCTCCTGGCGATGGGGATGTCGCCCTCGAACGGGACGCCGGAGGCGTGACTCGTGACGCGGACGCTCTTCGTGTCGCCGTGCTCCATCACGAGCGCCCCTTGCGTGCCGAGGATCCGCCACTTCGGTTTCCCTGCGGCGGCGAGGTCTGAGGCCTGGAGGTTCGCCACCTCGCCGTCCTCGAAGCGGATGACGGCCTCGGTCTGGTCCTCGTTGGTGACGTGGTTCCACCAGCGTTTGTGGAAGAGGCCGGTGACCTGGGAGACGCGTTTGTCCATGAGTCGCAGGATCCAGTCGGTGAAGTGGGCGCCCCAGTCGTAGAGCGCGCCGCCGGAGATGGTCTTGTCGCTCCGCCACCAGGTCCCCGGCCGGTGGTATCCGCCGATGAAGCATTCGATGTGGAAGACCTGGCCCAGAAGGCCGCGTGCCACCACGTCTCGGATTGTCAGATAGTCGCCGTCCCAGCGGCGGTTGTGGAAGACGGAGAGCATCGTACCGGTGCGGCGGGCGGCGCGGATCATCGCCGTCGCCTCTTCGGTGGTGATGCAGAAGGGCTTTTCGGAGATGACGTGCTTGCCCGCCCGCAGGCTCGCCAGGCACGTTTCGGCGTGGCGGTTGTGCGGCAGGATGTTGACCACCAGGTCCAGGTCCTTCCACTTGAGCATCTCCTGGAGCGACCGGAAGGTGCGCACGCCGGGCAGTTCCTCCTCGGCGGCGGCGAGGCGGGCGGCGTCGGCGTCGCAGACGGCCACGGTCCGCATCCCCGCCTGGGCGTTGATGTACGAGGAGTGGGTCTTGCCCATGTTGAACGCCGGGCCGTAGCCCAGCAGGCCGCACCGGATCTCGCGTTTCGTCTCCAACTCCGCGCCGGCGGTCCACTCCAGCGACCGCAGGAGCAACTTCTGGAACTCCGGATGCCGCCACGCCCGCAGGTCGTGACCCAGCGCCAGGTACGCCACCCGCCCCTTGCCGTACGGGTGCACGAAGAGGAGCGGCAGCGTCCGTCCCTGCCACGTCGTCTGCGCCAGCACCCGGCTCCGGGCCGGGTCGTAGCTCTGGAGCATGTACAATTCGTCCTCGACGGTGAAGTCCGGCATACGGGCGGTCAGGTAATGGTTGCGGTCCGCGATCTGGACGGGGATTTCCTGGAACCGCGGGTGGGTCTGGAACTCGGCGTTAATCATGTCAATATACGCACGACTTCCGCGGAAACTATCGGCCGCAGAATGCACGGCCACCAGCCCCCCGCCGCCGCGAACGAAATCCAGGAGCCCCTTCTCCCGCGCGGCGGTGAGGTCCTCGCGGAAGCCGGTCGTGTAGATGAGGACCGTCTCGTAGCCGCCGGGCAGGGACGCGAGCGCGTCGAAATCGCTCGTCGCGGTCACCTGCCATCGCCCCCCCGCCGAGGCGAGCAACCCCTCGAACACCTTGGCGGCGTCCTGGGTGGGATGGAACGTCGGCCCGCCGACGAGCATGAGGATTTTCCGCGCGCCGCGGGCCCGGGCCGTTTTCCGACCGGTTGGGGCACCCGCCTTTGCCGCCGATTTGCCTTTCGTCCGCTTTGCCATCTTCGCCATGGATTCCTCTCCTTGGGGTTCCGGTGCAAAGGGGGAAGCCTACGCGGACGCCGGAGGGATGCAAGGGAATTTTCGGCCGACCGCCGCGCCAATGCTTAGAGCGTCTAACAAAATGATCGTGGCCGGGTGGCACTGGCGGCTTGTCCGCCAGTGCGTGACAACAGAAGGTATGCACTGGCGGACAAGCCGCCAGTGCCACCCATTTTGTTAGAGGTTCTTAGCCGCGACCCGAAGGGGAGCGCGATGTTCAGTAACACACCGGACACGCCGGCGGGGCAACCTCCTCGCCCGGCCGAAACTCCATCGCCGCAAACCCCCTGGACCGATGGGCCACGAGCGCCGGCTTCCCGTCCGGCCCGGGGGGTGACTGCTCGTCCGTCTCCAGCAGCAGACACTCCACTCCGTCCGTCCGCTCCACCAGTTCCAGGCCCTTCTCGATGCCGAGGACGGCGATGCCGGTCGCCAGGCCGTCGGCCGTTGCCGCATCGGGCGCTACCACCGTCACGCTCGCCAGGCGCGTGTCCACCGGCCGGGCGGTCCGCGGGTCGAGGATGTGGCTGTAGCGCCGCTCCCCGATCGAAAAGCCGCGCGCGTAGTGTCCGCTCGTGACGACGGCCCGGTCGCGGACATGAACCGCCGTATAAAGGCGCGTGGGGTCGAGCGGATAGCGCGGATCCTGGACTCCGACGGCCCAGCGTCGGTCGCGGCCGGGCCCGGCGAGGTTCATCGGCCGCTCGCCCATCGTCTGGACGTCGCCGCCCGCGTCCACCAGGGCCGCCACGACGCCCTGCTGGGCCATGCGCTGGACCATTCGGCCGATGACGTAGCCCTTCGCGATGCCGCCCAGGTCCAGCGCCATACCTTCCTTCGGAAGCGTCACAAGATGCATCGGCCTCGTAAGGTTCTCGGTTGGATGCGGCCCAGGGCCGGGCGGCAAGCGTTCGAGGTCCTCCGAAGACTTCTGTGCCGTAAACGCCTGTATCTCCACGCGGTCCATGCCGACGAGCGCCCGGGCGGCCGCCAGTTCCGCGTCAGTCGGTTCCCGGCCGCGCTCCGCCGCCTGCCGCCACAGGTCCACCAGCGGCGCCACCGTCGGGTCGAACGCCCCGCCCGTCAGGTCATACACCTCGCGGGCGGCGGCCAGGCAACTTGTGACCAGCGGGTCCACCTCGACGCTGAACCGGCCGGCGTCGCGGTTGACTCGCGCGACGTCCGAGTCCGGCAGGTAGCGGTCCAGGTGTTTGATGCCCTCGTCCATTTCCTTCCAGGCGGCGTCGAGGGCGCGGCGTGCGGCGGGGTCGGAGACGGCGACGACGCGGACGGTGACCTCCGTGCTCATCGCCTCGCGCGTCTCGATGATTTCGACGGGCGCGGGGGGGGCACAGCCGACCGCCGCCAGCGCCAGCGCCGCCGCGAGCCAGCCGCAGCGTCTCGCTCGGCAAGCTGTCATCGACTTCCTCCTTCGCCGCACGCCGCACAATTGAACGGCACGCGCCCACCAAGGTGGGCGGCTAAATGTTCACGGCACGCGCCGTTCGCCATTTGGCGCCGGCTCGCGTCCGGGCGAACCGTAGCGGTACTCGGCCTGACAGGAGCCCTCGCGGCTGACCATGCACGGTCCGACCGGATGGGCCGGCGTGCACCGCCGCCCGAACAGGGGACACTCGTGCGGCTGGAGGACCCCGCGCAGGACGTCGCCGCAGCGGCACCCGTGTGCATCGGCCGCGGTTTCCTTCGGCGGCCAGGCGAGGTCCAGGCGCCGGACGGCATCGAAGCCGGCGTACTCGGTCCGCAAGGCCATGCCGCTGCCGCTGATTCGTCCCAGGCCGCGCCATTCCGCATCGTTCCGCTCGAACACTTCCTCGATCCGCCGAAGCGCCTCGGGGTTGCCTTCCGGGCGGACGGCTTCCGGGTAAACGTTCTCGACGCGTGCTTCGCCGGCGACGAGTTGCCTCAGGATCGCCGCCACGCCCGCCAGGACCTGCTCGGCCGTGAACCCCGCGACGACGCACGGCCGCTTGTGCCGGGCCGCGAGCGGCTCGTAGGCCCGGCTGCCGATGATGACGCTCACGTGGCCGGGGCAGAGGAACCCGTCAATCCGCACCTCGCCGCCCGCCAGGAGCGCCTCCATCGCCGGAACGATCCACTTGTGGGCCGACAGCGCGACGAAGTTCTCAAGCCCTTCCCGCCGGGCCGTCTGGAGCGCGACAGCCGTCCCCGGCGCCGTCGTCTCGAACCCCACGGCCGCGAAGACCACCGTTCCCTCGCCTCCGCCGTCGCCCCCCGGGCTATGGCGGACAAGCCGCCGCGCCAGGTCCAGCGCCTCGAGGACCGAGTACACGACCGCGACGCGCGCTCCGCGGGCCTTCTCCTCCTCCAGGCTCGACTCGGACCCCGGCACGCGGACCATGTCGCCGAACGTCGCCACGGTGACGCCCGCGCGCCGCGCCAGGCCCACGAGCGCATCCACCGTGCCCTGCGACGTGACACACACCGGGCAGCCCGGACCGCTCACGAGCCGTACGCGCTCGGGCAGGAGGCTCCGCAGTCCCGTCCGGCGGATGGCCACCGTGTGCGTTCCGCAGACCTCCATCAGGACGATGGGAGCGTTCCCCGGGACGGCCCGTGCGGCGTCGGCCATTTCGGCCTTCAAGCGTTCGATGCTCTTACGGTTCATATCGTTCGCCGTCTGACGCGATCAAGCGCCCCCGAGGCGCTCCATTTCGTCGAAGAGGGCGTTGGTTTCGGCGGCATCGTCGGCGGTGATTTTCGTGATGGCGAATCCCGCGTGCAGGAGGACCCAGTCGCCGACGCGGGCGTCCAGCACGAGGGCCAAACCCGCGCGCATCCGGTTGCCGCGGACGTCGAGGATGCCGACGGCCTCATCCTTTTCAACGATTTGTCCGGGCACGGCTAGGCACATGATGGCACCTTACGCATTCGTGCTGTGGCAACGTACGCTTGGCCGAGGGCCACGCCCCCATCGCCGGGCGGAACGTCGCGGTGAACATACACCTGGAAGCCGTCGGCTTCAAGCGCGCGGGCCAGCCCGCGCACGAGCCGGTTGTTGGCGAAACAGCCGCCCGACAGCGCGACGCGCGCAAGATGAGTCTCCTCGCGGGCGCGCCGCGCGGCCGCGCGAAGCATCGCCGACACCGTGGCGTGGAAGCGGGCGCTCACGGCGGCGCTGTCGCAGCCGGCCTCGACGTCGGCCACGACGTCGCGCACCAGCGGCGCCGTCTCCAGAATCCACGGGCCGTCGCCTTCGGAGATCGCCAGCGCATAGGGGGGGGCGTCGTCGGGTCGGTCGCCGGCGGCGGCTTCCAGTTCGATGGCCGCCTGGCCTTCGTAGGTGTTCTCGGCACACACGCCCGCCAGGACGCTCGCGGCGTCGAACAATCGGCCCAAGCCGCTGGCCCGCGGGGCGCTGACGCCCTTGGCCACCATGTCGGCCCAGAGGTCGAGGTCCGCTTCGCGTGCGTCGGCGAGATGGCCCACGCGGTGCCGGCGCGCCTCTTCGACCCCGTAGGCCGAGAGGAGAAACGCCCAGGCCGTCCGCACGGGGTGCTCGACGGCGGCATCGCCGCCCGGCAGGGCGACGCAGGCCAGATGGCCCAGCCGCTGGAAGTCGTCGGCGCCGGCGCGCAGCACCTCGCCGCCCCAGACCGTCCCATCGGTCCCGTAGCCGGTCCCGTCCATCGCCAGGCCGATGACTTCGCCTTCCAGTCCGTTCTCGGCCATGACGGAGGCGACGTGGGCATGGTGGTGCTGGACGCCGATGAGGCGCAGGCCGTCGGAGTCTCCTCGTCGTCGCGCATATCGGGTCGAAAGGTACGCGGGGTGGAGGTCGTGGGCGACGGCCGCGGGCGAAACCTCGAGCAGCCGCTCCAACTTCTCGATCGTGGCCTCGAAGTAGCGGGCGGCAAAGGCGTTCTTCAGGTCCCCGATGTGCTGGCTGACGAACGCCTCCGCGCCGCGGACGAGGCAGACGGCGTTTTTCAGTTCCGGTCCGACGGCGAGGATCGGCTCGGGCGCTTCGATCGGAAGCCTGAGCGGCCGCGGCGCGTAGCCTCGGCCGCGCCGGAGCATCAGGGGCCGACCTCGCTGGACCATCACCACCGAATCGTCGCAGACCGTCTGAATGGGCCGATCGTGCAGGAGATAGAGGTCGGCGATGGCGCCGAGTCGCTCGAGCGCCTCGTCGTTTTCGCGGCAGATGGGCTCCTCCGACAGGTTGCCGCTCGTCAGGATCATCGGCGGGAAATCGTCCTGAAAGAGCAGGTAGTGGACGGGCGCGTACGGGAGCATGAAACCGAAGTAGGGGCTGCGCGGGGCGACGCGCGGCGAAAGGTCGTGGTCCGGCCGCTTGGGCGCCAGCACGATGGGCCGCTCCCGCGATTCCAGGAGCGCCCGCTCGATCTGGCTGAGCCGCGCCCGGCGGGCGACGGCCTCGACGCTCGACGCCATCATGGCCAGGGGCTTCTCGTCGCGTCCTTTTCGCCGGCGGAGGAGCGCGACGGCGGAATCGTTCCGCGCGTCGGCCGCCAGATGAAACCCCGTCAGGCCTTTGACGGCGACGATGCGTCCGGCGAGGAGGGCCTCGCGGACGGCGCGCAGCGGATCGTCGGCCGCGACCGGCCGACCTTGCGCGTCGTGAAGCGCAAGGTGCGGGCCGCACCGCGGGCAGGCGTTCGGCTGGGCGTGAAAGCGCCGGTCGGCCGGGTCGTCGTACTCGGCCTGACAGGCAGGGCACATTGTGAAGCCGCGCATGGTCGTTGCGGGACGGTCGTAGGGGATGTCCAGGATGATGGAGTATCGGGGGCCGCAGTTGGTGCAGTTGATGAAGGGATAGCGGTATCGGCGGTCGGCGGGGTCCGCCAGTTCCCTGCGGCAGTCGTCGCAGGTGGCCATGTCGGGCGAGACAAGGGCGGTCCGCTCGCCCCCGGCCGAGGGAGTGATGCGAAACGCCGTCTCTCCCTCCGCCGGGACCGTCTCGGACTCCAGGGCCGTAATGCGCGCCAGGGGCGGCGGATCGGCCTGCAGGGCCGAGACGAACGACTCGACGGCTTGCGGCGGACCTTCGAGTTCGATGAGGACGCCTTCGGCGTCGTTGCGGACCCATCCGCCGAGGGCCCGCTCGAGGGCCAAGCGATAGACGGCCGGCCGGAAGCCGACGCCCTGGACGATGCCGCGGACGCGGATGCGCCGGCGGACGGTCTCTGCGGGGCCGGCGGCCGACTGACGGCTCTTCTTGTGGGCCATACGCTCACCCGGACGGAAACGGAGCCGGTGCATTATACGGGGCGCGGAGGAAAGACAGAAGGGGCGGCCCTTATGGACCGCCCCGGAGGGGTCGCTGCATGCGTCAGCGCGTTATTTGCGCCGCTTGAGCCAGACGCCAACCAGGCCGGCCGCCACAAGAGCGAGCGTCGCGGGCTCCGGCGCGTGGCCGCCGACGAGATTGTCGAGGAAGAAGCCGGCGGCATAGGTGTCAATGGAGTTAATGGTCACGGTGACGTCCACGCCGGCAGCGGCCTCGATGTTCCAGGTGAGCAGGATGCCGCTTCGGAGTTCGCCGGCGGCGACCAGGGCCTCGTTGCCTTTGTCACTGGTAACGAGAGTTTCGTCGCTGCCGCTCAGGACAACCTGGACGACATTGATTGCGTCGGCCGTGGCCGGATCATAGGCCGGATCGTAGAACAGGACGGAGAAGTCGAACGACGAGGGCGCGTTGCCGGTGGAAGCGAGGGTGTAGGAGACCTGGTTGGCGCCCGGTCCGAAAGGTCCGCCGCCCCCGCCTCCGCCGCCGGTGCTGTCAATGTGGAAGTCCAGCCAGGCGGGGTTGTTCTGCCACGCGCCGCTTCGTTGCGGCATCCCGGCGGGATCGAAAAGGTGTGTCGTCGGATCCCGCGGAGCGTACGTCAGGTAGTACCCGTTCTGGCCGTAGATGGCCAGCACATCGCTAGTGCTCGGGTCGAAGCCTTGGCGCAGGACATCGTGGACGGTAATCGCCTGAGCCGCCGCCGCCGTCAACAGAATCGCCATCGCCGCGCCCAGAATCATTCGGAAGATACGTTTCACGGCTCATCCTCCCATTGTAAGGGTGAGACGAATCAGGCGGCCCCTCCGACGAAAACACCTTCCGCCCCCCCCTGTGCGCGTACAACTTTTCTCAAGCCAAATCAAAACGCACTAGCGCCCACGTCGGCGAAGGATCAAGCCGCCCAAGCCGATCGCCAGAAGTCCGAGCGTCGCCGGCTCGGGCACCGTGCTTACGTTATCGAGGAAGAAACCGGCGGAATACGCGCCGATGCCGAGCGATTTGATGACGACGTTGAGGTCCACGCCGGCGTCGGCCGAGATGCTCCAGGTGAGCATGATGCCGGCTCGCAGTTCGCCTGCGGTCACGAGGGCTTCGTTATCGCCCGTACCAGCCGTGCCCGCAAAGGTCGTTCCGTCGCTTCCCGTGAGGATGACCTGAGCGACATCGGTTGTGTCAACTACGGAGGAATCATAAGCGGGGTTATAGAAGAGGACGGAGAAATCGAACGAGGACGGCCCGCTGGGGTTGGTGCGGAGGGTGTAGGAGAGGGTGCTCGTAAAGCCGCCGCCGGTGCCGCCGGTCCCGCCGGTCCCGCCGGTGCCGCCGGTCCCGCTGTTGGCGAAGAAGTCCAACCACGCGGGGTTGTCTTGCCACGTGCCGGTTGCGCCGGGAGCGCCGGTGGTGGAATTGAACAGGCCGCTGCCCTCAATCGGGTCGTATGTGATGTAATGCCCTCCGCTGCCGTACGAGAGCAGGACATCATTTGCACCCGGGTTGAAACCGGTGCGCATCACGTCGTGAATGGTGATGGCGGCCGCCCCCGAAGCCATCATCAGCGTTGCCGCAATGCCCAACAGGAATGTTCGGGACCAGAGTCTCATAGCACACCCTCCCCGTCCGTTCGATGCGGCACCCGGTGCAGACAAAGTCTGCACCTCTTGCCTTCGGTCGGGATCAGACAGGTGGGCCAGAAAACGATGCAGGCGCCCTTGCCTAAACCCAACCCCCTAATCTCCAACCGCAGTATAACACAGTTTTTCGGAAAAGCAAGGAACTACCTCCGGAAAAGGCCGACCTCGGGGGCCCGGTTCTGCCGAAAAAGGGGTCTGGAAGGCCGTGCAGTCGGCGATTGACGCAAGACGCCGGGGGCTTTATAATCCCGGCCGGCGAACCGGCGGCAGCGTTCGCCTGGACCGGACTCTTCGGCCATCTCAGGCAAGAATTACCATGGGCAAGGCGAGTTCACATTCCAGCGATGCCACGTGGCGCGGCGACCAGGCCCCGTGCGTGTACTGCGGCCAGGTGATCGGGCGCGCCAGCGACCGCTGTCCCCACTGCCGGACGTCCTTCTCGCCCGCGGTGCGCCAGGCGTCGCGGGAGATCCTCGGCCCGTGGTTCTACCTGGACCCGCGGAACCCGAGCGGCCGGGGCGTCACGTTCGAGATGCTCGTCAAGATGATTGAGAAGGGGCGCCTCAGGCCGGACTCGGTCGTGCGCGGCCCGACGACGCACCAGGACTGGATGTACGCCGCCGAAACGCCTCGCCTCGCCAAGTACGTGGGCCTGTGCCCGCACTGCTTCGCCCCCGCCAAGCCCGAGGACACGTACTGCACCAGTTGCCAGTTGAACATGAACGAGCGTCCGGCGGACGCCCGGCCGGGGGTCCCCCCGGACCTCGTCAAGGCCCCGTTCCATCAGGCCGCCTACGAGGCGGAGAAGGAACTGTCGCGGCAGGTGTCGGCGGCGGGCGAGGCCGGTGTGGCGGCCGCGGTCGCCGCGACCGCGGCCTTCACCGAAAGGCCCACCCCCACGCCGGAGCGCCGGCCGCCGGCCGCGGTCGCCGCGCGTCCGCGGCCCAAGATCTGGGCCGTCTTTCTTCTCACCTGGGCCGTGCTTATCCCGCTGGCGCTGCTCGCGCTCTTCACCGACCTGCCGCTCGTTCTCCTGCCAGCAGCCTCGGAGGAAGGGTTTGTCGCCTGGCGGACCCATTTACTGGGTGGGGAAACCGCCGTCGAGACGCCGATCCCGGCGCACCGGGATCCGTCAGACCCCTGGGTGGACGGCCGGCTGAAGGAAGCCGACCAGGCCGTCGCCGAAGCAGACCTCGGCCGCGCCATTCGCATCTATGAGGAACTGATCCAGCGGACGGGCGATGCGACCTGGAACGCCCGCATCCAGGACCTGCGGCGGCACATCGCCCAGGACGAGAAGCAGCGGCGGCTGGAAGATTTGCGAGAGCGGCTCCGGCTGGCGGAACAGATGGCCGCCGAACGCCGCTTCGATGATGCGCTGGCGGTCCTGCGGAACATCAGCCCCGAGGACCAAGAACTGCTGGCCGCCATCAACATCAGCGTCGCCCGCATGACGCTCTCGATTGAGGGCGACGCCCGGCAGTGGCAGGCCGAACAGAAGCAGCGGCGGGACCTGGCGTCGCGGTTGGCGGAAGCGGAGCAACTGGCCGGCAGCGGAAAACTCGCCGAGGCCCTCGCCCTGTACGATCGGCTGGCCGCCGACTTTCCCGCGCGCCTCGTCAGCGAGAAGGTGGACCTGAAGCGCGTCCGGGCGGACCTGAAGGCGAGACTTGAGGCGGGCGCTCAGCCCCCGCCGCCTCCCCCCCCGCCCCTGCCGGAGGAGATGGCCCCCGCCGAAATCCAGGAGGCCGTCAAAAAACTCCTCGATGAGGCCGACGCCCTCGACAAGCAGGAAAAGTTCGCCGAGGCCCTCGCCAAACTGGAAGCGGTCAAGAAGTTCGACCGGAAGTATTGGCCCGACGGCCTGGAGGAGAAGATCCAGACCCTCAAGGCCAAGAAGGAAGCACTCGAATTCTTCGGAATGGGCTCTTAGGGGCTGGGCTCGGCGGCGGGCCGGGTCGCCTCGGGCTCCATCAACTCGGCCGCACGGGTCGCCTCCGCCGACTGCTGCACCCGGATGACCAGAAGCACCTGCTCCTGTCCCGGTAGGGCAAGATAGCCTTCCTCTTGCTTGGCGGACTCATCCAGGGCAACCGTCCCGTCGCCGAGGTCACGCCGGTCCCGCGCATCATCGAGGTCCGCCTTGTCGCCGAGCGTCCGGCCCCCGTGGTCGGCTGCGGCCTTGCCGCCCTCGGCGGGCGGCGTTTCCTTGGCTTGCTCGGCCGTCTGCACGCTCTCCTCCGCCGCGCCCGACTCGCGCGCCCGTTCCATCGCCACATCGGCCTGGACCGGCACGCCGAGTTCCGTCGCCACCTGGGCGGATTTCGGCGCCGCCGGGGGCGTGGGGGCCTCTGCCTGCGGCTGCTCCTGGGGTGACGGAGTCGCGGCCGGACCGGCCTTCGCCAGGTATCCAAGCGTTTCGCCCTCGACCGCGTCCGTGCCGCGTTTCTCTTCTTCGGCCCGCGTTATCGGCCGATCGGAGGCGACCTGGCTCCGCACCTGCCGCTGAAGCGCGCGGATGGCGCGGAACGGCGGGCTGGACGCCTCGCTCACTGTCAGCCGGTCCACGTTCGCCAATTGGCTGCTGAAGCGCGAGACATCGTCCCAGTCGGCCACGACCACCCACGTTGTCTCGCCGTCCGCGTGGGCGCGGAAGTAGTAGCCGCGGAAGACGGGCGCGGCCTGGGCCGAGGCGACCTTTTGCTCGGCCGCGGCGCCGGCTCCCTCGCGGCCGAGCCACTGCGGCGCGGCCTGCGCCTGAGCCTCGGCCACCGGCTGCCAATCGTTCGCCCCGAAGAGTTGTTCCAGGTCCCGGTTGGCCTCGTCGGGCGCGTCGGCTTCGATCACGAGCGTGTTCTGGACCTGGCGGAGGTTGTCCGTGTTGGCGACATACGCAAGTTCCTCCACTTTGGCTTCGTTCTGGGCGACGCGGTTCATGGTCTCCTGAACCTGGACCTCGGCCTTGTTGAGGATCGCCATGTTGGCCTGGAGCCCGAGGGCAATTGGCCCGCGGGCTGCAAGGTCTCTACCCTCACCCCTCCCGCGCTCGCCCTTTGCCGTCCGGCTGGGGGCCTCGGCGGGGGCGACTTCTGGAACGGCCGCGAGTTTCTTCCCGACCTCTCCCTCCCAGGTGCCAGCGGCGTCGGCGGCGCGCTTCGCCACCAGAGGCGGACCTTCCTTCCTCCCGGCCAGGGCGGGCGCGGACGGTTTGGCGGCGGCAAGTTCCGTGGATGCCGGGGCGTGCTCCGTCTCCCCAAGCCGGTGGACGGCGGGGGCGACGGCCGGTTCGTTGTCCGAACCAACGTAGGCCAGAATCCCGATGCCGACAACGAGCAGGATGCTGGCGGCCAGGGCGAGGGCGCGCGGCCAGGGGCTCGCGCGGCGAAGGGCGATCGAGCGCTCCTGGGGCTGGGGCTCGTGGACCGACGCCTCCGACGCCGGCAGGAGGACGCGCCGCTCGATCTCGCGCAGGATGTCCTCGGCCAGACGCTCCGGCGCGGGGCGCGCAGGCAGCCGACCCACCAGGTCGGCCGTCGCCCGAAGGTCCGCCAGCAGCGCCTTGCAGGCGGGACACGAAGCCAGGTGCGCGCGGATCGCCGCCGACAGTTCCGCCGACAGTTCCCTGTCCGCGTAGGCCGACAAATGTTCACGCACGTGTTCGCACAACATGGCCGATGACTCCACTGCCCGACCTCACGGCGGCGCCTGCCGGGCTAGGCTTCCAGCAGCGGCTGCAACTTGTCCCGAAGCAGGAGCCGCGCCCGGTGCAGCCGCGATTTCACCGTCCCCGTCGGCACGCCGACGATCTCCGCAATCTCCCGGTAGTCGCAGTGCTGGACGTCGCGCAGCACGACGACGGTCCGATATTCCTCATCCAGGCCGTCCAGCGCGTGCTGGACTTGCGTTTCGGTTTCGGCGGCGACCATCCGCCCCGCCGGGTTCGGCGGGTCGCGGTCCGGCCAGCCGTCTCCCGGCGCGCCGGGACCGTCCTCCCCCCCGCCGAGGTTGACCATGCGGATCCCTTTGCGCTTTCGGCGATGGCTGAGGCTCGCGTTCACCGCAATGCGAAAGAGCCACGTGTACAGGCTGCTCGTCCCCTGGAAACCCGCCAGGTTCTCGTACGCCTTGACGAAGACGTCCTGCGCGAGGTCCTGGGCGTCTTCGGCCGAGCCGACCATCCGATAGACCGTGTTGTAGATGCGGTCCTGGTAGCGCTGGACGATGGGCCCGAAGGCCGAGGAATCGCCCTGAACCACCCGGCGGACCAACTCGGTGTCGGTCGGACCGCCCCGCGCTGTCACTCGCGATGCCACGGCTGGCCGTCCAATCCCTTAGACGCCGGCTCGGCGTCGAGGTTCCAAAAACCCGGCTTGACTGGCCTGCGGCGCATCCTCAGCCATAGACCCGCCGGGCACTCGATACTATAGGCGCGGGCCGCAAAGGCCACAAGGGCCCAGCGGCCCCCCGAGGGTAAACGAGCACCCCCGTCCGGAGTTTCGCCGTAAACGGCCGGCCGGCGTCCCAGGGCGAGTGGTCCCGCGACGCTTGCCGACCCGCGCGCCGGACGATATCATGGCGGCGTCGCGGACCTTGCGAGAGGCGGACCCCCATGGCCAAAGAACGTCGCGGTATCGCGTGTGCGGGCAACTGGATCATTGACCGCCTTTACATCTGTGACCGCTGGCCGCAGGAGGAAACCCTCGCCAATATCCTCCAGGAGTCCCGCGGGACCGGCGGCGCGCCCTACAACTGCCTCGTGGACGTGGAGACGTTCGGGCCGCCGCCCGGCGGCGAACGCATTCCCCTGGAGGCCGTCGGACTCGTGGGCGACGATGCCGATGGTCGGTTCATCCGCGACCACATGGAACGCCTCGGCATCGAGGCGCGGGCCCTCGCCGTCACCGACGCCGCCCCCACCTCGTACACCCTCGTTATCGTCAACAAACCGACGGGCCGGCGAACGTTCTTCCACAACCGCGGCGCCAACGCCCTGTTCGGCCCCAAGCACGTGCCGGTCGAAACGCTCCGCGCCCGCATCTTCCATTTCGGGTACCTCCTGCTCCTGGACCGCTTCGACGAGCCGGACGAGGAATTCGGAACGGTGGCGGCACGGCTTCTGGCGCGGGTCCGGGCGGCCGGCATCGAAACCAGCCTCGACGTCGTGAGCGAGGACAGCGACCGCTTTCCGAAGGTCGTCAAGCCCGCCCTGCGGCACGCCGACTACGCGATCCTGAACGAACTGGAGGCGGGGCGGACCACCGGACGCGACCTCAGGCCCGCCGGCCGGCCGGACCCCAAGGCGATCCGCGCCTCGGCCGAGGACCTCTTCCGCCTCGGCGTCGCGCGCCTGGTGTGCATCCACATGCCGGAGGGAGGCTACGCGCGGACACCCGACGGCGAGGAACTCTGGCAGCCCAGCCTCCAATTGCCGGAAGGCTACATCCGCGGCGGGGCGGGCGCCGGCGACGCCTTCTGTGCCGGCCTCCTCTATGGATTGCACGAACGGTGGGACCTGGAGCGGACAATGCGCCTGGCGGTGACGGCGGCCGCGGTGTGCCTGTCGGACCCGTCCTGCACGGCAGCGGCGCGCGACCTGGAGAGCACGCTCGCCCTGGCGGAGAAGTTTCCGTTCCAGCGCGCGGTTTTCTGAGGCGTCCGCCGCCTACTCGCCGCCGAGGACCTTTCGGCGGTAGGCCTCGACATCCATGTTTCGGATGGCGTCCTGCTCGGCGGGTGTTAGAGGTCTCGGTTTGCCGGCGACCATGGCCGCCAGTTGTGTCTTTGCCCCGTCCTCGATGCACATCATCCGCACCAGCGCCTCGCGGGCCGTCCGCCCCAGCGTCACGAACCCGTGATTGCGGAGCGCCACGGCCGGGGCGCCCGTAGCGAGGGCCTGTTCGACGGCCTGGGCAAGTTCCGGCCCGGCGGGCATCACGAACGGGACATGCTCGACGCGGTCCACAAAGGCGACGAAGTCGGGCGTGAACGCCTCCAGGTCCGCCCCGCCGCTGATGAGGCCCGTCGCCAGGGGCGGATGGGCGTGGCAGACGACGTTCGCCTCCGGCCGGAGGCGGAGCGCCCGCAGATGCAGTTCCCACTCGCTCGCCGGTCGCGGACCCGAAAGGTGCTTGCCCGTCGCGATCTCCAGGACGGCCCACTGGTCGTCCCGCAACTTGTCCATGTCGTAGCCCGAGGGCTTGATGATCATCCGGGGGCCATCGCGGGCACTGATGTTCCCGCCCGCCCCGACCACCAGTCCATGCTGGGCCAGCATCCGCCCCAGCCACGCAAGTTCCTCCAGGGGTGTCACGGCGGCTTTCTCCTCAGGCGCGGCGGGCAAGCACGTCGCGCTCGTAGCGCTCGACCTGGGGAATCCACGCGGCGCCCACCGGCGCCCCGGCCCGCAGGCAGAGCATGTCCCAGACGGCGCCGAACGGCATCGTCTTCATTTCTTCCATCAGAGCAAGTTTCCCGGCGCCATTGCCTTCGGCCTCGAGCGCCTTCAGGCGATCGCTCGGGTCCAGGAGGGCATACAGGATGGCCTTGCGCGTGGCCCGCGCGCCGATTGTATAGGCGGCGATGCGATTGATGCTCGCATCGAAATAGTCCAGCGCCACCTTCACGCGCCCCAGCGCCTCGCCGCGCACCAGTTCCTGGAACACCGCCCGCACGTCGTCGTCGAACAGAACAGCGTGGTCGCTGTCCCACCGGACCGGCCGGCTGACGTGCAGCAGCAGCCAATCGGCGAACGCCAGAATGGCCGACAGTTTGTCGTGGACCGTCTCGGTCGGGTGGAAGTGGCCCATGTCGAGGCACACCGCCAGGCCGCGCGCGAGCGCGTAGCCCAGGTAAAACTCGTGCGAGCCGACGACGTACGCCTCGCTCCCCAAGCCGAAGAGTTTCGACTCCACCGCGTCGAGACAGAGCGAACGGTCCACGCCGGTCGAGTCGGCATAGATGGCGTCGAGCGACTCGACCAGGCGCCGCCGCGGCCCCCAGCGGTCGGCCGGCAGGTCCTTCGAGCCGTCCGGAATCCAGAGGTTGACGACCGCCGGCGAGCCGAGCGCCCGTGCCATCGCCTCGCCGATCCGCCGGCACGCAATGCCGTGCGCAATCCAGAACGCGCGGATCCCCGAATCAGGGTGCGAGAGCGTCAGACCGTCGGCCGCCTTCGGATGCGCAAAGAACGTCGGGTTGAAATCCAGCCCCAGGCCGCGCCCCTTCGCCCAGTCCATCCATCGGGCGAAATGCTTCGGCTCGAGCGCATCGCGGTCCACACGCCGGCCTGCCCCGCTGGGGCCGCCCGTCTCGGCATAAATGGCGTGGACGTTCGCGCGATGAACGCCGGGCACGAGGGCAAGCACCTGCTCGAGGTCGCTGCGGAGTTCGTCGCCGTTCCTCGCCCGGCCGGGGTAGGAACCCGTCGCCAGCAAGCCGCCGCTGGCCGCCGCCTCCCCCGCCGCCTCAAAACCCGTGACATCGTCCGCCTGCCAGCAGTGGAGCGAGACGGGAACCGCGCGGGCTCGCTCGAGGGCAGCGTCGGCATCCACGCCCAGCGCCGCATACGCCTCGCGGGCCCGCTCGTATCCCTCGCGGACCGCCCTTTCGACTTCAGTCGCAACCATAGGCGTTCTCCACGTCCTCAGAGCCTCTAACAAAATGGGTGGCACTGGCGGCTTGCCCGCCAGTGCATACCTTATGTTGTCACGCACTGGTGGACAAGCCACCAGTGCCACCCGGCCACGATCATTTTGTTAGGCGCTCTCAATCACCCGTGCGGGAGGATAACGATCTTCAGGTTCTCGCCGCCCTTCGGCCCGCTCAGGGCGGTCCCGAGCGTGGTCGAGGGACCGCCCGCCGTCGCCATCAGACGGAAACCTTCCTGCGTCTTCTCCAAGGGCAGGCGGTGCGTAATCATCTCGGCCACCGGCACGCGCCGTGCGGCAATCAACTCGAGGGCCGTCACGGCATCGTACGGCGAGTTGCCGTAGGATGGTTTCAAGGTGACGTCGTTCCGCCAGAAATCGTTCAAGGGCACGCGAAGTTCGACGCCGGGGTCGGTGGTGGCGAAGCAAAGGACCGTCCCGCCGCGGTCCACCGTCGCCAGCGCCTGCTCGAAGGCCGAGATCGCCCCGCAGCAAACGACGACGAGGTCGAGGCCGTGGCCGCCGTTGGCCTCGCGCAGCAGTTTCGCCACGTCCTCGCGCGCATCAAACGCCTCATCCGCGCCGAACCGCCGCGCAAGGTCCAGGTGGTACGCGCTAATGTCGGTGGCAAGGATGCGTCCGGCACCACAGGCCTTCGCAAGGGCGATGTGAAGGATCCCGGAGACGCCCGCGCCGAGGACGGCCACGCTCTGCCCCGGCTTCAAGGCAACCGACCGCTGGCCGCGAACGACGCACCCGAGCGGTTCGGCAAACGAGCCTTCCTCGAACGAGACGCCCTCCGGCAAGGGATACACGCCGCGGTCCGTCTGGAGCGCGGGGACGCGGACGTATTCGGCAAATCCGCCGGGGTCGAAGGCAGTCGTGTGCAGCGTCTCGCACGCCGTGTGATGGCCGGAGAGGCAGTAGTGGCACGTGTTGCAAGGGACGTGATGGTTGACGGCCACGCGGTCGCCGACCTTATGCTTCGTGACGCCTTCGCCGACCTTGACGATTTCGCCGGCGATTTCGTGCCCGAGGACGATCGGGGCCTTCTTGATGCGGTACCATTCGAGGACGTCCGAGCCGCAGATACCGGAGGCGAGGACTTTGACGAGGATTTCACCGGGTCCGACGCGCGGGACCGGCCGCTCCTCGATGCGCACGTCGCGGTTGTTATAGTAAACCGCAACGCGCTGAGTTTTCGGGATTTCGTTCATGTTTCGCCCAGGGTCTCTCTTGACACCGCTCCACACTGGCGGGCTACGGGGCGGACCAGATCGTCTTGCCCGCTTCGTCGAACAGGCCCAGCGCCGGCCCATCCGCGTCCACGCTCAGCAACGCGCCGGGCTTGCCCGCCGCGTCGGACAGGCCCAGCCTCGCCCCGTCCGCGAGCACGCCCAGCGCCGCGCGGAGGTTGCCGTTCTCGTCCGCCAGGCCCAGTGCCGGCCCTTCCGCGCCCGCGCCCAGTCCGGCGCGGAGCTTGCCGTTCTCGTCGGACAGGTTCAGCCTCGGCCCGTCCGAGAGCACGCCCAGCGCCGCGCGGAGGTTGCCGTTTTCATCCGCCAGGCCCAGCGCCGGCCCTTCCGCATCCACGCCCAGCCCGGCGCGCACCTTGCCGTTCTCGTCGAGCAGGTGCAGCACCGGTTCGCCCTTGGCCACGGCCAGCGCGGCGCAGGCCTTGCTGTTCTCGTCGGTCAGGACCAGACCCGGCCCGTCCGCGTTCACGACCAGCCCGGCGCGGGTCTTGCCGTTATCGTCGGCCAGTTTCAGCCCCGGCCCATCGGCGTCCACGCCCAGCCTGACGCGGGCCTTGCCGTTCTTATCGTACAGGTCCAGCACCGGCACGCCCTTGACCACGGCCAGCCCGGCGCGGGTCTTGCCGTTCTCGTCGAACAGGAGCAGCCCCGGCCCGCCCTTGCCCATGGTCAGCATGGCGCGGGCCTCACCGTTCCCGTTGCCCAGGCACAGCCCCGTCCCATCCTTGCCCACGTACAGCCCGGCGCGCAGCCCGGCGCGGGTCTTGCCGTTCTCGTCGAACAGGGACAGAACCGCCCCGTGCTCACTAGCGCCAAGCGCGACGCGGGTCTCGCCCGCCGCGTCCAACACCTCCAGCACCGGTCCGTCCGCGGTCACGTCCAGCACGGCGCGAGTCTGGCCCTTCTCGTTCACGACTTTTACGGCTCGCGTACGAACGCACTCCGCGAGTTCGGCTCGTAGCGCTGCCAGTTCCCGCTCCAGGTTCGCCAGCCGTTCCTCGGTTGTCATTGTAGGCCCCCTTTCCTGTCGGCTTTCGCGCGGCAACATGCTTTCACAAGCGAAAGTTCACCCGCCCGTGCTGGGCACGGCACCCTGTTTTCCCAATCCCCTCTCCCATCGCGGGAGAAGGGTGGGTGAGGGGGGAGAAAGATATTTCACCCTCACCCCGTCCTTATTCCGAGTGGAACCCGATGCGTTTCCCGGGCGACGCCGGCGGCGGGGCCATGAGTTCCCGGATGGCATCAAACACCACACGGAATTGGGCGTCGTACTTCTGTTCCAATTCGTCCAGCTGCCGAGCGAGGTCGGCATGCGTCGCCAGCATCTGCCGCAGATGCACAAACGCCCGCATGATCTCGATATTGACCCGCACGGCCCGCCGGCTCCGCAGCACGCTCGACAGCATGGCCACGCCCTGCTCGGTGAAGGCTCGCGGCAACTTGCGGGTCCCGCCCCAACTTGATGTTCCAGAATGGAACTTCAAGTCGGCAAACTCCTTGCGAGTGAGGCTGAGCATGAAATCAGCCGGGAAGCGGTCCAGGTTCCGCGTCACAGCCTTGTTCAGGTTGCCCGTGCTCACGCCGTACATTTGCGCCAGGTCCCTGTCCAAAATAACCTTGTGCCCACGAATCAGGAGGATGCTGCTTTCGATGCGTTCTTGCGGTACGAGGACCTTACTCATTGGCTTCCCACTTTTGAGGTATGCTAAATCTACTGCGATACACAGCGGTCATGATTTCTTTTTCGCTTTGCTGGCGCCGCCGCGCGACAAATCTTGGTACAACTGATACGCCTTATCGGGCTTCGCCCCCTCATGGACGACGGCGCGGATGGCCTGGATCATGGCGACGGGGTGCTCGGCCTGGAAGACGTTGCGGCCCATGTCCACGCCGGCGGCGCCCTGGTCAATCGCCTGGTAGGCCATGGCGAGGGCGTCGGCCTCGGGCAGTTTCTTTCCGCCGGCGATGACGATCGGCACGGGGCAGGCGGCGACAACCTTCTCGAACCCCTGGTCGCAAAAGTAAGTCTTGATGACGTGGGCGCCGTTCTCGGCGCAGACGCGCGAGGCCATCGCCAGGTACCGCGCGTCGCGGACGAGTTCCTTCCCCACGGCCGTGACGCCCAGCGTCGGAATGCCGTAGCGGTTGCCCATGTCCACCAGGTGCGTCAGGTTCCGAATGGTGAGGGCCTCGAACTTCGAGCCCACGGCCACCATGGCGGCGAGGAGCGAGGCGTTCAGGCGCACGGCCTCCTCGATGTCCATAATGCACTCGTCGTTGAGTTCCGTGAGGACCGTCGAGCCGGCGCTCACGCGGAGCGAGATGGGTTTGCCGGCCGTCGCGGGGACGATTTGCCGCAGGGCCCCGCGGGTGCACATGAGGCAGTCGGCATAGGGGATGAGGGGGCGGATCGAAAGGTCCATCCGCTCCAGGCCCGACGTGGGGCCCATCAGATACCCGTGGTCGAACGCGAGCATGACCGTCCGGCCGGACGCGGGGCTGAAGATCCGGGCGAGGCGGTCTTTCATGCCCCAGTCGAGATTGTTCGACCCCTTCAGGAAGAAGAGGTCCTGCGTCTGGGGGATTCCGACGCCGTAATCCTTGGCGTCGAGATTGCCTTTTGCTTCAGCCATGGCCTTCCTCCCCGCCCTTCGGCGTACCCTACTCGGGGCGCACGATCTCGTATCCGTGGTCCGTGAGCCAGTGGTGGAACTCATAGGTGGTGTGGATGCAGTCGGTTTTGCAGATGCGTCGGACTTCCTCGTACTCATCGGTGCCCGCCCGATGCTTCTCCAGTTGCCGCTGGATGGGGCAGCGGATGTCCTTGCAAAACTCTCGGCGCTGGTATTCGATGGTGCCCGGGATTACCACCGTTCGACCTCCGCTTTAGACCGTGGCGGGGCGATGATAGACGTTCCCGCGCGCCTGGTCCAGCGAAAATCACTTGACGCAAGGGCTCCGCGCGGGCTTATTGGCGGGCCTAGCGCGGGGCGCGCCGAGGCGCCCCGTCCGGGAAAAGGAGCAACCGGATGGCCAGGCTGCGTGCAATCGTCGTCGGGGCCGGAGGAATCGCCGGTGCATGGTTTCCGGCGTTCGCGAAGGAAAAGGTCAAGGTTGTCGCCGTCGTGGACCTCGCGCGCGAGCGGGCCGAGAAACGCATCGAGGAGTTCAAGCTCGCCGACGCCCTGGCCAACGACGACCTGGAGAAGACGCTGCGCGACCGGCGCGCCGACTTCCTGGTGGACCTCACCGTGCCGGAGGCGCACTGCGCGGTGACGTGCGCGGCCCTGCGGGCCGGCCTGCACGTCGTCGGCGAGAAACCGATGGCCTCCTCGATGGCCGAGGCGCGCCGCATGGTCCGGACGAGCGAAGCCGCCGGCCGGCTCTACATGGTCAGCCAGTCGCGGCGGTGGGACGCGAAGCACGACGCGCTGCAGCGGACGGTGGCGGCGGGGCGCCTCGGCACCCTGACGACGGTCAACTGCGACTTCTTCCTGGGGGCCCACTTCGGCGGGTTCCGCGACGAGATGGAAAGCCCCCTCGTCCTCGACATGGCCATCCACCATTTCGACATGGCCCGGATGGTGAGCGGCTGCGACCCCGTCACCGTTTACTGCGAGGAGTTCAACCCCGCCGGTTCCTGGTACAAGGGCGACTCATCCGCCAACGCCGTCTTCCAGATGACGGACGGCGTGCGGTTCGCCTACCGGGGCTCGTGGTGCGCTGAGGGATGCGACACTTCCTGGAACGGCAATTGGCGCTTCATCGGGACGCAGGGCACGATTCTGTACGAGAACGACTGCGCCCCGACGGGCGAACTCGTTGCCGGCCGGACCGGCTTCTCGCGCCCGAAGAAAGCCATCGCCGTCCGACCCGTCGCGATGAAGGCGGACGGAATGCACGGGGCCCTGCGGGAGATGATCGCCTTCCTGCGCACCCGGCGAAAGCCCCAGTGCGAGTCCCACGACAACATCAAAAGCCTGGCCATGGTGTTCGCAGCCATCGAATCGAGCCGCAAGGGCCGACGCATTCCCGTTCGGGCGCTGTGAGCGGCGAAGGCCCCCGGCAACTCAGCCGCGGCGTTTCTCAATAAGTTCAGCGATGGGGCCAGGCGAGAGTTCTCGAAGCGATTCGACCACAAGGCCTGCCCCGGCCGCCTCCAGCGTCTCGCGCGTGGCCGTGCCCACCAAGGCGATGGCCGTCATCCCCGCCCGCCGCGCCGCCTCGATGCCGGCGGTCGAGTCCTCGACGACGGCAGAGAAGCGCGGCTCGACGCCGAGTTTCTCCGCCGCCTTCAGGAACACTTCCGGGTCGGGCTTCCCGATGCGAACCTCTGTGCCGCAGACCGTCGCGTCGAACAAGTGTGCCCGGCCCAGACCTTCGAGAGCGATGCGGACGTTCTCGGGCGGGCCGGAGGAGCCGACCGCCAGGGCGAACCCCGCCGCCTTCAATGCATCCAGCAATTCGGCCGCACCGTCCATCGCCGGAAAGTCCGCCTGCAGGATTTCGCGGTACTGGACTTCCTTCCAGTCGCCGCAAGCCTCGACGCGGTCGTCGGGCACATGGCGGCCCCAATGGTGCCGGATGATGTCGCGGTTCCGCCGGCCGAACATCGAGGCGAACTGCTCCTCGCTCATTCCGAGGCCGAGGCGGGACGCCAGACGCTGCCACGCCTCCAGGTGCGCCCGGTAACTGTCCACCAGGACGCCGTCCACGTCGAAGATGACTGCCCGGCATCTCATCCGTTCTCCTCACAGGAAAAGGCGGGATAGACTAGCCGGAGGGCGTGCCGTCGATCTCTTTTGCGGTTTCGCCGGCCGCGCGCCTCGGGTCACTTCTGTTCCAGTCGCAACCGTTCCCGCAGCTGCTGCATCTGGCGGTCCGCGTCGGGCGGGCTGACCGCGGCCTTGAGGAGAGAGGCATCGACGCCCCGTTCGACCCCCTCCGACAGGTTTCCCCGAGCCAATAGGTGTTCGGCTTCCTGCCAGGTCTCCGCCGCACGCAGGTCAAGGACAGCGGCAAGAATTTTGGAAGCGGCCGCCTGGGCCGCCTCGTCCAGAACCGCCTGGCGCACGACCGCGTCGGAAGGCAACTGGAGCGGATCGGGATTGAGCCCCACGCCCGCGTTGGCGTTCTGAATCGTGGTATCAAGGTCCCGGCGATAGCCTCGCACCGCATCGGTGTAAACGATGGCCCCCGTGTCGTTTCTCCGAACTCGGAGGGCGGCCTCAAGCGTGCCGGTCTTCGCGTGGTACTCGATGGTATAGGGCCACTCGGCCGGAACTTGGCGAATGATCATCAGGGGCGTTCGGGAAAGTTGGTCGCTGAGTTGCCTGATGAGCCGCTGTTGGCGATGGATATCCGTGGCGGTGACGGTACTCCACCGTCCCGAGCCTCTGCATCGCGGACAGACCACGTAACCGGGGCGCCTGCCGCCCACGCAGCTGGGACATGGAAGGCCGGAAACTACCCCAAAGCCGTGGCAAGTCGGGCACCGGATCCATCCGTCGCCCCCGCAGTGCGAGCAGGGGGTGTTGTATTCGGCGAGGAGGGCGTCGAGTTGGCGGGTCGCGGCGTCGAGGAGTTCGCGAACGCGGGCGTACTCCGGATTGGGTTCCTGACGGCGCTCCACGTAGCGGTGGATGCGGTTCTCGGAGCGGTCGAGTCCCCCGACGATTTCGAGTCGGCCGACGTCAACATCCGCGCCGAAGTCGGCCCGCTGGGCTCCTGCGGCCGCCGGGGTCACGAAGGGCGGCGCCTGCTCGTTCACGCATTGGCGAACCACATCGAGAAGGGCGGCCGTGTCGGCAGAGGGCGCCGTGTCGCCGAGGTACACCACCCCGAGGGAGAAGCCGATGCGATCGTGAACGCGGGACCGGAGGCCTTCGACGCGGTCGGCGTGGGCCCGGTCATCGGGGACATAGCCGGCCGCCTCCTGCGCCCACAGCAGGGCGGCGCCCCAGAGCTGCCGTCCGATGGCGACCTCGGCGCGGCCGGAGGCAATGCCGGCCAGGCCGTGGCGGGCCTCGGCCAGGCCCGGCACATACTGCAGCGCGACGTGGAAGGCCGTCTCCGCGTCGCCGGCCCGGCCGGCATCGAGGGCCTCATGGGCGGAGACGCAAGCAGCGGCGGCGGCGGCGCGGTGGACCCGGTCAAGGAGTTTGTCGGCCTCGCCGAACTTCGAGAAGATGCGCTTAGCCTCGACGATCTCGCGGATCGCGTCATCCCAGCGCTGCTGCGCGAGGTGGGCCTCGG